>Ga0206683_10000063_pt1 | contig 70101 bp, 71 predicted proteins | sample M280m12015metaG_FD_155483 | JGI IMG/M metagenome (GOLD analysis project Ga0206683, IMG submission 155483) | Ammonia-oxidizing marine archaeal communities from Monterey Bay, California, United States - M2 80m 12015 | ecosystem: Environmental > Aquatic > Marine > Intertidal zone | place: USA...
GACGCACCAAAACTCCGGCGGAAATTATCTTATTCGCCATTGCTACAAGTGAAACCCGACCCGGAGCAAACTCTCCCCAGTGTTCGTGGAAAACAACACCGTCGTCACGATCTACCACAATAAGACTGGCGCCGTTCAGTCCCTTTTCATCAATAAATCCCTGCACAATCTGTGAGGCTAAAGGAAAGCCGGCCAAATCAGAGATAACGGGAGTTTGTTCTGGGACAGTCCTAGCCGGTGGCGCTGCAGTATTAGACCCTAAATCGCATACGATCGCTTCACTCTCATCACCTGTGTCTGGTGTTAGATCCGGTCCGTCATTACGAGCCAGTGTGCAGTCGCCTTCAGCTCTACCTAGTGGTCCCCAAAATCCCATTATTTCAAATGCATTCCAGTAATCGGTTTTTATGTTTCCATCGTCATCTGCAATTCTCTCATGAGCGTCATCGAATCTACACGTTGAGTAGTCAAAGGTGTCATAAGACGTTGCACATGGGATCAGGTGAACGGTCTCACCCGCAGACCAACCCGAACCGACAATCTTGCCACCCCAATTCTGATTATTTCCTTGACCTGCGTGCACCTTGCCTGGAGAGTAAAGCAACTCAATGCCAGGATCAGCCCAACCAGCAGGACTAATAGTGTCAGGCAAAGGTCCAGTAGTCGTAGTAGGAGCAGCAGTCGTAGTCGGAGCAGCAGTCGTAGTAGGAGAAACAGTCGTAGTAGGAGCAACAGTTGTTGCAGTAGAGGTTGTTGATGCAGCACCACTAGAAGAGTTATCACTGCTGGAACCACAAGCACCAGTCATCAAACTCAGCACAACAAAAGTGCCTATCAAAGTTGCAGAGAACCTCAAGCGAGAGGAATGGTTAAGGCTTGTATTCATTTAAACCCTTTCAAAATGCATTTCTGACTTACCATAGAAACATTAATCGGTCACTCTTACAAATTTAAACTGTTAGTTTAAAAAGAAAAATACGGATAGAACTCAAGATACGTCGAAGAATTCAATCCTGATGACTATCCGGACGTTTTACAATGAACCGACAAAATAACCCGAAAGATCTCTAGCTTTTAAGAAAGGAGCACTCCCTTATGCAAGCAAACCGCTTTACTCCCCCCGGATCCGATTGGTACGAACTAATCCATGAAGAAGTTTTGGAGCCTGATATTCCTATTGTTGATCCTCATCATCATCTGTGGAGGATCCCCGGACTCGATTACCTCTTAGAGAATTTGCAAAATGACGCTCAATCCGGACATGACGTCAGAAAAACTGTTTTTGTTGAATGCAGTGCCTCATACCGAGACTCTGGTCCTGACCATCTCAAACCTGTTGGTGAAACAGAATTTGTAGCTGAAATAGCCGAAAAATCAAAAGAGCAAGCTAAACCTTTAATTGCTGGAATAGTCGCCCATGCAGACCTGACACTAGGAGCAAGTGTTGAAGAAGTTCTCGAGGCACACGAGGTGGCAGGTCGAGGGTTGTTTCGCGGCATCAGACATGCTTTGGCGCATGCTAAACATCCGGAACATATGACTATTGTTGGACGTTCTCCTGCGGGCCTTTATAAAAACAAAAAATTTCAAGAAGGTATACGCACTTTAGGGCGTCTCGGTTACACATATGAGAGCTGGCATTATCACTACCAGAATAAAGAATTTCTAGAAGTAGCTACTTCAGCACCTGAGACGACAATAATTCTTGACCATTTCGGAACACCTCTCGGTGTGGGTCCTTATGAAAGCAAACGTGAAGAAATTTTTGAGCAATGGTGTTTAGACATTGCTGAAATTTCTGCTTTACCTAATGTGTACGCGAAATTGGGTGGCTTAGCTATGCCCGATAACGGGTTTAATTGGCACCTTGAAGATCGACCTGCTACCTCTGCTGAGTTAGTGGAAGCACAGAAACGCTACTACGAACACACCATTGACTGTTTTGGTCCCGACAGGTGCATGTTTGAAAGCAACTTTCCTGTTGACAGACTTTCTATCTCTTACCACGTTTTGTATAACGCTTTTAAGAAAATGGTTTCACACTTTTCAGATTCAGAAAAACTAGAAATGTTTAATAGCACGGCATCTCGCGTCTATCGTCTCGAATAACGACTAAAGACAAGACCGTATTGCTGCGATCAGCGAAGCAGTCCGAGGGTCCCCCATTACTGATGTTCCCATTTGGTTCATCACATAACCAAATCCAATCTGATGCTCTAAATCTCCAAAAGCTAGAGAGCCTCCTGCCCCTGAATGCCCAAAAGATTCTTCTGTCAGCATGGGGCTGGCTTCTAATGATCTCATGAATCCCATTCCCCAACCTGAATCAACTACCAGCACCAAATCAGGACCTCGCGAACTTTCTTCTTTTGTTTTCACAACTGTTTGATCTTTGATAAGTCGCACACCATCAACCTCTCCTACGCAAGCTGCATAGATACGAGCTAATGCTCGTGCTTCACTTATGCCAGCAGCAGCTGGTATTTCAGCAGCGTGAACTTGTCGGCTGTTGAAAATGTCAAGTGGATTCGGGTTGAACGGATCGTATGAATCTCCTTTGAGCATTGCTCCGTCCATTGTCAAGGCACGCCAACCAAGAGTTCCAGGTCCAATTATTGAATCAACCAGTTCTAGAACCATCGGATCATCAACAGTTGGAGCTTCGACTATGGGCGCAACCCTGTATTCTTCTGACTCTGGAAGCCCTATGAACGAGTCAACACCTAAAGGTGTCACAATTTCCTCATTGAAGAACTTACCTATAGATCTGCCATCTATTCTTTTGATGATTTCACCCACGAGCCAACCATAGGTAAGAGCGTGATAACCGTTGCTACTTCCAGGCTCCCATAGTGGTACCTGCTCTTCCAAAGCTCTTAAAACAGGTTCTTTTTCGCATATTTCATCTAACGTAAGTTCAACATCCACTGCAGCAAGTCCAGCTTGATGATTCATACACTGAGCGACCGTTATTTCCTCTTTACCGCCTTGAGCGAATTCTGGCCAATAATGAGATACAGGTTTTTCGTAGTCAAGTTCTCCCCGCTCATAGAGCATTGCTGCACAAATAGCAGCTAAGCCTTTGGTGGTTGAAAAATGCAGCTGCAGAGTGTCACGTTCCCAAGAACGTCCAGAATTTACATCTGCGACGCCTCCCCAAATATCCACGACACTTTCACCTTCCACATAAAGGCAGAAAGCCGCTCCTATTTCTTCGAATTCTTTGAAATTGTTTGAGAATGCTTCCCCTACTGCTTCGAAACCTTCTGCAATTTCACCATTTATCTCTGTCATAATTCCCTTATTTAACTGAAAACTAATCTGAGTGCCCGAGGTGGGAGTCGAACCCACATGATCTTTCGATCCAAGGATTTTAAGTCCTCTGCGTATGCCGTTCCGCCACTCGGGCTTCTATCAATGGATACGCTAGCTAAACTCTTGCAACAACACTTCAAAAATATAAAAGTTTTGTTTTATAGTTCTACGCTGCCTCCGCACAAGCATCAATTGAAGACCATAAAAGAGCTCTGAAAAAATCTGATCGATTCTTGTCGAGACTGTTCGCCACTAAAACACCTTCTATCATGTCGGAAACGACTGCACTATAGGGACGACCACTAAAAGACACCGAAACAACCGAAAAGTCGACACCACGTCTTATCGATCTGTGAACTTCTTCTATTCTCGGCGGACTTCGAAAAGTAGGAACTGACAATTTATGGTTTCTCGCCGCCTGACCTATGATCCTGGCAGTTTCCGCAAACATAAAACTTGTCATTTCTCTATTTTTCATACTTTTCTAGTATCCCAAGCATGTGTGACAATTGTGAGAGAGAATGTTATGTGTCTGATTCCGAAAACATTTTAAATCCAGCACAACAAGAAGTACTAGAACATCTAGGAGCTTCACCAAAAGATCGACCAACATTTGAAACTGACCTTAAGGGACACTTAAGAAAAGCCTTAGAAACTGCTGTCGCTCATTGCATAGAAGAAATTCCAAACGAGGAAAGTATCTTCTTGTCAAAACATCGATTGGCACAAATTCATGGATGCGAAGAGAAATTCTTAGCTGAAGAAAATGAGGATTTCGAATGGCAGGTAGCAACAGCTAGAGGAACGATCGTCCATAAAGCAATCGAGCTTTCCGTCAACTGGCGTAAAGAAATAGAACCTGCTGTCATCGTGGATGAAGCAGTCGCAAGATTCGAAGAAGATTCGAACAGTCTTGGCCATTGGTTACGCGGCTGCAGCGAAATCGAAAGAGCAGAACTGCGATCAGTCTCAGTGGATACTTTCACCAAATTTTTAGAATGTTGGCCAACTCTAAAACCCTCCTGGCGACCTGTTACTGAAAGTCGCGTCAGAGCTGATCTATGCAACGAACGTCTAATACTTGCAGGAAAAGTCGATTTGACACTGGGAGGAGCAGAAGGTCAGAAAGCAGGAAAAGTAATCGTAGATTTCAAGACAGGTGGCTTCAATGCAACACACCATGAAGATCTTAGGTACTACGCTCTTGTTGAAACCCTCAGAATAGGAACGCCACCCAGACTAGTAGCTTCCTACTATCTCGATCAGGCGCATTTCGTTCCAGAAAAAGTTACCGAAGATCTTCTTGATTCAACTGTGAGACGAATTGCTCAAGGAGTTGAGCGAATAGTTGAAATTACCTATATGGAAAAAACTCCTGAACTAAAACCAGGACCGTCGTGCAGGTGGTGCCTAATTTTAGACGATTGCGATACCGGACAAAAACACATCAACGAGACCGACGGCAATAACTAACTTATTGCGTTTAAATTAGTGAATTTACCTCGAGCCCATAAAATAGTTGCCGAAAGTACCAAAATGCATCCGCTTAAAGCAACAACTAAACGTGGGCCAAATAACGAAATCAGCCAACCCATAGCAAGACCAGCAAAAGGTGCAGGACCTAAAACTCCCACAAGGTAAATCGCCATAACTCTTCCCCTCATTTCTTCATCAACTTGCAATTGAACCACTGAATTCAAATTCGAAGCTGAGGTTAAATGCATAACTCCTAAAATACCTAGGGCACCAAAAGCCACTAAATAAGAAGGAGCTACAGCAAAAAGAATAACTGCTAAACCGTAGCCGACCGTTGCGATTAACTGTTGCACAGAAGGTTTCATGAAACTCACATAACCTGTTACAAGAGGAACCGCTAACACCGCTCCGATGCCTTGAGCGGAACCTAAAAGACCGAATAAGAACGGCGACACTTCGAAAACTTCTTCCGAGAAAACAATTATTTGTTGAACAACAGGAAATCCGAAAGTAGAAATAATCGCTATGGTCAAGATGGAAGCTGAAATTCCACGTGAACTCCGAACATACCTAACTGATTCCTTGTAATCAGAAATAACCGCCGGCCTATTTCCACCGACTTTGAAATTTTCTTCTTGTGAACTCATTAAGGAATCAGATTCCATCAAAAAAAGACACACGAGCATTGGACCATAAAAGAAAACCACTGCGGCAAGGGTCCATCCTGGTCCTGCGAACCCAAGAATCAAACCGCCGATCGCTGGACCTAAAGCGCGTGCAGCATTGAACTGTGTTGAATTCAATGTAATTGCATTCCTTAGAAGATTTTGCGGTACGCATTCAGCTACAAATGCCTGACTAACAGGTATCAACAATCCTGAAACTATTCCATTAAGAAAAAAAATGACTATCCATGCACCCGGTTCTTTAAGACCTAAACCCCACGCACTAGCCATCACTCCCGCCATGCAAGAAGCGACAAGATTGGTGGCAATCAATACGTTTCGACGATTCAAATTGTCTGAAATCCAACCCGTCAATGGATTCACTAAAAGCATCGGAACAAAATTTGCAAATGCAGCCATCCCTACCCACGAAGCTGATTCTGTAAGTTTGAAAATGATGTAATAAGTCGCAACGTACTGCGCCCATCGACCATTATTTTTTAAAACTGCTCCAATCCAATACAAGCGAAAATTTCTTACTTTCAATGAATCAAAAATTCCACGAGAAGAAGTTGCCACTGTCAGACCTTATCTATCAAATTTATTTATAGTGGGAGCAGGCAACACTCATGGAAGACTAAGGATATGGAATATTTAAAACTAGAACACAGAGATAGGGTCGCTCTACTCACACTAAATGACCCGGAACGCAGGAATGTCGTAAGTAACGAACTGAACGAAGAACTGGTATCTACTTTTGACGAATTAGAAAAGAACAACACAACAGGTGCTGTGGTAATCACGGGGGCAGGACGCGCCTTTTGCGCTGGTGCAATACTTGATGACTTATTGGATGCAGGAGAAATGCAAAAAAAAGGAAACGAGGCTTCACTCCCACATATTTATAGAGGCTTTTTGCGTATAGCTCATAGCAGTCTTCCTACTGTCGCAGCTGTTAATGGTGCTGCTGTTGGTGCAGGGATGAACATGGTTTTGGCTTGCGATCTTGTTATTGCTGGAACCTCCGCACGCTTTGACACAAGATTCCTAAATATCGGTCTCCATCCTGGAGGAGGACACACGTGGCGTCTTAGAAATATAACCAATCTGCAAACTGCTAAAGCGATGGTACTTTTTAATCAAATTCTTGATGGTCAATCAGCAGCGAAACGCGGGTTGGCATGGGAGTGCGTTCCTGATGCTGAACTGCTTGAAACCGCTGTAAGTTTTGCCGCTGAAGCTGCTTCTCATCCATCCGAATTAGTAGCTTCAACAAAAAATACTTTAAGCGAAACTTCAAAAACTTTTGACTCGATCTCTTCCGTTGAGCTCGAAGTGGGCCCTCAAAGATTGTCAATGCAACAAAGTGCTTTTACAGACATGGTCAAAGGTTTAAAGAAAAAAATAACTAGCGACAAATAAAATACTTTTAATCCAACCAGCTGGAAGTCATTTCCTCATTGCGTATTTCCCACTCTTCAACTGTCATCGCGTATCTAAGGTGATCTTCCCAAACTCCATTTATTTCTAAATACTTTTCGGCTAAACCTTCACATCTCAAATCAAGTTTCTCAACCACACGACGCGAGGAACGGTTTCGAGGGACAATTGAGACTTGAAGACGATGAAGATGTAACTCATCAAAGGCAAATTTGATTATCATTACTAACGCTTCGGGCGTGTATCCATTTCCGGCGCAATTCTCGTCAATCCAGTATCCAACGTGACCACTTTGGAAAGCCCCGCGCGTAATATTAGAAATATTTATTTCACCTATAAATTTTTCAGATAGAAAAATACCAAATGAGCAAGCCGATCCTAGATTCATTTCTCTTTCACGACTTGTGCAGCGACTTTCGAAATAGTATCTGTCTTCCATCGAGTCAGGTTTTTTCAAATTTTGTTTGGGTTCCCAAGGAACTAACCAGTCGAAATTAGAGAGTCTCACATCGCGCCAAGATTCGAAGTCTTCCGGCGACAGTGGCCTGAGTTCTATGTGGCGCCCTTTCAGTAGCAAAATTAGACCTTCCTCTTCAAACTGAAAAATAACTATTAACACTATTTTAAATTATTTTAAAGATAATTACTTGTTGCCTTCAAGAAGCATGGAATACAAAATTCCATCTAGGATGTCTGATTCTGATACGAGACACTCATTTAAGTTTAGCTGTCGCATAACTTTCACGAGGATTGTTGTTCCGGCGACAATTACATCCGCTCTGCCCTCTTCAAGACCAGGATTAGATATTCTTTCAACTCTATTTTCAGTAGCTAACGTTCTGAAAACATCTTCAACGGCATCTTTCGATAGATGGAAATGGTGAATTTTTTCTCTGTTATATTTTTCTAATCCTATTTCGATAGCTGCTATGCAAGAAATAGTCCCAGCTACCCCTACTAAAGTGATTTCTTTCCCAATGTCAGGGATTTTTCTTAAAGCATCATCGACATGTCCCCCTACGACACTCAAACAAGTGTGCAACTCTTCTGGTAACGGTGGATCGTTCTCAAAAAACTCTTCTGTAAGACGTACACAACCAATTTGAGAAGAATGAACATTTTCAGCTTTTTCAGTACCGAAAATAAACTCAGTAGACCCTCCTCCAATGTCCAAAACTAAAAAGGGACCTTCTGAAGGTTCCAGTTCAGCAATTGCACCCGCAAATGCCAAGTGACCCTCTTCTTCTCCTGTTAGCAGTTCTGGTCTTACACCTATTGTTGATTCGACTTGATTGAAAAAAGCTTCACTGTTACTAGCATCACGAGCTGCAGAAGTAGCCACCATTCGAACTTTTGAGACTTTATGAATATCTAAACGGCTACGAAAATCTTTAAGTGCATCAAGCACACGCGATATTGCTTGGCTTGAAAGTTCTCCGCTCTTCTCTAGACCTTGACCCAAGCGCGTGATCTTCATTTGTCTATCTAAGGTTTCAAATCTGTTACCTATCAACAAACGAGTGGAATTTGTACCACAATCTATAGCTGCGTAATTATGGTTATTCATATAAATATTTTCATTGTTGTCTCAACAGTTAATTTCTTTTAAAGCATTGTCCACCCATGCGCCCACGGGGTCATCTCCACCTGCTAAAAACCATGCGTAATGGGCATGTAAGCATTTAACGCCTTTGCGTGTTCCACCTACTCCACCTGATGGTTGAGGACCAATGTATGAATCAGGAAGTTGCGAATCTCTTTCCTTGGCATACCTCTCATGTGCTTCTTTAATAGATTTAGAGTCGCATTCTTTTTCTGCCTGTTTAACACCACCCTGTGACTCCAACGTTCCTATTTTACTCCTAATTAGAGGGTCCACTAACCAATACAGTGTTGGCATAGGTCTTCCATTAGGCAACAGAGGGTTGTTGCGAATAACGCGCGGATTACCCGAGTCGTCTCTAACGGTCACCTTAAATAAACCTTCGGGCTTGCGACCGAGACTCTCAGTTACAAAAACTAGGTCTTCTTTTGTCGGTTCCTTATCCACTCTGGCACTAACTTCTTTCCAATTGAGCTACCAGCAATGCTGAGCAAATCTATCGCTTCTGAATCTTGATTATTTGAATTATCTGGTTCGTCGCTTCGAGAAATTCCACCTTCAGAAAGAACTAGCTCGCTTAAATTATCAGCAAATTGGCCCATCAACTTCTTGCTGATGTCAGCCATAACGCCGCGTCCGAACTGGGCGACCTTACCTGTTATCTTCAAGTCTGTAACAACTTTCACGCGGGTACCTTCTGCAGTCGATTCCAGAGATGCTGTTATATCAGCCGCTGCATTTCCCGCTCCGCGAGTGTCACGACCTTCTCCTCTAATTACTACACGATGATTAGAATCATCTTTTTCGACAAATCTTGCAACACCTTTATATTGTGCGGTGATTGGCCCAACCTTGACTTTGACGAAGCCTTTGTACTCGTCATTTTCAACTTCCTCCAACTGGGCACCCGGTAAACAGGGAGCTATCAATTCAACATCATTGATAACTTCCCAAACTTTCTCAATAGGTGCCGCTACCTCAAAATCGTTATTTAACTCCATTGTTCCAAATCCTTAAATGTATCGATGTCGTTGCCATTCCCTTGGCAAACTATTTCTGTAACTTTGTGGTTACCTCCATTCAACAGGGGTCGTGCTCCGACATCACCTTCTGTTGGTAAATATTCGAAAAACTCTGAGGAAATTTTTGTTGGAGGTCTTCTTTCGCCATTGAAAGTAGCTACAACCAAATGATCTGGACACTCAGCTACTGCGATCCATGCCTCTTTTGGAACCCCCGGCATGTCTCCAAGTCCTACCACAACAGCATCGTGACCTTTATCCTGTGCCCAATTGGTACCGACAATCAATGAACTGGATTGACCTGATTCCCAATCAGGATTGTGTAGCACGGTAGCTGCTTTTGGTAGCAAGTCTGAAATATCAACCGAACCTGTAATCACTATCAATTCATCTAACTGGGCACTTTCAGCAGAATTGATAGCCCATGAAACAACCGGTTTTCCTTTAAGATTTGCGAGCAATTTATGTCCTTGTTTATCCCAACGCTGTCCTCTTCCGGCTGCAAGAAGTACTGCTGCAACTGTCATCTGCTGAACCATAAATCAATCATGAATGGGACCTTGGGTTTCCGAAAGGGCTGTAGAAGAACGTCCAGTTCTTAAAGCTATTATCTCTGCAACTATAGAAATAGCTGTCTCTTCCGGAGTTCGAGAGCCTATGTCCAAACCAATAGGTGACCTAAGTCTTTTGATTTCTTTTTCATCAATACCAGCTTCGTGTAAGCGATTTATACGATCTTCGTGAGTCTTGCGTGATCCCATCACTCCTATATAACCAACATCTGTTGCTAGTGCTGAAATTATTGCTGGAACATCGAATTTGGCGTCATGGGTTAAGATGCAAACAGCATCTCTAGTCCCGAGCGTCTGACCAAGTTCTTCTATTAATTTGTTTGGCCACTCAACAATGACTTCATCGGCCAGAGGAAAACGTTGAGTCGTGGCGAATATTTCCCTAGCATCACAGACAGTTACCCGGTAACCAAGCACTTTGCTTATCTTGACTAAAGCTGCTGTAAAGTCAACTGCCCCAACTATAAGTAGTTGTGGAGCTTGTATAAATGACTCCATGAAAACTTGGATTGTTTCTTCTCTTGCTTCACCGGATTCACCATAATTTCTAACACCACTACGTCCAGCTGCTAACTCTCCTCTTGCGTCGCGTGAAACCACACGATCTAAACTGCTGTTACCTAATGATCCCTCAAAATCAACTCCACTTTTTTGATCAGGGAAAACAACCATTTTCTTACCTACAGAGGGTCCTTTCACCACGGTGACTAAAGCAAAAGATTCCTCTTCGTTAAGAAGCCCTTCGATGCGGTCAAAAATAGAAATATCTATTTGAGGTTTTTTGTCCATCTCTTACCAATCAAGCGGTTCGATGAAAAGGTGTACCGTTCCTCCGCAAGTGAGTCCCACCGAAAAAGCCTCTTCATCGCTATACCCAAAGGAGACAATGTGTCGTTCCTTATTCTTTATAACTTCAAGTGCTTCTAATACAACAGCTCCCTCTACACATCCTCCAGAAACAGAACCTGCCACTTCACCTTCTTCCGTAACTGCCATCGCAGCTCCCGGTAACCGTGGTCCCGAACCTTCAAGGTCAATCACTCGTGCGACAGCAATTCTTTTACCCTGTTTCTGCCAGCGGCGAATATCTTTGACAATTTCTTTCATTTTTAAATTTATCTCTCTTGTTTAAATTGCGACACTTCATTCGGTTAGCAGTAATGACAGATCGTTGAGCGAGTCAAAAGAGTTACCCTCAACAAAATTATCAATGTGTGGTAAAGCGGCAGCCATACCCTTTGCTAGTGGTTCATAATCCGGAGTTGCCTTTAGCGGATTAGCCCAAACAATTCTATGAGTCACACGGTGCAACCGTTCCATTTGTTCAGCAACTATTTCTGAATCTCCACGGTCCCAGCCATCAGAAAGAATCAAAACTGTAGCCCCTCTAGCCATTCCCCTGATTCCCCAATGGTCGTTAAACTCTTTGATACCTTCCCCTAATCGTGTTCCACCTGACCAGTCTTCAACAGCATCAGATGCTCTCGATAAAGCAGCATCAGGGTTTCGTGTGGAAAGTTCTCTAGTCAAACGCGTGAGACGGGTTCCGAGAGTGAAAGCTTCGACATCTGATCGACCCATCATCACAGCGTGAACAAATCTAATCAGAACTCTTGCATACACTTCCATAGAGCCACTTATATCCAGCAAAAGAACTAAACGTCTTCTTCTTTCACCAGTTTCCTTGAAGTGTTTCCTGACGATCTCACCACTAGTTCTGAAAGAGGCGTTAATGCTTTTCCTAAAATCAAACTTCCGACGTTTTTTCGTTGTAATCAGTCGACGTGATTTCCTTTTTTCACCCGTAAAACGAATCTCACTCATCAAATGAAAAAGTTCTTGGAGTTCTACTTTGTTGCAATTAGAAAAATCTTTCGAAGAAAGAATCTCCAAACTCGAATACTTAACACTAAGAAAATCGTTTTCTGATTTTGATGAATCTTCAAATTCTGACTCATCAGACAAATCATCAAATAGGAAGTCCAGAGCTGGAAGTTTATTTACTTCATCTAATAGTGAGTCGACACCTAGCCAATGACTTCTAAAAACTTTGTTGTAAATTGATGTATCCTCAGGCCTATTTATAAGAGTTGAACGACCCGCCCAGTAAATGTCTTGAGAAGCACCTGCTCCCAGTTCTGTGATCGCGAGTCCAAAATCTATTGAACTCCCTAAAGAAATTTTTATACCTGCATTTCGCAACAGGTCGACAAAATCAACCAAATGTCTGTCAAGAGTCTTTTGCCCGTCAATAACCTGATTCAATTATCCTTGACGCACTAGTGAAAGGATTTCATCAAAACCTCTCGAGCGCACCCTTTCTTGATCTTCTCGATACTTAATAAGAGTTCCCAAAGTTTCATCAACTGAATCTTTATCCAGATCATCAACTCCAATAGTTACTAATGCTTCTGCCCAATCAATAGTTTCGGCGACTCCAGGGGGTTTATACAAGTCCATCCCTCTTAAAAGAGATGCAGCTTTTGCTACTTCCTCGGCAAGAAGAAGTGAAACCTTTGGGGCTCTAATTCTAATAATCTCTACTTCTCGCTCTACATCCGGATGTTCAACCCAATGATAAAAACATCTTCTCTTCAGTGCATCATGCAGATCTCGAGTTCTATTCGAGGTGATTACAACAATTGGTTTGATTTCTGAACGATAAGTTCCTAGTTCAGGAATAGTTATTGAATATTCCGAAAGTATCTCCAGAAGAAAGGCTTCAAATTCATCATCTGCTCTGTCTATCTCGTCTATTAGCAACACGGGTGGTGGTTCATTCTTTACAGAAAGCGCTTGCAACAGTGGGCGTCTTATAAGGAATCTCTCGTCATAGAGTTCCCCTTCTAAAATATTTGTGGAAACCTCTTGAGTTCGACCGCTCGCTTCTGCTGTTCTCAAATGAAGCAACTGACGTGCATAATCCCATTCGTAAACTGCTTGATTCGAATCTATACCTTCGTAACATTGAAGTCTTATCAAATCACCTTCTGCCCAATTTGATAAAGACTTTGCTAATTCCGTCTTCCCGACTCCGGCCTCTCCTTCCAAAAGAAGGGGTCGGTTCTGACGCAAAGAAAGGAAAACAGCTGTAGCTAAACCACGATCAGCTAAGTAATTTCGCGCTGCAAGCTCCTCGACAACTTTCTCCACTGAAGAAACATCCCTTAAACCCATAGATTAAGGCTAGATGTCTTATTTGCTCAGCGGTCAGAAAAATAAATCTTTATTTTCCCGATTCCTGAAGACCTCGTTTTGTCAGGACGCGAGCAAGATGAGAGCGATATTCAGTAGAAGCATTTAGGTCAGAAGGAGGTTCAAGCCCTTCTGCAGCTAGCTCAGAAGCTTCTTCTGCTGAAGCACCACTTTCGATTGCTTGCTCTAAGGGTAAAGCGCGTACAGGTTTAGAATCCATGTTGACAAGCCCGACACCGCATTGGTTGTCAGCTATTAAAACTGATGCTCCTACAATCGCCCAATCTTGAGCCCGTCGATTGAATTTTTGAAATGACCATGTTGAATTTGGCAATTTTGGAACTCGGACCTCAGTTAAAAGTTCATCTGATTCTAAAGCCGTCTCAAGAAAACCTGTGAAAAAATCATCAGCTTGAACTTCACGTTCGCCAGAAGGACCTTGGATAATAAACGAAGCTCTTAAAGCCAATACAGCAGAAGGTATATCTGAAGCAGGGTCACCGTGCGCCAAAGCGCCACCGATTGTTCCTCGGTGTCTCACTTGAGGGTCACCGACCTGTTTTGTGGCTGCCGCCAACAGTCCTGAATTAGTTAACACCAGGTCGCTAGTTTCAATTTCCCGATGGCGCGTTAAAGCTCCAATAGCTAAATAATCGTCTTCTTCACGCACATAAGAAAGTTCTTCGATGCGACCTACATCTATCACTACTCCAGGTGCGGCTAGTCGATATTTCATAAGAGGTATCAAGGAATGTCCGCCTGCCAAAACCTTTGCCTCATCTCCATGCTCAGACAATAAAGAAATCGCCTGTTCTTTAGAATCAGCTCTCTGATAATCAAAAGCTGCGGGAATCATGATTTACTTCCACTAGCTTGAAGTACAGCTTTTACAATGTTGTGGTATCCCGTGCAACGACATAAATTTCCCTCTAGACCCTCACGAACTTCTAACTCCGTAGGAGTAGGTACTTCATCTAAAAGTGAAACGGCTGCCATCACCATTCCTGGTGTGCAATAACCACATTGAAGTGCGTGACAATCACGGAATGCTTCTTGCATCGGATGCAGAGTTTCACCATCTGCTAAACCTTCAATGGTTGTAACCTCTTGTTCGTCTGCCTGAACAGCGAAAACTGTACAAGATTTCACAGATTCACCGTTTAGATGAATTGTGCAAGCCCCACATGAAGAAGAATCACAACCTATGTTGGTCCCTTTAAGGTTCGCCTGCTCTCTTATAAAGTGAACCAAAAGAGTTCTTGGCTCCACATCTGCTGAAACCTCTGTGCCATTAATTGTCATAGAAACTTTCAACGACTTCCCCCTCTTTGTAAATCTTTCAAATTTTCAAATCTAATAGTGCACTTAACAATAGTCCCAAAACTAGCCTTCTTTTCAATCTATGAACCTATCAGCCTCAAAGAACGAAAAGCTAAAACAAAACCGATGGTGTTAGCTGCAGCAAAAACCACAATGCCCGGCCAAGTCAGATCCCATGTTATGCCATCTAAAAAGCCTTGTCGCGCAAAACGCAAGACATTTGTTGTTGGATTAAATCGTGCAACTTCATGCAACCACCCTGTCATAAATTCCAAAGGAACTTGACCTATAGTCATGAAAAAACTGGTAAACGCCAATAGTTGAACAATCATCAAAGAACGCATGGTTTTAAAACGGTAAACAATCGCAAGGCTAAAAAGGCAAAAAACCGAGGCCAGAAGTGCGGAGGCCACTACTAAAAGTAAAACCGCTGAAACTCCACCTGAAAGATTCAAACCTCCAAGTAAAGCTACAGTCAAAACTCCTACTGTCGGAAATAATGAACGGATGGCACTCACCCAAACAGTTCCTAACAAAATTGAACTACGACTACCCGGAGTTAAAAGAAGGCGGTCAAAAAAACCCGTTTCAAAGTCTTCTGCTGTAGCAGCAGCGCCAAAAACACCCGCAAAAAGTGAACCCTGTAAAGCTACATATGGAGCCATCCAGTCATAAATATTTTCGCTACCATAACCGTCGATTCTCGTTAATGAACCAAAAGCCCCTGTGAAGCTAATCAACATAATCACCGGCATAAAAACAATCGGTAGTAATAAAGTCGGTCTACTAATAACTCTTAAAACACCTCTTCTGCAGATGGCCATAGCTATCGAGAATGAAATGCCGCTACCCATTTTGGAAAAAGTCTGTGTAGTCATGGTCTTCCCAGTTTTTTATGCAGAGCATGAACTGAGGCGCTTGTTATCAAAACCGCTCCTAATACTAGGATGCCTAAAGAGGTAGCAGCATCAGACCAAGACCAACCTACAATCATCAATCTTCGCAGAGGGTCAATCACCCATGTCATAGGATTCAACTCAGCTAATCTTTTAAACCAACCACTCATGAGTTCAGTCGGGAAAAAAGCTGAACTCATAAAAATCATCACAAATATAAGTGGGAATGTGGCCCCCACAACCTCTTGAGAACCTGACCTGATTGCTAATATTTGACTTAGTCCACCGATAACAACGACAAGAAGACAAGCTGATACAACCAAAACAAGCAACCCTGCTAAACCACTAGATACCTGAGCACCAGCGATTAAAAATACTAAAACTATTATCACTGTCTTGAGTCCAGCTAAAAGAGCTGAACCTGCGACTCTGCCTATTAGGATCGGCACTCTGGCAACCGGAGAAGCTAACAAGCGATCCATGAAGCCATTTTCAATATCTAATGCCAACTCTGTTCCTGAATTACTAGCACCGAATGAAACCATTTGCAAAACTGTCGCTGGAAGAAGAAAATCAAGAAAAGACTCAACTTCTGGAAAACCTGGAAGAGTTAAAACACGATTAAATTGTTCTGTATATGTAAAGGCCAAAAGTAAAGGGAAAAGCAATCCTGGTAAAACAGTAGCGATTTGACGCAGCTCACTTACTAATGAACGTTGCGCTAAAACAGTGGTTTGAGAAAAAAAGTTTTTAATCACTTTCGAAGAAACAGTCATACCGACTTTATTCATTCTCCGTCTCAACTCCTTCCAATCTTCTTCCAGTTGCATCAGCAAAAACATCATCAAGACTCGGAGCGTCTAACTCGAGATGTCCCACAGAGATTCCAGCGTCGTCAAGCGCTCTTATCACGTCAGCTAATTGTGTTGCTCCCCCATCCAACCCAACAGCTACACGCCCTTCTCTAGCAGGTCTTCTATCACCAAAAGAATCTAGAACAACCTGTGCCCTTATGAGATCTACGTCTTTAACATCGACACGTAGTGTGGGTGAACTTATATTTTCTTTCAATTCTTTCGGAATACCTTGACGAACAATCCTTCCAGCATCAATGATTGCTATCTCATGAGCAAGTTGATCTGCCTCTTCTAGATACTGGGTGGTTAAAAAAACGGTTGTTCCTAATTCAGTATTTAAACGCTTAACCTCATCCCAGAGAGCTTCTCGGCTTGTGGGATCCAGACCGGTAGTTGGTTCATCTAAAAAAAGAATTCTAGGCTCATGGATCAAAGATAAAGCCAAGTCAAGACGCCGTTTCATACCTCCTGAATATGTGCTGACACGTCGGTTAGCTGCTCCTGAGAGTCCAACACGTTCAAGTAGTTCACCGCCTCTTTCTCTTGCTTCAGAACGAGAAATGCCGTGCAAAACTGCTTGTAATCTGATCAATTCATTTGCGGTCATCAATGGATCAATCGCTGCATCCTGAAGTGCGACACCAATTATCTTCCTTACATCGGCTGCCTCAGAAACTACGTTAAATCCTGATACGTAAATTTCTCCAGAAGTCGGATGCAATAACGTCGTCAACATTCTTATTGCTGTTGATTTGCCCGCTCCGTTCGGACCTAAGAATCCGAAAACTTCTCCTTCGCTTACGCTGATGTCTATACCATCTACCGCTATTATTTCTCCGAATTTTCTTACAAGGTCGCGCGTTTCTATTACAGTTTTCATGTTAAATCCATTTTATTTCAGTTTTTTAGATTTTGAATTGATTCCCAGACCCTTCGGGAGCTCAATGGTAAGTCGATGTTTCTTATTCCTAAATGGCTCAATCCATCTACAACAGCATTGGCAACTGCAGGGGTGGCGCCAATCGCTCCTGATTCACCTATGCCCTTACAGCCAAGTGGGTTATTAGGAGTTGGAGTTTCCATCGGAACAAGTTCAAATGAAGGTAACTCGGCCATTGAAATTATCCCGTAATCTGCAAAATTAGCTGATTGAGGATTTCCGTCAGGGTCATAGACAACTTCTTCTGTCAGGGCTTGTGCAACTCCCTGTGCAATTCCTCCATGTCTCTGACCTTCCACAATCATTGGATTAATTATTGTTCCAGCGTCATCACAAGTGATCATTCTGTCAAGCGTTACTCCGCCAGTTTCAGTATCAATTTCTACGACCGCTACATGGGTACCGAATGGATAACTGCACTTTGTCTGTTCATTTGATTCCGAAAATAAATCGTCAGCTTCTTCAGCTATATCCGCCCATGTTTTGTTAACCGCTGGAGTTCCTGAAACATGAAAGGTTCCATTCGAATGATCTAAAACAATGTCATCAAGGTTAGCTTCGAGTAAATCAGCTGCAATCTGTTTGGCTGATTCAACTACTTCACCAGCTGCTCTATGAACAGAAGAGCCACCTAACTGCGTTGATCTTGATCCAAATGTTCCCACTCCTTCGGCAACTTGATCTGTATCCCCTTGAATAAGTTCAATGTCTTCAATGTCCATTCCTAATTGGTCAGCCGCGATCATTGCAAAAGTGGTCTGGTGACTTTGTCCATGTGAAAGTGACCCAGAGTAAACTCGAGCTTTACCTTCAGAAGTGATTTCAACTTTTCCATATTCAGCGCCTCCGGGAGCGGGACCTGCTGTAATTTCTACATAAGTTGCTATGCCGATTCCCAGTTGAACTACTTCTCCGTTTTCTCTACGTCTCATTTGTTCAGCTCTTAAGTCTGAATAACCTGCCGCTTGAAGAGCCAGTTCGAGGCTTTTTTCATAATCTCCGCTGTCATATTCTGTTCCCACAGCGGTTGAAACTGGAAAATCTGAAGCTTGTAAATAATTTTTTCTTCTTATTTCTGCTGCATCCATGCCAATTTCAGCTGCGAACATGTCCACTGCTCTCTCAATCGTAAGAGCTGCTTCTGGTCTACCAGCTCCTCGGTAAGCCTCAGTTGGAGTCGTATTAGTAACAACGCTTCGAGCTGCTGTCTCTATATTTGGAATATCGTATACTCCTGAGCTCATTATCAATGTGAACATGGGCAAGAAAGCACCAAGACGTGTATATGCACCAGAATCGGCTAAAACCTCGAGACGATAGTGGGTAATATCACCGTCTCTATTACCACCAATAGTAAAACGGTGTACATGAGCTCGCCCTGGTCCCATGGCCAAAAGGTTTTCAGTGCGAGTTTCAAACCAACGAACAGGTCTTCCCGCTTTAGCCGCTAACCATGGAAGAAGAGCATCTTCAGGATACGGCGGTATTTTCCCACCAAAACCGCCTCCAACATCGGGAACAATTACTTGGAATCCTCCTTTAGCTTGTTCTGCATAAAGAGGTTCCAGCGCACCCTTAACGCCATGTGGTGCCTGATTAGACATCCACATAATTGCCTTATCGCCTTCCCAAGCTGCTGCGGTCGAACGAGGTTCCAAAGGTGCTGGTGCTGTCCGTTGATGAACTATCCTTCCGCTCATTACAACTTCACAACTTTCAAAAAATGAGTCATCTGTGATTCCAGTGGCCATGCCCAAGGCAGAAAAGTCAACAGCAATGTTTGTTCCTATTTCCTCATAGATTAAAACCGAGTCAGTCGCCGCTTCTTCCATATCTACAACAACTTGGAGCGGTTCATAATCTATGGAAACCACTTCAGCTGCATCAGCGCCTGCTTCCGGAGTTTCGCTTAAAACTACAGCGATACACTCTCCCACAAATCTGACTGTGTCTATAGCTAATATTGGCCTATTCAACATTGCTTCAGGAAACATTGGGACCTGACCTTGGAGAATCTTGGGACCGTCTAAGTCAGCGGCAGTGAAAACTCCAGCCACTCCTGGCATTGTGGATGCTTCCGAAGCATCCACAATGATCTTTGCATGTGCCATTGTTGAGCGCACATAAGTCACCCAAAGCGCCCCCTCAAGAGCGGGTTCATTTAAATCATCGGTATAACAAGCACCTTCAGTTAAAAACCCAACATCTTCTTTTCTAAGTACACGATTACCCAAAATACTCATTTGTATCTCCTGGTTATTTTCTAAGAAGACTGTAGCCCGATCATCCAGCTAGTGTTCCAATCAGCGAAAATTTATAAAAGTTAATTAAATAGCTGATTAACTTTTATTAAAAGGCCATATTCCCGGTATTTTCATATCTTCCGCAGAAACTGGAACCACATAATATGCCTCCTCATGTGGTTTGACCAGATTGTGTACTGATCTTGCAATTTTCTCTATCTCTTCATCTGTTTTCAAATCGTCTATCTCAACTCTGTAAGATTCATTCAATTCTTCAATCTCTGCAAGTTCCACCAGTAATTCATCTTTAGTGTCTCTCACTTCGAACCATTCCTGTATTGGAATAACCCCTAAAAGCATCAAAGCAACCAAAGAAACAGCAAAAATACTTACATAGCCCAAACGTCGAAGAATCGACTTTGTCATCCTCTGCCAGCCAACACAGCTTCCCCTTTATAGAAGGCGGATTCGTTTAAAATCTCTTCTATACGTAAAAGTTGGTTGTACTTCGCTACTCGATCACTACGTGCAGGTGCTCCAGATTTGATCTGACCACAATTCGTAGCAACAGCTAGATCTGCTATGAAGTGATCCTCTGTTTCACCTGAGCGATGTGAAATTATGGCTGTATATCCAGCACTCATTGCCATTTCAACTGCTCCTAAAGTTTCGGTGAGAGTTCCTATCTGGTTAACCTTTACCAGAATTGAATTAGCCACACCATTCTCAATTCCACGCTCAAGCCTTAGAGAATTAGTAACAAATAAATCGTCCCCCACTAGTTGTGTTCTGTGGCCTAGTTCTTCAGTTAGTTGCGACCAGCCCTCCCAATCCTCTTCGGACATCCCATCCTCTATTGAACAAATCGGGTATTTGTCACACAACGCTGCAAGATAGACAACCATCTCCTCAGAATTGAGAGACAGATCTTCAGTTTCGATCCGGTAAATACCTTGTTGAAAAAATTCTGTAGAAGCCACATCAAGAGCTAAAGAAATATCATCACCTGGAGTGAGGCCCGACTTTTCTATTGCATCTATAAGTATTTGTAGTGCTTCTTCGTTTGAAGAAAGATTCGGTGCAAAACCACCCTCATCACCGACTGTCGTTGACATCCCTCGATCCTTTAAAACTGACTTAAGAGAGTGATATACATCTACCCCCCACTGCAATGCTTCGCTATATGAAGCCGCCCCTAAAGGCATAATCATGAACTCCTGGAAGTCGATATTGTTGTCAGCGTGCATACCGCCATTTATCACATTGAACATCGGAACTGGAAGCAGGTGAGCATTAGCACCTCCTATGTACTTAAAAAGAGGAATTTCTGAGTCTTGAGCTGCTGATCTCGCCACCGCCAAAGAAACTCCAAGAATTGCATTAGCTCCAAGTCTACTTTTATCATCAGTGCCATCTAAGTCGATCATTGTCTGATCGAGTACACGCTGGTCTGTGGCATCTAAGCCTAAAATTACATCTGCTATTTCATTGTTCACATGACTAACAGCTTTTCTGACGCCTTTACCTGACCAAATTTCTTCATCATCTCTCAGCTCTACTGCCTCGAACTGACCTGTAGAAGCCCCACTTGGAACCATTGCCCGTCCACTGGCTCCGCTATCAAGTAAAACTTCTACCTCCACGGTTGGGTTTCCACGTGAATCTATTACCTGTCTTCCAGAAACAAATTTAATTCTGCTCACAATCAACCCTTAATAATGCCGCTAGTCAGCTCCACCTACTACCAAACTACTCTGTCAGAAGTCATCAAATAGGACGAATAAGAAAAAAGCTGAGATCCAAACAATTACCTATCTTTTAAATCTCGGTTTCTAATCTCCGTTTTCAACAGTTCTTTGGTTCGAGTATCTGCAGAAAATAAATCGACGCCTCTACTCGCAGCGACTGTTTCAATATTTTTTATAAAAGTAGCAAACTTGGAATTAGCAACTCGTAAAGCTCGTTCGGCTTCAAAACCATTTTCCGCAGCCCAAAAAACAAGGTCTAAAAAAATATTTCCGAGTTCTTCATCGGTTTCAGGAACAACTCTCTCGATGGAAGTTTCTTCGTCTAGTAGACCCAATGTTTTTGACTTTTCAAATACTTTCTGTGTATACGCCAATGCTGGAAGAGCATCTGGTACTCCATCTAAAATGGAAGAACGTTTCTTTTCTTCTTTTTTTAGCTCTTCCCATCTCTTATGAGCGGACTCTGGAGTGTCTCCTACTAGTGAATCTTCTTCAGATTTAAAGATCTTAGGATGTCGTCTCCGAAGTTTTTCATCGATTCCTTTTGCAACATCGGCCAGATCAAAACGGGCATCTTCTGCTGCTATACGCGAATGAAATACGATCTGAAATAACAAATCACCCAATTCTTCTTCTAGATCTTCAGACCCTTCACCTGTCGTCTCATTAAAATTCTCAATAGCCTCTAACACCTCGTAAGTCTCTTCCAATAAATGTGAGGTAAGCGAAGAATGGGTCTGTTCAGAGTCCCAAGGACATTGGAGTCTCAATACTGCTACTAGGTCGACAAACTTTTGCAATTCAGACGCAATCGGAGATTCCAGATGTGGAATGAAACATGAAGTTAAGTGATCCGGTTCAACGTTTTCAATTAAATCTTCCCAATTAAGTTCCTGTACCGTTTCGTCTTCTAAGCCTAAACGCTGCAAAATAGTAACTGGTTGCGTTGGTGGCGAGTCGACTGACGCAACTATGTCAGCCAAAATATCGTTGCTATCAATTTGAGTAACTAGGAGTGGACCTCTATCTCCAGCTGCTTCAGTCATGAACCTATGTGCATCAACAATCCGCACTCCGACCTCCATAGGGTCAATCTCTAAACTACTCCAAGCCAAATCCACAAAAGAAAGACAAGGAAATATCTCTACCTCCACCTCAGTTTGTTCAGTTAACAACTGAACCGTTCTCTCAGCTAAAAATGGGGACCCGGGAACCGCATAAAGTATCTTTCGGTTCTTCTTAGCAGCCACTATCAATTCCTCGACAATACCTCCATAGACCTCTTCAAAAGATTTTGAGGACTCATAAATGTAATCGAATGAAATAACGTCAGGTCCGAGTAAAAAACTGGATGGATGTCTAATCGTTCTTACATAACGAAATTCGTGTTCATCTATAAGACTGAGATTTTTTGCACTGCAATAAGATGGTTCTCCAGGACCTAAACCTATAACAGTCACCTTTGGTGAAGGTTTCAAATCAAAGACCTTCTGAAATTAGCACAGGTTCTATCTGTCCAACTACTGGATCCCACGTCCCATAACGACTATCTAAGTCAACTTCTCGCGTTAAGGAGGAAAGGTGCATTATCGACTTGAAAAGTCCCTCACCTTGTTGCTCAAACGGTGTTGGTTCCACAATACTAATTTTGTCGATACGTATTACGTGAAATCCAAAAGGACTGCCGACAGGACCCACTAATTCTTTTGAAGCTTTAATGGCGCCGAGTACGGCTCTTTCGAAAGATGGGACGAAGGCACCCAAAGGCACACACCCCAAAGAACCCCCATTAGCACCTGAACCTGGGTCAGTCGAGAATGTCAAAGCTAACTCTTCAAACTTTTGCCCTGATTCTAAAAGCTTCATTACCTCTAAGGCTTCCTGTCTTGTGCTTGTGAGAATATGGCTGGTGCAAAGTTCATGACCGAGAAGTTCTTTATTAGCCTCATAAGCCGATTCAACTTCCAAACCTCCCTCCGCAGCAAAATTACGAATAGCTTGCCATTCGCTATAAGTATTTAGTCGCGGATCTGAATCTGGCAGCCCCCCTGCTACAAGTTGATCCCTTGCTTTTATAATTTCTACTTGAGTGAAAGTAGCACCATACTCACCCAAAAAATCGGCTAGTGCCTGATTCTGTATCCACTCATTAGCTGTTTCGATAAAAAGTGAGATTTCGGAACTATCAACACCTGCACGCTGTGTATTCCATTCAATTAAGGCTTCCCTCTCAATCTGTATTTCACCAACCTCAATATCAACCTGAGAAGCGCCACAACTCAATGAAAGGGAAACAAGAAAGAAAGCTAAGGAACCTTTTAAGGTTTTCGAAAATAATTTCGGCATCATTAAACTCACCCCAAGATGCTACGCGGTTGAAGTGGGAACAGGAACCAAATCCTTCAAGTAGTCACTCAATGCTCCCACTGGATTCTCCTCTGGTATTGGAATCTGTAACTCTGCAGAGCTCTCCTTCAAATAAGCTTCAGGGTGCAACCTTTCTAAACGAGTTTGCTTGCTCAGTGGTAATAAAACAGGCGAACAGCGAGCTAAGAAACCTGAATTAGATTCTTTCCTTTTTGTAACTGTTACTTCTTTGACACCACGTTCAACACAGATAGTTCGTAAATGACCTATCGCAAGAAGTTTTTCTGCTTCTTCTGGAATAGGACCATATCTGTCTTCCCATTCTTGTCTTACTTCTTCAACTTTTGAAGGATCCGAAGTTTCTCCTGCTGATGCAAGTTTTCTATACGCCTCAAGTCTTAAATCACTACGACTTACATAATTTTCTGGCAGATACGCATCTACAGGAATTTCTACTCTGATTTCAGTCGTAACGATTTCTTGAATTCCTGATGCTTCTGATACCGCCTCATTTACCATTTGGCAATAAAGGTCATAGCCAACTGAAGCCACATGTCCACTCTGCCCAGTCCCCAAAAGGTTTCCAGCGCCTCTTATCTCAAGGTCTTTCATTGCTAAACGAAACCCAGAACCCAATTCCGTTGTCTCGCCAATTGTTCTCAGTCTTTCAAAGGCTTCTTCGCTAAGTGATTGATCAATCGGAGTAAATAGGTATGCGTAAGCCCTGTGTCCTGATCTGCCAACCCTGCCTCGCAACTGATGCAATTGACCAAGTCCTAAGAGTTCCGCTCTATCTACAACCAGCGTATTCACAGTCGGCATATCAATACCGGATTCAACTATCGTGGTGCAGACCAATACATCATATTTTCGTTCCCAGAAATCTATAATTACTTTCTCCAAAGAAGATTCGTCCATCTGTCCATGAGCAACCGCTACACGTGCATCTGGAACCAACTGTTTTATGCCAGCTGCTGTCTCTTCAATATCGTGAACTCTGTTATGTACGAAAAAAACTTGCCCTTCGCGCAATAGTTCTCTTCGTATAGCTTCAACCACAGCACTTTCATTGTATTCACCAACAAATGTAAGTATCGGTTGTCGATCCGCTGGAGGAGTGTCAATTAGGCTTAAGTCTCTGATTCCAGTTAACGACATTTCTAGAGTTCTAGGAATAGGAGTGGCAGTCAAAGTCAAAATATCCACTTGTGCTTTCATTGCCTTAATAGCCTCTTTATGGCTCACGCCGAATCTCTGTTCTTCATCAACGACCAACAGGCCAAGATCTTTGAAGGAAACATCTTGAGAAAGAAGCCTGTGTGTCCCAATCACTATGTCCACAGAGCCATCCTCTAAATCTGAAAGGACTTTTCGCGCTTGAGCTTGTGTTAAAAATCTACTGAGAACCTCCACCCTGATCGGATAAGAAACTAAACGCTCCTTAAAGGTTTCTCCATGTTGTTGGGCTAACAGTGTTGTAGGCACGAGAACAGCTACTTGGCAACCATCCTGAACCGCTTTAAATGCTGCCCTAAGAGCAACCTCTGTCTTGCCAAATCCAACATCTCCGCATATAACACGATCCATCGGAAACGGTCTTTCCATATCAATCTTTACTTCTTCTATGGCCCTTAATTGATCAGGGGTCTCCTGAAAAGGGAAAGACTGTTCGAGTTCTGATTGCCATGGTGAGTCTCTTGCAAATGAGCGGCCTTCTGAATTAATTCTTTTTTTGTAAAGTTCTACTAGATCAGAAGCTATTTCTGAAATAGCAGTTCTGACCCGAGATTTAGTTCGGTCCCATTCAACTCCGCCCATTCTTGAAAGAGTTGGAACGTCACCAGCGCTATACGGTCTGATAACTTCAATTTGATCGGTGGGTAGATAAAGACGGTCGCTACCTTTGTACTCCAATAACAAATAGTCTTTCTCAGCCCCACCTAGTTTTTGACTTACTAAACCCGCAAAACGAGCTATTCCATGATGTTCATGAACCACATAGTCGCCAATGGAAAAATCTTCAAAAACACGCACTGTTTCTTTTCGACGTTCCCGTACATATTTATGAGTTCTACGCCTACCTGTTATTTCATTTTCTGTTATTAATGCAAAATGTGAATCTTCAAGAATAAAGCCCCGTTCAACTGACCCGATCATGATATGTATACCTTCGAAATCGTTACTAGGATTTTCTTTATCTATTGAAACTGGCAAACCTTCTTTTTTAAAAATTTCTTCCAATCGGTTTGCGCTACCCTCTCCGTCTGCAGCAACTACAAGAAAATAGTTTTCATCTAATAATCCTGATATTCGATTTAGCTTTCCGGAAACATCGCTACGAGATGTACCACTAGCTTTGGTTGATTCCCAGGTACTTACTTTTATCTCTCCAGTGTTTGTGACATTACGGGTGGAATCTATAAACCAAATTGGTGCCTTGCAGGGTTCAATCGACCTATCAAAGGAAACATGAAGTTCTGGGAGCTCTAATCCGTCAAAGGACCATGTTTTGGCCAGTGATTCAGCTAGCTTATTTTCCTTATCTAATAAATCACTAACCCTTGAATCAAGACGTTTTCTGTCGATCAACAATAACAAACCATCTTTCGGAAGAATGTCGGCCAACACAGTATCTTTCTCCAAAAGCCATGGCATGAACGATTCCATACCCTCAAATAATTCGCCATTGGCAAGTTGTTCCCATTCATTAGAACCCCAATTCTGCCGATCAGCCATCAAAGCTGCTCTCTCCAACATTTCAGATTTTAAAATCAGCTCCCTGCAGGGAAATATTTCGACTTCATCTACCGAGTGTTTTGTTCTTTGATTCGCTACACCAAATTCACACAACCTTTCAATCTCATCTCCCCATAGATCTACACGAACAGGAGCGTCAGTTGTAGAAGGCCAAATGTCGATTATTGAACCCCTTACAGCCACCTCACCACGATGTTCAACTTGATATTCCCTTTTATAGCCGAAAGCAAGCAGCTTTTCTAAAAGCTTTCTCTGATCTATCAAGTCTCGTGTTTTTAGAGAAATAGGAAATGTTTCTTTTTGGACGGATAACTTTTGAGTAAGAGCACGTGCCGAGGTGACAATTACTTCTAACGTTTCTTCAGAAGTAATTAACCTGTGGAGGACTCGCAATCGTTTACCCATAGTTTCCACTCCTGGACTGATTCTCTCGAAGGGAAGCGTTTCCCATGAAGGAAAAAAATCTACTTTTTCAGATCCGATAAAAAGTTTCAGATCGTTAAAAAGTTTTTCAGCTTCTGCGTTTGTAGGAACTACTACCACTAACGGTTTTCTTTCACTTGAACGCGAAATGGTTGAGGAGACAATTGCATGAGCACATTCCGGTACAAAAATTTCTGCACGAGTAAGCCCTAATGATCCAACTATCGAAGGTTCTTCTGTTAGAAGTTCAGGCAAAGTCTGATAAATCTCATACTCCATATGCTTCTAAATTTTTTTATTGAAAGTCTGCATTGCACTCTCAAAACCTATTTCAAGAATGCTCTCTATTGAATCCACAGCGGTTGCCACAGACAATGAAAGTTCTTGACTTTCTTTTTTTCCTGGTTTGGAAAGAACATACTGAGCACCTTTTTGATTTGGAAAAGTTTTTCCAATACCAATCCTGACGCGACGAAAATCTTGATTTTTTATATGCTGCTTCACGGATCGCAGTCCATTGTGTCCAGCGAGACCCCCACCCTCTTTAAGACGAATAGCTCCAACCTCTAAATCCAGTTCATCATGAACTATCAACAATTTTTTCGCTTCACTTACTCGATAACGTCTCATTAATTTCGCAACTGCAATTCCTGAATCGTTCATAAAGGTCATCGGGATAGCGAAAACTATTAACTTCTTATCATGTCTGACTTCCGAAACGAGTGCTTGTTCTTTCCCCGTTTTTAAACTTGAATTATTGCGTTTAACTATCTCGTCAATAACTTCTCTACCAACGTTATGACGGGTACCTGCAAACTTTGATCCTGGGTTTCCGAGTCCGACTATCAGCAATTCAGCTGACTCACCTCGGCGTGTTAATGATCTACGATCGCCCCGTATCAATCGGGACATGCAAATCCCTACTACTCGTTTTCAGCGGCATCTCCAGATTCATCGCTGGCACCGCCTTCCTGTTTAGCAGACTCACCGTCTTCGCCTCCGGTTCCACCGGGAACTCCTTCTTCAGCCTCTTCAGCTGCAAGTTCAGCTGCTTCATCTGCAGCAATTGACTCAAGTGTCGAGCGAGTGATCATTCCTACCGCTATAGGGTCTTCGGGATCTCCTTCAGAAGTAACCCCCTCCGGCAAATTAAGATCTCCTACCCGTATGGCATCTCCAACCGTCAAAGCGGAAATGTCGACTTTAATTTCGGTAGGTATTCGATCTGGAGGAGAGCTAACAGAAAGTGAAAACATATTCTGATCCACCATTCCGTCCGCCGCCGATACTTCGCGTGCTTCGCCGATCATTACTAATGGAATGTCAACAATAACATTCTTATTGGGGTCGATTCTAAGAAAATCAACATGTAAAACGTCACGTTTAACGGGATGTCGTTGTATATCTTTAACGATGGTCATTTGTTTTTTACCATCTATCTCTAATTGAATAATCGCATTTACTCCAGAATCTGTAGTCAATGCACGCCTCAAATCAGGCCAAGCTACAGATAAAGAGACAGATTCTTCATTTAGACCGTATAAAACACCTGGGACAATCCCGTCTTTTCGCACGCGACGACTCGAACTACTCCCGATTTCTCTCGTTGTATTTGCAGTAAGAAGTATTTCTGCCATAAGATTTTTCCTCAAGTTCAAGTATTGCGACCCGACAGGCGAGTCTAACCACTGATTTCACAACCCAAACGGCTATCGCTGGTCTTTGTTTTTTACACTAAATTATTTCCACCAAATATCTCTGAAACCGAAGTGTCTTCGAATACTGCTCTGATAGCTTCTGCGATCAAAGGAGCGACCGAAAGTACTTCGACTTTATCAATTTGCATATTCTCCGGCAGGGGAAGTGTGTCTGTAACGATGATTTTTTCCACTGGGGATGCTGAAAGTCTTTCAGCTGCAGGTCCTGAAAAGACCCCATGTGTAGCAGCTGCCACAATCTGCGAAGCTCCTCTTTCCGCTAATTGTTCCGCCGCCGAACAAATCGTTCCAGCAGTGTCAATCATGTCATCTACTAATACACAGACGCGACCTGAAACGTCACCCACGACTTCCCTTGCTTCAACTGTGTTAAACGAACTGTGACTTCTCCTTTTATGAACAATTGCCAATTCTGCCCCCAAAATCATTGCATAACGTTCAGCTACTTTCACCCTTCCAGCATCCGGTGAAACTATAGTCAATTCTCCTTTTAGGGAAGCAAGTTTTTCAACCAAAACGGGCATGGCTGTCAAATGGTCGACTGGACCATCAAAGAAGCCTTGTGTCTGACCAGAATGAAGATCGACGCTCACCAATCTGCTCGCTCCGGCCTCTTTAAACAAGTTGGTAACCAATTTAGCTGTAATAGGCTCACGCCCAGATGCCTTTCGATCTTGACGTCCATAACCAAACGACGGGCAAACTACTGTAATTCGCTTAGCTGACGCACGCTTTGCCGCATCAACCATTATCAACTGCTCCATTAGTGAATCGTTTATAGAAGAATTATGTGATCCGCTATGGGTTTGAACTATAAATGCATCGCAGCCACGTATGGACTCTGAAAACCGGCAATGAATTTCACCATTAGCAAATTCAGCCAAATTCGGATCACCTAAAGAAATTCCTAGCTCATCTGCAATTTTTTCCGCTAGTGGTTCATAGGTTCTACCGGAAACTAAATAGAGTTTCTTATTCGTTACCAATTCCATTCTGAGCTCTTACCTTTCATTCTGAGAATTTATATACAACGAGCATAGATCATGACGAGAGGGATTCTTTCTTAAAATAATTTTTAGCAGACATAAAATGGTTTAGGAGGAACTCTTACATCTATTTCTATCGTTTCACCTATTTCTTGATTCTCATTACTAGACAAATCTTCAGTCTTTGTTTCGGTTTGGATAGGTGTCGTCGTGCAAGGTGCAGGTGGGATTACGGTCGTAGTCGTAGTCGTAGTCGTAGTCGTAGTCGTAGTCGTAGTCGTAGTCGTAGTCGTAGTCGTAGTGTTTGAAGGAGTTTCGATCAATACTTGCACTTCTGAAAAGTCACCCGCACCATTGGGGCCGATTGCAGAAATTCGAAATTTATACTTCTCACCTAAAGTTAAATCAGCGACTGTGTAACTCTCTGTGATTCCTATTTCAAAAACATTTGAAGGTCCAATAAAAATCGATTGAACAGTGTCGTAATACCATTGCTCCACTCTGTAGCCAACTACAGGCGTGCCGTTTATCTGTGGAGGTTTCCACTGCAATTTTACGTTCTGAGCATCAACCTCACTGTTGAATTCTTCTGGAGGAAGTAAAGCACCATATGGAATGGATTGAATTGAGTTAGAAAAGGGACCAAACCCTGCAGAATTTTTTGCTCTAACTCGTATTTCATAAACCTGACCATTTACTAGACCTGCGATCGTAACTATCGTGGTGGAAGCTGAAAGAAAATAGCTTTCACTAGTAGATGCAGAGTCCATTTTCAATTCCCACTCTGTTACCATCGACCCGCCGTTGCTTGCTGGATGAGCCCAAGTCAATTGCATTTCCATGTCGCCAAGAGTGGATTGTAAAAAACCCGGCTTACCAGGTGTCGTTATTTCTTGGGCATCTACCGCCAAGGCAGTAAAAGAAACAAACAGTATTACTACGGAGGCTCTAAGGAATCCTTTTGTTGTATTTTTAAAACTTGCTTCTTCCATGCTTAATGGCATAAACGATTGCCGCTATAACAACTGCTAGTTGTTAATAACATTGTTTTCTGGACCATATGGGAAACCTGTAAAGTTTTCATTTCCTTCTTCTGTAATAAGTAAAATATCGTGCTCTCTGTAACCTCCTGCTCCAGGTTTGCCGTCTGGGATCGTGATCATGGGTTCCATCGAGATGACCATGTTGGGTTCAAGAACTGTTTCAATATCTTCTCGAAGTTCCAAGCCAGCTTCTCGTCCAAAATAGTGTGACAAGACTCCAAAAGAGTGACCGTATCCAAAAGTTCTATATTTTAATAAATCATGCTCTAAATATATTTCATTAAGTTGTTTAGCTATATCACCACATACGACTCCTGGTTTTAATAGTTCTTTTCCTGCGTCGTGAACTTGACAGTTGATTTCCCAAAGGCGAATATTTTCATCTGTCAATTCTTTGCAAAAGAGTGTTCTTTCTAGAGCTGTGTAGTAACCAGAAATCATCGGGAAGCAGTTTAAGCTCAATATGTCCCCTCTCTGAACTTTTCGTGAGGTGACTGGATTGTGAGCTCCGTCGGTATTTATCCCGGATTGAAACCACGTCCATGTATCCATCAGTTCTACATTGGGGAAAGTTTTGGCAATTTCGTTAACCATCGCCTGTGTGGAGTGCAAAGCCACTTCGTATTCAGGGACTCCTTCTGATATTGCTTCGACACATGCAACACCTCCTATGTCGGCTATTCGAGCTCCTTCTCGTATTAGTTTTATCTCTTCATCTGATTTGACCATTCTTAATTCCATGCACGCCGAAGAGATATCGACGAATTCAACTTCTTTCAAAGAGTCTTTTAATTTTTCCAAAAGACTTAGATTTATATGATCAAATTCAATTCCAATTGTTTTCGCATCTGTTGCAAGTTCAACTACTGCTCTGAGATAGTTATCTCTTGTCCAGTCTGTATAAACCAAATTCTCGCCAAAAGTTCTTCTGTAAGGCTGTCCCGCATCTATATTTGCAGAAATTGAAGTAGCTTTTTCTCGCGTAATGACAAAACCATAGGGACGTCCGAATGCACAGTAAATAAAATCGCTGTAATAATTGATGTTATGAATTGAGGTAAATAGGACAGAATCTATTCCAAGATTACTCATAACTGTTCTCAAGGAATCTAGACGGGTTTGCATCTCTTTTTCAGAAAAAGTACCTAGGACTTTTTCACCATTCGGAATCTCTTTTAGATCTGGTAGATCAAATTTTTCATTTTTCATGATCGCCCCTTATGCTATTTGGCTGGCCGGGGAGGGCTCGAACCTCCAACCTCCTGGTCCAAAACCAGGCGTTCTGCCAGTTGAACTACCGGCCAATTACCTCCTAGAGTATCGCCGTCTTTTACTAGGAGGTCGGGAAATGCAAATAAGGCGGTTACCGTATCGTCGAGTATGGGATCTTTAATTAAGAAACGTCGAAAAAGAATGCGCAAGAAAAAGCATCGTAAGATGCTTAAGAGAACTCGAGCTCAGAGAATGAGGGGACGCTAGTCACCTAATTTTGTTCGGGAGCAGTGATTGTGGAAACGACATGATGTCCTTCCTGTGGAAAGGAACCTTCAACGAACCACGTGCTACCACTGCCAGCTAGACGCGGGCGAACTCCTGTAGCTTCACCAAGTTGATCTCTCCACTTTTTAAGTTCTGGATATAAATCTATTACTGCGGGTTCCAGATCATTGCCATTATCTCCTCGTGGGCCACCAATACGATCCCAATGTTCATAAACAGCTACTGTCGAACACGAAATTGGCGGCATCAACAAAGTAAATGTCTGTTCCTTATAGGCAATTGGGCTTATCTTTTCACCTATTCCCGCAACAAAAGCTCTACCACCTTGCAAACAAAAGGGAATGTCCGCTCCTAACTGCGATGCGGCGATTAAATCTTTAAATCCTCCCCAACGTAGAACTGCAGCAGCATCCGCTGATCCTCCTCCAAGCCCTGCTCCTGGCGGAATTCTCTTACGTATATAAACTGACATTTCGACGTTTAGGAGATCTAAAGCTTTAAATACAAGGTTATTTTCATTATTTGGGACTGAACTTTCCTTATCAAAACCCCATGGTTGACTGAGATACTCAGAAGAAACCGCTATACCTTTTCCGCCATCTTCATTAATCTCCAACTCATCCATTAAATCCAACGAAACCATTTCAGCTTTTACCAAGTGGTAACCGTCGTCACGTAGCCCCTCAATCTCCAATGAAAGAGTAAGTTTTGCTGGGGCATAAAGATAAATCATGCTATTCATGACCTCTAGAAGTAATTTGTTTTGTTAACAATTCCCATTCTTCTAATACAAGGTTTTCTGCTCTTTTTGTTGAGTCAATTCCCGTCGCGTCAAAATCATCTGAAGTCAGAATTTCTTTCAAGGAACTGCGCAGCATCTTTCTTCTATGTTTAAAAGCTGATCGGATCAAATCAAAAAGCACTTCAGGGTTTTCAGAAATTACAGGATTCTCGTGTCTCACTATCTGTACTATTGACGATTCAACTCTAGGCTTCGGTAGAAAAACTGTTGGAGGGATATTCGCAACTATTTTTGCTTGAGCAAAATATTCAATCTTCACCGAAGGTAAACCGTAAGCCTTCTCACCTACTTTTGCGACCATCCTTTCTGCAACCTCGCGTTGAACCATTACGGTCATTTTTGAAATTATTGGATTCTTTTCAAGAAAGTCGCAGATTAATGGCACCGCTATGTTGTAAGGCAAGTTTGCTACCATATTCCACTGACTGCTCCGCTCTTCCAGTACTTGTTTCAGATCCAATTTCATGATGTCCGCATGGATAACTCTGAGTTTATTTTCTGTTTGGATTCCCGTAACTTCTTTCAAGATATCAACTAACACATCATCGATTTCTACTGCTGTTACATGTCCACAGGATTCCAACAAAGCAAGAGTTAGTGACCCTAGACCGGGTCCTACTTCTAGAACAAAGTCGTCAGAATTTAAAGCGGCAAGTTCAACAATTTGACGAATAGTGTTTGGTTCGACAACAAAATTTTGACCCAATGACTTTTTCGGATGAATTTCATATTTCAAAAGCAAATTTTTTACTTCTGTGCGAGTTAGGGTCACTTTTCCTCTATGGCAAATATCGTCCACACACTGGCCATTGTCCTCTTCCCCTCAATAAATAAAGAGACTTAGCCATGCGATCCTGGTCACTTGGTTTAGCGTCTACGGGATCTACATCTATTAGGTTCTCGTGGTAAAGACCTGCGATCCAATTCCAAGTCTCAACACTGAACTGATAAGCCCCTCTATACATGCCTGTTGGACTAATCGCTTGATAGTTGCCGGTTGATTCACAGTACCTAAGAGCCTCCCATTGCACATTGGTCGGACCATTCGGATCGGGCTCAGTCGCAACAATCGTCGTGGTCGGTCCGGGAGTTGCCATGACCGTTTTACGCCTTGTATCTTCTTCAGCAAATAATTTTCTTCTAAGTTCTTCTTCTTGCTGAATCTTTAACTGTTTATCTTTTTCAGAAAATTCCGCTTCTGAAATTTCACGTGCCATATCCATAGCTTCTGCTTCATATTTCACAGCAGCAGATCGAAGACGTTCAACCGTGTTCCATGTAGTACGTGCTGAATGCCAGTTTTCGGATCTGTTCAATAAATACAACTCTCCTTCACCCACTCTCCTGCTATCCGTCTGATCGTCCTTCTGTACCGGCTCGATTGTGGTTGGCGCGGCTGTAGTACCAGCACCGGCTGTGCCTGTAAGAGAACCGGTTGAGTTCGGATTTTCAAACAAAAAAAGCGGTAGCGCTGCAATTGTGGCCAGAGCCACTACAACGAATCTCCACCTCTCAATAATCGGATTTGTTTCCAGCACCATTCCTCCTGTTGGTCGCTGTAGCAGACAAGATTAAATACACGCTAGAAGCATCATTTGGCGCCTGCAAATCGGGCATTTGAAGAAGTAAACTTATCTTAGTTTTACTGTAATCCGTAAAAATCTAAAGCATTTTGTGTTGTGGCTAAAGCTACTTCTTCTGATGATTTGTCTTGCAAAAATGCGAGTTCCTTGCCCACTAAACTCACATTGGCAGGTTCATTCTTTTTTCCTCTAAAAGGAACCGGCGTTAAATATGGGGAGTCGGTTTCAATCATTGCCCGATCCAATGGGCATTCTGATGCCGCCTCTCTTAGTGATTCGGATTTTTTGAAAGTAATTATCCCACTAAAGGACAGGTAGGCACCACGCTTTAAACATTCTTTGGCTTCCACTTTCCCCCCTGTGAAACAATGAAAAACTGTAGAGTTAGGAACTCCTTCAGAATCAAGAATCTTGAAGGTCTCTTCCCATGCCTCTCGAGTGTGTATAACGAGCGGAAGATTCGACTTATTAGCCATTTCGATTTGTTCCGCGAAAACTCTATTTTGATCCTCGCGCGGAGAATAATCATAATGATAGTCAAGTCCGGCTTCTCCGACAGCTACTACATTCGAGTCTTCTAATAGGTCTGCAATACCATCAATGCCTTTTAGTGCTTCATGAGGATGCACTCCTGCTGTTGCCCACACACCTGAAAGCATTCTCGCCTTTTCCATAGCTTTGCGGCTACTTACAAGATCTGTACCTACATTTACAAAACCGATAACTGATGCTTCTCGCGCTCTAAGAATTTCTTCTTCAGCATTTTCAGAAAGGTGACAATGATTGTCAAACCACTCAATCATCTAAAGCCAGCAGGTTAATGTCCACTTTCTTAAAAAGCGGTTTTGGTTTTTCAATTCTCTTTCCATGTTGAGGTTCTTTTCTTTGCCACACATCAACAGGACCGAATACATCATCAAGTGATCCGGTCGAAAACGGTAAATATGGAGCTAAACAAACACGCACACCTGCAATGGCCGACAAAGCCGTACCTAAAACAGCGGCGGATCTTTCAGGGTCAGTTTTTGAAAGTTTCCACGGTTCCATCAAGTTTAGATAAGCATTTACTTCTGCTGCTCCTGACATTCCTTTTTGCAAAGCACCTCGTAGTTCCACCTTGTCAATTTCTTCTGCTACTCTTTCCACAATTTGGTCAATTCTGGAAAGCAACGCTAGGTCTTCATCATTTCTCAGCTCAGACGAAGGGATTTGTGCATCGCAAGAATTATAGATCATTGATAAAACTCTGTTCACCAGATTTCCCCATGTGGCCACTAGCTCTTCATTGATTCGCCGACAAATCTCTTCAACTGTCAATTCTGTATCACTTTGTTCGGGAAATGAAGCCGCCAATGCGTACCTAAGAGAATCCGCTTCAAAGGCTTCGAGACTCTCAGTAATTGTCAAACCAATTCCACGGCTAGCGGAAGCTTTGCCTCCTTTAAACGTCACGTACTGATTTGCTGGAACATCACTGGGTAAATTTAAGCCTCCATAGCCGATAAGCATTGCTGGCCAAATAATGGTATGAAAAGGGATGTTGTCCTTGCCAATGAAATAAACCGACCGACTATCCGGATTAGACCACCATTTTTTCCAATCATCTTCCGAACCATTATTCTTCGACCATTCTTTAGCCGCCGAAAGATACCCAATGACCGCTTCAAACCAGACGTAAATTTTCTTACCTTCACCTATTCCATCGACCGGGACTTCAATACCCCAGTCCAGATCACGTGTAATCGCACGATCATGTAAACCTTCCTCAATCCAACCTTTTGAAAAATTTAAAACATGGTTACGCCAGCCCTCTCTCTCTGAAAGCCATTCAGAAAGAGGTACTTGAAAATCCGACAATCTTAAATAAAAATGCTCGGTTTCTTTAAGAGTGGGTTCACTTCTACTTATCTTTGAAATTGGTTTGATTAACTCTTCAGGGTCCAGAGTCCTCCCACAATTTTCACACTGATCGCCCCTAGCTTCAGAATATTCACAATAGGGACATACACCTTCTATATATCTGTCAGGCAAAAACCTTCCCGCTTCTTCATCATAAAACTGTTCCGAAGAACGTTTGTCGATATAACCTTTTTCGAAAAGTTTCATAAAGACATCGTGCGTGACATCTGAGTGATTATCAGTTCCAGTAGAAGTGTATAAATCCCAACTAATAGCAAGTTTTTCCCAATTGTCTAAAAACTCCTTATGATATCTGTCAACAATTTGATCAGGCGTGGTTCCTTCTAAGTCAGCTCTCACGGTTATCGGAGTACCGTGAACATCAGATCCACTAACCATCAATACTTCATTACCTATTAGTCTTTGGAAACGAGCGAACACATCAGCTGGAAGGTACGCTCCTGCCAAATGTCCTAAATGACGAGAGCCGGAAGCATACGGCCATGCAACCGCGACAAGAACTGGTAAAGATTCATTTTTGTTTGTCATTAGTGCCGAGGCTACCTCAATCTTAGGTACAGCCCTTGGCTAATCTAAATCTGTGTACAACTTATAAGCCCTTCTTCGAGAGACCCCCAGTTGTCTTGAAGCCTGATTTGACGCATCTCGTGCTGATAGACCTGATTCCTTAGCTTCGCGAAGAGTTTTGACAATATGTTCATCAGAGATAGTGGTTTCGTATTTGGAACCTTCAACCACTATGACCACTTCACCCTTTGGTGGGGATTCGTAATACTCTGTTGCACTCTTTAGCGAGCCTCGCCAAATCTCTTCGTGGATTTTCGTCAATTCTCTTACAACTGAAACTAGGCGATCCTCTCCTAAGTGCTTACACAAATCTCTAAGTGTTTCTGGAAGGCGTTTCGGGGATTCAAATAAAATGATGGTTCGTTCCTCAACCGCTAGTTCTTTGAGGATTTCTTCCCTATCTTTCCCTTTTCGTGGAATAAACCCCTCCATTACCCATCGTTTCATTGATATACCACTGACGACTAAAGCAGCTAACACCGCTGACGCACCGGGAATCACAGAGACTTTAAAACCATTTTCTATGACTGTTCTTATCAGTTCTTCACCTGGATCTGAAATCCCCGGGGTTCCTGCGTCGCTAACCAGAGCAACTGTGAGGCCATCTTTAATATTTTCAACTATCTTTGATTTTTTATTGAATTCCGTATGGGCATCAACCCTGATCAACTTCTTGTTTTCCACCCCTATGAGATTCAAAAGTTGGCCTGTCCTTCTCGTATCTTCACAAGCAATCAAATCCGCACTCGCGAGAGTTTCTATTGCACGTTTAGACAAATCTGAGAGATTACCTATGGGGGTAGCTACAAGAAAAAGTATTCCTTCTTTATCTTCAGACATTAAAACGGAATTCCATAACATCGCCGTCTTCAGGTGCGTACTCTTTACCTTCACTTCTTATAAGACCTGCTTCTCTGGCCTTTAGCCAAGAACCCTGTTCAAGTAATAACTGCCATCCGACTGTTTCAGCTCGAATAAACCCTTTCTGGAAATCGGTATGAATTCTGCCTGCGCATTCAGGAGCATTTGAACCTTCCTTGAAAGTCCATGCTTTACTTTCTTTCTCTCCGGTTGTGAAAAATGTTCTCAAACCTAATAGGTGGTAAGCCGAACGAACAAACCTCGATAAAGCTCCTTCTCCTAAACCAAGCGCTTCTAACATTTCTGCCTGGTCTTCTGGCGTCAATAAAGCAGCTTCAGATTCGAGTTGGACACACATGCCTATAACTTCTTGACCAGACAATTCTGCAATGACTGGCTCTAATATCTGATTTGTATCCTCTACTTGATCTTCTCCCATATTCACGACAGCTAAAACCGGTTTGTCTGTTAATAGAAAAAAATCAGACAATAACTCCCTTTCTCCAAATGTTAGGTCACTTTTATAAATCGGGATTCCTTCATCAAGCTGTTCTGAAGCATGTTTTAACGAGTCGAGAATTTGACTAATCGATTTGTCTGTTTTCGCTGCCTTTTCAATTCTTGACAACTGTTTTTGTGTAGTTTCTAAATCTGCTAGAGCTAATTCCACCTCAACGATTCTCAAGTGTTCAACGGGGTCTATCAGTCCTGGCACATCAGTGTCTGAAAAAGCTCTGAGCACGAAAACAATTGCATCAACTTCCCTTATACCTGCGAGGAAACGATTCCCTAAACCTTCTCCTTTAGCTGCACCTTCTACAAGTCCACCAATATCAGTGAATTGAATAGTCGCCGGTACTATTTTTTTTGAATCACTCATCTCTCCCAGAAGACTCAGTCTGTTGTCGGGAACACGCGCCACCCCTACATTTGGATCCGTGGTGGCAAACGCGTAAGGCGCCGCTAAAGCACCTCCTCCTGCTAAAGCGTTATAAAGCGAGGACTTACCTGCATTAGGTAAACCAACAAATCCAAATCTTTCCATTTAAAACCCTTAAAGATACAAAATCAGATAATTCGACTACGACAAGGATAAGGTCTCCGCGCTCTAATGAGGTAACCTGCCGTTATGTCGAAACGTACAAGTAAAAAGAAAACCAATGCAAGACGCAAAAAAGCTAATCACGGTCGCAAACCAAATATGGGTAGAAATAGCTAATTGAAAAAATTCTTTCTTAACAACCTGTTCGCCTAATGAACAACTTCCGCTTATTTCTTATGCCAATCTTGGCAGTAGCACTTGCTATTGCAACAGGTGCCATAATAATTGCCCTTTCAGGTTCTTCTCCGATAGATGCCTATAAAGCTTTGATAGACGGATCACTGAGTGATTCAAAAACTATTGGACGAACTCTAGAAAAAGCTACACCGTTAGTTATGGGAGGCCTTGCTGTAGCTTTTGCCTTTAAGGCTGGACTTTTCAATATCGGTGGTCAAGGTCAGCTAGTTTTCGGAGCTCTAATTGCTGGGGCTGTTGGATATGGTCTTACTGGCCTTCCGTGGATAATACATACACCGCTAGCTCTCCTAGCGGGTGCAGTTGCTGGAGCCATGTGGGGAGCTATACCAGGAATTCTTAAAGCAAGCCGAGGAGCACATGAAGTAATTACTACCATCATGTTGAATTTTGTGGCACTGAACATGACCGACTGGCTCGCGTCGAAGGTCTGGAGAGAAGAAGGTATCATCGTCAGAACTCCTCGCATCGAAAGCAGTGCTGAGATACCTAGATGGGGTGAACTACCTGCTGGGTTTTTCCTAGCTGTAGTTATAGCTTTCTTATGCTGGTATTTGTTGCGTAATACGACTTTCGGCTTTGAAATAAAATCAGTTGGGTTAAATCCAAATGCTGCTAGTTACGCAGGCATCTCCGTTAAAAAGATCGTCATCATGACTATGGCAATCAGCGGTTTGCTGGCAGCTCTTGGTGGAGCAATTGAGACTCAAGGAGTTGTCGGAAGGTATGAACCAGGATTTAATGCCGGACTTGGGTTTGAGGGTATAACTATCGCTCTTCTAGCTAGAACTCATTTCCTAGCAGTAATCCCGGCTGCAATTCTTATAGGGGCAATGGAAGCAGGAGGTTCAATGATGCAGTTTAAAGCTGACGTCTCTCCAGAAATAACTGACATTATCCAGGCTTTAATTTTGATCTTTGTTGCCACACCAATAATTGTTAGATGGTTTTTAAGCCAGAAAGAAGCGAATGAGATTTCCGTTTCGACCACTTGGGGCTCCTAATGAATGTGAATCAACCAGAAGATATTAAACAATTCTTTTTCAATAAGAGATGGTGGATTCTGACTGCTGTATTTCTTTTATTTTTTACACTTTGGACGGCAGAATTTCAGCAGGCAAATACGACCTCTGTTCTAGTTAGCACTCTTAGACACTCAACTCCTCTAGTGCTTGGTGCCATGTGCGGGCTTTTGTGCGAACGATCCGGCGTCATAAACATTGGCATCGAGGGGCAGATGTTGATGTCTGCTTGGGGTGGGTTCATGATTGCTTCCGTATCTGGCAGTTTACTGCTTGGCGTCTTTGCAGGAATAGGAATAGGAATGATGATGGGAGCCGTATTAGCTGGCATTTCCGTCGGTTTACGCGGTGATCAAATAATTGCTGGAACTGTGATAAATATCGCCGCAATTGGGATAACCAGTTTCTTTTTCTCTCTAGGAAGAACTCTGCCTTCCGGAAAAGCTCAAGTGATTAAACTTGGACCTTTAGCAGATATTCCAGTTGCCGGAAGGGTTTTATTTTCAAATAAACCGATTACATTTTTAACGCTTTTGATGGTTCCTGCTCTTTGGTTTCTTCTATTCCGGACAAAGTGGGGACTACGTACCAGAGCTGTAGGTGAACATCCCAGCGCAGCAGAAACTGTTGGAATCTCTGTAATAGGTATGCGCTATTTGAACGTCATAATTGGAGGTGGTATTGCAGGTTTGGCAGGGGCTTATCTAAGCCTGGAAGCCGTTGGATCTTTCGAGCGCGGTATGACAAATGGAAAAGGTTTTGTTGCTTTGGCCGTGATGATTTTTGGTCGATGGAACCCAGTTGGAGCTTGGGGAGCGGCTCTTCTATTTGGTTATGCCAGTGCAATCCAAACCCAGTTCCAATTTAGAGACTGGTTAACAAATGATCCTCAATTTATTGGAATACTTCCTTTTGTAGTGACAATCGTTGTTCTAGCTGGATTTGCAGGAAGAGCTAGACCACCGGCCTCTATCGGTCAACCTTATTCAAGGGAGTAGCAGAATGCCATCCGACACCCTCGCACTTGAAGCAACTGGCATTTCGAAAACCTTCGGCAACGTTAAAGCTAACGATCAAGTAACCCTTAAAATCAGAAAAGGTAAAATTCACGCTCTTCTCGGTGAAAACGGCGCTGGTAAAAGCACGTTAGTAAATATTCTTTTCGGTCTCTATAAAGCTGATTCAGGAGTAGTTGAAGTCAATGGCGACACTGTCGATCTTGGACGCCCGAAAGATGCAATCGATAGAGGAATCGGCATGGTGCACCAACATTTCCAATTGGTACCTGTTCTTACTGTCGTAGAAAATATCGTCTTAGGCAACGAACCCTCCAACAAGGCCAATGTGATTGACATCGAAAATGCGAAGGAAAAGGTCAGAGAGTTAGCCGAAAAATATCAACTCGACGTAGACACCGAGGCAACAGTAGAAGACTTGCCCGTCGGTACTCAGCAGCGAGTTGAAATTCTTCGTTCTCTTTACAGAAAAGCGGACATTTTGATTCTGGACGAACCCACTGCTGTCTTAACGCCCCAAGAAACCGATCACCTTCTACAAGTTCTAAAAAAACTTGCTTCACAAGGTGTTGCGATAATTTTTATCACCCACAAGCTAAGAGAAGTTCTCGAAGTGGCAGATGAGGTTACTGTGATGCGAAACGGACAAGTAGTCGGCTCCACAACACCTTCAGAAACAGATGAATCCGGTCTCGCCGAAATGATGATTGGTCGCAGTGTCGTGCTTCGTGTATCCAAAGAAACAGCATCACCTGATGCAAAAGTACTTCAAGTTAAAAATCTTTATGTCAAAGATGACAGGGAACTCCTGGCGGTAAACGATCTGTCTCTAGAGGTAAGATCAGGAGAAATTTTTGGTATAGCTGGCGTTGAAGGAAATGGGCAAAGAGAACTTGTTGAAACCATTACAGGATTAAGAACTATAGATACAGGAGAAATTCTTATCGAAGAGACCTCAATAACAAAATTCTCACCTCGGCAAATCAGCGAATTAGGTGTTGCACACATACCTGAAGACAGAGAGAAACACGGACTGATTGGCCCACACTCAGTAGCAGACAATCTAATTCTAAACAGGTATTACAAACCTCCTTTTTCTAATCATGGCATCCGTCAGCAAAAAGCGATTGCCAACTATGCCAAAGAAATGGTTGAAAAGTTCGACATACGAACACCTAGCATTGAGACACCTTCGAGTTCTTTGTCAGGTGGAAACAAACAAAAAGCTATTGCAGCTAGAGAATTCTCTCACAACGCTAAACTTTTAGTCGCCTCGCAACCCACTCGAGGTATTGATGTAGGAAGTATCGAGTTCGTCCATCAACAGCTAATAAATCAAAGAGATCAGGGATTGGCTGTACTTTTGGTTTCTGCTGAATTAGATGAGATTCTTAGCCTTTCGGACCGTATCGGCGTTATATATCGCGGCCAATTGATTGTTACCGCAAATGCCACAGAGCTCGACCGAAACAGAATCGGCAGAATCATGACAACTGGTTCAGATTCAAATTGAAAATATGAGCGTCGAGATTGACCTAAGTGGAAATGTCGCATTAGTAACTGGTGCAAACAGCCCAATCGGTCTAGCCATTGCTTCTGAACTAAAAAAAGCAGGAGCCGAATTGGTTCTAGCAACGCACAATAGTAATGACAATGTGAAATCCTTAACCAATTCCATTCCGGCAAAAATTCTGAGTGCAGATCTTCGAAATCCACATGAGATTGAGAAACTAATTTTTGAAACTTTTGAGATAAACAACCAGTTGGACATCATTGTCAATAACGCCGCACTTCAAAATGTTCAAAAACTCAGCGAAATAAATTCAGATAATTGGGATGCTGTCTTAGAAACAAACCTCAGAAGTGTTCACCTTCTCATGCGTGCAGCAATACCAGTTTTAGAGAAAAGCGACCACGCTTCAATTGTGAACGTAGCTTCAATTGAAGGTCACCAACCGGCCAGAGGTCATTCTCATTATTCGACCAGCAAAGCTGGTTTGTTAATGTTAACTAAATCAGCCGCTCTCGAATACGCAGATTTTGGCATCAGGGTAAATTCTGTTTCCCCAGGACTGATTGATGATGGAAATCTGGAAGAACGTTGGCCTGAAGGACTCAATAGATGGTTGGATTCTGTGCCACTTGGAAGAGCAGGATCACCTAAGGACGTAGCTGATGCTGTAATTTTTCTTTCATCTCCTATGGCACATTGGATAACTGGATCAGATCTAGTAGTAGATGGCGGCATCTCGACTAATGCCACCTGGTAAATCAATTAGCAGAATCACTTCGAGTTAATTCGTGAATTCTTTTCTTCCTGTCCGGCCAACCTTTAAGTAGTTCTTCCCTATCTGCTAACTGAAATATCTCTTGCGAGTAAGGCGGTGCCATAGTCGTTCCTAACAATGTCCACTCCCCTGTCGTTCCAGACCCTTGCCATACTCCTGGTTCAACAATTATCTGTGGTCGATGTCCAGAATCAAGGTCCGAACCCAGAACTGGTTCTTCAATCTTTCCATCAGGATTCAACAAGAGCATCTGCGCGGGCGCTCCCGCATAGTAGTGATAGATCTCAACTGTTTGCAGTCTGTGCATGGCAGAAAAATTATTTTCACTTAATAGATAATAGATGGATGTCGAATTTTCGTCTTTCAGGGTTTGCACCCACATGCCGCCTTCCAAAGGTAAAGGTTCAAGACCAAGAATGTTCGATATTTCTTCTGCGGTCTTTTCTTTATCTGACACTTTTAAACCTCTGCTAACCTAAATGCTCTTTTCCTTACTTCTCTTAAAGCTTTTTCCTCATCGATTGTTACCAAATCACCCTTGGAAAGAACTTTAGAACCAGCAATCCATACATCTGTTACTTTCCTATTAGTCCCAGACCAAACTAGGTGAGTCAAGGTTTCATTCAGGTCAGTCGATGGAGTAAAAGTGCTGTAGTTGGTATCAATTCTTATCATGTCCGCTTCCCAACCACTTTGCAGACTTCCAACTCGCTCTAGACCAACTGCATTTGCAGATTTTCGAGTCGCCATTCCCAAAGCTTCCGATGGTGTTATTAAAGTTGCATCAAGGTTATTGACTCTTGCTAAAAGCGCTGCAACTTTAACTTCCTCCCATAGATCAAGCGTGTCGTTAGAAGCCGGTCCATCTGTTCCTAAACCTACTGTTAAGCCCTTCTCAAGCATTTTTTCTATAGGAGCTATTCCAGAGCCGAGTTTCATATTGCTCACTGGACAATGAGCCACAGATACATTTGAATCGGATAAAAGTGAAATGTCGTTCTCACTAACCCACACACAATGAGCAGCTAAAACTCTTCCTTCTAATATTCCGTTCTCGCTAAGAATTTCAACGATACTTTTGCCATATTGAGATTCGAGCTCAGCGCTTTCTTCACGTGTTTCTGCAAGGTGAATATGAAACAACACGTCGAGCGATCTTGCGAACTCAGCCAATTCAACACATGCTGGTATCCCCAAATCGTAAGCAGAATGTGGACCTATACCTACAGTAATTTTTCCTTCTGGATCGTGGTAACGATTATAAAAATCTGTGAAATTTCGAAGTCTTGACTCTGAATACGATGATTTAAAAACTCCGGGCGTCATAACCAGTCTTGCCCCTGACGAATTTACCGCTTCAACTAAGGCTTCCTCAAAAAGATACATCTCACAACTACTGGTAACACCTGCTCTGAACATTTCAGCAGATCCTAAAGTCATGCCCCAATAAGCATCTTCTTCGCTCATCTTTCCTTCTCGTGGCCACATCGCTTCAGTAAGCCATCTTTCTAATGGCAATCCATCACCCGCTCCCCTAACTAGAGTCATTGGCGTGTGACAGTGGGCATTAACTAAGCCCGGCATTAAAAGACCACCTATTTCATCAGTTTGAACACCTGTTTCTTTCTCGTCTCCTAGATTGCCGACCCAGATAATCTTCCCTTCCTCAATATCAATTACACCTGGGGCATAAACATTGTCATCGGCATCACAGGTGACAATAATGTCAGCGATATAGCGTTGTGACTGCATAAAAAAAGGTTAGTTGACAAAACAGATTTCTTTGCAAATTTCACCGGCATTCATAATTTTCTGATTTAAGGACTATTCTTCGAAGACCTATTAAATAAGGAAAAAATGTCAGGGAAAGAAGACAACAGAGAAGAAAGTAAAAAAAAGAGTCTTAGCGACAAGCCGATGTGGTGGGACACATTCCCTTGGTGGGGAATCGCTATAGTCGCCATTCTTTTCTGGATGGGCTATCAAATAGTCACTAAGGACAAGTACAATCTGGCTTGGGACAGGATCATCCCAGGTATAAGCATCACCATTACAGCCACCCTTCAGGCCTTCGCTATTGCTTTAGCTTTGGGACTCTTGGCTGGAATGGGACAACTTTCTAGAAATGTCGTCTTGCGCAATTTAGCTCGAACGTACGTTGAATTTATTCGCGGCATCCCGATACTCCCCCTCATTTTTACCGTTGCTCTTGTTTTGCTTCCACAAATCCAAAACGCATTTAATTTCAAACTTTCATTTCAGATGAGAGCGACTGTAACTCTTGCCTTTATTTACGGAGCATACATGGCGGAAATTTTCAGGGGAGGCATCCAGTCCATAGCTATTGGACAGGTGGAAGCAGGGAGATCGCTTGGATTGAGTAGACGTCAGACCATGAATTCCATTGTCTTACCTCAAGCAATGAGAGCAATCATCCCACCCTTGGGGAATGATTTCATTGCAATACTAAAAGACACCTCACTGCTTTCTGTTCTGGGTGTTCTTGAAGTCACACAGCGAGCCAGGCAGTTTTCAGCCAGTACTTTCAAATTTCGTGAAGGATATTTTGTTTTAGCTTTCATATATCTGATTCTCACACTCGGACTAAGTTTGCTCCTGGGAGTTCTCGAAAGGAGAATGACCCGTGATGACAGGGGTGTTCGAAGCAATAGAGGTATTGACTGATGATCTCGATTAAAAACCTTTCGAAAACCTTTAATAAAAACATTCATGCTGTCCGAAATGTTGATTTAGAAATAGCTGAAGGAGAAGTGGTCGTAATTGTTGGACCCAGTGGTTCGGGTAAATCTACAGTTCTCAGGTGCATAAATAGGCTCGAAATCCCAACTGAAGGGTCAATAGTTATTGATGGTGTAGAGCTGACTGATCAAGGATGTGACATTGACAAAATTAGAGCTGAAGTGGGAATGGTCTTTCAACAATTTAACTTGTTTCCTCACTTAACTGTCATGGACAACATTTGTTTAGCTCAAAGAAAAGTCAGAGGTCGCAGCAAAAGTGAAGCTAAGGAAATGACTGTGAAACAACTTTTAAGAGTAGGAATTCCCGAAAAAGCAGATTTCTATCCGCGTCAACTATCAGGAGGCCAACAACAAAGAGTTGCTATCGCTAGATCATTATCAATGGAACCAAAAATTATGCTTTTTGACGAACCTACTTCCGCTTTGGATCCTGAAATGGTTAAGGAAGTTCTAGATGTGATGCTTGAGCTAGCTTCTGAAGGGATGACGATGGCAGTAGTTACACATGAAATGGGTTTCGCCAAAGCGGCTGGAGATCGATTAGTTTTCATGGATGAAGGCACGGTTGTTGAAATTGGTCCGCCAAGTCAAGTTTTTGAAAATCCTACTGAACAAAGAACCAGGGACTTCTTTGACAAAATCCTTTATTGATTTCTTTTCTTTTTGTTTCCGACTCATTAGATAGACTAAGGCATGACTAGTAAAGATTCGAACTTTGACGAATCTGTTTTCTCTGAACTTGTAGCCAAAGGGCCAAAAGTTCTTCTACATGACCATCTTGATGGAGGTTTGCGTCCATCTACAGTGATCGACTTAGCTGATATTTCTGGATACAAAAATCTGCCATCAAACAACGTCGAAGAATTGTCACAATGGTTTCACGAGGGTGCTAACCGTAGAGACTTAAATCTGTATCTGGAAACTTTCACCCACACAGTAGGAGTGATGCAAGATGAATACTCTTGCCATCGCGTTGCTAAAGAATGTGCAGAAGATCTAGCGGAAGATGGCTGTGTTTACGCAGAAATAAGATTTGCGCCTTCTCTTTTTACTGCCCAGAAACTGTCCGTTCATGAAGTAATAGAAGCAGTTTTATCTGGTTTTCGCGAAGGTTCGTCAGGAACCAATCTAACAATAAAGACAATCATCACTGCTATGAGAACTAGTAGCGACTCTAGGATGATCGCCGAAGCTGCTGTTCATTTTCGTGATAAAGGAGTGGTTGGTTTTGACATTGCTGGACGTGAAGTCGGGTACCCGCCAACAAATCATTTGGAAGCATTTCAATTTCTCCAACGCGAGAATTTTCACTTTACAATCCACGCTGGTGAAGCGTTTGGGTTGGCTTCTATTTGGGAAGCTGTCCAATACTGCGGGGCGGAGCGTTTAGGACACGGAGTTAGAATCGTAGATGATATTGAACTGAACCCTTCAGGTAATCACATTCTTGGAAGTCTCGCTTCTTTTATTCGGGACAGGAGAATACCTTTGGAATTATGCCCAACATCGAATGTCCATACAGGCGCAGTTCAATCTTTAGAAGAACACCCTATTGAGTTGCTTAAAGATCTCGGTTTCAGAGTTACAGTAAATACTGATAACAGACTGATGAGTGACGTTTCGATAACTTCTGAGTTGATTTCGTTAAATAAAACTTTTGGCTGGGGTGTCGATGATTTTTCCTGGCTTACAGTTAATGCAATGAAAAGTGCTTTCCTCCCCTTTGACGAAAGAATCCATCTAATCGAAGATGTCATTAAGCCAGGATGGAGGAACCTCGCCTCAAAGTAGCCACATACTCTAGAGAAGGCTGGGAATTTCTTATGACAACTGTTTCAGAATCAGAATCGCGTCTAATAGTTGAAAACGCAGGAATTCCTGTTTCCAAATGGAAAGTTGCTAACAATCCTGATGAGGCGCTAAACGCAGCAAGAGAGATCGGCTTTCCTAATGCGTTGAAACTAAATGGCTCTTCCATCGCTCATAAGACTGAGCAAGGATTCGTAAAACTTAACCTGAAGACAGAGTCTGATTTTTTAACCGCTGTGAAAGATCTTCAAAAAAATGACATCCAGGACAGTAACCTACTGATTACAGAAATGCTCTCCGGCTCCCGTGAAGTTATTGCCGGTATGGTGAGAGACCCTCAATTTGGTCCTTGTGTGATGTTTGGGTTTGGCGGAATCTCGGCTGAAGCTATAGCAGACGTTGAATTCAGACTCGCCCCGATCAGTTCTTATGATGCGAGAGATCTAATTTCATCACTGAAAACAAGTGACTTATTGAAAGAATTTCGCGGAGAAGAAGCTCTTAATATTGATGCAACAATCGATTTACTCGTGAGACTCGGTGATCTAGCTAAAGATGAACGAATAATGTCTATTGATTTAAACCCACTAATAATCGTTGACGGTTTACCCGTAGCAGCTGACGCTCTTGTTGAATTAGAGAATGAAATGTCATGACTACTGATCTTAAGTACCTGTTTGAACCTAAAGGTGTAATAGTTACTGGAGTTTCAAGCCATCCTGGAAAATTCGGTTTCGTTGCTCTGCATAATATTCTTTCATGTGGGTACGTAGGTAAGGTTTTCGCGATTGGACGTGAAGAAGCGACAGTTCTAGAACAGAAAGTCACTACTTCTCTTGATTCGATACCTGCAAATGAAGCTGAACTGATGATTTTATGCACTCCAGTTGGAGTGAACGAAGAGCTGATCAGAAAAGCCGCAGAAAAAGGCATCAAAGCAGTTTTTTGCGCTGCAGGAGGATACTCAGAAACAGGTGAAGAGGGATTAAAAGCCGAAAAAAGACTAGTTGATTTAACATCAGAATTGGGTCTTGTTCTTGCTGGTCCTAATGGACAAGGAATTGTGTCTCCTCACGCTGGTCTTTGCGCACAAATTGTTGCGCCATATGCTCCAAAAGGACATATAGGTGTGGTCTCACAGTCAGGTAATTTTGTTTCAAGTTTTCTTAACTATGCCAATCAGACAGGTATTGGGATAAGCAGATCTGTCTCGGCTGGAAATGCTGCGGCAACAGAAATAATTGATTTTCTTGAGTGGTTTGCTGTTGATCCCTTAACCGAAGTGGCTCTCTGCTATCTAGAAGGTTTGGAAAAAGGTCGAGATTTTTTTGAAAGAGTCAAGGAAATAACAAAGAAAATGCCTGTTGTCCTCGTTAAGGGAGGGATCACTGTGGGTGGTCAAAGGGCAGCTGCATCGCACACTGGTTCGCTCGCTAGTGATTCTAAAATTTTTGAAGGGATGGCAAGACAAACTGGGATAACACGCACTCCTGATATTGAGTCAGCCTTCGAAGTTGCCGCAACATTTGCTACACAACCTCTTCCTAATGGCCCTCGTGTACTCGTTCTAACAACAGCAGGTGGGTGGGGAGTAGTAACTGCAGATGCTATTAGTCAAAGTTCTGAATTAGTTTTAACCCCTCTACCAAATGATCTGAAAGAAACAATCAATAAATTGCTGCCTCCACGGTGGAGTAAAAATAATCCGATCGATTTTGCAGGAGGTGAAACTAGAGACACGATTCCGGAACTCCTCTCAATTGCTTCCAGTCATCCAGAGATTGATTCAATAATTCAACTTGGACTTGGCATACAAGGAAATACTGCGAATCTTGTGAGCACTGGAAAGTTCTACCCTGAACACGGACTTGAAAGAATAGTCAACTTTCATGAGCGTCAAGAAAAGAGATATGCAGAGGCTTCGATTGAAGCCTCTTTGACTTCTGGGAAACCTGTCTTAGTCGCCTCTGAACTGGCAGCTACCCAGCCAAATAACCCTATGGTCAAGACCATTCGCGATGCGAATCGTTTATGTTACACATCAGCCAACAGAGCTGTATCAGCTCTCAATCATCTTGTCAGATACTCAAGTTGGAGAAATCAAAGCAACTGACTTTTCCACGGCAAATGTATTGGCTAAATTGTCTTACAGTGATTGACCACGTATTTTCCGATGCAATAGGAGCTTTGAGAGACTCCTTGGAGTCCGCACGACTTGAGAGACAGGACATGGAAGAAAGTTTTTACACCGACCTTTTAATAGGTAATACGTTTTGGAGGGTCACCTACGGACTCCCGGGTGAAGGAAAACCACCGCGTATCCATTGTGACCTTGCGCTTGAATGGCCCACCTGGTCGCAAACTTCTTACAGACAATGGTGCCAAGATGGAGAATTAGGAGAGCCTGTAGAAATACTCGTCGGAATAGTTCTGAGACTCCAACGTTTAGCAGGTCAACCAGACCCACAATTATTCGTTGACAATCTGCCCTCGAGTAATCCAAAATTAGAAAACAGCACGTTTGAAAAATCTGGAACTACTTTAGAAACAATCTACGAACTTGACAATGAAAATAAGATCAATGAACCCGAGTGGGCGATCGAAGTATCATATGAGGGAAGTTATGAATTAAGTTCTAAAGTTCTTGAAGACACATCAGAATTAGACCTGCATTTTAGTCAACTAGGAACTTGGGTTTCCAGTTCTCTGGTAACCCTCGGGGACTTAAGTTTCAAATTTATAAACGATTAAGTTCCTATTGGTAAATAAATTTATAGTGCTTAGATCCCCTCATCTAAGCCTTTGTTAAATGGCAATAAGTCATCGAACTCAGAGGGTCTATTTTCTGCTTTTGCTTGAAAGGCTTCTTTCATGTCAGCCGGTTGAAACATGCCCGACTGCCAAGTTGCTATGTAATTCAAAGAATCAGATGTTGAATGATCTCTTGAATATGTAATCATTTCTTTTGATCCCCAAATTGCTAATGGTGACTTTGAAGCAATTTCTTCTGCAACCTCCATGACTCCCTCCAAAAGAGACTCTTGGTTAGAGAAAACTTCATTTACCAAACCGACAGATTTTGCTTCCTCCGCTTGCATTCTTCTTCCTGTATATGCAAGTTCTCGGCAGACGCCTTCAGGGATTAGTTTTGGAAGCCTTTGAAGCGTCCCAACATCAGCCGTCATGCCTATATTTATTTCTTGTATGCAAAAAAAAGCGTCCTCTGATGCATATCTCATATCACATGCCGTAACCATGTCAACTGCACCTCCTATGCATCCGCCTTGTATGGCAGCTAAGACAGGGATTCGTGCTTTTTCTAAGCAATTAAAAGAATCCTGTAAATGAAGCGCATTCTCGCGAAGGTTAGCCCTAACTCGTCCAATCTCTGCCTGAGATTCCTCGGAACTCATTGAAAAAACCGCAAGATCCATGCCGGCTGAAAAATGTTTTCCCGTTGAAGCTAAGACGATTACCCTAGCTTCCCCATTGGAGTTGATTTCACCTATTACTTTTGGTAACTCGGACCAGAACGCTGGAATCATGGTGTTTAGCTTTTCGCCTCTGTTTAAAGTAACAGTTGCAACACCTTTTTTTATTGAGACATCAAAACACTTATATTCATTCATAAAACCAAGCTAGCTGAGAGTCGCTAGTATCACGACAGATGGAACGACTATAAGAGATGTTCTATTAATTTTTTTGGATCCTTCTCAATTCGCGAGCCAAGATTGGTGATAACTTCTGAAGCCATTAGAGAGCCCAACTCTGCACAATCTGTGAAAGATAGTTTCCGACTCATTCCAAAAATTACCCCACTAGCAAATATGTCACCTGCACCTGTGCTGTCAACTACATCTTGGACTGAGACTGCTTTGACCTCAATTTTGTTAGAACCTTCTATTACTAGTGACCCTTTAGAACCAAGTGTTATAAATGCAGCATCTACGTCATTTGAAACTTTTTCAATTGCTTCATTAAGGTTCTCGGTCCTGTAAAGAGAACAGATTTCTTTTTCGTTGCAAAAAATAAAATCGACGAATTCCTCTAAGAGACCAAGCCAATCTTCTCGGTGTCTTTCTACACAAAAAGTGTCCGATAAGGCAAGAGCGACTTTACGATTTGAGGATTTAGAAATCTTCATAGCTTTACGTATAGCCTCTTTGGATTCATCCGTATCCCACAAGTAACCTTCGCAATAAAGAAGCTCAGAAGAGGCAACTACTTCTTTATCTATATCTTCTGAAGAAAGGTATGCAGACACTCCCAGGAAAGTATTCATTGTTCTTTGGGCATCAGGAGTTACTTGTATTAAACAACGCGCTGTAGGTAAATCTTCACTAATGCCGTAAGAGAAATTAACTCTAGCTTTCGACATTCCTTTCCTGAATACCTCACCGAGACGGTCTTCTGAAATCTTGCCTATGTAGGCTGCTGATCCTCCCAATTGTGCAACACCCACCATTGTGTTTGCTGCCGACCCACCTGGCGTTTCTGCACCCTTTGGCATTGCTTCATACAGTTGAGCGGAACGTTCCGCGCTCACCAAACTCATCGACCCTTTGATTAGGTTTTGTTTTTCGATGAATGACTCTTCAACCTCAGCTATTACGTCGACCATTGCATTGCCCACGCCCACTACATCGAAAAGTTGCTCATATTCTTTGTTCTGACTCATTTCGACTTTCTCGGAAGGGATAGATGGTAAGTGTAGAAGTTTTAAAGTTTAAAGATTCAGATTCATTTTGCCTAACTTATTATTTCAAATGAACCATCGAAGTCGATAATTTTGGCTTTCAAGTTGTGGGTTCCACCATTCAGGTCAATTATTTCACATTCGAAAAGTTCCCCAGGGTGAGCTACTCTAATTTCAGGTGAACATTCAATTGCATTTTCCATACTCAAATCTTTGTCCAATCTTTTCTTAACTTTTTGAGCCAAGTCGATAGCCTTTATGATTTTTATTCTGGGATTGACAATAAAAGAACTTGTCATATCAGGCCCTATTACCGAAACCGAAATGTCTTTTCCGGAAACCTGCATTTTGCATACAATAGTGCCTAAACCTTCATTTATATATTCAGGGCAACTGACTTCGGTCACCAAGTGAGGATAATCTGGAAGTAATACTTCAGGAATAGCCTCCTCAATAATTTTGGATTCCAGGGTTTTAGAATTAGCAGCGCAACTTGATAAGAGTATTAGGGCCAAAAGAATTTTTATTGGCTGAGTCACAAAAATCTCTATCCGATTTCTCTAGCGAAGTCTAAAGCTTCTTTCCATGAGGCTTCTTCTTCCATCAAGGACTTGAACTGCATCACATGTCTAGGGCGATTGATTCCTAACACTGCTTTTAATTTTCCTTTATTTCCATATATTGCCGTATAGCGCCCTTCTCCAGGGGAATTCACCACTATCTCAAAGTCATCTTCTGGACTACTGATACCTGCTAGTTGAATTTTTCGATCGAACTGGTCACTCCAAAACCATGGAATCGGAGCATATGGCAATGCTTCAGCATTCGTCTGTAAAAGTCTTCTTGCAGCATGTTTTCCTTGTTCTGCCGCATTGTCCCAATGCTCTAGTCGTATGCTCTTTCCGTAACCTCGATGCTCCCAACGTGCCACATCTCCTGCTGCCACGATATTTGGTGCTGCTAAGCATGTTTGGTCACAACAAATCCCATTTTCAATTGTTAGCCCAGAGTTTTCTAACCATTCCGTGTTTGGAACAGCTCCAATTCCAACAATTACAAGATCTGCTTCTAATAGAGTTCCATCTTTTAGAAGTAATCCCTCAACTTGCTCTTCACCTTTAATTTCTTGAACTTCAACACCGCATTTCAACTGAACACCATTGTCTACATGCAATTCTGAAATGACCCTTCCTGCTTCTTCTCCTAAAACGTGCGAAAGGGGTACGTTCTGAGATTCTATGATCGTGACTTCGAGCCCCAAAGTGCAGGCGGTGGCTGCGACTTCACATCCAATGAAACCCCCTCCTACAACTACTACTCTTGGGTTTCCTGATTTAAGGGAATCACGTATTTTTATGCTGTCGTCGAGACTTCTTAAGGTGTGAACACCATTGATTTTCTCGGTATTAGGCAACTTTCTTGCTCTAGCTCCTGTTGCAATTATCAGAGCGTCAAATTTTTCTGCCTCTCCTTCGATTTCTAGAGTTTGTGACTCAATGTCAAGGTTTGAAGCCTTGCTGTCCGTTCTGATTTCAAGGTTTAGTTCAGTGATCTTTTCTTTTGTTAATAGAGAGAGTTTTTCGGAGGTCATTTCTCCCTCTAAGAAACTCTTTGATAAGGGAGGTCTGTCATAGGGAATATATGTTTCGTCACCTATAAGTTTTATATTTCCCTTGAAACCCTCAGATCTTAAAGTTTCAGCTGCTCTAACCCCAGCTAACGAGGCTCCTACAATTGTTATAGAACTGTGCATCGTCAACTTTCTTCTGCAGTTAGGTTATTCCTCAATTGAAATTGCTTGCTTGGGGCACCGTTGAACAGTCTCTTCAAGGTTCGACCTGCGATCTTCACTCGGTGTTTCATCTAACACATAAAGGAAATCGTCATCTCTAACTTCGAATATATCCGGGGCTATCTGCATACAGATAGCGTTGCTTTCGCAAAGGTCAAAATCGACTACTACTCTCATTTGAGCTCCTTAATTTAAGCCAACCGGTAAGCCGGTTATGCCTTCTCTGGGTGACTCCATATTAGGCAATTTTTCGCCTTAAGTCTTGCCGTCAAGGTTTTTCAGACCCAACTATCCACATAGCGAAGTATTGCGCCCCTCCACCATAAGCATGTCCAAATGATTTTTTAGCTCCTTCAACCTGGTGGTCCCCCGCCATGCCTCTTACTTGTAACGCTGCTTCAGCAAAGCGAATCATGCCCGAAGCTCCAATGGGATTAGAAGAAAGCACTCCTCCAGAGCAGTTAACCGGCAATTCGCCTCCTGAAAGACTCGTCGTTCCATCTTCTACCAGTCTCCATCCGTGATCAAGTTCCGCAAACCCCAAACTTTCCAACCACATAGGTTCATACCATGAAAAAGGCACGTAGATTTCTACGACGTCGATCTCTTTTAGGGGATTTGTTATTCCTGCTTGTTTAAATACATCTGCTGCGCACTGTCTGCTGGCGAGAGGATTAACTTCATCTCTTCCTGGAAAATTATTCGACTCTGAACGCATAGCCGTACCATGAATCCAAGCAACTGGGTTGTCTGCCCTGTCTCCTGACACCTCATTCCCCAAGACCATCGCACATGCTCCATCTGATGAAGGGCATGTCTCTGAATAACGAATCGGGTCCCACAACATTGGAGACTCAACAACTTCTTCGAAAGTCAAATCATTTTGATGTAAATGGGCATAAGGGTTTTTCAACGCATGCTGTCGGTCTTTAAAAGCAACCATGCAACCGATTAATTCCGGAGCTCCGGAACGACTCATATACTGTCGAATAATCGGAGAAAAATAGCCTCCAGCTCCAGCATTAATCGAAACAGAAAAAGGTTGCGGTAAAGAGAGGGCCCAGGTCGCATTCGACTCTGACTGTTTTTCAAATCCAATGGTTAGAACTTTTTCATGTACTCGGGATTGTATTAAAGAAGCGGCCACAAGGGCAGTGGAACCGCCTACTGATCCTGCTGTATGAACTCTAAGAATTGGTTTCCCTACTGCTCCAAGAGCTTCAGCCAAATACAGCTCTGGCATCATTACTCCTTCAAAAAAATCCGGAGCTTTACCAATGACTACAGCATCGATTTCTTTCCAGTCTAAGCACGCGTCTTCTAAAGCCCTGTATGCCGCTTCGCGGCAAAGTCCTGCAATTGATACATCTCCACGCGTGGAGGAGTACTTTGTTTGACCTACACCTAGAACGGCTGTCAATTCCGCTGACATTATTTACCCTCCAAAATGCATACGAGATTTTGTTGAAGGCACGGTCCCGAAGTCGCATGTGCTAAACCTCGGTCCATTTGACCTGACATTATTCTTGAAGCAACTTCAGCGATTCGTATTAGCCCTGACGCCATCATTGTGTCTGCGGCTAGAGCACCACCCGAAAGGTTTATATGGGTTTTCTCGCTCAAACTGAACTCTTTTTCAAGAATCAACTCTTGAGCAGAAGTCATTCCGTGAATTTCAGCTAGATCAAGTCGATCACTATTTCTTCCTGCTTTTTCCGCCGCTAAAAAAGCTGAAGGTGAGCCTGTTAAATCTCTTACGCCCAATGAATGTGAGTCAATTCTGTGATCAATTCCTTTTATCCAAGCTGGTCTCTCACAAAGTGATTTCGCTTTATCTTCAGCTGCCAAAATTACTGCACACCCTCCGTCGGCAATTTCAGAAATATCACTGGTTCTTAGTGGGTCTACTATTACTGGTTCGTTCATGAGGTTTTCTAATGAAATATCTTTCGAGGTTCTAACTGCATTCGGATTATCAAATCCATTATTTTGACTCCTCATCGCTATTTCAGACATTCTTTCAAAGGTAGTTAAGCCTTTTTCAAGTAAAAGTCGGGCTTGGAGTGCTGCTAATGAAAAACAATCAGGCCAAAGCGGAGCAACATAATATGGATCTAGTTGTGTAGCTAAAACATCAATTATTGACCCAGCAGAGGGTTTTCCGTAACTATAAACAAGAGCGGTATCCACTTCACCTATTTGGAGCTTCACCCATGCTTCATATAGGGCAAATGCTCCATCCATTTCGACATGACTTTCGGAAATCGGAGGAAAAGCTCCAACTGAGTCAAGGGTGTGAACGAATGAAAACGCTTGTCCGGCTAAAAAGTCACTGCTCCCAGAACATGTAAAACCAATCTCTTCTTGTGTGACACCAATTGAATTTCTGCACTTACTTATGAGATTAGCCATTAATTGAACTTCATTTACTTCACTTAAAATCTTGGTCTGATGACTAGCAACAGAAACGACCGCTACATCTCGAAAACTATTGGTTTTATTCATTTGTTCGATCCCATGCGCGATTACCAGCTTTTTCGATAGGAACTGAAGGTTCACCAGTGGGTTTCCAATAGAGAATATTCTCAGCAGTATTTCCCAACTCTTCTTGTTCTTTCCATACTGCTTGAACACGCATACCGATATGAACTTCATCATTATCACAACCAGCAACTAATCCCAAAAATCCGACATTTGCACCATCTAAATGAATCCATGCACTCACATACGGGGTATCTAAGTCATCTCTACCTGGAATAGGTAGATGTGTTACGCAGAAATTACCCACATGCCCTCTATCGGAAAGCTCGACGCTCTCTTCTATTAAGACACCGTGTCGCGGGTCAACTCCACGGGGTGGAACAAAGACAGCTCCGTCAACAGGTGACCGGTGTCCTAAGATTTTCCTTTCAGAATATGAACGTAAATATTCTTGCACTGATGGGCTTGGTACAAAATCGTAAACAAGTCTTATGGGAGTTCGGACCGAACGAACTGGTTCTAAACCACTTATTGATTCAGGAATTTCCACTTCTTCTGATAATGCCGCTGGTGAGAAGTCTGCTTCAGTCATATCAAGAATCAGCTTCCTTGGTTTCTTTTACAAATCCTTCTAGGTCGGCTATATGCCCTATACGCTCTTCTTTCCAATTAGCTGTAACACGCATTCCAGTTCTCATATCTGAAGGTGAATCCACAAGTACGGCATGAAGCATTGACGTGTCAGAGCCATCAAGCCTTATTAGTGCTAAAGCATGTGGAGTGTCCCAAGGTGATTGTGGACGAGGAGGGTCAATCCAAGTCCAAGTTTCAACTATTCCATTCTGCGATACTTCAACCATTTCTGTTAGCGGCTCACTTGAAACAGGGTCATACTCAAGTGGAGGAACTAAAATACTCCCATCTGACCTTTTAATGCCAAATAAGCGCTTTTCTCTTAATCCCGTCATAAAGGCACCGATTACTTTTCCTGTGGTCCGTGTAAACGGGTACTCAACGGTCAATTCAGCCCTTAGAGGCTTTTCTAGTTCGCTCATTCTAAAGCTGTAACTCCTTTAGAAAATTAGAAGTCGATTACCTGTCTGATTACGTCGGCATCACCCAAACAGCTCAACGCATCGTTAACTTCATCTATTTTGATTCGTCGGGAAATCATTCCATCAAGATCCAACTTGCCTGACTTGTAAAGACCCAAAAAACGATTGAAATCAGTTCTAACATCTGCACTTCCGTACATAGAGCCAATTAATACCTTCTCTGAGAAAAACATTTCAAAAGCTGAAAGCTCGAACATCTCATCGGGTCTACCCACTCCCACAATGCAGCAAGTCCCACCGCGACGGGTCAAATCAAATGACTGTCGCATCGTTGATGCTAAACCAATACATTCCAATGTGAAATCAAACCCTTCGCCTGCAGTTACTTCAGCTAAGGCAGTTGGAATCTCGTCAGGCGTGACACCGTGAGTCGCTCCAAAAGCTTTTGCTCTTTCTAGCTTTCCTTCGTGAAGGTCAACTGCAACGATTTCAGATGCGCCAGCTATTCTCGCTCCTTGTATTGCAGCGATACCAACTCCTCCGGCTCCCACAACTAGAACTGATGATCCTGGTGTAACTTTTGCAGTATTTAACGCTGCACCAACTCCGGTGGTTACACCACAACCTATTAATGCAGCTATATCTAGAGGTATGTCACTTTCAATCTTCACAGTGGCTATCGAAGGAACAATCGTTTCTTCAGCAAAAGTTCCGCACCCACAAAAGGATCCGATAGTTCTATCCCCTTGTCTGAACTGCTTATTTACGCTCATTGCCATTAACCCATTCATACATAGGTTTGGTTGATGCCTGCCTGTGCAGTGAGGGCACGCTCCACAGGGAGGAGAAAATGCAATTATCACATGATCCCCTTCTGCTACATGAGATACACCTTCACCAACTTCAAGCACAACTCCTGCACCTTCATGACCTAATACTGTTCCAGGCTCTGTCGGGATGGTTCCATTCATTCCGGAAAGGTCTGAATGACATACACCGCTATGGGCTATTTTTATTTTGACATCTCCGGGACCGACATCTCTTAATGTCAAATCATCAGCTATAACGAGCTGATCGGTTGGCACAGTTTCGAGGACCGCTGCAAGCATCATTTCTCCTAGCAAATATTTTGTTTATGCAACGACCCTAACGGACTAAAGCTAGATATATGAAGCCGATCAGTAAAATTTAATCATTAAAGGAGTATGTTTTTTTCGACACTCATTTATCAAAAGGACCATCATGCTTCTAGATATTGGAATTACTACTGATTTGTCTTTGGTTCCAAATCGAGTAACTGAATTGGCTCAAGCAGGATTTGATGGGGTCTTTACTGCAGAATCTAATCGCGACGTATTTGCACCCCTTGTCTTAGCAGCGGAACACAGTGAACTTTATTGTTACACAAACATTGCACTAGCGTTTCCTCGTAGCCCGATGCTTCTTGCTTACACTGGTTGGGACCTACAAAACTATTCACAAGGAAAAATGGCTCTCGGTTTAGGGAGTCAAATTAAACCACATATAGAAAAAAGATACTCGGCAATCTGGCAACGCCCCGTAGCGCAAATGCGTGAAGTAATCGAATCCATCAAAGCTATCTTTGAGTGCTGGTCAGAAGGTTCAAAGCTGAATTACCAGGGAGAGTTCTACAAATTTAGCCTGATGACTCCCATTTTTGTTCCTGATTCAATGCCATGGAAACCACCGCCAGTATGGCTAGCCGCTCTTGGTCCTTTAATGACGAAACTAGCTGGAGAACTTTCTGATGGTGTTCTGATACATCCCTTTAGCAGTCGTAAATTTCTTGATGAAGTAACCATCCCAGCTCTTACAGATGGCGCAAAAAAATCTGGCCGAGAAAATAAACCTAAACTCATTACAAACTCAATTGTGTGCTCTTACCGTTCTGATGAGGAATACGAGAAAGCAGTCAAAGGTGCAAAATTTAACTTGGCATTCTATGGCTCTACCCCTGCCTACAAGGTCACACTAGATGTTCACGGATGGGGAGACCTGCAACCCGTTCTAAATCGCCTAACCAAAGAAGGGCGTTGGGAGGAAATTTCTTCTGTCATAACTGACGAGGTTCTTCACACTCTGGCCGTCGTCGGCGAACCTTCAGAAGTAGGTGCCCAACTCGTGGAACGATTCGGAGATGTATCAGACAGAGTAGGCATATCTGTTCCTTATGATGCTCCTGTGGACCTACTCGCAGAAGTTGTTGACTCTGTGAAAGTTAATTCCTCCAAGAAGCAAAAGAACTAAACAAGCGGTTCATTAAGATTTTTCCCTACTTAATAAAATCAGTTATCCGGTCCTTCGGGCGCCCAATTATCGCTTTCAACGGACCACTGCCATCAATTTTTCCTTTAACTACCAAAGGTCTTTGCAGTAATGCTTTTTGACTAGAGAGTATTTCAACAACTGCCTTTAAGTTTCCCACGTAATCCTCAGGTGAAAGTTCCATTTTTTTAAACTTGGAATCTTTCCTAACTAAATCTTCAACTGGGTCTTCAAGACCTTTAGTTATTCGAATTAAAAGTTTCTCATCTGGAGGCTCTTTCATGTAAAGAACCACCTCTACTTCTACACCCATTTCCTCAGCGACCGCCAAGGCATTTGTGGAAGAGTTTCAATGTGGGTTATGAAAAATAGTTATGTCAGTCATTGATTAACCTTAGTCCACTCTATGTGTGTGCGTATCAACGTTCCATTATTTTCAGTCCACCCTTTTGAAGATGCGTAATCAAGCATCTCAATAAAACCCGTTTCCCAGTTGTCATTCCCCGACTCGGGCGTTAAATCTCTTGACAGTTCGCTACATAACCAAAGATGCTTTTCATCAATTACTTTATTTCCTGCTCTGGTCAGTTCTAATATTTCACAAACCTCAACTGCAGATCTATTATCAGAACTCTGGATGTAAAACCCTTTGAAGTCATTTGAATTTAGAAGTTAGACATTTGCGAAGTTGTCAATTTCAAGAATTATTACTTCTTTTAATATCCTTTCCATTCCGGATTCCTCTTTTCCTGAAAGGAGGCAACGCCTTCTTTTGAATCCCGAGTTGATGCATTGGCCTCAACCGCCCAAGCTTCATATTCAGCTAAAGTCGTTCGATCGACATCTAAAGATTTGTTGAGCATCCATTTTGTAAACATGTAGCTACGAGATGGTCCTGTAGCTAAACGTTCAGCCCATTCGCGTGATTTTGTTTCAAGTTCCGAAGTAGGAACATTACGGTTACAAAGTCCCAGTCGAAGGGCATCTTCAGCTGAAACATCCTCAGCGAAAAACATCAATTCTTTAGTTTTCTGGATTCCAATAAGTCGAGGTAAGATCCAAGCACCTAAACCATCTGGGACAAGTCCTCTACGCGCAAAAATTTCAATAAAACGTGCGTTCTCTGCGGTAATAACTAAATCACTGCAGAATGCCAAATGTGCACCTATGCCGGCAGCTATTCCGTTCACTGAAGCTATAACAGGAATCTCACAATCCAAAACTGAATTCATTAATTTGATACTCCCTTCGAGCATCATTCTTCGAACCTCACCTGTGACGGATGAGGGTATTCCCTCAGCGCGATCGCTAGTGTTGCGAGAGGCGCTCAGATCGGCCCCTGTACAAAAAAACTTCTCACCGGCGCCTGTTATAACTGCAGATCTAATTTCAAATTGACCATTAAAACTTTCGAGCAATTCGATCAAATGGTTTCTCATATCAGGAGTCAGACCATTGCCTTTTCCCTGATTATCTATAGTTATCCAAGCAACCTGATTTTCGACTTGAAATTTAATTGACTTTTCGATCTTCGGTTCTGATTTTTCATCCATGAGTAAAAGGTATCCAAGTTAAGCAACAGGTAAACAAAATGTCTTCAACTAAACTGCATCACTGTTTCTCTCACCGGTTCTTATTCTCACTAATGACTCAACTCCTGTAACCCAAACTTTACCATCACCTATTTTTTCAGTTCTCGCTGCAGCAACTATTGCATCCACAACGCTTTCAGCTTGATCGTCATCTACAACAGCTTCAACACGAGTTTTTGGTGTAAATAAAACCTTGTATTCAGTACCTCTATAAGTTTCGCTATGCCCACCTTGTCGTCCAAAACCTTGAACTTCACTAACGGTCATACCTTGTATATCTAAGCCTGCCAGGGCATCTTTTACATCGTCGAGTTTAAATGGCTTAATTACTGCGGTTACTAATTTCATGTATTCTCCAAATCATCGAGTAGTACAAATATTCTATGTATCAACTTATTTGTCTATTAATAGGTGATTTTTTTGCTTATTATTGTATTTTGTACTAATACAATAAACATTATGTCGAACCCAACTGTCATTCCCTTTATTGATGAAAAGGGACATGATAGAAAAATGACTCTTCGGATAGACATCAAAGTAGTAGTCCCCCTGTTTGAACAGATAAGAGCTCAGATAGCAGTCATGATTGCTGTTGGCTATCTTCTACCCCGTTGTCGATTACCGACTGTCAGAGAATTAGCAAACTATTTGCAAATAGCTCCAGGTACCATTGCCCGTTCTTACACAGAGCTCGAACGCGACGGACTAATACGTGGAAAAGGACGAAAAGGTACTTTTGTAGCCGATGAACCTCCGCATTCAGAACCTATTGAGGAAAGACGGCTCAGACTATCGGAGGCAGTTAATAGGTTCGTTTACGAATCACGTCAACTGGGCATAAGCCATGAAGAAGCTCGCAAAGCTCTTGAAGAAACCTTTGAATCAGCCGAGAAAAATGATCTTCTTGTTTCAAACGAATAAAACAAAAAGTTGCCCAAACTAACGCTCGCCATAAACCGACTCTGGTGGCGAAATTTTTCCCATTAACCTATTTACTGTTTCACCTATTTCATTGACTTCAAACTTTCTTCCTTCTACTTCTTCTGAAGGACCGTGTCTCCAACCATCACATAGGTTTATTTTCCCACCTGCGATTTCAAACATTCTTCCTGTCACGTTGCATTCTTTACTCGACAACCAAACCGCAAGCGGTGAAACATTCGCAGGATCTTTTTCATCCCACCCTTCCGGAATTTCTGCATCGTAAAAAATTCCTTCCGTCATTCGCGTTCTTGCATCGGGTGCTATGCCATTTACTTTGATGCCATATTGTCCCCATTCTGCTGAAGCTTGAATAACTAATAGTGCAATCCCTGCTTTAGCCGCTGCGTAGTTACCTTGGCCCACGCTTCCCATAAGACCTGCCCCTGAAGACGTCATCACAATTCGTCCTTCAGTCTCTTTTCCTTCTTTTGCTAAATTTCTCCAATGAATTGCTGCATGGCGAGCAGGTGCTAAATGACCTTTTAGGTGAACCCTTATAACCGAATCCCAATCCTCTTCGCTCATACCCACCAGCATTCGATCTCTTAGAAAACCTGCGTTGCAAATCAATGCGTCTAATCGTCCCCACTTTTCTACAGCATGTGAAACCATATTTTCAGCTTGGTTCCAATCAGCTACATCAGCTGAATTAGCTTCGGCTTTTCCGCCCATTTCCAAAATTTCACTCGCCACTTGATTCGCCGGAGAAGATTCCTTGCCTTCTCCATCACGTGAAACTCCTAAGTCATTAACCAGCACAGAAGCTCCCTCTGATGCAAGGGCTAACGCATGAGCTCTTCCAAGTCCTCTGCCAGCTCCCGTTACGATCACTACTCGACCCTCACAGTTGCCAGACATTTTTACTCTTTTCCTTCAGCGCGTAACCGCAACCACAGCACCACTGGTAGCTTTTACAAGTTCTTTAGGTGATATCGGAAAAACAGAATCAGGTGTTCCCGCAGCGGCCCAAATTTTTTCAAATTCCATTAGGTGTGGATCCACCACCGTCTTCAGTGGAACAGTGTGACCCAGCGGTGGTGTGCCTCCGATTGCGTAGCCCGTAGCTGCACGAACTTCACTGGCTCCGGCGATTCTTATTTCAGTTCCGATATATTCAGCTAGTTTCTCTTCATCAACCCTTCGCGCTCCAGAGCAAAGGATAAGTATCGGCCTTACATCAGCCATGAAAACCAGGGACTTCACTATCTGATCTATTTCGCAACCAACTGAAGCGGCTGCATCAGCAGCTGTTCTTGTACCATCCGGATAACGTTGCACTTCTACTTCTAATCCCGAAGCTTCAGCTTCACCAATGAATCTGTCAACTGCATTCATGCGAGCCATCTACTGTTTTCCTCCTGAAGATTTTCGAAGGCTCAACCGGACAGCCTCCTCAAAGTGCAATGCTACGGGACAAATAATACCCACTCCTCACGTCGGCTAGAATTTTTTACAAAAATTACTATTTCTTGTGGAAAAACTATTTTCAAAATTTTTTCCACAATAGAAGATACTATTTCCTTTAATGCTTCCTGAAATAGTCAAAACTGCAGCCAGTGATTTTAAAGACAAAACGGCCCTTGACTGTGAAGGTACTATTTCTGTTTCATACGAAGAGCTGGATAGAATCTCTGACGAAGTGTCAGGTGCTCTTCTAAAAAGAGGTTTAGTTGAAGGGTCGCTCATCTTACTGTCTCTTCCGACCAGCATCGAATATCTAATCGCCTATATAGCCGCATCAAAAATTGGAGTAATAACTGCCGGTATAAACCCTCGCTTTAAAGCTCCCGAAAGAGAGTCAATTTGCGAAATAGCAGAACCAGATCTTGTTATTACCACTACTGAACTCTCACATGGCATTTCGACAGATATTCCTGTCGAAATTATAGAAATTGCTGAAAATAAAGAGAAGCTATTTACAAGACTTCGTGTGAATTCTTTCCAACCGAAAAAACTTAAAGAAAATCTTGATCGCCCGGTGTGTGTATGCTTCACGTCCGGCTCAACTGGTACACCTAAGGGGGCTCTATTTACAAATAAAGAGCTTATAGCAATACAAAAAATGGACACAGAAGGTGTTTGGGGGACAGGCGGCCACCTGATTCCTAGTACTGCATTTGCACACGTGGGGAGTATGACAAAACTCCCTTGGCAGTTGTCACTAGGCGTGACCCTTCATGTCCTTGACCGATGGAAAGCTCAAAGAGTGCTGCAACTCGTCGAAACACACCGTATATCTGCCATTGCAGGTGTGTCGGCACAAATTGCACTACTTCTAAAAGTAAAAAACTTTAAAAATTACGATCTGAGTTGTGTTAAGGCAATTGTCGCTGGTGGAGGGCCATCCCCACCTTCATTAGTGCTAAGAGCACGAGAAACTTTTAATGCCCCTTATTCAATTCGGTATTCATCAACAGAATCAGGTGGAATCGGACTAGCAACTTCTCTCGAAGCATCAATGGAAGAATCTCTTTACACAATCGGAAAACCAAGATCAGGAGTGCAAGCAAAAATACTCGACGAAGACGGACGTCTTGTGAAAACTGGAGAAATTGGAGAGCTTTTTCTCAAAACTCCTAGCTCCATGAACTCATACTGGCATGATTCAGAAAACACTAAGAAATTTCTAGTCGATGGATGGTTAAAAACAGAAGATTTGGCAAGGATGGACGACAAGGGGTTATTTCGACTTGCTGGAAGAACTAACGAAATGTTTATACGAGGTGGTTATAACGTTTATCCACAAGAAGTTGAATCTGTTTTAAGCACTCATCCTAAAATTGAGCAGATGGTATTGATTCCAAAGCCTCATACTACTTTGGGACAAATAGGGGTCGCTTTTGTTGTACCTGCTCAATCTGAAGGAAATTTGACTCTGGATGATCTAGTCGAATTTGGAAAAGACAAACTCGCTGAATACAAACTTCCAGAAGAAATAAACATCATCAATGAAATGCCTCTCAAAAATGGTTTCAAAATTGACCGTTCCCTTTTGAAGAATCTTTTTCCAAAGGATAGTAGTTGAAAAACTGCTTATTTATTTTTACGTTTTGATATTTTTGCCTGTTGATCTGACAGTTCCTTCAAGAGAGCTCGATATCTAATCAATTTCCTCTCATCTAACACTCCCAGTAAAACATCTTCATTTACAGCACAATCTGGTTCGCTCTCGTGAATGCAATCATTGAAACGACAATCCTTCGAACGTTCTTCCAAATCAGCAAAAACTTTTTCTAAAGATTCTTGTGCGTCCCATATCCCGATAGAACGCAAACCTGGAGTATCGACCAACAAACCCCCGTCAGGACAAAGCAGCATTTCACGGGTAACAGTTGTATGTCTGCCTCTTCTATCTCCTGACCTGACTTCCCCTGTTTCGACAATCTCGCCACCTAGCAAAGCATTAACAAGAGATGACTTACCTGCACCAGATTCTCCGATTAGTGCAGCCGTGCAACCTGGTTTTACCCTGTCTTTTATTTTTGTTAAGCCAGGATCAGCAACATTAGCGGAATCAACAGCAAGAGTTACTATCTCTGGAGCTATAGCGTCAAGTGTTCGTATTGTTTCTTCTAACAATTCACCTTGTTCTTCAACTTTTGTTAATACAACGATCACTTCACTCTGACTGTCCCAAGCTAAAGTCAATAGTCTTTCGATACGACCAGGCGGAAGTGGACGATCTATACCATGAACTATCATCACAAGATCCAAATTAGAAACCAAAACTTGCTCTACTCTTTCATTTGATGGGTCACGGCGAGACAACTTGTTCTTACGGGGCAAGATCTCATTGATAGTAATGCCTACCTCTGGAATCTTTACCAATTTGACCCAATCCCCTGTCACAGGGGCGACTTCCCCCTGAGATCTATTGGAGTCTGATATAGCTCTTACGATTCCTTTTTCTGAAATAACATCACATTCACCACGATCAACTCTGATGATTCTTCCAATGTTGTCCTTAGAAGAACAAATACTTTCATCAAATCCATAATCGAAAAGGTCAGTAGACATAAACAAATATTAGATTAGATATTAGCCGAGTCTCAAAGTTTCAAGAGGTTCTAAGCGTGCTGCTTTCAAAGAGGGGTAAAGCCCTGCTACAACTGCAACGGCTACTGAAACTGACCCCCACCCTATTAATGCAGGAATGGAGAGAACCATTACGTAACCTCGCATCCATGCCGTTAACCAAACAATCCCTGCCCCCGCTAGAGCTCCAAGAGCTCCACCTAAAATACCCACCACTAAGGCTTCAAAGAGAAACTGAGTGCCTATTGTCGATCGGGTGTGTCCCAATGCCCGCCGAATACCAATTTCTGAAGATCTTTGAATCACAGAAATAGACATAACATTTGCAATTCCTACACCACCCACCACGAGAGCAAGACCTCCCATCAATTTTGTCAGATTGTTTAAGCTCTCATCTACCTGTGCTTCAGCATCTAAAAGGTCGGTTGGGACACTAGTTCTAGCACCTTCTGGACCTCCTAAACTCACAACTACTGGTATCTCTTCTGATACTTGTTTAGTGTTTGTGGGGGCGCGTACATAAAGTCTACTTGGATCTTGATTTTCAATTTCCCAATCATTTTCTGCTGTTGGAAAGGTGATAAATACCGCAGAGTCCATAGATGGTTCCAAAAGAACCCAATCGAGTACTCCCACTATTCCGTAGCTGACACCATTTAATGAAATACTTCTAGCTTCTCCTCGCAGATAACCATATTCATCCGCTAAATCTCTTCCGATAACTGCTACTCGAGCAGCATGATTCGAATCGAACTCATTCAGAAATCTCCCACTGACCATTGGAACTTCCATGGTTCTTGGAAGGTTTAAGCCAGTTGCTATTACAGGTACAGGGAAAGCACGGTAATAGTCTTCAGCATCTTCAAATGGGAGTGTGACAACATTAGAAATTTGGAAAGTTCCTGTAACTGAAGTTACATCAGGCAGACGAGCTACTCGGGCAATTGCTTCTTCAGGTATACGAGGGTTTTGACCAAAGCCTCCAATCGAGTCTTGCGCATTAGCGACTATTAAATCAGTTCCTAATTCTTGAAGTTGTGCCTTTAAGTAGCCCTTTGAGCTTTCATTGATTCCTATGGCAGAAACAATTGCGCTCACACCTAAGATAGGGCCAAGTAGTATTAAAAAAGTCCTGACCTTACGGGCTGTCAAACCTGCTGCAGCTACCCTTACCAAGTCTAATAGGCGACTCATATTTTTTCTCTTACAAGATCTTCCACAATCGCTCCGTCTTTCATCGAGACTCGACGATCAGTGGCATCAGCTATTTCCATGTCGTGAGTGACTAAGCAAACTGCTCTTTCTGGAGATTTTAAACCAGCGAAAATTTCCATGATATTTTCAGCGTTTTCTGAATCAAGCGCACCGGTGGGTTCATCAGCTAAAACTACTAAAGGTTCAGTGACTATCGCTCTTGCAATCGCTACGCGTTGCTGTTCTCCGCCGGAGAGTTGCACTGGTCGATGGTCACATCTTTCTGAAAGTCCAACTTTTTCTAAAGATTCAAAAGCCTTCCGACGACGTTCACTGACTGATAACCCCCTGTAGAGCAAAGCAGTTTCAACATTACCTAGAGCGGTTAAATGAGGTATTAGATGAAACTGCTGAAAGACGAATCCAATTGTTTGACCACGTAAACGAGATCTCTCTACATCACTCAGGCTGGTAGATTCTGTCCCCTCAACTATTACTCTTCCTGATGTCGGGAGGTCCAAAAGCCCTAATAGTCCGAGTATTGTAGATTTCCCCGAACCTGAAGGACCGATTATAGACATAAAGTCACCGGCTAATATGTCGAGAGTAACTTCTCTTAAGGCATGTATTTTTACATCTGATCCATAGGTTCTAGATACCTCTTGCAACGAAAGGAGGCTTTCACGTGTGACCATTTATCTAACTCAAGACCTGTCGATTTCTAATATCACGAACTCTCCTGGCGATACTCCAGCTACGACTTCGACCCATGCTCCGTCCAACATTCCTGTTTCAACAATACGACGTTCAATTTTGCCGTCTTTGGTAACGACCCTGATCTTTTCATCTGGTCCATCTGTAAGGACAGCAGCAATCGGCACCACAATTGCATCTGCCACTTCAGAAATAACCACATCAATTGAAATCACTGCACCCTCAACCGCTACCAGTTGATCTAAAGTTTCAACGATTCCCTCATAGAGTTCACTTCCACCACCGCTGCTAGCCGTGTCATCAAGTTGTGAAATAATACCCTCAGATTCTTGATCTCCTGCATCAAGATTTACCGTCACATCTTGGCCAACTTTCAACTTAGCTCTATCTGTGGGACTAGAAAAAAGAGTTACAGCGAATAATGGTTCTGTTAATTTAAGTATTTCTGATCCTGACTGAACAAAATCTCCATTTTCGAAAGAAACACGACCAATGCGTGCTGGCCAATCGGCTACTACCATGTCCCCTGGTTTGAATATAATGTCATCTTCTAGAGATCTAACTGGAATATCTAAAGACATTTCACCTGATTTAAGGAGCGCTGAACCTGTAAGAACTTCGTAATCAGCGCCTGCTTGAGCACTCCCAGCTACAGAATAATTGACTGAAGTATCTACAGTTACGGCTTGATCTGCTACAACTGTTACAACTGCAGTTTCACCCTCTTTGATCTTCCCACCACCGACAAGTGTTAATTCAGGTAAATCCGGAGAAATAACCTCTATGTGTGCCTCACTTTCATCACTCAACACATACTTGTTATTTTGATCTTCTAATAGTCTCACAATCAACTTTTCATCGGTTTCTACTAAGCTGTCACCCCTGATTGTTATGGAGATAGATGCCTTTTTGCTGCCTTTAAGGATGGTCACATCTCCACTTGGGACGTTGTAATCAACCCCCGATTGAACATCCCCTTCAACCACAAAGAACACTGTTACCTCTTCAGTCAGGTCAGCAGTTGTATCTACAGAAAATAGCGCTGTCCCTGGTTCAGTTACGTCGTCACTAGTCGCACTCAAAACTAAAACTGGAACATCTGGTACCTCCGGGTCATCTATAATTATCTTGACCTTGTCTTGCAATCCGATAACCCATCGCGCTGCCCGTGCTTTACGCAATTCCTCTCGAGTCGATTCAACTAAATAGACATTTCTTTCATATTCGTCCTCTAAAGAATCAAATAGGTTCTTTGCATC
>Ga0206683_10000071_pt1 | contig 67572 bp, 65 predicted proteins | sample M280m12015metaG_FD_155483 | JGI IMG/M metagenome (GOLD analysis project Ga0206683, IMG submission 155483) | Ammonia-oxidizing marine archaeal communities from Monterey Bay, California, United States - M2 80m 12015 | ecosystem: Environmental > Aquatic > Marine > Intertidal zone | place: USA...
TGTTGCTATCGGAGAAATAGGAATCGATTTGTATTGGGACAAAACTTTTTTGAAACAACAACAAGATGCATTTGAGTTTCAAATTAGATTGGCTATTTCAAATGATTTACCAATTGTTATTCATTGTAGGGAAGGATTCGATGAAATTTTTGAAATATTAGACGGAGAAAAATGTTCAAAACTTCGTGGTGTATTTCATTGTTTCACTGGAACACTAAAACAAGCTAATAGAGCCATTAACTTAGGCTTTAAACTTGGAATAGGAGGAGTAGTTACTTTTAAAAATGGAGGCATTGATAAATTTATTAACCAGATTGATATTAAAAATATTGTTTTGGAAACAGATTCTCCATATTTATCGCCTGTTCCATTCAGGGGAAAAAGAAATGAAAGCTCATATATTAAATATGTGTTATCCAAATTGTCTGAATTATATGGGATTAGTGAAGAGGAGCTTGCCAAATTAACAACTGAAAATTCTAAAAAAATTTTCAAGATATAACACATTATTAAGTAATTTTGATTTTTTTAAAAAGAGAGGTGGCCGAGTGGTTTAAGGCGCACGCTTGGAAAGCGTGTATACGCCAAAAGTGTATCGAGGGTTCGAATCCCTTCCTCTCTGCTAAGTAATTCTTTATAATTAGTTTATGAAAAAATATGATGAAAAAAATTCTTATCAGAGAAAGTTCACAAAAACTTTAATGATAATAAGTGCTATATTCTTAGCTGTAAATGGTTTTGTATTTTCTTTTTTCCCTAATGAAATTTCTGTTTTACTTACCAATGATGATAATCATATTTTTACTTTAATTCTACAGATTTTAGGTGCTCTATATTTGGGTTTTAGCTATATAAATTGGATGTCAAAAAATAGTTTAATAGGTGGAATTTACAACAAACCTCTTCTCATAGGAAATTTACTTCACTTCTTAACTGCTTCAATGGCTCTAATAAAATTAGCTTTCAAATTTGAAAATAATCTTCAGCTAATTTTATCTTACACAATAATTTACTGTCTTTTTACATTATTTTTTGGATATGTTTTTTTTACTAATCCATTTTCAAATAAACCATAGGTATATCTTCTTTAGTTCCTTTGACTCGTTTGAAAGTAATTATATTAATTAACATTGCAGGATGTTTTTTAAAAACATTATTATTAATTAAACTTTTTATATATATTTAACAACTTAAAATTTAAACAAACTAACTTATTAGAATACAAAATGAAAAGAATCTTATCACTTTTATTAATTACAACATTTTTCTTATCTAGTTTTAGTATATATGCTCAAGATGAATCTGTTGTACAAGGAGAAGCCGTACAAGAAGAAGTAATGGTTGAAGAACTTGCTGAACCTTCTTTTACTCAAGAATTAAAGAATCGTTTTATTGAAGGAGGGCCAGGCTTTATGGGTATTGTACTTGCTTGTTTAATCTTTGGACTAGCAATAGCTATTGAAAGAATTATTTATTTAAATCTTGCAACAACCAATACACAAAAATTAACAGAAGATGTTGAAAGCGCTTTAAAATCAGGTGGAACTGAAGCTGCAAAAGAAGTTTGTAGAAATACTTCAGGTCCAGTAGCTTCTATTTTTTATCAAGGATTAGATAGAGCTGGAGAAAGTGTAGAAAGTGCTGAAAAAGCAGTAGTTGCTTATGGAGGTGTTCAAATGGGACAACTTGAAAAAAATGTTTCTTGGATTTCGTTATTTATTGCTCTTGCTCCAATGCTTGGTTTCATGGGTACTGTTATAGGGATGATTCAAGCATTTGATAAAATTCAAGCAGCAGGTGATATGCAACCTTCATTAGTTGCTGGTGGTATTAAAGTAGCTCTTTTAACTACTGTATTTGGACTTATTGTAGCTATTATTTTACAGGTATTTTATAACTATATCATTGCTAAAATTGATAGTATCGTAAATGATATGGAAGATGCATCTATAACTTTGATAGACATTTTAGTAGCTCATAAAAAATAATTAGTATGAATATTCAAAAAACAACCACACTTGTTTCTGTAGGTTTAGGAGTTATTGGTTTAATCTTTTTATCCTTGATTATTGGAAAAGGAGATGATGCAATTGAAATGAGTGCTATGCAAGGAGATTACGGTACCGTTTCTTATATCATTTATTTAGCTCAATTTATTTTATTAATCACTGTTTTGATTACCTTGTTTTTTTCACTTAAAAACTTAGCTAGTGATAAAGGAAATTTAAAGAAATCTCTTATGTTTATAGCAGCTTTTGCTGTCGTAATTTTAGTTGCGTATCTTTTTTCATCTGGAGAAGAGACTCCTATGCAGGATGGCAAAATGTTATCTGCTGGTGGAGCTCGAATGGTAGAGACTGGAATAAGAACTTTTTATTTTTTAACTATAATTGCAATTGGGGCAATGGCATTTCATTCTGTTAAAAAATTAATAAAAAAATAAATGGCTAGAAAATCTCCAGAGGTTAATGCTGGCTCTATGGCAGATATTGCCTTTTTACTATTAATATTTTTCTTGGTAACAACGACTATTGAAACTGACTCAGGAATTAATAGAAAACTTCCACCAATGGACGAGTTGATAGATCCTCCTATAATAAAAGAAAGAAATATTTTTAAGGTCGTTGTAAATAAGAATAATGATATTCTTGTAGAAGAAAAACTTATGAATTTAAGAGATGTTAGAGCGGCTGCAGTGAAATTTCTTGATAATGGAGGTGGTATTGGAGAAGAAGCTTGTGATTATTGCAAGGGTGAAAAAGATCCTTCTTCGTCCGATAATCCTGATAAGGCAATTATATCTTTAAAAAATGATAGAGAAACAGATTATAAGGTTTACATATCAGTTCAAAATGAATTGGTTGCTGCATATAATCAACTTAGGAACAGGGAGTTTATGGTTCTTTATCCTAATGAAAGAAAGACTTATGTTGAGGCGGATAAATTTTATTCTGACCCTAGAACAAGTCCTAAAGTTAAAGCTTTATTAAAGCCAAAGCTTGCTGTTTTAAAAAAAATGTATCCTCAGAAGTTATCTGAGGCTGAACCTAGTAAAACAAAAAACTAATTAAGATGTCTAAGTTTAAAAAGAAAAAAGGTGGTGAATTACCTGCAATATCTACAGCTTCTCTTCCTGATATTGTTTTCATGCTTCTGTTTTTTTTCATGGTAGCAACAGTTATGCGTGATAATACTTTAATGGTTACTAATACTCTTCCAGCAGCTGATCAAATAAAAAAATTAGACAAAAAAGATCGTGTTATTTATATATATGCTGGAAAACCAAGCGCTAGGTATCAGGATAAATATGGGGATCAGCCAAGAATACAATTAAACGACAAATTTTCTGTAGTTTCTGATGTAGGAGCTTATGTTTTAGCTGAGAGAGCAACTAAGCGTGAGGAACTTCAAAATGTTTTAACAACTGCCTTAAAAGTTGATGGAGAAACTAATATGGGTCTAATTTCAGATATAAAGCAAGAATTAAGAAAAGTGAATGCTTTAAAAATTAATTACACTACTCGAATAGGAGATTATACTCAAAACTATAGATAGATTGTTTTTTAAATTAAAAATATTTAAGCATCCTTTTTTTGGATGCTTTTTTTGTATTAATAAAGTAACTTTATAAAGTGTTAAGATTAGTAAACCTTATTTGTGTTTTATTATTTTCAATTTTATGCTATTCTCAGATCAATGAAGTTGATGATAAATATAGAGAAGATCAGATTTATTTCGGAGTATTCTACAATTCATTAATAAATAGCCCCACTGACTTTAATCAAAATAAGTTTTCAAGTTCTATTAATCTAGGTTTTATTCGAGATATTCCATTAAATAAGTCTAGGAATTTTGGACTAGGTTTAGGTTTAGGGTATTCTAATAGTAGTTTTCATAATAATCTAAAATTTTCTAACGCTAATAATCAGCTTGATTCAAAAATTGTTTCAAATTTAGATTCTTTTACTAAAAATAAATGGGTTTTAAATGAATTAGAACTTCCTTTTGAAATTAGATGGAGAACTTCAACACCAGAAAACTACAAATTTTGGAGAATTTATTTTGGTTTGAAAACTAGTTATATTATTAGTAGTAAGGTCAAATATGAATCCCCCTCTAATAACCAAACAATTAGGGATTTGCCATTTAATAATTTTCAATCGGGTTTCACCTTAAATGCAGGTAATAATACCTGGAATTTAGGGGTTTATCTAGGTCTTAAGCCTTTATTTGATGAAGAATTCGCTAAAAACCATATAAATATTAAGAATATTAAACAATTTAAAGTCGGATTGATTTTTTATATTCTTTAAACAATTAGCTTTTGAGGTATAAAATTCTCTATTTATATCATAAAAGATGCTAGTTTTACAATTTTATTTATATTTACAAGGTTATAACGTATAGATAACAACTAAAAAAACTAAAACAATTATATTATGAAAAGAATTTTGTCACTGATTGCTGTGCTTTTTAGTACATTAATTTTCGCACAAACAACCGTAACAGGAACTGTAACGGATGATAACAATGATCCAATTCCTGGAGCTAATATTGTTTTCAATGAAATGAATGGTACTATTGCTGATTTCGATGGAAATTTTTCTATTTCTGTTAATCAGAATCCACCATTCACTTTAACAGTTTCAAGTGTAGGTTTTGATTCTACTACTTTAAATGTTACAGTATCAAATGTAAATTTTGCTGTAGAATTAGTTTCTTCACAAAACCTTTTGGATGAAATAGTAGTTTCAGCTTCTAGGGTCCCTGAAAGACTTTTTGAATCTGCTGTAACTATTGAGAAGTTTGATTATAAAGATATAGCTCAGTCTACTGGACCAGATTTCTACAGTAGCCTAGATGGACTTAAGGGAGTTCAGATTAACTCTGGAGGGCTATTATTGCAACAGATAAATACTAGAGGTTTCTCTACTGTTTACAATGAAGGTTTCGTTCAACTTGTAGATGGAATGAATAATGAAGCGCCTGGATTAAACTTTTCAGCTGGTAACTTATTAGGAATTAATGAATTAGACATTCAGAGCGTTGAATTAATGCCTGGTGCTGCTTCTGCTTTATATGGAGCAAATGCAACAAAAGGTATTTTATTTATGAATAGTAAAAATCCTTTTGATTTTCCTGGTGTAAGTGTTGCATACAAACATGGACTAACTTCACAGAAAGCTGCTGGAGATAATTATTATCATGATATTGCTTTTAGAGCAGCTCATAAATTTAGTGACAAATTTGCCGCTAAAGTTACTGTTAGTTATGTAGAAGGTGAAGATTGGCATGCAGTAGATTACAGAGATAAAAATAAATTAGGGGGAGCTTATGCTGCTTCTGATACACAAAAACAAGATCCTAGATCTTTTGCTGATTATGATGGTATAAATGTTTATGGTAATCTTGCTCAAAATATTAATTTGGATTTAGCTTTTGCTGGATTAGTTCTTCCTACTTTGGTACAACAAGGATTAATTAGTCCTGCTCAAGCCGGTTTTTTTGGAAATATTTTTGCTACACAAACTTTCTTTGGAACCCAAACAATTAGAACAACAGGTTATAATGAAGTGGATCTAACAGATAATAAAGCTTCTAGTATGAAGACAGATATCGCTTTTCATTATAAACCAACTGAAGATTCTGAATTAATTATTAACTCTAAAATAGGTCAAGGTAATACCATGCTTCATGCAACTAATAGAAACATGCTAAAAAACTTTGGTCTTCAGCAACATAAAATAGAGTATAACAACAGAAACCTTACTTTAAGAGCATATACTACTATTGAAGATTCTGGTAATACTCATGATATGGAAGCATTAGGTTCAGTTATGGTACTTTCTCAACCAGGAGGTGCGGCTGCATGGTATGGAGGATATTTAAATCAGTATTTTGGTTTAAGTGGAGTTTATACTACTATTAATGCAAACCCTGTAGTTGGACTTCAAACTATTCTTGGAGCTGCGGCACAAGGAGTTACCTTTAAACAATTACTTGCTTCACTATCTAAAAATGATCTTTCAGCACACCTTGCAGCAAGAAAAGTAGCAGATGCAAATATGATAAAGAAAGGAAGTGCTTTATGGGATAAAGTATACAAACAAGCTATAACTAACGGAATTGATGTTTTTCGTGGAGGTGCAGGAATTTTAGATACATCTAAATCTAATAGCTTTGAAGTTAATTATAATCTACAAGACTTAGTTAGTATTGCCGATGTTATTGTTGGAGGTTCTTATAGAGATTATATTTTAAGATCTAATGGTACGTTATTTACGGATTATACAGCTCCAATTGAATATACAGACATGGGATTATATGCTCAAGCTAAAAAAGACTTTTTTGACGGAGCTTTAAAATTAACAGCTTCTATGCGTTATGATAAGAGTGAGTTTTTTGATGGGCATATCACTCCAAGAATTGGAGGATTAGTGTCTTTAACAGAAAATCAGAATATAAGATTCTCTTACCAAACTGGATACCGAAACCCATCCTCTCAAGATCAATATATTGGATTGGATATAGGTTCTGCTATTTTAATGGGATCATCATCAGATAATATTGATCGTTTTAAAATGGAAGTTCAAGGAGTAAGTTCAACTGCAAGATATATGTTAACAGGTAAGCATATTATGGAAAATTCATGGACATTGGCCTCTGTTCAAGCTGGAGCACCAGTTGCAGCTGTACTAACAAATGTAGAACCACAATATGTAAAATCTTATGATCTTGGATATAGGATAAATGGTAAGAAAACAGCTTTAGATATTAACGCCTATTTTACAGAATGGGATAATTTTATTGCTGCTCAAACGGTAGTAACACCTATGTATATGCATCCTACTTTTGGTGGATTAGCTGCACTTTCTCAAGGTGATTTTAGAGCAGTTAGTGTTGATAGCAACACCGACGAGGTTGTTAGAACTTATGGGGTTAGTGCTGGATTTGAAACTGAACTTTTCAAAACTTATGACGTAAGTATAACAGGTTCATATAACAAGATGAAATTTAAAGATCCATTATCTACCTATGAGGCAGGATTTAACACTCCTCAGACTAGATTAAATGTTACTTTGGGGTCAACAAAACTTGCTAAGAATTTTTCTTTCAATGTAACTGCTAAATACCACGATAGCTTTATGTGGCAACAATCTGGTTTTATAGATGCTGTAATTCCTCATTGTACAGTATTTGATGCTGCAATGAATTTTGATGTGCCTAAAATCAATGCTAGAATTAAAGTTGGAGGAGCGAACTTAGGAGGAAATGAGTATCAAATAATGCCTGGATCAGGATTTATCGGAAGTCAATATTATGTTGGGTTTACTTTGAATCCTTAATACCAATTTTGAATGTTAAAAAAAAGGCGCCAATTGGCGCCTTTTTTTGTTTAAAAATTAAAAAAATTGAAGTATAAATTTTATATTTGCACCAATAAATTTCCATTTTTAAATAAATATTTTCAATAAAAAATTATATAATGTCAAATTCAATTGGTAAAGTTTCTCAAATTATTGGTCCTGTAGTAGATGTAACATTTGATACATCTTCAACTTCGCTTCCTAAAATATATGATTCTCTAGAAATAAAAAGAGAAGATGGCTCTGTTTTAGTATTAGAAGTTCAATCTCATGTTGGAGAAGATGTAGTTAGAACTATATCAATGGACTCAACAGATGGTCTTCAAAGAGGAATAGATGTTCTTGCAACTGGAAATCCAATTCAAATGCCTATTGGTGAAGATATTTATGGCAGATTATTTAATGTTATTGGTGACGCTATTGATGGATTAGGAGATCTACCTAAGACGGGAGATGATGGTTTGTCAATTCACAGAGAAGCGCCTGCTTTTGACCAACTTTCTACTTCAACTGAGGTTTTATTTACAGGAATAAAAGTAGTTGATTTAATTGAACCTTATGCTAAAGGAGGTAAGATTGGTTTATTTGGTGGTGCTGGTGTTGGTAAAACAGTATTAATACAAGAATTAATTAACAATATAGCTAAAGGTCATGGTGGACTTTCAGTTTTTGCTGGTGTAGGAGAAAGAACTAGAGAAGGAAATGATCTTTTAAGAGAAATGTTGGAATCAGGAATTATTAAATATGGTGAAGGGTTTGATAAATCTATGGAAGAAGGAGGATGGGATTTAAGTAAAGTCGATAAAAAAGCAATGAAAGAATCTAAAGCAACTTTCGTATTTGGTCAAATGAACGAACCTCCTGGAGCTAGAGCTAGAGTAGCTTTATCTGGGTTAACAGTTGCTGAATATTTTAGAGATGGTGCTGGAGATGACCAAGGTAAAGATGTTTTATTTTTCATTGATAATATTTTTAGATTTACTCAAGCAGGTTCAGAGGTTTCTGCATTGCTTGGAAGAATGCCATCTGCGGTTGGTTATCAGCCAACATTAGCAACTGAAATGGGTGCTATGCAAGAAAGAATTACTTCTACAAAAAAAGGATCTATTACCTCAGTCCAAGCGGTTTATGTGCCTGCAGATGATTTAACAGATCCAGCTCCAGCTACAACCTTTGCTCACTTGGATGCTACTACAGTACTTTCAAGAAAAATCGCTGAACTAGGAATTTATCCTGCTGTAGACCCTTTAGATTCTACCTCAAGAATTTTAACTGCTGAAATTTTGGGAGATGACCACTATAATTGTGCTCAGAGGGTTAAAGAGCTTTTACAGAAGTATAAAGAACTTCAAGATATTATTGCAATTTTGGGTATGGAAGAACTTTCAGAAGAAGACAAGCTTTCAGTATATAGAGCAAGAAAAGTACAAAGATTCCTTTCCCAGCCTTTTCACGTAGCAGAGCAATTTACTGGTACTCCTGGAGTTTTAGTAGATATTAAGGATACTATTAAAGGGTTTAACATGATTATGGATGGAGAATTAGATCACCTTCCAGAAGCTGCTTTTAACCTTAAGGGGACCATTGAAGAGGCAATTGAAGCAGGAGAAAAAATGTTGGCGGAAGCGTAATTAATAATTATGTATTTAGAAATTATAAGTCCAGAAAAAACTTTATTTAACGGAGATGTTGAATCTGTTTTGGTTCCTGGTTCGGATGGTCCATTTCAGATGTTAAATAATCATGCTCCTATTGTTTCTACTTTAACTAAAGGAACTATAAAAATTCTAGGAGAAATAAAAATTCCTGAAAATTTATCTGATATCTTTTCTAATATTAGTTCAAAGGAAACACATTTAAATATAATTTCAGGTGTTGTTGAAATGAAAGAAAATAAAATAATCATTTTAACAGACTAGTTTTGGTCTCTTGTTAATTTTATTACATTAGTATTAGTTTACACTTATGAAATATAAGATTTCAATAATACTTTTTCTTATTACTCAAATGGTGTTTTCTCAGGATCCACCTTTAGATCAAATTTTAGATGAAGTTGTGGTGTCTTCAACAAAGATTAATTTGCCATTTTCAAAAAATTTTAGAACAATTAAAATAATTAGTTCAAAAGAAATACAAAGTAGTTATGCTACTAATGTTTCTGATTTATTACAACAAGTAATAGGAATTGATATTAGAAGAAGGGGAGCAGGTGGAGTTCAAGGGGATTTATATATAAGAGGAGGAGGGTTTGACCAAACTTTACTATTAATTGATGGCATGAAAATGGATGATGCTCAAACAGGTCATCATACACTTAATATGATTCTCCCACTTTATTTAATAGAAAGAATAGAAATAATTAAAGGTCCTGCTGCAAGAATTTTTGGACAAAATGCATTCTCAGGTGCAATAAATATTGTAACTAAAGAAGTAGAAGGAAAAACGAATGAAGCAAATATTAATCTTCAAGAAGTTTCTTTAGGTTCTTATAAACAGAAGAATTTTTCTTTATCATCAAGAGTAGTTACTGAAAAAATAAGAAGTTTATTAAGTTTTTCTACCAATCGATCAGATGGATACAGACATAATACTGACTATATAAATAACAACTATTTTATAAAAACCTCTTTTAAAACTAAAAATTCACCAATTGATTTAATAAGTTCTTTTTCTGAACGAAGGTTTGGTGCAAATGGTTTTTATGCCAGTCCTTCTGCAACAGAACAATATGAAGAAACACAGGCAAGTTTATTAGGACTTTCCACTGTTATAAAATCAGAAAAATTAATCATTAAACCTAGATTATATTGGAAAAGGGGACAAGATGAATACATCTATATTAGAGATAATCCATCAGTATATAGAAATCTTCATAAAACAAATAAGATTTCGGCTGAATTAAGCGGTTCTTATTTTACTAAAGGAGGAATTACGGGATTTGGTATAGATTTGTCAACAGTCAATATTACAAGTAATAATTTGGGAGAGCACAACAGAACGACTCTTAATTTTTTTGTTGATCATACTTTTGAATTGTTGAATGATAATCTGACAATATCACCGGGCATTGCCATTAGTTACTTTTCAGATTTATCTTTTCATTCCTTTCCAGGAATTGATTTAGGATATCACTTAAATCCTAAATTAAAACTTTATTCTAATATTGGTAAAACCTATAGGATACCTACTTATACAGATTTATATTATAGTGATAGAACAACAGTTGGAAATGAGAATTTAAATCCAGAGCAAGCAATATCCACTGAATTTGGATTTAAGTATAATACCTCAAAATTTGATTTTTCAGCTGCTATTTTCTCAAGAAGGTCTAAAAACATTATAGATTACGTTAAGAAAAATCAAAATGATTTATGGAAAGCTGTAAATATAGGTTCTTTAAATACCAAAGGCTTTGAATTTGATTTAATATATAATTTTTCTTCAAATTCACTTAGTTTAGGATATTCTAATATTAAAGATGATAATTATGTGAGTAATATAAATTATTCGAAGTATTCATTGAATTCTATTAAAAATCACTTTATTTCCAAGCTTAACCTTAATTATAAAAATGTTTTTCATTCAATTGTATACAAATACGCAGAACGGTCAAATGGAGTTAGTTATAGTGTTTTAGATTCCAAGGTATCTTATAAATCTTTTTTTGTTTCTGTAAATAATATTCTAGACGAGGTTTATTCTGAAACTAATCTAGTTCCAATGCCTGGAAGAAATATGTTATTAGGGGTAATTTTTAGCATAGACTAATTCACCTGACACATAGGTTTTTAAAACTTTAGTTTTTGGAGTTTTATTGATTTCAATTTTCATAATATCTTGATCAATTACAATAAAGTCAGCAAGTTTCCCTTTTTCAATACTTCCTTTTTCTTTTTCTTCAAAATTCAAATAGGCAGCCCAAATAGTCATTCCTTTTAATGTTTCTTCTCTAGAAAGTGCATTTTGAAATTGAAATCCTTTTTCTGGATAGCCATTTAAATCTTTCCTAGAAATAGCAGCATAAAAAGTATGAAATGGGTTAACTCTTTCCACAGGAAAATCTGTGCCTAAACCAATTACTTTGGATTTTTCCAATAGTTTTTTATATGCATAGGCTCCATTAATTCTTGAAGATCCTACTCTGTCTTCAGCCCAATACATATCACTTGTTGCATGAGTAGGCTGTACAGAAGGAAGAATTTTATGATTAAAACTATTGATATCCTCTAAATCTATAATTTGAGAATGTTCAATTCTCCACCTTGGATCTAATTTGTTTTTTAAAACCTCAGAATAGCTATCAATTAATAATTTTACTGTAGAATCCCCTATAGCATGTGTATTCATTTGAAAATTAGCATCCGCTAATCTTGTAGCTAAATTTTTTATTTTTTCAGGATTTGTAATTAATTTTCCATAATTTTTTTTATCATCATGATAGGGGGACTTTAATGTAGCTCCTCTTGAGCCTAATGCTCCATCTCCATAGACTTTAACAGATCTAACATTTAATCTAGCTGTTTTAATAGGCCCTTTATCAAGGAAATAATCAAGATTATTTTTTGAGTTGCTAATCATAGCATAAACCCTCATTTTTATATCCTTATTTTTTTGCAAACTATCAATTAAGAGTATAATTTCTTTAGATAATCCAGCATCATCAACAGTAGTTAATCCATTTTTAAAACATATTTTTTGAGCATCTATAAGAGCCTGTATTTTTTCAGATTTTGATAATTCTGGAATAACATTATCGATCAATCTCATAGGGCCATCAATTAAAACACCAGTTAATTGTCCATTCTTTTTTAATATACTTCCGTTATTAGATTTGGTATTAAGGTTTATTTTGGCCATATCTAAAGCCTTTTGATTAACAAGGTAGGCATGACCATCAATTCTTTCTAAAACAACGGGAATATTAGGAAAAAGCAAGTCTAATTCATTTTTTTCTGGAAAGTCTTTATTTTTCCAGTCATTTTGATCCCATCCTCTTCCTTTAATTATGGTATTTTTTTCATTAGAATTAGATTTTAATCTAAATATAATTTCTTCAAATGATTGAGTGCCTACTAAATCAATAACTAATTGGTTTGTTCCTAAACCATAAAAATGGCAATGCGCATCTATAAGACCTGGCAAAATAGTAGAGCCCTTAAGATCAAAAGATTCTTTAGAATTGTATTTATTTAAAATATCATTTTCTCCTACATCATAAAATATACCATCTTTAATTGCAATAGCCTCAGCAAAGCTAAATGTATTATCTACCGTATATATGTTAGCATTATATATGATTAAATCAACATTTTTTTTACACCCTACACTTGAGTTTAAAATTAAAATTGACAAGAGGATTTTTAAACTATATTTCATTTATTTTCGAATAGACTAAATTACTTTCCCAACCTCTGTATAATAAATAAGAAATTATTTTTTTCTTTTTTAAAGGTGAGCTTAAGTTACTCAAAGATGATAATTTTTTATTAAAAATATCTTCGAGCTTTTTCATGTAATCTTGATCATCAATCTCATTTAATCCAAGAGTAATGTTATATGGTGAAATATTTCTAAATTTTAATTCGTTTATTATTCTAACCTTTCCCCAATTTTTTATATTAAATTTTCCTCTAACAAAACTTTTAGAAAATCTGGATTCATTTAAATAGTTTTCCTTGATTAAATTAGAAATTATTTGATTTGATTCGTTAGATTTAACTCCAAAGGTTTTAAGTTTTGCTATAACTTCTTTATGACACCTATCTTGATACGAGCAGTAATATTGTAGTTTGCCTTCTATTTCTTTTAAAGTTAAATCGAAATTATTCATCTATGAAAATTAGAACAATTTTGAAAAAAAAAAAAGCGGCATGAAGCCGCTTTTTTACTATACATTGATGATTTTACCATCTTTATCAAAAAATCGAAAATGTAAATAGGTGTAAGCATCTCTAGGGATAATTTTAACCCATCTTTTATGTTCAAAATACCATTTTGATCTAATAGAAGGATAACCACTTTTTACATATGCAGCTATAAATGGATGCAAATGTAAAACGAGTTTTTTATTATCGTACTTTTTATTACTTAAGATTTTTTCTAATTTATCTGAAATTTTATCAATTAAAACAATTGGAGCTTCAACAGTTCCATTAGTATTAGGATTCAATTCTTTTGTTTTTATGTCCATCTCTGGCCTTACCCTTTGTCGAGTCATTTGAATTAATCCAATTTTACTTGGTGGAAGAATTTTGTGCTTAGCTCTGTCTGAGTCCATTTCAGTTTTAAAATGCTCAAATAGTTTTTTTCTGTTTTCTGAGCTTGTCATATCTATAAAGTCAATAACTATAATTCCACCCATATCTCTAAGCCGTAATTGTCTAGCAATTTCTGAAGCTGCTACTAAATTTACTTCAAGAGCAGTTTCTTCTTGATTTTTTGCCTTTGTAGATCTATTTCCACTGTTTACATCTATAACATGAAGCGCTTCCGTGTGCTCAATTATTAAATAAGCACCTTTGCTCATTGTTACAGTCCTTCCAAAAGCTGTTTTAATTTGACGTTCAACTCCATATTGTTCAAAAATTGGTATATCAGAATTATGAAGTTTTAAAACAGATTGCTTATTAGGAGAAATTTGTTTTAAGTAATCCTTAATTTCTGAAAACATGGATTTTTGATTAACATAAATTCCAGTGAAGGAGTCGTTAAAAATATCTCTTAAAATTGATGAAGACCTGTTTAATTCACTTTGTACTTTTATAGGCATTTGGGCCCCTTTTATTTTTTTACAAAGTTCTATCCAGTACCCATATAAGTTTTGTAAATCTTTATCTAGTTCAGCAACTTTTTTATCTTTTGCTACTGTTCTAACTATGACTCCAAAACCCTTGGGTTTTATACTTTGGACTAATCTTTTTAATCTGCTTTTTTCTTCTCTACTTTCAATTTTTTGTGAAATAGAAATCCTATTTGAAAAAGGTACTAATACTAGAAAACGACCAGCAAAAGATAATTCTGAACTAATTCTAGGACCTTTTGTAGATATAGGTTCTTTGATAATTTGAACCAATACAGATTGATTAGGACTTATAACATCGGAGATACTCCCCTCCTTGTTAATTTCTGATTCAAAATGAAATTTGTCAAGAGAAAAATTCTTTATTTTACCTGTACTTACACCTTTAATGAACTTTATTATTGATAGAATTTTTGGACCTAGGTCATGATAATGTAAAAAAGCATCTTTTTCATAACCAACATTTACAAATGCTGCATTTAAGCCAGAAATAGTTTTTTTAGTTCTGGCCAAAAAGATGTCACCTACATTAAACTTATTACCATCATTTTGTTTATGAAGTTCAATTAATTTTCCGTTTTTAAGTAATGCAAAATCAACTGCAGTAGAATTTGATCGAATAATAATTTCTTTACTCACAATTTATGATTTAGTATTCATATTAAAATATGAATAGGTTATACTATATATACAGGATTTAATTTTACAGGGAAGAATAATTAGTAATGAACAAATACCAAAATAAACTTCATTTCAAAGAACGTAAATCGTTCGTATAAGAAATAATATAATTATTTCTTTTTGTGTCGGTTAGCTCGACTTCTTTTCTTTCGCTTATGAGTAGCTACCTTGTGCCTTTTTCTTTTCTTACCACTTGGCATATATTGTTTTTTTATTAATTATTTTTCTTTACACCATCTACAAACACTTTGGCAGGTTTAAAGGCTGGAATATGATGGGCAGGAATTCTTATGGTTGTGTTTTTAGAGATATTTCGACCTGTTTTTTCAGCTCTTTTCTTTACAATAAAACTTCCAAATCCTCTTAGATAAACATTTTCTCCATTATTAAGAGAATCTTTGATCTCATTCATTAAATTTTCTACAGTTGCTAAAACTTCATTTTTTTCTAATCCTAAGTTGTTGGAAACTTTCGAAACAATATCTGCCTTGGTCATATTCTTATTTTTATTTATGTTTACTTTTTAAGTTGCCAAATATATAAATTTATATTCTAAATTCACTTTTAAATAACTCTTATAATTTTAACTATTTTGGTTTTGAATCTTTCAAAAGGTTTTGTCAACAGTTTTTCTAATAATTTGATTAGTTGGTATAGAATAAATAAAAGAGATTTGCCATGGAGGAATACAAAGGATCCTTACAAAATTTGGCTATCTGAAATCATTTTGCAACAAACTAAAATAGCGCAAGGGCTCCCTTATTATAATCGATTTATAAAAAAATATCCTAATGTTCAAGTATTGGCTGGTGCTTCAGAAAAAGAAGTGTTAAAATTATGGGAAGGTCTTGGTTATTACAGTAGAGCTAGGAATTTGCATAAAACGGCTAAAATTATTGTAACAAATTTAGAAGGTATTTTTCCTTCTACATATAAAAACCTTATTAAATTACCGGGAATTGGAGATTACACTGCCAGTGCAATAAGCTCTTTTTCAATAAATGAAATTAATCCTGTTATAGATGGAAATGTATATAGGTTTTTATCTCGTTTACTTGGAATTTTAATTCCAATTAACACAAATAAATCTTTAAAAGAGTTTAGAAATATTGCAAAAATATTAATATCAAAAAAAAATCCTTCTGATTTTAATCAAGCTATAATGGAGTTTGGATCATTAGTATGTAAACCAAAAAATCCAATTTGTAATGAGTGTATTTATCAAAAATCTTGTTTTGCTTATCTAAATCAAAAAACATTAACATTGCCTCTAAAAAACAGCAAGAAAAAAGTTAAAGAAAGGTTTTTAAATTTTTTAATAATCAAATCTCCTGATGGAAACACTGTAATTGAAAAGAGAATCAATAAGGATATTTGGCAAAATTTATATCAATTTCCCTTAATTGAATCAGAAAAACCATTAGATAAAAAAAACTTATCAATTAAATTAAAAGAAATTCAGTATTTGAATTCTAAAGACATTGAATTTTATTTATATCAAAATAAAAGTTTTAGCCATAAACTTACTCATCAAAATATTCATTCCTCCTTCTGGATTTTTGATGTTAAAAAAATAAAAAATAATCAAACAAATATCAGAAATTTAGATATGTATCCATTTCCAAAACCAATTTCTAATTTCCTTTTGAACTATAATTGGTAATATTTGCTTTTTCGTATATTTGAGTATATAAAATTTATGAAATGAGCAGCTCTTTAAATAAAGTAATGTTAATAGGCAATTTAGGTGATGATGTTAAAATGCATCACTTTGATGGAGGAGGTTGTATAGGCAGATTTCCAATTGCTACAAATGAAAGTTATACAAATAAAGCTACAGGAGAAAAAATTTCAAATACAGAGTGGCATAATTTGGTTGTAAAAAATAAAGCAGCTGAGATATGTGAAAAATATCTTAAAAAAGGAGATAAAATTTATGCTGAAGGAAAAATAAAAACAAGAAAGTGGCAATCTGAAGATGGAATTCAAAGATACTCTACTGAAATTCATGTTTCAGAATTTAATTTTCTGAACACTAAAAATGATTTAAATACTGATAATAATCAGGAAAATATACAACAAAATCAACCTTCAAACGAAATCAATGAAGCTGATGATTTACCATTCTAAATCAATTTTTTAATTAATATTGGAGACTCAAATAAATCTGATTACTATACTGTTGTTATTAGATACGTATACATTAGTTTTTAAAATAATCTTAATAATCTTACTATTAATTTTTTCTGCTTTAATTTCAGGATCTGAAGTTGCTTTTTTTTCACTCTCTAGTACTGATATTAAAAAAGCAAATATTTCAAAGAGTAAGAGCTTAAAACTTGTTCATAATTTAAGAAATAAGCCTAAAAGGTTATTGGCAGCTTTATTAGTTTCAAATAATTTTATAAATATTGCAATAGTATTGCTTTTTTCTTCTTTTGGTGATGCAATGTATTTTTCTTCTCTCCCTTTTTGGGCAAACTTTATAATTGAGGTTGGAATAATCACATTATTTATTTTATTATTTGGAGAGATATTGCCAAAAGTATATGCAAATAGGAATCCTGTTTCTTTTTCAAAGAAAATGGCATTACCAATACAAATATTAGATAAATATATTTTCTTTTTTCTAACCATTCCTATGAGTATGATGACAGAATTTATTCAAAAAAAATTAGTATTTAAATCAACTAACCTGTCGGTGGATAAATTATCTGATGCTTTAGAACTTACTGATAAAACTGAAACATCAAAAGATGAACAAAAAATTTTAAAAGGAATTGTTTCCTTTGGAAGTATAGAAACAAAACAAGTTATGAAACCTAGAATAGATGTTTTTTCCGTTTCTAAAGATTTAACCTTTGATGAACTTATTAAACAAGTTAGAGAAGAAGGTTACTCCAGAATTCCTGTTTTTGAAGAAAAGATAGATAAGGTAATTGGAGTTATTTATTTGAAAGACTTATTCCCTTTTTTAAATAATAAGGATTATAAGTGGAATGAATTAATTAGAGAACCGTATTTTGTGCCTGAAAACAAAAAATTAGATGATTTACTTAATGAATTTCAACAATTAAAAATTCATCTTGCAATTGTAGTTGATGAGTACGGAGGAAATTCTGGTATAATAACTATGGAGGATATTGTAGAGGAGATAGTAGGAGGATTAAGTGATAAATTCTACCAAGAAGATTTATCTTACTATAAAATAGATTCCAATAATTATATTTTTGATGGAAAAACTAATTTAAAAGATTTTTATAGGGCTATAAAAATTAAGAATGAAATTATTTTTGAAAATAAAAAAGGAGAATCTGAAACCATAGCAGGTTTTATTTTAGAACAGTTTGGTTATTTTCCAAAGAAAGGATCTGTTTTAAAAGTAAATAATGTAAAGTTTAAAATTGAGGAAATTGATAGAAAAAGAATCAAAAAAATCAAAATTACACTTAAAAAATAAATGTTTAGACTATTAATAATCTTGTTTATATTAATTGGGTGTGAAGAGTTTCATTTACCAAAACAGAAAGCATATTTAGCTCATCAATTTTCTTTACCTAATTATGAAATGATTTTAGATAAATGTGGTTATTCCTTTGTAATAAATTCTGATTCTAAAATAAGTTTTGACTCTAATTGTAACGCTAAAATTAATTACGATTTCTTAAAAGCAGATATTTTTATTTCAAATATTAAAATAAAGAATAATTTAGAATTGATTAGATATGATTTTAATCAAAAGATTTCAGATAATTCTTCTTTAGTTTCGAGTATTAATACTAGTGAGTTTAATAATATAGATCAAAATGTATTTGCGCTTTCTTATTCTTTTGTAGGAGAGGCACCATCAAACATTCAGTTTTATGTTACAGATTCAATTTCAAATTTTTTAACGGGTTCCCTTTATTTTAATTCTAAACCAAACTACGATTCTTTATTACCTTCAATTTCATATGTAAAAAATGATATTAAAAAAATCATTGAAACATTTCAATGGAAATAACTAATTACTAATCAAAATCATCGTCATTAAACTTCTCATTAAAAAGAACATCAATAAGTGTCATTTCAATGGATTGTGGTCCCATTGATTGAGACCTTTTATTTGGCAATAAAATTCCATTATAATCTTTATAATTTCCAATTATAGATTCTTGTGTTTGAGGTTGTCCTCCCATATTTGTTGTAGATATCTCTTTAATTTTTAGACCTGAATTGACATCATATAAAAATTTGTTTGACACCATTTCTCCATTAATCTCAATTGCGTATACTTCAGTCTCTTCAAACGTTTCTTTACCAACAAATTTTACATTTGGATTATCTATAAGATTTAATTCAGCAAATATTCCTAATGAATTTTTTAAATCATTATGAAAATTTTCAGGCAAATCCATTTTATTAGCACCTTGTTTAATAAAAGCTTTATCTTCTGTTACTACCATTTTCATCATTAAATTTCCATTCATTGAAGTTGAATTTGTAAACTTTTTTTTAAGCCTTTTTTCTTCACTAACTATAGAAGCTCCCATAACTTCTCCCTTGTATTTTAAAACAAGAGATTCTATAGATTTCAATTTTTCTACTCCACCTATAGCGTTTAAATAATTTTGAAGAATTGACTTAGCCGTTATTCCCTTTGGAGTTTCAGCTTCCTGAGGTTTTTGAGTTAATGATCCTTTTTTATCATAAAATTTAACAGTTATTTTACTATTATCAATAGTTATATTTTCTAACTTTTCTATGATTTCTGAACCTTTCCCTGTAACTACTAGTTGTGTATTATTTAATTTAAAATATTTGTTTGCAGCATTCTGAACATCCTTAATACTAACTTTATTGATATTAGATAAAAAAGTTTTATAATAACTTGGATTTAAATCATTCATTTCAATATTTATTGCATAATTGGCAATTGTAGAAGGTCTCTCCATAGCTAATACAAATTCTCCTAAATATTTAGCTTTGGCATTTTTTAATTCTTCCCCAGATACTGGTATTGTGCGAATTTTTTTAACTTCTTTTATTATTTCTATTAAAGCACTATCAGTTACCTGAAATCTAGTAGATGTAGTAGCTCTAAATTTTGCTTTACTGTATTTATCATCTCCAATAGATGAATATGCGCCATATGCATATCCTTTATCCTCTCTTATATTGTTGAATAATCTTGATTCAGGCCCAGCTCCTAGAATTCTATTTGCTATTAATGCACTATAGTAATCCTTATCTGACATTTTTAGATCAATAAGATTTTGAAATGTTATTTCAGAATTTGCTGAGTTGGGCATATCAATAATATTAATAGAAATATCCTCTATACTATCTGGATCTTTAATCTCATTTATGGATCCTTTAGAAAATTTTGAATCAAGTTTTGAATCATTTTTCCATTTTCCAAACAGTTTTTTAACTAGTTTTTTAGTTTTATTTACATTTATATCTCCAATAATTACTAGATATGCATTATTAGGTTTAAAATAACTTTCATAGAATTCTATAGTATTTTTTAGTTCAATTTTTTCCATGGATTCTTTAGTTGTAAACTCTCCATAGGGATGATCAAGTCCATATGCTAATACATTTTCTACTCTTCTAGCAATAGATACAGTATTTTTTTCATTATTCTTTATGTTGTCTAGAAGGATATTTTTTTCTTGATTAAATTCTTCTTCTGTAAAACTTGGATTTAATGCACTTTGTGAAAACATTGTAATAGTTCTTTCAAAATATCTTGAAAGGGAACTAGCAAATCCACTTTGAGAGGAAAAACTCATTCTAGCTCCCATAAAATCTATTTCTTCGTTTACACTATCTTTATCTTGAAAAGAATTCCCTTTCCCCATTATTCCTCCAGTTAGATAACCAATGCCATTTAAATCTCCTTCAAAAATTGGAGGGTTATCTATTAACAAATTAATAGATACTCTAGGAAGCTTATGATTTTCTATCAACATTACTTTTAATCCATTTTTCATTTCAAAAGAGATGGGTTCTTCAAAATTAATTTGAGGGGCTGGATCAGGCTCAGGAATAGATCTATCTATTTGAGCAAATAATGAGATAGAAAACGTTAGTAAAGTGATGTTTAAAAATATATTTTTCATTATTTTATTTTTTTTGATTTTCAGGAAGATATTCTAGTATTAATCTCTGATTTATTTTTAAATATTTTTGTGCTATGTCTTTAATTTCTTCTCTAGTAATTGATCTGTAAATTTCAATTTCTGAGTTAATTAAATTAGCATCACCATACAGTGTATAGTATTCTGCCAAAGAGGAACCTATTCCTGAAACAGATGAATTCGAATTAACAAATTGATTTTCAAACTTATTTTGTAGTTTTTCATAATCATTGGTTGAAATTAGATTTTCTTGAATTTTAATTATTTCTTCTTCAACTTCTTTGGTTAATTCATCTAAGGAAGTTTCTCCTAATGGAAGAGAAAGTATAGCATACATACTATAATCTTCATGAGCTATATTTAAAGCTTGTACTTCAATAGCAGTTTTATTTTTATCAACCATTCTTTTGTAGAGTTTTGAGCTTGGTCCATCACTTAAATAGGTTGAAATTAAATCTAGAACTCTCGCATCTCTTGATTTCATTGATGGAGTTCTAAAACCTATTATAACAGCAGGAATTTGAATATTTGGATCATATTCCTTAGCTCGAATTTCTTTTACAATAGGATCTTCTAAAATGATTTTTCTTTCTTTTTTTGGAGCGGCTGGAATTTCACTGAAATATTGTGAAATTAAATTTTTTGTTTTTTCAATCTCAATATCACCAGCTACAACAAAAACAGCATTACTGGGCATGTAAAAATCAGATCTAAAATCTATAAAATCTTGTAAAATAGCATTATCTAAATGTTCAGGAACTCCAATCAAAGGGTTTTTATAGGTGTGTTTTTCAAAAAGGTTTGATTTTAGAGCTTCATAAAAACGACTATAAGGCTGATTATCTCTAATTCTTTTTTCTTCTTTTACTGCCTCTCTTTGAATATCAATACCTTCTTGATCAATTACAGGGTGTAACATGATTTCAGAATATCTCCATAATCCAAGCTTTAAGCTATTAGAAGGCATAGTTGCATAATAGTAAGTAAGATCTACGCTTGTTGCAGCATTTCCATTTCCTCCGTTGGATGATAAGATTTTATACCATTCTCCACTTTTCATGTTTTTGGTTTCCTTTCCAAGTAAATGCTCAAAAAAGTGTGCAAATCCAGTTTTATTTGAATCTTCATTTTTTCCCCCAACATGAAACATAAGTGTAGTGTTTATTACTGGAGCTGAATTATCTTGATGAAGAATAATTGTCAATCCATTATCTAATTTGTATTGTTCAAATTCTACAGATTGACCATATAAATTAATAGTAGATAATACCCCTATTAACATAAAGAATAGTATTTTTCTCATAACTAAAATTTAGAAAAACAAATCTATCAATTATATTTCATTTGTAAGTTCTATTTCCATTCTATTATTAATTAATCTGTAACAATAAATTAATCCAATTACTATTAATTAATAAAATTATTGTGATATGTGGTCAATCCTTGTATATTTGCACACGTTTTTGATTAAAAAAATATGTACGCGATAGTAGAAATAGGTGGTAAACAGATTAAAGTCGAAAAAGATCAAAAAGTATATGTAAATAGACTTGAAGGTAAAGAGGGTTCTAAAATTACTTTTGATAATATTTTAATGCTTGATAATGCTGGTAAAATACTTTTAGGGAATCCTTCTATTAAGGGTGCTGCTGTAGAAGCAAAAATTTTAAAGCATTTGAAAGATGATAAAGTTATAGTCTTTAAGAAGAAAAGAAGAAAAGGATATAAAGTCAAAAATGGACATCGTCAGTCTTTAACTCAAATTATGGTTGAGAAAATTCTTGAAAAAGGAGCAAAACCTAAATTAGAAGTTAAAGTAGAAGCTAAGGAGTCTAAACCTATTAAAGAGAAAAAAACAGCTGCTAAGAAACCAGCTGCTAAGAAACCAGCTGCTAAGAAAACAGTTGTTAAGAAACCAGCTACTAAGAAACCAGCTGCTACTAAGAAACCCGTTGCTAAGAAAAAAACTAAAAAATCTTAATTAAATTTTTATATCATGGCTCACAAAAAAGGTGTTGGTAGTTCGAAAAACGGTAGAGAATCAGAATCGAAAAGACTGGGCGTAAAAATTTTTGGTGGTCAATCAGCAATTGCTGGGAATATCATAGTTAGACAAAGAGGAACTGCCCATAAACCAGGTGAAAATGTTTATGTGAGTAAAGACCATACTTTACATGCTAGAGTTGATGGAACAGTAAAATTTACAAAGAAAAAGGACAATAAATCTTATGTTTCTATAGTCCCCTTCGAAGCATAAATAAAACAATTTCTTTTATTGTTAAATATCACAATAGTTTAATATATTGAACTATGCCATTAGTCAATTCATTAAATGTTAATTCAAGTAATTTATTGCTTTGGAGAATTAACGAAAGCGAAGAAGAATTAAATAAAGATTTAAATCTATCAGATTTTTATAAATCTAGACTTGGTAAAATAAAAGCTATAAGCCGAAGAAAACAATCTCTAAGCATTCATCACCTTCTAAAAAGTTCTAAAATTAATCAAGAATTTTTTTATGATTATAATGGCAAACCTAAACTTTCAAATAATAAATTTATTTCCATTTCCCATTCATTTGATTATAGTGGGGTAGCTATTAGTAATAATAAGGTAGGTGTAGATATTGAAAAATTTAGACCAAAGATTTTAGATATATCAAAAAAATTTATTTCTCAAACTGAACAAGATTTGATAAAGGAACTTGATATTGAAAATTTAACAAAAGTTTGGACTATTAAAGAAGCCGTCTATAAAGCATTTGGCTATCAAGGAATTGATTTTAAAGAAAATATTTTGATTGAAAATATTAATAATGAATTTAATAAGGTCCAAGTAAAAATCAATAAAAATGAAATAATTGAAAATTATAATGTAGATATAATTAATTTTTCACAATACATTTGTTCTGTAGCAAATCATATAAAAAATAAATCACTATAATTTATTATGTTACAAATTTTTAATTATTTATTTGAGCAATATTCTGAATACGAAACTTTAGATATTATTCTAGAAATTACGGGAGTTGTATTTGGTCTATTAAGTGTATGGTTCTCTAAAAACAACAATATTCTTGTTTTTCCAACTGGAATGATTTCTACTGCAATTTTTGTTTATCTTCTCTACAAATGGATTTTATTAGGGGACATGATGATTAATGGATACTATTTTATCATTAGTATTTATGGTTGGTATATATGGACAAGAAAACAAAACAATGTAGTAACTCCCATATCAACTTTAAATTATAATGAAAAGAAAATTTCAATTTTTATTTTTGTTTTCTCCATAATTTTTGTCTATTTAGTTTATGTTTATTTTGATAAATGGGATTCTTTTACTGCTTATATAGACAATTTTACTACAGCAATTTTCTTTGTAGGAATGTGGTTAATGGCAAAAAGAAAAATAGAAAGCTGGATTTTTTGGATTATTGGAGATGTAATCTCAATTCCTCTTTATTTTTATAAAGGATTAACATTTACAAGCTTACAATATCTTATTTTTACTTTTATAGCAATTGCAGGTTATTATTCATGGAAAAAAATCTTAAACAAGTCAAATCAGACTGCTTAAAAGTAGTTCTTTATGGTCCGGAGTCTTCTGGAAAAACGACACTATCTCGTGAATTAGCTAAATACTACAATACTATTTGGATTGAAGAATTTGCAAGAGAATATTTACAAGAAAAATGGAATAAAGAAAATAAAACTTGTGAATTAAAGGATATGCTTCCAATTGCTATTGGACAAATAAAATTAGAGAATGAATTTTCTAAAAAAACAAATAAGATACTTTTTTGTGATACAGATTTACTTGAAACTAAAGTTTATTTTGAAACATATTATAATGGTTTTTGTGATCCAGTTTTAGAAAAATATGCATTAGAAAATAAATATGATTTATATATTCTAACTGATATAGATATTCCTTGGATTAAAGATGATTTAAGAGATAAACCAAATAATCGAAAAGAAATGTTTTTAGCTTTTAAAGAGGCTCTTGTAAAATATAATAGGCCATATATATTAGTTTCTGGTAATCTCAAAAATAGAGTGCAAATTGCAATATGTGAAATTGATAAATTATTATCTAGAAACTAAATATTTCTTACTTTTTATTATATTTGAAATCAAATAAATGGGGTGCTAAGGCTGAGATTATACCCAATAAACCTGCCAAGTAATTTTGGAAAGGGAAGTTGTTATCTATCCTAATTATATCCTATATCATAAGAAATTTTTATTTTGAAACAATATATATACTTTTTATTATTGGGAATACCCTTTCATTTATTTTCTCAGGAAAAAGTAATTGATACCATACAGGGAAGAAAACAAGATTTGAATGAGGTTGTGGTGCAATCAATTAGAGTTAAATATTCTTCTCCAATTAGTCATTCCAATATTTCGAAAGCTGAATTATCATTAAGAAACTTGGGACAAGATTTACCAATTTTATTAAACTTTTTACCATCCATTATTACAACTTCAGATGCTGGTAATGGAGTTGGCTATACAGGTATTCGTATTAGGGGAGTAAGTCCACAATCTACAAATATTACCATAAATGGGATACCTTTTAATGATCCAGAATCTCATGGAACTTATTGGGTAAATTTACCTGATTTCACCTCTTCAATTGAAAGCTTACAAGTTCAAAGAGGAGTTGGAACTTCTACAAATGGTTCAGGTGCTTTTGGAGCTAGTGTTAATATACTTACTGATGCTGTTTCTCAAAATGCATATACTGAAATATCAAATTCTGTTGGCAGTTATAATACTTTTAAGCATACGATTAAATTTAGTACAGGAAAAATCAACGATGCTTTTGAACTATCGGGAAGATTATCTAAAATTGACTCTGATGGTTACATAGAAAGAGCTTTTTCTGATTTGAAGTCATATTTTATTCAGGGCTCATATGTCCATGGCAATACCTTTATAAAAGCTTTGACTTTTGGTGGTCATGAGAAAACTTATCAATCTTGGTTTGGTGTGACTAAAGAGCAAATTTTGGAAAATAGACGTCAAAATCCTTATACTTATAAAAATGAAATTGACAACTATAAACAGGATCATTATCAATTTCATTGGAATGAAAAAATAAACGATAGGTGGTCAACAAATATTGGTTTAAATTATACTTATGGTCGCGGATATTTTGAACAGTTTAGAGAAAATGATTTAGTTAAAACTTATGGTGGAATTGTGGAGTCTGATGTGGATGCAAACGGAATAGAATTAGGAACAACTGATTTGATAAGAAGACGTTGGTTAGATAATAATTTTTATTTTTTAAATGCATCTGCTAATTATAAAAGCAGTAAACTTAATATGACATTTTCTAGCTCTTACAGTACTTATAATGGAGATCATTTTGGTGAAGTTATTTGGGCTCGTAAATTTGGAAAAGATAATTCAGTTAGAGATAGATATTATGATGGTAATGGTGTAAAAACAGACTTTAGTATTTTTGGAAAGGCATCTTATTTGTTAAATAACAATTTAGAATTTTATGGAGATCTACAAGTTCGAAATGTAGGTTATAAAACTACAGGTTTAACATCTGATTTAGTTAATATGATTATTGATAAGTCATATAAATTTTTTAATCCAAAATTTGGCTTGTCCTTTAAGTTAAACTCAAATTCAATTATTTATGGATCTTATTCTAGAGCAAATAGAGAGCCCAGTCGAAGTGATTATGAAAGTAATATAAATATAAGACCAGAACAGTTAAATGATTTTGAATTAGGATGGAGATATATGAAAAATGGATTAAAATTTAATGTAAATTCCTATTATATGTTATATAATGAGCAGTTAGTGCTTACAGGTGCATTAGATGATGTTGGAACCCCAATAAGAACTAATAGTGGATCAAGTTATAGAATTGGAATTGAGGCTGATGCTCAACTAATGTTATCTAATTTTTTTACTGTTAATTCAAATATGACTCTTAGTTCAAATAAGAATAAGCAGATTCTTTCTCTAATTGATGGAAAGATTTTTGATTTTGGTAAAACTGACATCTCTTTTTCACCAGAATTTATTACTTCAAATACAATTATATATATACCAAAAGATAACTTCAGGTTAAGCCTTTTATCAAAATATGTTGGAATGCAATATATGGGTAATACTGATTCAATTAATTCAAAACTTGACAGTTACTTTGTAAATGATATTAGTGTTTCGTATCAAATAAATACCAATCGATTTTTTAAATCTATATTGATTTCAGGATTAATTAATAATGTTTTTGATGTTGAATATGTTTCAAATGGGTATTATTATACTTATGATGATACATGGTCTATTCCCGGTCAAGTAAAAACTTTAGATGGGGCAGGTTATTATCCTCAAGCAACTAGAAACTTTTTCTTTGGTTTAACTCTTAAATTTTAGATTTATTTTTTTAAATTCGCGATGTGAAAAGAATATTAAGTTTATTACTTATAGTTATTTTAAGCCTTCCTTACATATTTGGCTTAAATCATTTTCTTAATGAAGATCATATTGTTTGTAATGAACAAGAAACTCATGTTCATGAACTCGAAATTGATTGTTTAACTTGTGATTATTTAAGAAAAAGTTTTGATTATTCTTTTAATGAATTTGAAAATTCAGATAGTAATTTTTTAAATACAGCTGAATATAAAATTTCTATTATAGAAATATTCTCTTCAAATTTTATTAATGGTTTTGATTCTAGAGGCCCTCCAGCCAATTGCTAATTCTTATTATCAATTAAATCAATCATTAATAAATAAAAAAACATGAAAAATATTACAAAATATGCCTTTATGGCATTATTGCTTTTTTGCACAAACAAAATTTTATCTCAAAATACACAAGTAAATGACAGTATAATTTCTGTTGATCTTGATGAAGTGGTAGTTTCTATTCCATTTAAAGAGTCATTGAAAAATAATGTATTAAGAGTAAATAAACTAAACATTAAAAACTTAAACTATATTAAATCACAAAACTTTTCAAAATCTCTTATTGAGATTCCAGGCCTTTCTTTAATAACAACAGGACCTGGTATTGCAAAACCAGTTATTAGAGGCTTATCTTCTAATAGAGTAGTTGTCTTTAACCAAAATATGAGACAAGAAAATCAACAATGGGGAGGTGAACACGGAATGGATATTTCTGGTTTTGGAGTTGAATCCGTTGAATTAATCAAAGGACCAATGTCTGTTATTTATGGTAGCGATGCAATTGGAGGAGTTCTTTATGTGCATCCAGATAGTTATACTATGGGAAACAAAACTGATTTTCTTAATGAAGATTTGGAAGTTGAAATTGGTAGTTACTATAATTCAAATTATAAGGGTTTTACTAACAATTTAGGAGTAAAAGGAAATTTAAACAATCTTAGCTACCTTATTCAAGGAAGTGTTGTAGATAATAAAGATTTTGAAACTCCCAAAGAAAAAGTTGAAAGTACTTACTTTGAAAATAAAGATTTAAAATTAGGATTAGGTTATGAATCTGAGAAATTCATTTCTGATTTCAGATTTAATTATTCAAAGACTAAAGTTGGAATTCCACATAGTGAACATGAGGATGAAGATCATGAAGATGAAGAACATGAAGAACATGAAGAGGAAAGCTATCAAGATTTAACAAACTCTATAGTAACATGGAAAAACACCTTTCTATTTGACAACAAATCGGAGTTTGAAATAATTTTAGGACGTAGTCTTAATAATAGAAAAGAATTTGGAGAACATGAAGAAGAACATGAGGATGAGGATGAGGATCATGATGAAGAAGAACATGAAGAGCATGAAGGAGAGGCACATATTGATTTTGATCTAAATACAACCACGGTTGATATGAAATATTTATTTCCAAAGAAAGATAAATCAGAGCTTGTATTAGGATCAAATATTTTATTTCAAGAAAATAAAAATATTGGCGAAGAAGCGTTAATTCCTGATGCTAAGAAAAATGATTTTGGAATTTATGGTTTAACTCATATACATTCTGTCAGCTGGGATATTTTGATAGGCTTAAGAGCTGACTTTAGAAATATCAAACAAACAGATTTTGATAAAAATTTCAGTAGTCTTACTTCCTCATTAGGTTTTAAAAGAAAGTTAGGAGAAAAAGCTGTTATGAGAATAAATTTTTCCAGGGGATATAGGGCTCCTAATCTTTCTGAATTATTTTCAGAGGGTGTTCATCACGGAACAGCTCAATATGAAATTGGAAATAAGAATTTAAAGGAAGAAAGGAGTTCTCAGATAGATTTATCAATAGTAACATCCACGTCAAATTCTACATTTGGAATGGACATTTTTTATAATAAATTAAGTGATTATATTTATTTAAATCCAACTGGAAATAAAATAGGTGATTTTAAAGTCTATAATTACCTACAAGAAGATGCCTCTTTATTTGGAGGAGAGATTTTTTTAAGTAAAAAAACATCACTGGATTGGTTGTCTCATAAAACTTCATTAGCCTATGTAAGTGGAGAAAAGGCTAATAAAGGGGGATATTTGCCATTAATTCCTCCAGTAACCTTAAAACATTCATTTAATTTTGAATTTGATAATAATTCTTTTGAAATAAGTGCACTTGCCAAAGGGAAAAAACAAAATATAGGCCAGTTTGAAACTAAAACTAATTCTTACTTTGTTATGGATATTTCCGGTTCACATGACTTTAATTTTCTACAAAATTCTATTAATTTGAGTTGGGCGATTAATAATTTATTTGACAGAGAATATTATGATCATTTATCAAGACTTAAAAATATGGAGATATATGAAATTGGAAGAAATATTTCCTTTGGATTAAATTATAACTTCTAAATTTTAAATGGCAATTCAGTTTGATATTCGAATTGAATTGCCATTCTTTTGAGCGAAATAGGATAGCATTGGATAGTTGTTTTCATTTCCAGAGGATAAAAGTTGCCCTGTAGCTAAACTATATTTATAATCTTCGCATTTGCAATTGGATTGAACTCCGCTGATGACCATTGTAGAGCAGTCAGATGGATAATGATTAGGACAACTTGCTTCCCATGCCATAATTTGGTCATTCATATTAAATAATAAAATTCCTTTTATTCCGCCATTTTGTAAATAAACTGAACCTCCGCTATACCTTAGATTATCATATTGTGGAAGATTTAAATTAATTGTTTTCTCAAAAGAAATATTTTGTAAATAAGGATTATTATTTATTTTTTCTTTTGAACAAGATGATAAAATCACAAATGATATTAAAAAGCAAAAACTTCTTTTTTTATCCATAATTAATGAAAGTAAGCAAAAATTAATACACTTAATAATTTTGTATATTTGTTATAAATCCCATATATGTCGGGATTTTTTCTTTTAAATATATAACGATGAGTAACGTTTCTTATTATACTAAAGAAGGATTAAAAAAATTAAAAGATGAATTAAATCATCTTAAAGATATAGAGCGCCCTAAAGCTTCTAATGCTATAGCTGAAGCTAGAGATAAGGGTGATTTAAGTGAAAATGCTGAATACGATGCTGCTAAAGAAGCTCAAGGAATGCTAGAAATGAAGATTTCTAAGATGGAAGATGTTGTTGCAAATGCAAGATTAATTGATGAGTCGCAACTTGATTTATCAAAAGTTTTGGTTTTATCTAAGGTTACTATTAAGAATTTGAATAATCAAATAGAAATGAATTATACTTTAGTTGCTGAAAGTGAAGCAGATCTTAAAACAGGAAAAATATCGGTTAACTCTCCAATAGGGAAAGGGTTACTAGGAAAAAAAGTTGGAGAAATAGCTGAAGTAAATGTTCCAAATGGAACTTTAAAATTGGAAATAATTTCCATCAATAGATAAAACCAATGGCTACAATCTTTACTAAAATTATTAATAATGAAATTCCTTGTTACAAAATAGCTGAAACAGAGGATTGTTTTGCTTTTTTAGACATTAATCCAAATTCCATTGGACATACGCTTTGCATTCCTAAGAAAGAGGAGGACTATGTATTTGATTTGGATTCTAAATCATATGAAAATTTATTAAACTTTTCCAAAACTATTGCCATAGCGATTAAAAAAGCTATTCCTTGTGATAGGGTAGCTATGTCTGTAATAGGTTTAGAAGTCCCTCATGCTCATGTGCATTTAATTCCAATAAATGAAATGAAGGATGTTACTTTTATTAATAAAGTAAAATGTTCAAAAGATGAATTTGAAGAAATTGCTGAAAAAATTAAGAATTTTCTTTAAAAGCAGGTAAATTTAATTCTATAGTAGTTCCTTTATTTATTTCAGATTTATTTATAAATATTTTTCCGTTGTGATATTCTGTAATTATTCTTTTTGATAAAGATAATCCCAGTCCCCAACCCTTTTTCTTTAAAGAGAATCCTGATGAAAATATTTTATTGTGAAATTTTGGTTCAATTCCTAGCCCATCATCTTTAATTAGGATTTGGATTTCATCATTAACTTTATATAAACTAATAATAATATTTCCTTTACCCTTCATAGAGTCTATTGCATTTTTTACTATGTTTTCAATTACCCACTCAAATAATGTTCTATTTATCGACGATAAAATTGTCTCTTTAGAAGGTTTGAATTCAAACTTTATTAGTGAAGAGTTTCTTTTTATTAAATAATTTATTGTACTATTTAAAACATCATTAATATCTTCCTTTTTTAACTTAGGGATCGACCCAATTTCAGAGAATCTTTTGGTTATTTTATTAAGTCTTTCTATATCCTTTTCAATTTCAATAATTATATTACTATCAACTTTTTGTTCTTTAAGAATAGAAGACCAGCCCATTAAAGAAGACAGAGGGGTGCCGATTTGATGAGCTGTTTCTTTTGCAAATAATGCCCAAATTTTATTTTTATTTGAGCTTATAAAAGATTTGTAATAATTAAACACAATTAATGAGAAAAATATTGCTACAATTAATAGGGCAAATGGATAGTATTTAATTTTATTAAAAGTGGATGAGTTTCCAAAGTAAAGTTTTTGATTTATACTATTATTGAATTTTATTTCAATAGGCGGATTTTCTTGAGATATTTTTTTTAGAACGCTTTTCAATTTAATAGAATCTATTACTAAAGACTCTTTATCAAATATATTTTTATGAGACAAAATTTTTCCATTTGCATCAACCTGAATTATAGGATTTTCAAAACTTTTTGTTAATACCAGAAAAGTTAATTCTCCCAAATCTTCATCTAAGTTTTTGGATTCAATAAAATTTTTCTGAGCCATTGCCCATAGTTCTATTTTCTTTCTTTCTTCATTTTTGGTATACTCTATAATTTTATTTGTATTAAAGAGAATTAAAAAAACACTCAGGATCAGCCCAATAAATAGAATTAACCTTATTAAATTATTATTTGAATTCGCTTTTATCACAATATTGTTAATATAATCTAATATAAAAGTTTTTTTTCCTTTAACTAAGCACAAAAAATTATTTAATTTTAAAAAATTAATAAATAAAATATGGATATCTCAGGAAAAATAAAATTAATTAATGAAGCTAAAGAATATGGTAATAATAGCTTTAGGAAACGTGAAGTTGTAATAACTACAGAAGAACAATACCCTCAAGATTTATTAGTTGAGTTTGTTCAGGATAAATGCGAGATATTAAATTCTTTTCAAGTAGGACAAAGTGTTAAAATAGATATAAATTTAAGAGGAAGAGAATGGGAGAGTCCACAAGGAGAAATCAAATATTTTAATTCTATTCAGGGTTGGAGAATTGAAAAATTATTTTCTGAAGATGAAAATACGGATATTCCACCTGTACCTCCTGCTGAAGCATTTCAGCCAGCGGATGAACTTAATCAAGATGAGCCAGATGATTTACCTTTTTAATAAAAATGTATCAGCTTACCAGTGAACATATATTTCCCTCTCCATTATCTGCAGATCAGGAAGGCATAGTTGCTGTTGGTGGAGATTTAGATCCAGACAGAATATTACTTGCTTATAAAAAGGGAATTTTTCCTTGGTTTGAAAATGATGATTATCTGCTTTGGTGGAGCCCAGATCCTAGAATGGTATTGTTTCCCAAAAAATTAAAAATTTCTAAATCAACTAAGAAAATTTTAATAGATAATCCATTTGAAATCACATTTAATAAATCTTTTATGGAAGTAGTTAATGCTTGTGCTAAAGTCAAAAGATTTGGACAGAATGGAACCTGGATAACAAAGGGTCTAATGGAAGCTTATAAAAAACTATATGAAAAAGGACACGCCTATTCAGTTGAAGTATGGGAAAATATGGAATTAGTAGGAGGCCTTTATGGGATAGACTTGGGAAATATATTTTGTGGAGAGAGTATGTTTACCAAAAAAAATAATGCAAGTAAAATAGCTTTTATTTATTTGGTTAAAGAATTATCTAAAAATGGATATGATTTAATTGATTGTCAAGTACCCAGTGCTCATCTAAAAAGTCTTGGAGCCGAAGAGATTCCCAGAGCAGAATTTATTAAACATCTAGTTTAATTTATTATCATTTTTTCAAAATCAGTTATACTTAATGCATCTTTTAGTTTATAATCTCCTATAGAAGTTCTAACTAAATTTTGAAGATAAGCTCCTGATTTTAACTCTTTCCCAAAATCATTTGCAATAGACCTTATATAAGTTCCTTTACTACATTCAATTTCAAAATCAACTAATGGAAGATTAATATTTGTAAGTTCAAATTTGTAAATGTTTATTTCTCTTTTTTCTAATTTCACATTCTCTCCTTTTCTAGCATAATCATAAAGTTTTTTGCCTTTTAATTTAATTGCTGAAAAAATGGGTGGAGATTGCTTAGATTTTCCTAAAAATTTTTTTGATGCTAGAATCAATTTTTTTTTATCAATATTTTTTATTGAATAAGTTGAATCAATTTCAGTTTCTAGATCAAAAGATGGCGTATTGGCTCCTATAAAAAAAGTTCCGAAATAAGATTTTTTTTTATCTTGATATTCAGCTATTTTTTTTGTTAATTTTCCAGTACATACAATTAATAGACCTTGAGCAAGCGGATCCAGTGTGCCCGCATGTCCAACCTTAATTTTTTTTATTTCATAATTAGATTTTATAAGCCATCTGATTTTATTTACTACTTGAAAAGATGTCCAATTAATTGGCTTATTTATTAAAAGTAATTTTCCATTAATAAAAGATTGTCTGCTAAAGTCCATTATATAGAGAATAAAAAATAATTATTGACCCTACAATTAAACAATAAATTGAAAAGAAATATAATTTACTTTTTTTAACTAGAAGAATCATCCATTTACATGCAAAAAGCCCTGTAATAAATGCTGAAATGAAGCCTAATAATAGAGATATTATATCAAAATTTTCAAAATTTAAACCATGATCTAATAATGATTTAATCATGCTTCCAAAAATTATAGGTATCACCATTATAAACGAAAATCTAGCAGCTTTTTCTCTATCTATACCAATAATAATAGCAGAAGCTATTGTTGCTCCACTTCTTGATATACCCGGCAAGATTGCAATTGCTTGAACTAAACCGATTAAGAAACTGTTTTTGAAATTAATTTCTTTTTTTTTCAATTTCAAAAAATCAGATGTAAATAATAAAATTGCGGTAATATAAAGCATGCATCCTACTAATATTAAATTCCCATCAAATAAAGAATTTATTTTATCTTCAAAAATTAGTCCAACCAAGACTGCAGGAATCATTGAAATGATTATTAAAACAGAGAAATGGTGTGACTTATTATAGTTCTTATTTAATAAACCAGAAAAAATATCTAAAAGATCTTTTTTGAAGTAAAAAATGGTACTAAAAGCAGTAGCAGAATGTAGAACGATGGTAAATAGTAAACTTTCTTTATTTGAAAGGTTATTTCCTAAAATTACTTTTGAAATTTCTAAATGTCCAGAGGAAGAAATAGGCAAAAATTCTGTTAAACCCTGAACAATTCCAAGAAGAATGGATTCTAAATAATCCATTTATTTTTTTCTTGGATTAAGTAAAATAGCATATACCTGTATCCCAAAACCAATCAAAACCAATGTTGGAGCTAATCTAATTCTTCTAAAATTATAAATCTCTTCATTGAAAACATTTGGATCTTCACTTCCTCCCCCAGACATTAGAATAAATCCAATGGCAATAAATAAAATTCCAACTAACATTACTATGTAGTTTTTCTTTTTAAAAACAAAATCTTTGGATGGTTCTTTGTTTTTTTTCATTAGTAAAGTTGTTCAATTTTTAATTTAAGAAATCTTTGAGTTGCAAAATAAGTACATATTGATGTAATAATTATACTAAAACCAGAAATACATGAAAATAATGTAAATATTAACTTAATATCAGCCATAAGATTTAATCCAACAATAGAACTTTCTAAATAATATATTGAAATGCTCAATAGTGATATGGCTATTATAGAACTGACTATACCCAATTTAATGTGAGTATTAATAAAAGGTTTTCTAATGAATCTTCTAGTTGCTCCAACCAATTGCATTGTCTTAATGATCATTCTGTTTGAGTATATTGATAATCTGATGGAACTATTAATAATTAAGATAGAAATCAATAGAAAAAATGAAGCAAAAACTAGAACCCAAAATTTAATCTTTTTTAGATTTTCATTAATCAATGAAACCAATGGAGCATCATATCTGACTTCATCTACATAGTTTATTTCGCTAAATTCTTTTGAAATTTTATCTAAAACATCTGACTTAACGAAATCCGATTTTAAATAAATATCAATAGAATTTAAAATGGGATTTGTTCCTAAGAATTCTAAGAAATTTTCTTCAATTTCTTCAATTAGTATTTCAGCTCCTTTATCTTTAGAAATATAATTAATTGATTTGGTATAATCTTTTAAATTTATTTTTTTTTGAAGTTGAACTATTTCTATTTGTTTAGCAATATCTTTTAAATATATAGTAACAGGAATTTTTTCTTTAAAATCATTTGAAATTTTCTTTGCATTAAATGCCAATAAAAAAAAGGCTCCCATTATATATAGAACCAAGGATATACTAATCGTAACAAAGAAATAGGATGAAAGTAGTCTTCTATTTTTGTTTTTTGACAATGAAATATATTTTGATAAATGTAAAAATAAGAAACCTTTTTAATTGTTACGTTAGAGTGTTTAAACTTTTCCTATTCAGACAATAAACGTATTTTTGTTTCTTTAATTTATTCTATGGCCTACGATTTTAAGAAAATTGAATCAAAGTGGCAAAAATATTGGTCTAAAAATCAAATTTTTAAAGCGGAAAATAATAGTAAATTGCCAAAATACTATGTGATGGATATGTTTCCATATCCATCTGGAGCTGGCCTTCATGTTGGACATCCATTAGGTTATATTGCTAGTGACATATATTCTAGATTTAAAAGACAAAAAGGTTTTAATGTTTTGCATCCTCAAGGTTATGATTCATTTGGTTTACCTGCTGAACAATATGCTATTCAAACTGGAAGACACCCCTCAAAAACTACAGATGAAAATATTGATAGATATAGAGAACAATTGGATAGATTAGGTTTCTCTTTTGATTGGTCTAGGGAAATAAGAACCTCTAATAAAGAATATTATAAGTGGACACAATGGATGTTTATAAAACTATTTAATTCTTGTTATGATATTGAAAAAGATAAGTCTGTTTGCATTAAAGAATTGATTAAAATTTTTGAAAAAAAAGGAAATAAAAACATTAGTGCTTATGAAAGTGAATCTACTGAAAAATTTTCTGTAGATCAATGGAATAATTTTTCTGAATTAAAAAAGGCAAGGATTCTACTATGTTATAGATTAGCATTTCTTTCAGAAATAGATGTTAATTGGTGTCCAAAATTAGGTACTGTTCTTGCAAATGACGAAATTATTGATGGAGTATCAGAAAGAGGAGGGCATGAAGTTATTAGAAAAAAAATGACACAATGGAGTATTAGAATATCTCCATTCTCAGAAAGATTATTAAATGGGCTTAATAATATAGATTGGCCAGAGCCATTAAAAGAAATGCAAAGAAATTGGATTGGGAAATCTGAAGGATCGTTGGTAAAATTTGATGTTAAGGATTTTAATGAACAAATAGAAGCTTTTACAACTAGAACAGATACAATTTATGGAGTTACCTTTATTACTTTAGCACCAGAACATCCTTTTGTTAAACATATAACAACAAAAGAAAATAAAGATTTAGTTAATAAATATATAATACAATCGTCAAAAAAAACAGAAAGAGATAGGATTGCAGATGTAAAAACAATTAGCGGAGTTTTTACAGGGGCCTATGCTTTTCACCCTTTAACTAATAAAGAACTTCCCATTTGGATTTCAGATTATGTTTTAGCTAGTTATGGAACAGGTGCTGTTATGGCAGTCCCATGTGGTGATCAAAGAGATTATAATTTTGCGAAATTTTTTAAGTTACCAATTACGAATATTTTTAAAGACATTGATATCTCTAAAGAAGCTTTTCAAGCTAAGGAAGGTTTTAAGTTGATGAACTCGGATTTTTTAGACGGACTAGATTTTAAAAACGGATTTTTAAAAGCAATTGAGGGTCTAAAAAAAGTAGGTAAAGGAATACACAAAATAAATTATAAATTAAGAGATGCAGTATTTAGTAGGCAGAGATATTGGGGAGAACCCTTTCCAGTTTATTATAAAGATGATTTGCCTGTAATGATAGATGAAAAATATTTGCCAATAATTTTACCTGATATTGATAAATATCTTCCAACAGAGGATGGAAAGCCTCCTTTGGGAAATTCAAAAAAATGGGCATGGGATAGTATAAATAATATTATAGCTGAAAATGAGTTAATTGACAATGAAAATGTTTTCCCAATGGAACTCAATACAATGCCTGGTTGGGCTGGAAGTTCATGGTATTTTAATAGATATATGGATCCAAAAAATGATGAGTTTTTTGCATCAAAAGAGTCATTAGAATATTGGAAAGAAGTAGACCTATATGTTGGGGGAAGTGAACATGCAACAGGACATTTATTGTATTCTAGATTTTGGCAATATTTCTTATATGATCATGACTTGGTTCCAGTGCCTGATTATGCAAAAAAACTAATAAATCAAGGTATGATTCTTGGAAATAGTGCATATATACATAGATTAAATGGTTCAAATACCTATTTATCAAATGGCCTTATTGATGGAAAAAATGTTCAAGCTGTTCATGTTGATGTTAAATTTGTTGATGTAAATAATGAATTAAATATTAAAGAATTAAAAAAATGGCAACCTCAATTTTTAAAAGCAGATTTTAAACTTGAAAATAAAAAGTTTTATGTTAAAAGAGAGGTTGAAAAAATGTCAAAATCTAAATATAATATTGTAAACCCTGATGAGATATGTGATAAATATGGAGCAGATACTTTAAGATTATATGAAATGTTTCTTGGACCAATTGATCAGGCAAAACCATGGAATACCGCTGGTATTACTGGAACATTTTCATTTTTGAATAAGTTTTGGAATTTATTTCATATTAATGAAGAATTCATTGTTAGTGATGATGAACCAACTGATAAGGCTTTTAAAATACTCCATAAAACAATTAAAAAGGTTAGTGAGGATATAGAAAATTTTTCATTTAACACATCAGTTAGTGCATTTATGATTTGTGTCAATGAATTAAATTCTTTGAAATGTAATAATAGATTAATCCTAAAAGATCTTTGCGTTTTATTATCTCCTTTTGCTCCTCATATCTGTGAAGAAATATGGAACAAATTAGGTAATACTAAATCTATTTCAAATGTAAATTATCCAGTCTATAACCCTGATTTTCTTAAGGAGAATACGGTTGAATATCCGGTGTCTTTTAATGGGAAATTAAGATTTAAAATTAATTTAGAGACTTCTTTATCAGTAGAAGAAATTAAAAAGGAAGTCATGAAACATGAAAAGACAGAAAAATATTTAAATCAAAAAGAAATTAAAAAAGTAATTATAGTTCCAAATAAAATAATAAATATTGTTTGTTAAATGATTGATAAAGTTGAGCTTATAGGTTTATTAGCAGCTATCTTAACAACCATAGCTTTTATTCCTCAAGTTTTTAAAGTAATTAAAACCAGATCTTCTGAAGGGTTATCACTAACTACCTATTTAATTTTTATTACAGGAGTTTCTTTATGGTTAATATATGGAATATGTAAAATGAGTTTTTCTATGATTCTTGGAAATGGAATCACCGTTTTATTATCTTCAATAATTATATATTATATTTTAAAAAACAGAAACTCTAATTAATTGAAATTTGTCTATCAATTTGTTGTTCAAGAGAAATGAATGTTTCAGTTCTTGAAACTCCATCAATTGATTGTATTTCTTTATTTAAAAGGGTCATTAGGTGTTCATTATTTTTACATATAACTTTAACAAGCACACTCCAATTTCCTGTTGTATAATGACATTCAAGTATTTCAGGAATTTTTTTCATTTTTTTAATAGCTTCAGAATTTCTTTCAGCTTTATCAAAATATACTCCAATAAAAGCTAATGTGGAATAACCTAAAACCTTAGGATTAATTTTTAACTGATGACCAGCAATTAATCCAGAATCATTTAATTTTCTAATTCTTTGGTGAATTGCAGCACCAGAAATACCAATTTTTCTAGAAATTTCTAAAATAGGGGTTCTTGAATTGGCCGTTAACTCTATTAAAATTTGTTTATCTAATCCGTCTATCTTCAAAATATATTATTTTAAAACAATGTCTTTAGCAACTCTTCTACTTGAGCCAGATGATCCTAATAATGAAATTAATTCATCATACTTTGACATTAAATTATTTCTTTTTTTTAAATCTAAAACTTTTTTTAATTCTTTAATTATATTTTGTTTTGAACATTTGCTTTGTATGAGCTCTTTAATTATTTCTTCATCCATTATTAAGTTAACTAATGATATGAATTTAATTTTTACAAATATTTTAGCCAAAAAATAACTTATAAAACTGGTTTTGTAGCAAACTACTTGAGGAATTTTAAAAACAGATGCTTCTAATGTAGCGGTTCCACTTGTTACTAATGCTGCTCTAGAATTAGAAAGTAATGCATAGGTTTCATTTTTTATGACAGAAACATTTTTGTTTTTAATTATATCTTGATAAAATTCCAAATTTATGCTAGGAGCCCCAGCTATTACAAATTGGTATTTAGGAAAATTCTCAATTACTTCCAGCATTACTCTTAAAATTTTTTTAATTTCCTGTTTTCTGCTTCCTGGTAAAATTGATATAATTTTTTTTTGATTATTTAATTTATGTTTTTCAAAGAAGTCTTTTGCCTCATGTTTTTTAAATTCTTCAATACTATCTAAAAGAGGGTGCCCTAAAAATTTAACAGGAAAATTGTGTTTTCGTTCAAAATATTTTTTTTCAAATGGAAGGATTACATACAAATTATCAATGTTATCTCTAATATTATTTATTCTTTTTTCATTCCAAGCCCATATTTGTGGAGCTATATAATAATTTGTATTGAATTTGTTTTTTTTTGCCCATTTAGCAATCCTCATATTAAAACCTGGATAATCAATAAATATAATTTTATCTGGGTTAAAGTTTAGTATATCTTTTTTACAGAATTTAATATTTTTTAGAATAGTATTTAAATTTTTGAATACTTCATAGAATCCCATAAAAGATAATTTTTTGTAATGTTTTACAATTTTTGCACCAGCACTTTGCATTTTATCTCCTCCCCAGGCTTTGATTTTAGCATTAGAGTCTAATTTATAAATTTCCTTTATCAAATTAGACCCGTGTAAATCACCAGAAGCTTCACCTGCTATTATATAATATCTCATTGATTTATTTTAAAATTTCCAATCACTCAATCTTTTAATATTATGATGGTCAGTCATGTCAAATTTTACAGGAACTATAGAAATATATCCGTTATTCAAAGCCCATTCGTCAGTATTAATTCCATTATCTTCATTTATAAACTCTCCAGTTAACCAATAATATTCTTTTCCTTGAGGGTTTGTTCTTTTGTCAAATTTTTCGATCCAGTAAGCTTTAGCTTGTCTACAAATTTTTATTCCTTTTATTTCTTTTTCTTTTAGTTTAGGAAAGTTTACATTCAATGCATTCCCTTTGGGTATACCTTCTTTTAGAGCTGTTCGGGTAATTTTTTCTATATAGTTTCTTAATGAATCAAAATTAGCTTCCCATCTATAATCTAATAGGGAAAACCCAATTGCAGGAATTCCTTCAATGCTAGCTTCTAATGCAGCACTCATTGTCCCAGAATAAATGACGTTTATTGAAGAATTAGATCCATGGTTAATTCCAGAAACACATATATCAGGTTTTCTATTTAGGATTTCATTTATCCCAAGTTTTATGCAGTCTGCAGGAGTTCCAGAACATGAATATTCTTTTTGTGGACCACTATCAACTTTAATTGAGTTGCATTCTAATGTTGAATTTACAGTAATTGCATGACCCATTCCAGATTGCGGAGTATCTGGTGCCACTACAACAACATCTCCTAATTTATTCATTACTGAAATTAATGATCTTATTCCAGGAGCTGATATCCCATCATCATTAGTTACTAATATTAAAGGTTTTTTAGACATTCATAAAATTTGAGTAAAAATACTGAAAAGAATATATTTCTTTTATATATGTAATTCAAGTGCATGAAATAATTTTAATATTGATAAAATTGCATGATTTTTGAGCTAATTTCCTAAATTTACTTTTAAGTAGCTTGAATATTTTTTATGAAACGTAAATTAATTTTAGTTTTTATAACTTTTTCACTGGTTTTTGCTAGTTGGAAATTAACTAGTCCAACATTTGATGACCCTAATAAAGACAAATTATTAATTGAAATTATTAAGCATGTTTTAGAAAAATATCATTATAATTCAATAGAAATTAATGATGAATTTTCTGAAAATATGTTTGATACATATATAGATTTATTAGATTCTCAGAAAAAATATTTTTTAGCTTCAGATTATAGAGAGTTTAAGAAATATAAATTTTTACTAGATAATCAATTAATTGATGAAGAATTGTCTTTTTTTAATTTATCCTATCAAAGATTAATTCAAAGAATTAAGGAAGTAGAGGAATTTTACCCCTCTTTATTGTCTTCCCCATTTGATTTTTCAATTAATGAAGAAATTAATTTAGATTTTGAAAATATTTCTTTTTCAAAAAATAATAATGAAAGAAGAGAAAGATGGAGAAAACAATTAAAGTATTCAGCTTTAGACATATACGATATTAAAATTTCTGAACAAAAATTAAATATTGAGAAGGATAAAGATTATAAAGTAAAATTAAATGAAGAAATTATTAAAGAATCTATTGATTTAGTATCTAAAAATATTAATAATATTTTTGACTTAATGAATGATTTACAAAGAAAAGATTGGTTTTCTAATTATTTAAACTCATTTGTTATTCAATTAGATCCACATACATTTTATTTCAAACCTGAAGATAAAGAACGTTTTGACATGAATATATCAGGAAAATTCAATGGTATAGGTGCAAGATTATCTAAACAAGAAGGCGGAATAAAAATTGTAGATATTATTTTGGGAGGTCCACTATGGAAAGATAAAAAAATTGAGATTGGGGATGAAATAATTAAGGTTGGCCAGGCAAATGAAGAGCCTGTTGATGTAATAGGAATGAGGTTAGAAGATGCCATTAAATTAATTAAAGGCCCAAAAGATACCGAAGTTAGGTTGACTATAAGAAAGAAAATAGATGGTGAAATAAAAGTTGTTCCTGTAATAAGGGATTTAATTCGACTAGAAGAAACTTATGCTAAATCTACTATAATTAAAAAAGATGATAATAAATATGGATTAATTAGTTTACCAAAGTTTTATGTTGATTTTGATAATTATAAGACAAGAAATTGTGCTTCTGATGTGAAAAAAGAAATTATCAAATTAAAAAAAGAAGGTATTAAAGGCTTAGTTCTGGATTTAAGAAATAATGGAGGAGGATCTTTACAAACAGTTGTTGATATGACAGGTCTTTTTATTAAGGAAGGACCAGTTGTTCAGGTAAAATCATTTGGTGATAGAAAACAGATCGTATTTGATAAAGATCCTTCAATTTTTTGGGAAGGTCCATTGGTAATTTTAGTAAATCAGATGTCTGCATCAGCATCAGAAATATTAGCAGCAGCATTGCAAGATTATAATAGAGCGGTAATCGTTGGTAGCACTCAAAGCTTCGGGAAAGGAACTGTTCAAAATGTAATTGATTTGAATAGATTTTTATCAAATAGTAATTTTGATTTAGGAGCATTAAAAATAACAACTGATAAATTCTATAGGATTAATGGTGGCTCTGTTCAGGTGGAAGGTGTTAAAAGTGATATTACAATTCCAAATAGACTTTCATTTATTCCGATTGGTGAAAATGATGAAGAAAACCCCTTAGAATGGGATCAAATTGATTCTGCAAACTACAAGAAATGGGATGGTTATTTTAATTTACATGAAGCAATAAAATCAGGGAACGATAGAATTAATAATAGTCCATTTGTTTCATTAATCAAAGAAAATGCTAAATGGATAGCTTCAAAGCAGAATTCTAAGTCATTTTCATTAAACTATTCTAATTTTAAGAAAACTCAAGCTGATGATAAAAAGTATTTGTCAAAGTTTGATGATTTAAAGAATTATAAAAATGATCTACAATTTGAGTTTATTGCAAATGAAGAAGAATCCATTGAAAATTCTAAAGAAATTTTGGAAAGAAGAAAACGTTGGAAAAAAGGCTTGCAATCTGACTTTCAGCTAAATGAAGGTTTAAAAGTATTAGATAATTTAAAATCAAAATTAATTAACAAAAAATATATTATTGCAAATAAAGTTTAATGCTATTTAAAAAGAGAAAGTTTATTAAGAAACATTTTGGGATTTTACTTTCATTAACTTTTATTTTTTTTTGTTTGCTGATTTCAATTTTCTCTTATTTCATTATTCCAGATGATTCTCAATATTCAAATCAAATGCATTTGTCGATTCATTCGATGTCGCCTGGATTTAAAGCCTATATTTTAGAAATACCTAATTCCTCCAATTTTAATGAATCTTACCTAAATATTAAGTTTTTTGGAAAAAAATTTCCAAACAAAGAGATTATAATAAATAATTATAATTTTTTAGACGAAGGAATAGAGTTTGAAAATTATAATCAAGAAAAATTAATTGTCAAATATGATTTATTTCCTTTAAATCTTTCTAAACAAGAAATAGAAAAAAAATATATTAGTCAAAGAAAATTTATATTTGGAACAGATAGCTTTGGAAGAGATGTATATGGAAGAATTATATTGGGAACAAGGGTATCTCTTTCAATTGGTTTTATTGCAGTTTTAATTTCTTTAATAATTGGACTGTCTATTGGAATGTTAGGAGGATATTATGGTGGATTAGTAGATAAAATTGTAATGACAATTATTAATATATTTTGGTCCATTCCAACATTATTACTTGTAATTGCAATTTCTATAGCACTAGGAAAAGGATTTTGGCAAGTTTATCTTGCAGTAGGTTTAACTATGTGGGTTGAAGTTGCTAGAGTAGTAAGGGGACAGGTAATTTCAGAAAAAAATAAAGATTATATAGTAGCTACAAAAGTTTTAGGTTATTCTGATATTAGAATTTTTATTAAACATTTATTGCCCAATATTTTAGGCCCAATCTTAATAATATGTGCTGCAAATTTTGCAGCAGCAATTCTTATTGAAAGTGGTCTTAGTTTTCTAGGCATAGGAACACAACCTCCTATTCCTAGTTGGGGTTCAATGATAAAAGATAATTATCAGTTTATTATTTTAGGAAAAGCTTATTTGGCTTTTATTCCAGGAATTTCAATTATGTTATTGGTTACTAGTTTTATGTTTTTAGGCAATAACCTTTCTGATTTATTTAACACCAACAAATAACTTACCATTTGCTAGTTCTTTCTGAATCTAATCTTATATAGATAGCGATCAGTAAAACAAACCCTAAAAGACTAGATCCTCCATAACTAAAAAAAGGCAATGGAATTCCTATTGTTGGAACTAAACCTAAAACCATTCCAATATTAATAAAGAAATGACTGAAAATTATTGTGGCAGTTGAGTATGAGAAAATTTTACTAAACAAATTTCTTTGTAGTTCAGCTCGTTTAGATATCCTTAACATTAAAAATGCAAATAAGCAAATTACTATAGATGCACCAATAAATCCCCACTCTTCTCCAATTGCTGAAAAAATATAATCTGTATGTTGAAAAGGAACAAAATTACCTCTAGTTTGTAACCCTTTTAAAAAACCTTCACCAATAATACCGCCAGAAGCAAATGCAATTTTAGATTGATTGGTATTATACCCTATTCCTCTATTATCCTCTTGTATATTCATCACTATATTGAATCTATCTCTATGATGTTGTTCAAAAATATTGTTGAAAATAAAGTCTACAGAAAAAACAAAAGCGGAAAAAATAAGAGAATATATAAGAACTTTTCTAATAGATTTTTGCTTTTTTTTCAAATATAAAATTGTCAAAATAGAAATGGTTAAAATTAGTAAAATGATTGTCTGTTTAGAAAGAAGAATAGTTAGAAAAAATAATAGAATGAAACCGATAAAGAAATTCATATAAATAGATGGAAGACCAATTTTATAAAAAACTAAAAAGAAACTTAAAAAAATTAAAGTACTTCCAGGATCAGGCTGTATTATAATTAATAAAACAGGAACAAATATTATTAAAAAAGAGTAAAATTGGGTTTTTATTGTTTTAATATTAGCATTAATATCACTTAAATATTTAGCTAGAGCAAGAGCTGTTATTGGTTTCGCAAATTCGCTAGGTTGTAATCCAAATCCGAATATTTGATACCATGCAGTTGAACCATTAATATTTTTTCCAAACACAAACAATCCTAACAATGATAAAATAGATATTATATATACTATACTTGCAAATTTTTGAAAAAATTTATAAGGAACAAGCTGAATACTTAAAAAAAGAAAAATAGAAATTAAAATAAATACAATTTGTTTTCCAAAAGGATTATTCAGCGATAGTGGAGATTCAAGGTTGTCAGCATGTGTTGTAGAATAAATATTAACTGCACCCATAATAATCAATAAAATGACTGTGAAAACTGTAGTTAAATCAATCTTTTTTAAATTAATCTCATTCATTTATTTTAAAATTAGATTTTAAATATGGTTTTTTATACTCTTCCATTAAATTTCCATTAACTATGTATCTTTCTAAATATTTTCTGTTAACTTTTTTATTTAAATAACTCTCCATCATTAAACTAGCAATTGGAGCAGCCCACCTTGTTCCCCAGTAACCATTTTCAATAAAAACAGCAATTGCTATTTTAGGATTATCTTTTGGAGCAAAACCTATAAAAATTGAGTGGTCTGTAAGTTGGAGTCTATTGCCATTAATTTTAATAAAATTTTCAGCGGTTCCTGTTTTCCCAGCTACTTCAATTCCCTTTATTTTTGCGTTTTGTGCAGTTCCTTTTTGAATAACATTAAACATGCCTTCAATTATTTTTTCAAAATGAATAGAATCAATTGTAGTAAATTTTTTTTCGGTATATTTTTCTTTAGGAGATTTTTTTGAAATATTTTTTACTAAATGTGGGGTTTTGTACCAGCCTCTATTAGCAATAATTGCTGTGAGGTTAGCTAATTGAATAGGCGTTGTTAAAATTTCTCCTTGTCCTATTCCATTAGAAATAGTTGTAGCTGCTTTCCATCTGCCATTAGGATACATTTTGTCATAATAATTTGAACCAGGAATTAAACCTGGCCTTCCTATAGGATGATCATAACCTAGATAGTTACCAAAACCAAAACTTTCTATATGTTTTTTCCAATTATCTATTCCTAACTTTGAATTTGGAAATTTATCTAAAGTTTTTTTATAGATATTAGCAAAAAATGTATTACAAGAATTGTAAATGGCTTTATTTAAATTATTAATTGTGCCAATTTTACAATGACATCTCATAAATCTATTTTTTGAATAAAAATGTCCTTCATTACATCTAATAGTAGTTTTGTTTTTAATAATGTTTTCTTGTAAAGCAATTAAACCATTTACTAACTTAAATGGAGAGCCTGGAGGATATTGTCCTTGTAATCCTCTATCAAATAATGGTTTGCCTATACTATCATTTTTTAACTTTACATAGTTTATTGATCTATTTCTGCCTATTAATAAATTTGGATTAAATGAAGGAGAATTAACTAGAGACAATATTTCTCCACTGGAAGGTTCAATTGCAATTATACTTCCAAATTTGTTTTTCATAAGTGAGTCTCCATATCGTTGGAGAGTTATGTCTATACCTAATCTAAGATCATTTGCAGGAATAATAAGTGTGTCTAATAGACCATCTTTATATGAATTGGTTATTCTATTAAATTTATCTTTTTGAAAATATTTCACCCCTTTTATTCCTCTTAGTTCTATTTCATATGATTTTTCTAGACCTTGTCTTCCAATAAGCTCCCCTGATTCATAATAACTATTATCTTTAATTTCATAATCATTTACCTCGCTTATGTAACCTAAAATATTCGAAGCGGATTTTGTTAAATACTTCCTATTGGATTTTCTAATAATATAAAATCCGTCATATTTCCAAAGTTTTTCTTGAATTAAAGCAAAATCTTTTTTAGAAATTTGAGATAAAAAAACAGAGGGTTTTATTATGGAATATTTTGTAGCTCTTATAATTTTTTCAATCAATTCTAATTTATTAATCTTGAAAATTCTACAAAACTCAATTGTATCTATTTCTTTTACATCTTTTGGAATAATCATTAAATCATAAAAAGACTCATTTCCAACCAAAAGATTATTGTTTCTATCATAGATATAACCCCTTTCAGGATACTGATAAATTCTTTCAACAGAGTTTTTATTAGATAATTGGACATTATCTATATCAATTATCTGAATCCAAAATAATCTAAGAATAAATAATATACAAGATGAAATTATTAATATAGGTAATAGTTTATCTTTCATTTTGAGCTAAAAGATAAATTAAGGAAGAACAAAAAAATAATGAAAGTAAAGAAGTATAAAAAGTTTTTTTAATGACAACTTTTATTTGATCAATTGTAAATGATTCGAGTGAGAACATAATAAAGTGGTGAATTAAAATAATAATCAAAACAAATAATACTTTTTGATAAATAGTAGAGTCTTGGATGTAATCTTTAAGTATTTTAATTCCATGTGGATCATAAAAATTTCCAAATACAAAATTCATTATGTATGGCTTAAGAAAAGCTATAGTTACAAATGCAGCAGCATTAATACCAATTGAATTACTGAAGTAGTCTAAGATTAATCCAAAAAAGAAACTAATTATTAAAAAAAATATTCTGTTAGTTTTGATAGGAAAAATTAAAACAAATATGATCGAAATATGTGGATCATACAGCCCAAATAAATCAAATTTATTAAAAATTAGACCTTGAACAATTAATATAAGTACAAATCTAAAAGCAATTATAAAGTAAAGATTACTCATTTATTAAATTTTTTAGATTGTTAATTTCTTCCTTATAAATATTATTAATAACATAAACATTCTTTGTACTAGTCATGTCATTATTAAGTAAAACTTCTATTCCATAATAATTTTCTGAATTTTTTAAATCAATTTTTGAAACAATACCGATCGGTAAATTTTCTGGAAAAATTGCAGACATACCACCTGAAACTATGCTATCCCCAATTGTAATTTTAGCTATTTTTGGAACATCATTTAAATTTAATTTGCTAGGATCTTCTCCATTCCATTCTAAGCTTCCGAAGTGAAATGAGTTTTTAATTTTAGCATTTATTTTAGAATTTATATTTAATACAGACATTACTCTAGAATAATTTTCCGAAACATCTACTATTATTCCAATTATTCCATAAGAACTTATTACACCCATTTCTTTATTAATTCCATGTTTATAACCTTTATCAATTATTAAATAATTTTTGGAATAAGAAAAATTATTACTTATAATTTTTGCAGAAGAAAATATGTGTGAGGTGTTAATTAATATAGTGTCATAAATGATTTCCTTATTAGAATATAGACGATTTTTTAAATCTAAATTTTCTTTAATTAACTCTTCATTTTCATGGTTTAAATTAAAATAATTTTCAAGGGATGAATATTTTTTAAAAATAATAGATGTAAAATTATTGGAAAAGCTGTTGAATTTGGATTGGTGATAATGATTAGAGTCAATTACAAGATAAATTGAAAATAACAACAGAATTAAAAAAACTAAAACATCTTTATTAGATAAGATGCTATCAATGATTCGTTGCATAATTATTTACTATTTCACTAAAACACTTTTATATCTTTCAATATTTTTTAGGGTTATTCCTGTTCCTCTAACTACAGCTCTAAGAGGGTCTTCAGCTATAAATACTGGTAAATCAGTTTTTTTAGAAAGTCTTTTATCAAGACCTCTTAACATAGATCCTCCACCTGCTAAATATATTCCTGTGTTATATATATCTGCAGCCAATTCGGGTGGTGTTTGAGATAGTGTTTCCATAACTGAGTCTTCAATTCTAATTATTGACTTATCCAGAGCTTTTGCAATTTCACGATAACCTATTATAATCTCTTTAGGTTTACCAGTCAGTAAGTCTCTTCCTTGTACAGAAATATCATCAGGAGGACTTTCAAATTCATCTGAAGCAGCTCCTACATTGACTTTAATTTTCTCAGCAGTTCTTTCTCCAATATATAAGTTATGCTGCGTTCTCATGTAATAGATTATATCACCTGTAAAAACATCCCCAGCCACTTTAATGGATTTATCACAAACTATTCCTGATAATGCAATTACAGCTATTTCAGTTGTGCCTCCTCCTATATCAACAATCATATTCCCTTTTGGCTGCATTATATCTACACCAATTCCAATTGCTGCAGCCATTGGTTCATGAATTAAATAGACTTCTTTTCCATTTACTCTTTCAGCAGACTCTCTAACAGCTCTCATTTCAACTTCTGTAATACCTGATGGAATGCATATTACCATTTTAAGAGATGGGGTAAAAAAGTTTTTCTTTAAAGCAGGAATGCTTTTAATCAGCAAACTTATCATTTGTTCAGAAGCGTTAAAATCAGCTATTACACCATCTTTTAAAGGTCTAACTGTTTTAATGTTTTCGTGAGTTTTGCCTTGCATTAAACTGGCTTCAGTTCCAACAGCAATAATTTTATCAGTTCGTTTGTCAATAGCAACTATTGAAGGACTGTCCACTACTACTTTATCGTTATGTATAATAAGTGTATTGGCCGTGCCAAGATCAATTGCTATAGATTCAGTCAAAAAATCAAAAAATCCCATAATTTTTAAGTGTATTACAAGTTAATAAAATTAATGTTTAAAATGACGTATTCCAGTTAAAACCATTGATAAGTTATTTTTATTACAATAATCAATAGACAAGTTATCTTTAATAGATCCACCAGGTTGAATTACAGAAGAAATACCTTGATTATGAGCTATTTCAACACAGTCTGGAAATGGAAAAAAAGCATCACTTGCCATTACAGATCCATCAAGATTAAAATTAAAATTTTTTGATTTTTCAATTGCTTGTTTTAGTGCATCAACTCTAGATGTTTGACCAGTGCCTGAGCTAATTAATTGTTTGTTTTTAGCAAGAACTATGGTGTTAGACTTTGTATGCTTACAAATTTTTGATGCAAAAATTAAATCTTCCGTTTCTTTATCAGAGGGCTTTTTAACAGTTGGAATAGAAAAATCTTCAATTGAATCTGTTTTGTTGTCTTTATCTTGAAATAAGATTCCATTCAAACATGTTCTAACAATTTTTTTTGATAAATTATTATTTTTTAATTTAAGAATTATTCTATTTTTCTTGCTTTTTAATAACTCAAAAGCATCTTTATCATAGCCAGGAGCGATCACTACCTCACAGAAAAGTTTATTTATTTCTTCTGATGAAGCATGATCTATAGTCTTGTTACAAATTAGGATGCCTCCAAAAGCAGAAATAGGATCTCCAGCAAGAGCACCTTGATAAGCTGCTAAAACAGATTTTCTAGTTGATATGCCACAAGCATTGTTGTGTTTTAAAATAGCAAAAGTTGGCAGATCACTTTTAAATTCAGACATTAAGTTAACGGCTGAATCAATATCTAAAAAATTATTGTAAGATAGTTCTTTGCCATTTAGTTGATCAAATAAAGAATCAAGATCACCAAAATAAATGCCGTTTTGATGTGGATTTTCGCCATACCTTAATGATTTCCCATTTATAAAACTAGATTTATATGTATTTTTTTCATTATTGAAATAATTAAAAATTGCTGTGTCATAGTGTGAAGAGATGTTAAATGCTCTAGCAGCATATTTTCTTCTAGTAATTTCATCAAATTCTCCAGAATTTTTTTCTAATAAATTAATAAAATTGTTATAATCATCTTTAGAAGAAACACAAATAACATCTTTAAAATTTTTGGCTGCTGCTCTAATTAATGAAACACCTCCAATATCAATTTTTTCTATAATATTATTTTCGCTTTCTCCAGACTCAACTGTTTTTTCAAAAGGATATAAATCAACTATAACCAAATCAATAGTTGGAATTTCATAATTATTAATGTCTTCAGTGTCTTTTTCATTATTTCTTCGACTTAAAATTCCTCCAAAAACTTTTGGGTGAAGAGTTTTTACCCTGCCTCCGAGAATTGAAGGGTAGCTAGTGATATCTTCAATTTTAATAACGGGAATACCAATTTCTTTCAAATACAATTCAGTTCCACCTGTTGAAAAAATTTTAATTCCTAACGAATTCAGTTTCTTAGCAATAGTTTCTATCCCATTTTTATCAAAAACAGATATTAATGCAGATTTTATTTTTAACATATTTATTAGGTGGTTAACGAAACGTAAAAGTAGTTATTTTGGTAAAAAAATAAGATTTTTATTTTATTTTAAAAATTTTTCTGAAATCATTTCATTGATTTTTTTTAAAAAATTTAAATCAATTTTTGTGAATTGATTTAAATTGTTTGAATCAACATCAATTTGCCCGATATTTTTTTCATTATCAAATAAAGGAACAACAATTTCAGATTTTACATCAATATTACATTCGATGTAGTTGTATTCTTTTGAAACATCATCAACTACAATTGGATTATTTGTTAGTGCGGATTTACCACAAATTCCTTTACCAAATGGAATTTTAGTATGTAGAGTAGGTATTCCAGAAAATGCTACTAATTCTAATTCTTTATTTTTTTCATTATGAAAATAAAATCCAACCCAATCATAACCTTCAATTTTTTCATTTAAAAATTTGCAGATACGATTTAAACAATTTTTTAAATCATTAGTTTTATTAATTTCATTTTCAATAATTTCTGTTGCTATTTTAAACATAAAAAAACTGCCCCTTAGGGCAGTTAAATTTAATAATTTGGATTTACATCATTCCTGGCATTCCACCACCACCACCCATTGGAGGCATTGCAGGTGTATCTTCTTTAATATCAACTAATGCACATTCAGTAGTAAGAATCATGCCTGCTACGGAAGCAGCATTTTCAAGTGCAATTCTTGTAACTTTTTTTGGATCAATAATACCTTCCTTCAATAAGTCAACAAATGTTTCAGATTTAGCATCATATCCAAAATTACCTTTTCCTTCTAAAACTTTAGCAACAACAACAGATCCTTCACCACCAGCATTTTCAACTATAGTTCTTAGAGGAGATTCTATAGCTCTAGAAATTATTTGAATTCCAGTAACTTCATCAATATTATTACTTGTTAATTTTTCAAGGACTCCACGAGTTCTTAATAATGCAACTCCACCACCAGCTATTATTCCTTCTTCAACTGCAGCTCTTGTTGCATGTAATGCATCATCAACTCTATCCTTTTTTTCTTTCATTTCTACTTCAGAAGCTGCTCCAACATATAATACAGCAACTCCACCTGCTAATTTAGCTAGCCTTTCCTGCAGTTTTTCTTTGTCATAATCCGATGTAGTAGTTTCAATCTGAGATTTAATCTGATTTACTCTAGCAGTAATATTTTTTTTATCTCCTGCTCCATTTATAACTGTTGTGTTATCCTTATCGATTGTAACCCTTTCAGCAGAGCCCAACATTTCTATTGTGGTGTTTTCTAATGTAAAACCTCTATCTTCAGAAATAACAGTTCCTCCAGTTAGTATAGCAATATCTTCAAGCATTGCTTTTCTTCTATCTCCAAATCCTGGTGCTTTTACTGCTGCAATCTTTAATGAACCTCTTAATTTATTTACTACCAAAGTAGCTAGAGCTTCTCCATCTACATCCTCTGCTATAACCAAAAGTGGTTTTCCAGTTTGTGCAACTGGTTCTAAAACAGGTAAAAGGTCTTTCATTGCAGAAATCTTTTTGTCATAAAGTAAGATATAGGGAGATTCTAAATCAGATTCCATTTTTTCTGAATTGGTCACAAAATATGGAGATAAATATCCCCTGTCAAACTGCATACCTTCAACAACATCAACATATGTGTCAGTACCTTTTGCCTCTTCAACAGTTATTACTCCTTCTTTACCAACTTTATCAAATGCTTCTGTAATTAATTCACCTATAGCTTCATCATTATTAGCTGAAATAGATGCTATTTGTTGTATTTTTTTAGAGGAATTGCCGACTGTCTGTGCTTTTTTGTTTAATTCTTTTACAACAGCAGCTACAGCCTTATCAACACCTCTTTTTAGATCCATTGGACTAGCACCAGCAGTAACGTTTTTTAGTCCTTCTTTAACAATAGCTTGAGCTAATATAGTAGCAGTTGTAGTACCATCTCCAGCTAAATCATTAGTTTTTGAAGCTACTTCTTTTACCATTTGAGCTCCCATATTTTCAAGAGGATCTTCTAATTCTATTTCTTTTGCAACAGTAACTCCATCTTTAGTTACTTGAGGACCTCCAAAAGATTTTCCTACAATTACATTTCTTCCTTTTGGTCCTAAAGTTACTTTTACAGCATTGGCTAAAGCATCTACACCTTTTTTTAGACCTTCCCTAGCTTCTACATCGAATTGAATTTTTTTTGCCATTTTATTTATTTTATAAGTTTATACAATTGCAAGAATATCGCTTTCTCGCATAATTAAATAATCATTAGTTTCAAGTTTAAGTTCTGTACCTGAATACTTTCCATATAAAACTGTATCACCAACTTTAACAGTTACTGGGTTTTCTTTTGTTCCAGGCCCTACAGCTACAACGTTTCCTTTTTGTGGTTTTTCCTTAGCTGAATCTGGAATTATAATTCCAGAAGCTGTTTTAGTTTCAGCTTCAAGAGGCTGAACCAAAACTCGGTCTGCCAACGGTTTAATATTTAATTTACTCATTATTATGAAATTTTAATTTAACTATACATTTACATCAATCATGCCAAATAACATAAACTGACAAATTGATAATTATTATTTTTTCATCAAATGACAGCATGGCATAATCCAATTTATTAATCTTTAACTGGTATTTCAAGAGGAATATCCTCAGGCAAAGTTTCAGGAATAGATGCTTCTATTTGATTTGGATCCAAGAGTTTGGAATCTGTATTTTCAGTTCCCCTATTAATTGTAAGGTTTGATAATAAAATTAAAATCAATAATAATGAAGCTAAAACCCACGTACTTTTGTCTAAAAAATCAGTTGTTTTTTTAACACCTCCTATTTGTTGAGAATCACCCCCAAAACTTGAAGACAAACCTCCGCCTTTCGGGTTCTGAACCATAATTACTAAAACCAGTAAAAATGAAACAAAGATTATAAGTAATAAGAATATTGAAAAACTACTCATGATTTATTTTTTAAATTATTTTTAATCGTTTTTATTTGGTCTGCAAATAAACTGATTTTTTCTGGATATTTCAAACACAGAATCTCATAAGCTTTAATTGCTTCTTTAAATTTACTTTGTTCAAAATAAAGTTTTGCTAATGTTTCAGTCATATATTCTTTTTTACTGACTTTAAATTCATTGGCCAAATTATTTTTTGAACTTTGTTTTTCAAAAGAAATTACTGGCTTAGATTTTATGAAATTTTGTATCAAAGTTTCATTATCATTTTTTGAATTTTTAGATATAGGTTTTGTTACTTTAAGCCATTCTATAAAAGAATTTTTTGTTTTTTCAGAAGAAAGAATAACTTCGTCAGATTCTATAAAATCCTTATCAATAACATTGATTTTATCAAATTCAATAATATCTCTTAAAACACTTCTGTCAGTTGAAAATAAAGCACATTCTTTTAATGATTTGTTAAACCTAATACTATTGTGTTTTTTTAGGCCTATTAGTTCAATTATTCTAGCTGCCTGAAAATAAGGATATTTTTTTACAAGACTTTTAAATGATAAGGTTTCATCTAAGCTTATTTTATTAGGATCAAAAATTATTTGAGAAAATTTTTTTTTACTGATTTCTACCATTTTGCTAATGAAGCATTAAAAATGTCTTGAGTTATTCTTTCAAAAATTAAATCATGAGCTTCGGATTTTATATTTAATAATTGAGTTTCTGCTGGATAGTCAAAATAGAATGAAAATCTTTTTTCAAAATCATCATCCTCTTTTTTAATGTTAAAAAACCTAACATTAACAGAAATGCTTAATCTGTTTTGTGCAGCAGTTAAATCAGATGTAGCAGTCATGGGACTAACTCTGTATTCAGTAATTTCTCCTTCAAAAACTAGATCACCGTCATTAGAAACTAATTGAAGATTCGTTTGATTTTGTAGTATGTTTTGTAAAGCTAAAGTGAAATCTCTATCTAAACCAGGTTCAAAAATAGAACCCATATTATTTCCTGCATCATTTTCAAAAAAGTTTACTTGAAACGTTTCTGTGCCTTCAGGAATAGAAGCTCCTGTAAAAGAATAGCTTCCACAACTTAACAATGTTAATGTTATTAAACTATAAAGCAGATTGATTTTTTTATAGTTCAATGTCATGCTGTTTAATTTTTCTATAAAGTGTTCTTTCAGAAATACCTAGCTCTTCTGCTGCAGCTTTTCTTTTACCTTTATTCCTTTCCAATGCCTTAATTATTAATTCTAATTCTTTATCATGAATAGATAATGTCTCTTCTTCATTTATTTCTTCAGCAAAATGGTATTTATCTTCAAATAAATTAGATTCTTCAAATTTCTTGTTTTTTTTATCAATTTCAATTAATTCTCTAGATTTTGTCTTAGAATCTGGTTTAATTTCATATAATTTTTCTAAATTACTCAAATCTTCTGGCTGATAATCTATATTTTTTTTGCCATTATTCAAATGTTCTGTAATTTTTTTCAAATCATTTAAATCTTTTTTCATGTCGAAAAGTATTTTATATAATATCTCTCTTTCATTTGAAAAATCACTTGAGTCTTTTTGTTTATTTATAATTGCTGGTAGCGTAGAATTAAAATCAGGCAAATATGACTTTAATAAAGAGACTGAAATATCTCTTTTTTCTTCCAAAACTGATAGTTGCTCGGCAACATTTCTAAGTTGTCTAACGTTTCCATTCCAAGGATATAGAGTTAAAAGTTTTTGAGCATTATTATCTAACCTAACAGTAGGCATATTATATTTTTTTGCAAAATCTGATGCAAACTTTCGGAATAATAAATGTATATCATCCTTTCTGTTTCTTAAAGGTGGAACTTTAATTTCAACAGTACTGAGTCTATAAAAAAGATCTTCTCTAAATTTTCCTTTATGAATTGCAGATTCCATATCTAAATTAGTAGCAGCTACAATTCTAATATTTGTTTTATGTACTTCTGAAGAGCCAACTTTTATAAACTCACCATTTTCTAAAACTCTTAAAAGCCTAACTTGTGTTGTTATGGGGAGTTCACCAACTTCATCTAAAAAAATTGTTCCTCCATCAGCTACTTCAAAGTATCCTTTTCTTGAACTAGCTGCTCCAGTAAAGGCCCCTTTTTCATGCCCAAATAATTCAGAATCAATGGTGCCTTCTGGTATAGCCCCACAATTAACTGCAATATATTTATTATGCTTTCTATGAGATAATTGATGAATAATTTTTGGGAAACTTTCTTTTCCAACTCCACTTTCTCCAGTTATTAAAACTGAAATATCCGTAGGGGAGACTCTTACGGCTTTTTCTATTGCTCTTTCTAATAAATGGTCATTACCAATTATTCCAAAGCGTTGTTTAATTGTTTGAGTAGATAATTCCATTTGTTGAATTTTTAGAATAATTAACTGCATTTCCAATCAATGTAGCTGAAGTGCAATCAGTAATTAAAACATTTACAAAATCACCTATTTGGTAATTTTCTTTATCAAATACGACTACTGTGTTTTGTTGATTCCTTCCGCTCCATTGAAAGCGGGATTTTTTAGATTCTTTTTCAATTAAGACCTCAACTATTTTACCTACATAGCCTTTTGTTCTGTAATTACTATGCTTTTGTTGTAGATCTACAATTTCTTGTAACCTATTTTTTTTTGTTAATTCAGATATATTATCATTAAATTTTTTAGAAGCTAAAGTTCCAGGCCTTTCAGAATATTTAAACATATACCCAAAGTCATATTTTACTTTATTCATCAAATCAAGAGTAAGGTTATGATCTTTGTCCGTTTCATTAGGAAATCCAGAGATAATATCTTGAGAAATTGAGCAATCTGGTATTATTTCTTTTATCTCTTTTATTAAGCCTAAATACTCTTCTCTTGTATGCTGTCTGTTCATTGCTTTTAGAATTTTGTTGCTTCCTGATTGAACAGGAAGGTGAATATGGTTACAAATATTCCTATACTTAGACATTGTTTTTATTACATCAGAACTCATGTCCTGAGGATTTGAAGTAGAAAACCTAATTCTTAAAAAAGGAAAAGATTCAGCTACTAATTTTAATAATTTGGAAAAATTAATTGAAGTTTTTTGTCTCAATGCACTAATTTTTTTAAAATCTTTTTTTAGACCACCTCCATACCACAAATAACTATCTACATTTTGACCTAGAAGAGTTATTTCTTTATAGTTTTTATTAACTAATATTTTTATTTCTTCTAAAATACTTTTAGGGTCACGACTTCTTTCTCTCCCTCTAGTAAAAGGTACGACACAAAAAGAGCACATATTATCACAACCTCTTGTTATAGAAACAAAAGCTGTAACGCCATTGGTTGATAAACGAACAGGATTTATATCTCCGTAAGTTTCTTCTTTAGATAGTATTACATTTACAGCATTTCTTCCCTCATTAATTTCTTTAATTAAATTAGGAATGTCTTTATATGCATCTGGACCTACAACTAAATCTACTATTTTTTCCTCTTCTAAAAACTTATTTTTTAAACGTTCTGCCATACAACCTAGAACACCAACTTTTAAATTTTTATTGTTTCTTTTCAATTTGTTAAATCCCTCTAGCCTTTTTCTAACAGTTTGTTCAGCTTTTTCTCTAATTGAACAAGTGTTAAGTAATATTAAGTCAGCATCATTTAAATTTTGAGTTGAAGTATAGCCCTCTTTAGAAACAATAGAAGCTACAACTTCACTATCTGCAAAATTCATTTGGCATCCATAGCTTTCGATATAGAATTTTTTCAAATTATCTTTAACTGAATTAGAATAAAATTCTTTTTTTTCTATTTTAAAATCAACACTCATTTATTGTCTATCATTATATATCTGGCGCAAATATAATATTTAATAGCAAATATGACAATATGTCAGTAATAATTTTAAACTAAACAGAATCTTGAAATAAGGTCTAATTAAATTTGAATAAAAAAAAATAATATACTTTTGTGATCTTAAATTTCAAACTTTATGTCCAAAAACTTAGTAATCGTTGAATCTCCTGCAAAGGCTAAAACCATTGAAAAATATTTAGGAAATGATTTTAAGGTAGTTTCTAGTTATGGGCATATTTCTGATTTACCATCAAAGGAAATTGGAGTTGACGTTGAAAATAATTTTAAACCAAAATATATTATATCTAATGACAAGAAAGATGTAGTAAAAGATTTAAAAAAGAAAGCAGATAGTGCAGATTTTATATGGCTAGCTAGTGATGAAGATAGAGAAGGAGAAGCTATTGCTTGGCATCTTTCAGAAACTTTAAAACTTGAAAAGAATAAAACAAAGAGAATTGTTTTTAGAGAAATAACTAAAAATGCTATACTAAAAGCAATTGAAAATCCTAGGGAAATTGATTATAATTTGGTGAATGCTCAACAAGCTAGAAGAGTAATAGATAGGTTGGTTGGATTTGAAATATCTCCAATTCTTTGGAGAAAAGTAAAAGGAGGTCTTTCCGCTGGAAGAGTTCAGTCGGTAGCCGTAAGGTTATTAGTAGATCGTGAAAAGGAAATAAATGACTTTGTGCCTTCTTCATTTTTTAAAGTAGTTGGAAGGTTCAATAACTTAAATAATAGTGAATTTACAGCTCAATTATCATCTAATTTTAATTCTGAAGATGAGGCAAGAGATTTTTTGAATAAAAGTATCGATGGAAAATTTACTATTGCTTCAATAGATAAAAGCCCTATTAAAAAATCCCCTTCAGCACCATTTATTACATCAACTTTACAACAAGAGGCTTCAAGAAAATTGGGTTTTAGTGTTAGTAGAACAATGTTAGCAGCACAAAAGTTATATGAGTCAGGTAATATAACTTATATGAGAACTGACAGTGTTAATCTATCTAATGAAGCATTAAATTCTGCTAAGGAAGTTATATCTAAACAGTATGGAGAAAACTACTCATTAAGAAGAAAGTATAGCAATAAAAATAAAGCTGCCCAAGAAGCCCATGAGGCTATAAGACCAACTAATTTAGAAAAGTTTGAAGTCCAAATGGATTCAGATCAAACTAGATTATACAAATTAATATGGCTAAGAACAATAGCTTCACAAATGAGTGATGCATTACTTGAAAGAACAATTTTTAAAATTAAATCAAATGCTTATCAAAATGAATTTATCAGTAAAGGAGAAGTAGTGAAATTTGATGGTTTTTTAAAAGTTTATATTGCGAGTGTTGAAGACAGTGAAGATGAAGAAAATGGTAATATTCTTCCTGAACTCACAGTTGGAGAAAACTTAAGAAATATCAAAATGGTAGCTACTCAAAAATTTTCTAAACCACCATTTAGATTTACTGAAGCAGCATTAGTTAAGAAACTGGAAGAATTAGGGATTGGAAGGCCTTCAACTTATGCTCCTACGATAACTACGATTCAAAACAGAAAATATGTTTCAAAAGGGACTTTTGAAGGTGAAAAAAGAATGTATACCGAGCTAAATTTAATAAGTAATAATATTGAAACAATAAAGTCTAAAGAAATAATAGGTTCTGATAAAGGGAAGCTTGTACCAACTGAAGTAGGAATTATTGTTACTGATTTTCTAGTAAATAATTTTAATAATATTTTAGATTATAATTTTACTGCAAGTGTTGAGCAAGATTTTGATAAAATTGCAAATGGAGACAAAGAATGGACAAGTATTTTGAAAGATTTTTACGGAAGTTTTCATTTGAATGTAGAAGATGTTAAGGAAAATGCTACAAGAGAAACTGGTGAAAGAACTTTAGGAAATGATCCACAAAGCGGAAGAAAAGTAATTGTAAGGTTAGGAAAGTTTGGTCCAATGGTTCAAATTGGAACAGTTGAAGATGAAGAAAAACCAATTTTTGCTGGTCTTCTTCCTCATCAAAAAATTGGAAAAATTACATTAGAAGAAAGTTTGGAACTTTTTAAACTACCATGTTATTTAGGTGATTTTGAAAATGTAAAAGTAGAGTCTAATACAGGAAGATTTGGCCCTTATGTTAGGCATAATAATATTTTTGTATCTCTACCTAAAGGTTTAAATCCATTAGAAGTTACTTTGGAACGGGCAATTGAGTTAATTCTTGAAAAGAGAAAAGCTGATGCTCCTATTGGAAATTATGAAGAACATGATATAAGTAAAGGAAAAGGAAGGTTTGGTCCCTTTATAAAATGGAATGGATTATTTATAAATGTAAATAAAGCGTACGATTTTAATAACTTATCTCAAGAAGATTGTATAAAATTAATTGAAGAAAAAAAGAAAAAAGAAGCAGAAAAAATTCTAAAAGTTTGGGAAGATCAAGGGATTAGAATTGAAAAAGCTAGGTGGGGAAGATTCAATGTTATAAAAGGAAAAACTAAAATTGAATTACCTAAGGGAACGGATGTAGAAAAACTTTCTAAGGATGATGTAATTGCTTTATTCATAAAAAAATCTAGTAAAAAAAGTAAATCTAAAAAGAAATAATGCTTAATGATTTTCTTGCTCCATTGGAAGAAAGTGTTTTAAACTATATAGATAGTCTGCCGCTATTATCAGTTGGTAAAAACCTGTTTTTTAATGACAAAAATCTTGATTTATCTAAAATAGATATTGCATTAATTGGATTAAATGAATATCGAGGCTCTTCAAATTCTAATTTAAATTATTTTAAATCTAATACTTTTAGGAAAGAATTTTATTCTCTTTATAGTGGGGATTGGAAAGTTAATTTAGTTGATTTAGGAGATGTCATTAATGGAAATAAACTTTCAGACACGTATTATGCTGTTCAATATATTTCAGAAACTTTAATTAAAAACAATGTAATCCCTTTTTTTATTGGGGGAAGTCAAGATTTGACATTCCCTATTTATAAATCCTATTGTGGAAAAGGAAATGAGATAAATTTAAGTTGTATAGACAATAAATTTGATTTTGGTCAAATCAAAAATGAGTTTAATGATCTTTCGTTTATGTCAAAAATAATTTTGGATGAAAAAAATGAATTAAACCATTATAGTAATATAGGCTTTCAAACTTTTTTAAATTCTCAGGAAGAAATAGATTTATTAGATAAAATGCAGTTTGAATCCTATAGACTAGGAAAAGTTGATAGAAAAATTGACATTATTGAACCATGCTTAAGAAATACAAACATTGTTTCTATTGATTTTAAATCAATAAAAGCATCTGAGTTGAACTTTATACATAATTTTCCTAATGGTTTTCAAAGTAGTCAGATTTGTACTATTTCTAGGTATGCTGGAATAAGTAATAGGGTTTCTTCTATTGGTATTTTTGATGTTTTTAATAACGAAATTTCTTATGCACTATTATCACAACTTATTTGGTATTTTATTGAAGGATTTTGTTTAAGAATAGAGGAAGACCCTTATTCTAAAGATTTCAAAGGCAATTCTTATTATGTTTCTATCGGAGATCAGCAGTTAAAGTTTTATAATAGTGATTTAAGTCAAAAATGGTGGGTTGAATTAGATAATAATTCAAAAAACAATACGTTAATACCATGTAACAATAAGGATTATATTGATGCTTGTAATCAGATAATTTCAGAAAGAATATTATTAAGTTTTAAAAGAAATTTCGTATAATTGAACCAAAAGTTTATTTTAGCGTCTAAAATTATGTTATTTTTACAGATTCTAACTTTAGAAAAAATTATAAATTAAGTGAAGAAAATATTTGTAATAGTTACCATTTTAATACTAGTAATTTCCTGTTCTAAATCCGATAGAGGGGAATTAGTCGGATATACTTCTCAAAAGTTTTTTCCTTCTCAACCTTCAGGAATGATTTTGGTCCCTAGCGGATCTTTTTTAATGGGTATGGCTGATGATGATTACGTGCAATTACAAAATGCGCCTGTAAGTACAGTTTCAATTAAGGCATTTTATATGGATGAAACTGAAATTACAAATGGAGAGTACAAACAATTTGTTAATTGGGTAAGAGATTCTGTTGTAAGAGATGCTTTGGCTAAAAGAGCAATTGAGGAATTAGGATCTAATCCGACTCAAGAAGATTTAGATAAAGATAACAGTATCAACACATTTTTTCCGAAATATGAAATAGTTGAAGATGTAAGTGATGAGGAAAAAGGAGGCTATACTCTTTATAAAGAAGCAAATTTAGATCTTGAAATTAGTGAATTTGACAAAAGCACATATAATTTAAATTTTGACAATGATATTTTATGGAATAGGGAAGAATATCCTGATCTAGCTTATGCTGAAGTAATGGAGGGGTTAATTCCAGGCGAAGGATTTTTTCTACCTAAAGAGGAATCTTTTAATGGAGAGAGGACATTTGATACAAAAAAAATAGAATATACATATACTTTTTTTGACGCTGAAGCGGCAATTAAATCAGATAATGATACTAGGAAAGACTTTTTTAAAGAAAAGATAATTCCTATTTATCCTGATACTACTGCATGGATTAAAGATTTTAATTATAGTTACAATGAACCAATGCATAATGATTATTTCTGGCATGATGCATATAATGATTACCCTGTAGTTGGAATTTCCTGGGAACAAGCTAAAGCTTTTGCTCATTGGAGAACTATGTATAAGAATCAATACCAAAAATCTAGAAAAAAGAATGGACAACAAGTCGCTTCATTCAGACTTCCTAGTGAAGCAGAATGGGAATATGCAGCTAGAGGAGGTTTAGAATCGGCAACTTATCCATGGGGTGGTCCCTATACAATTGATAGTAAAGGTTGCTTTCTAGCAAACTTTAAACCAAATAGAGGTGATTATGCGTCTGATAATGCGCTTTACACTGTTGAAGCCAAATCTTATTGGCCAAATGATTATGGACTATATAATATGGCTGGTAATGTCTCAGAATGGACGGATTCTTCTTATGATAAAGGAGCTTATGGTTTTGATATGGGGCTTAATCCAAATGTTGCTGACTCTACTAATTTAAGAAAAGTTATTCGTGGTGGCTCGTGGAAAGATATAGCATACTTTTTAAGAGTAAGTGCTAGAGATTATGAATATAAGGATGAAAAAAGATCTTATGTAGGTTTTAGAACTGTGCAGGATTATCTTGGTGAAGATATTGGAATAAATGACAATCCTAATAAGGTATTTTAATTAATAAGCAGATCTTTTATAAAAGATTTGTTAACTTGAAATGTAAAACATTTAATAAATAAACTAACTAACTAATAAAATAAATTTTAAAAATTAAGATATGAAAGCAATTAAACACAAAAGATTTTTTATTCCTGATAACTGGCTAGAATTAATGTTTGGTTTGGGTGCATCTATTGTAATTATAGGAGCCCTTTTAAAAATAACACACGGCGATTTTATACTTTCTGGTAATGCATGGTTGACAATAGGTCTTGTAACAGAGGCTATTATTTTTGCTATTTCAGGATTAAAAGGATATATGACAATTGATCCAGATGGATTTGAAAGTGGAGATGATATTGAAACTTTAGAGGTTGAAACTCATGAGCTTGCTAATGCTGTTGCTACTTCAATTAGTAAAATCAACAAGCTTAATGATGATTTGACTGCTGCTAGTAAATCAATTGGAGCACTTCATGTTCCTGCTGATATGAACTCACATATGAGTGATTACAATGCTAATATTCATGCAGGTGCTGTTAAATTAGATGAAATCAATAAACTCTATGAGTCTCTTAGTGGTCATCTTGTTGAAGTGAATTCTTCAACAAGTGAAATGCATGTTCCTGAAGGATTAAATGAAGAATTGGCTAAAATGAAAAACAAAGTGGCTTCACTTAATGCTAAATACAAAGGAATGATAGGTGCTATGAACAATTAATAAATAATTATGGCTGCAAAACTAGATACAAGACAGAAAATGATAAACATGATGTATCTCGTGTTTATCGCCATGCTTGCTCTAAATATTGGAAAAGAGGTTCTTGCTACTTTAGGAGTTTTAAACGATGATTTAGAGTCTTCAATTGTAGAGTTAGAAGCTTCTTCTCAAACTAGCTATCAACAAATAGAATCTAATTCAGGTTCTGCAGATTATGAGATAGCAGCAAGCAATGTGCTGGAAATTAAAAAGGAAGCAGATTCTTTTTATGATTTCTTACAAACTATAAAAGATTCATTAATAGTAGGAGATGAAGGTGAAGTAAATAAATATTTAAAAGAGATTAACGTTAAAGGAACAGATTCAGTAATTACAGTGACTTCATATCAAGAAATGGACAAATCACTGGTTTTAGATGATATTTTATTTGAAAGTAGTGATGGTGATTTAAAACCTATTGGAGAAACATTCCTTAGTAAATTTAAAAATTTTCCAAGCAACATAAATAAAATATTGGATGTAATAGTGTTTATGGAAGAGGAAGCTAAAATAGCAAAAACTGCACTTGATGGATCTAAAGATGAGGATGGAGTACAAATTGAATATGATTTTGATTCTTCCAAAAACGATTTAAAAAATAGATTTTCTTATTCTGAGAAAATTGTCAATAGTGAGGGAACTTCTCAGGACTTTTTAATCTATAATTTTTATGGATTCCCTGTAATCGCTTCACTTGCAAAATTAACCAAAATGCAATCTGATATTAGGTATATAGAAAATAAAGTCTTAAATGAGATTTTAAGTTCTATTCAAGGTAAAGGTTTGAACTTTAGTACTTTCCAGACTTTACTTGAAACTTCTAAGCCAGTCTATTATACTACTGATGTAGTTGATGCTGCAATTGTAATGGGAAAAAAAGACGAAGGATTTAAGCCAGATAAGGTAGAATTATTTTTAAATGGGAAGCCATTAACTAAAAATGAATATTTTATTGAAAATGGTAAGGTTGTTTTGAAAAAGAGAATCGGGTCTCCCGGCACTTATGATTTAACTGGAACTTTATCAAAGAAAAATGCAGATACTCAAGAGTTAATATCTATTCCTGTTAATCAGAAATTAGTAATAATTAGAGAGCCAAATTCTGCTGTAGTTTCTGCAGATAATATGAAGGTTTTCTATAGAGGTTTAAGAAATCCAACTTCTATTTCTATTCCTGGAGTGGCAGCTAATACCATCGTTCCGTCAAGTTCGAATGCAAAATTTTCTAAAACTAAGGATGGATGGGCTGCTCAACCTACTAACGCTAGGGCTAAAGAAATGAAGGTTAGTGTTTCAGGTATATTAAATGGAAAGAGAAAGAATTTTGATGGAGGAACATTTAGAATTTTACCTCCACCTCCTGGTAAGGGTTCTGTTTCCGGAATGGGTAAAGTTATTGAAACAGGAGGATCTATTTCTAAAACCTTACTTACAAATGGAATAATTACAGGTACTAAACCAAAAGATTTTTTATATGACTATTCTATAATTGTTACAGGTTTCGACATAAAAGTTGGAAATTCTCCAGCAAAAACTGTAAATGGAAATAAAGCAAGTAGAAATCCTAAAGCTGCTTTAGATGTTAAAAGTGCTGGAAAAGGTACTGCAGTTGTAATATCCAATATTAAGGCTAGCTCAAAAGATGGAGATACGGTAACACCTAATTATGAAGTTGAATCATTTTTCCTTATTGTAAACTAATGAAAATTTCCTATCTATTTAATGCAATTTTTTTGCTGATTGGCTTTTGTTTATCTGGTCAGTCTAACATATTAAATGCATCTGCTCCCGAACAGATAGGTATTAAGAATATTGATCAAGTGCAATCAGATTTAGATTCTTACCTTGAGTATGAGTTTATTGATGACAGAGACATTTTATGGTCAAAAATTGTTTATGAAAAAATTGATTTAAGCGAAAGACTAAATTTCCCTCTTTTGTTCCCAATTGATGACGATTTGTATGAAAATACTAGAAAATCACTTTGGAGAGTATTGAAAGAGAATATTTTAAATGGAAACATTACTAAAATATATTCTGATGTTAATGATAATTTTAGGTATCCTCTAGCCCCTGATGAGGTAAAGGATATTGTAGCCACAAAAATTGATTTTGGAGATGGTGAGCTTATACCTAAAGAAGTAGGTTCTGATGACATCACGGGATACCGAATTAAAGGAATGTGGTATTTCGATAAAAGAAGAGGTGAGTTGATGTACAGATTACTTGGAATTATGCCTGTTGGCGAAGACCTAAAAAATATAGATGGCGATGAAGAAAAGAAAACAAACCTATTCTGGATATGGTATCCTAGTATTAGAGAGATTCTTCACAATGAGCTAGTTTTTAATGATACCAGTAATGCCAATCGAATTTCATTTGATCAACTTTTGCTTTCTAGAAGGTTTAGCTCCTATATCTATAAGGAAGATAATCTTTATGGAGACAGGGCTATTTCAGCTTACAAAAATAAAGGTTTAGAGTCTATTTTAGAGTCTGCAAGAATTAAAAAAGAGATACTTGATTTCGAACAAGATCTTTGGAATAGATAACTTTCTTATACATTTTTCAAACTTTATTTTTTCAAAACAACAAAACACTTATTTTATTATAAATAATTATTTGTTTTATCTGATAAATGAACTATTATTTCTTTTTTATATATAAAATGAACTATTGTTTTTAGTAATTTTTTATTGAAATATTCAAAACTTTTCTTTTGATTTTAATTTTTCATATATTGTATATATATATAATAAGGACTAAAATGTCCTTTTTTTTTCTAAACAATT
>Ga0206683_10000072_pt1 | contig 67412 bp, 62 predicted proteins | sample M280m12015metaG_FD_155483 | JGI IMG/M metagenome (GOLD analysis project Ga0206683, IMG submission 155483) | Ammonia-oxidizing marine archaeal communities from Monterey Bay, California, United States - M2 80m 12015 | ecosystem: Environmental > Aquatic > Marine > Intertidal zone | place: USA...
GCTTCGGTTTCTTGGTTGGTGGACGGTTCGTTGTCTGATTCTGTGTTTGTCTCAGGACCGGTATCGGATGCTGTTGGTTTGTCGTCTGGAGTCGAAGCTTCGGTTTCTTGGTTGGTAGACGGTTCGTTGTCTGATTCTGTGTTTGTCTCAGGACCGGTATCGGATGCTGTTGGTTTGTCGTCTGGAGTCGAAGCTTCGGTTTCTTGGTTGGTAGACGGTTTGGTTGCATCGTTTTGTCGAGGGGGTCTCTTCGGGCGACGCTTTTTTCGGCCTCTGCCTTTTTCTGGTGGCTCGATGCCCAACCGGCCAGCAATTTCTGGAATGCGATCCGCGATCTTGCGGATCGTTTCAAGTAACTCCTTGCTCGGTTCAGATGGCACCTGCGCCATAACGACGTAGGGCCGTATTGGTGAAAAAGCGATAGCTTCGAGAACGATTCCGAGGCGCTGCTGGCTCACCTCCCCGCCGAGGGCCTGATTCGCTTGATTGGTAAGGCTCTCAGCAATGTCAGGAGGTAGCGGGCTACCGGCCTTAGCGGGCCGAGAACTGAGACGCAACGCTCTGACGACGCGTTCCTCTTTCAGAGCGGTCCGAATCTCTTCATGCCATTCGACCTGCGCTTTCTCTAGGCGCTCATTTAGTCCCGCTCGGATCTGATCAGCGAGTAGCCGAGTTTCGTCATCGCGGGCAGCATCTTCAGCGGCAACTAAAACGGTTCTCAAGTCACGGATATCGACTTCTTCGATTGAAGACAACGCGGCGTCAGCCCGATCTCGCCACTCGGCGATTTTGAGTTGAGGAAGCAACGATTCGGCCAAGGTCACCAGGGCATCGGCTCGAACTTCTGGAAGGCCTTCCTCGGCGGCGCGAGCATTTTGGGTTTCAATTTCTTTGCGCACCGCAGCGATGCCGCCTCGTGACACCTGTTCGGCGATAACGCGTTGCTCCTCCGGCAGAGAGTCGATCAGAGCTTTACGGTGAGCGCGCCCAGGTTTGAGCTTTTTGGGTTTGGGTTTTGCTGGAGCTTCGGGGCGTTCTTTGCGTGCCTGGCGCGGCTCGGATTTACGGCGATCGTCTTGTCTCTTCGGTTTACGTTTTGGGCCGTCTTTCCCAGCTTTCTCAGTTTGTCGACGCCGGCCGCTCTTCCCTTTGTCTGAACGACCCTTCTTCGCGAGTTGTGTCGTGACAGCATCAAATTCTCGACCAGATCCGAGAATCTCGATTCTTTCGTCGTCTGGGCGTCCGCTGCGGCCTTTCGGTGGTGACACACCAGTGACGAAGATGCCATCGATCTCGAAATCAGCATCGGCTCGGCAAATGTCCCCGACTGATGCCCCCTCATACAACAGTGTGCCTTCTAAAGTCCCTTTGGGCTGTTTGGCGCCGGCGGCTCGCCAGGTCCAGGTTCCGTCATCTCGCTGACTAGTCAGCTCGACCTCGATACGTCGGCTCATCGTTGCTCCGGGTTCTCCGGCTAGTTGGGGGCATGGGAGGCGGCGGGGGAGTACTGGCCCCTGCTGTGGTCCCTGATTACGGTGCCAACGTTACCGAACGAAATCAAAAGATTGGCATTTCAGGCACAAAGCACTTTTTTGGGTCTGAATGACCACTCTGATGGTTCCGGGCGTCCTACCCTCGGCTGAGGCGGACAACTAGACCCGGGAAGGCCATGGCACGAGCTAAGGCACCAGAACAAATTGCTCGCGAAATCGTTGAGGTACCCGTTGCCGACGAGATGCGCGATTCATTTATGCCCTACGCGCTCTCGGTCACAACGAGCCGGGCGATTCCAGATGTTAGAGACGGATTGAAACCTGTTCAGCGGCGAATCCTTTATGTGATGGCGGATTTAGGTCTTCGGCCGGGCACACCATTTCGAAAATCAGCGGGAGTGGTTGGTGAAGTGATGGGGAAATACCATCCTCATGGTGACGGTGCCATTTATGAGGCGATGGTCCGAATGGGTCAGACGTTCTCGATGTCGGTGCCGCTTGTCGACCCCAAAGGCAACTTCGGTAGCCTTGACGACCCACCCGCGGCATATAGGTACACCGAAGCACGGTTGACATCTGCAGCGATGGCCATGGTCGTTGACCTGGACGAAGAAACCGTTGATTTCGTTCCAAACTTTGATGGCGAACGCGAAGAACCAACGTGCTTGCCCGCTGCCATCCCGAACTTGCTTGTAAATGGAGCCTCGGGAATCGCTGTCGGAATGGCGACCAACATGCCGCCACACAACCTCACCGAAATCGCAGCTGCAATTGACCATGTACTTACAAACCGTCGTCCGAAACCCTCGGTGGATGACCTTATGGAATTTGTCGAAGGGCCGGATTTCCCAACCGGTGGCATCGTCGTTGATGATGGATCACTTCGAGAAGCATATGCAACTGGCCGAGGAACGATCCGCGTTCGAGCTAGAGCGGAGATTGAAAATATTACTGCCCGTAGACAGGGAATCGTTGTAACGGAATTGCCCTACGCGGTAGGCCCGGAACGTGTCCAGGCTAAAATTCGTGAACTCGTATCTACCGGAAAACTCGACGGAATAGGCGCCGTCGTTGACCTTTCGGATCGTAATCATGGATTACGCCTCGTTATTGAATGCAAAACGGGAGTTGGACCTCACGGGTTATTGGAAAAGCTGTACCGGCTGACCCCACTCGAGGAAAGTTTTGGAATAAATAATGTGGCGTTAGTCGATGGCGTGCCAACAACTCTTGGCCTGTATGCGCTTTGCCAACATTATGTCGATCATCGCTTAGACGTCATCGTTCGACGCACTGAATATCGCCTCGCTCGCGCAGAGGAACGAGAACATGTCCTACTCGGCCTTCTGCTTGCCCTCGACAACATTGACCAAGTGATTTCAATTATTCGAAGATCAGACGATGCGGAATCGGCTCGTCGCGAACTCATCAACTTGTTACAACTCACTGAGGTACAAGCGACCCACATCTTAGATATGCAACTCCGTCGTCTCACAGCGTTGGAAGTTGGAAAGCTTCGAGAAGAACTGGGCAACGTTCAGGCAGCTATCAGTGACCTACAAAAAATCCTCGCATCCGATGCTCGTCGACGAAAACTGGTTGGTCGGGAACTGCGAGAGTTAGTCAATGAATTTGGCACACTTCGTCGCACCACAATCCTTTCCGCCAATGACATCGCAGTAATCAACGATGATCCTTCGCTATTGGAGGTAGCGCCCGAAGAACCTCTGGCAGACCAATCCACGCTCGTTACCCTGTCCACTTCTGGCTTGCTTGGACGTAGATCCCCCGATGAAGAATTCAATGCCAAGCCGGGACGTCACGATGTAATCGCTCGAAGCCTAGAAACCAGTCTTTATAGTTCAATTTCCGCTATCACTGACCAAGGACGCTTGCTGAAAGTGCGTTCTCGAGAAGTGCCGGAGATAATCCGTGGCAGTAGGGGCGCATCGGTTACAGAGATGTTCTCGTTGAGCCGGGGAGAACGCGTGGTCGGACTCTTTGGTGAAGGCCAAGGCAGCGTGCTCATAGCTACGAGGAACGGTATGGCCAAACGTCTCGAACTCGAATCGGTTGGACGGCTTCGATCCGGAACGGCGGTGATTAACTTGAAAGGCGACGACCGAGTCGTCGCCGGGTTCATCGTTAGTGATGATAGTGAAATCGTGATGGTGGCTTCCGATGGGCAAGCGCTTCGAACAGCAGCGGCCGGCATTTCTGTTCAAGGGTCGGGAGCCGCTGGGGTGGCCGGAATGAAACTGAAAGCCGGATCAGCGTTGGTAGCGGCCGGACTTGTTGAATTCGGGGCCGTCGTTTTGGTGGTGAGCGACGACGGCGCTGTGAAAGTGACGGACGTCGCAGAGGTTCCAACCAAAGGACGGGCGACTGGGGGAGTCCGAACTGTCAGATGGAAGAATTTTGAAACAACGGCGTCCTTCGCGTGGGTAGGGCGTAACCAACAGATGGCCGCCGTGGTGCTCGAGGATGGAGATTCAAGAAAAGTGGATCCCACCCCGTTTCCGTTGAACATAGAAGCAAGTCGCCGTGACGGAACGACAACCGACCTGGATCTACGAGTCTCGGTGGTAGGGGAGTACCGGTTTCAGTGAATACTAAGGCTGAAACCGGAAAGAGGAAGCAACCCGGTAGCTACGACGCCGACGATATCGAGGTACTCGAAGGGTTGGAAGCGGTTCGGAAACGACCTGGCATGTATATCGGTGGAACTGGGTCCGGAGGATTAACACACCTTTTGTGGGAGATCATCGACAATGGGGTCGATGAGGCAGCGGCTGGCCATGCACGGCTGCTCGAGGTTTTCTTACATTCAGACGGTTCGTACGAGGTGACGGACAACGGCCGTGGGATTCCGGTCGATCAAAAAGAGGGTGACGTCACCGCTCTCGAAGTGGTGTTCACCGAACTCCACGCCGGAGGAAAGTTCGGCAACGGCGCTTACGGGGCATCTGGCGGCCTGCACGGGGTTGGGGCATCAGTTGTCAACGCTCTCGCAACGCGAATCGAGGTTGAAGTTGATCGCAGCGGAGCAACGTATCGGCTCGAATTTCAAGACCAGATCGCTGGACACACGGCGAAGAACGGACGTTTTTCGCCAGATCATGCATTGAAAAAAATTGCCAAAATCCCCAAAAACCGAACAGGAACACGTGTCCGATTTTGGCCTGATACTGAAATTTTCGATCCCGAAGCGGCGATCGACTACGAGGAAGTGAAGGATCGGCTCGGACAGGTGTGCTTTTTGGTGCCTGGACTCAAAATTCGCCTATCAGATAAACGAAGGGGTTCGAAGAGGCCTGCCGAAGAGTTCCTATCCCAAGGGGGTCTTGCCGACTACGTGGATTTCTTGTCTGGTGAAGCACAACCTGTTACCGGGTTAGTAGCTATATCGGGTTCCGGCGTTTTCACTGAAAAAGTCCCAGTCGATGGGAAACTTACGGAAGTGAGTCGCGAATGCAACGTCGACATCGCTTTGCGTTGGGTGCACGGATACGAAAAGTCCTTAATCACTTTCGTTAACACCATCCCAACACCGGACGGAGGTACTCACCTAACTGGCTTCGAGCGTTCCCTAACAACGGCGCTAAACCAAGCAATATCAACGGCCGATCCGAGAAAACTCCGCAAGCTCAAAGGCGAAGCGAAAGTTCAAAAAGAAGACGCGCAGGAGGGACTCATCGCGGTGGTGCGAACCGTGTTTCCCGAACCACAGTTCCGTGGTCAGACTAAACGTGAATTGGGTACCCCCGAAGTCCAAAAAATTGTTGGAGCAGTTGTACGAGATGGTCTCAAAGATTGGTTCGAGGGAACGGCAAAAGGTTCGAAGAAGGTTCATGTAAAGGCGATTTTGGACAAGGTTGCTGATGCCATAGTCAACCGAATCAGCACCAAGCAGGCGCTCGACAACCGCCGCAAGGCCGCCCAACTGGGGAACAACGGATTGCCTGACAAACTCGCCGATTGTCGACTGCACCCAGAAGGCGAACTACTCATCGTTGAGGGTGACTCTGCTGCAGGTCCCGCGAAACGGGCACGAGACAGCGCTTGGCAAGCAGTTCTGCCCTTGAGGGGCAAAGTCGTTAACGCTGGTAAAAGCACGAAAAAATCTGTACTTGATAATGCCGAAGCAACAGCTCTGTTTACGGCTGTCGGCTCAGGCTCCGGACCAGAGTTTGATCTCGAATCTCGGAGGTATGACCGCATAATTCTTCTTGCTGACGCAGACGTAGACGGGAGCCATATTCGCTGTCTTGTCTTGACGTTGATCTATCACTACATGAAGCCTCTGCTCGAAGAAGGACACATCTACGCTGCGCAACCCCCGACCCACGCCCTGGTGTTGGGATCGGAAAAGGAGTTTCTGTATTCCGAGGATCAACTTCAGACCCGAATGGAGGACCTCGACCGAAAAGGCCGTCGTTATAGGGTCACCAGATTCAAGGGGCTTGGGGAAATGGATGATGACGAGCTTTTAGAGACGACTTTGGACCCTAAAACTCGGTTGTTGCGAAGGATCACCCTGGAGGACGCTAAGGCTGCTGAAAAAGCCTTTGCTGTAATGATGGGGGCGCCTGTCGAGCCACGAAAAGACTTCATTATCAAGCACAGCCGAGACTATGGACATGCTTTGGATGTCTAGTACCTCTCGGAAATCCGACAGGGAAATGTGCTGATGAACCCTCATACCAGTAGCTAGATCCAAAACGGCGAAACTCATCGCCTGGATAACTCGAATTGTGTGACAGCGCAGCAGAGGAACGCTAGGAAGGAAGATAGAGCTGCTCAACCAGTTCACTCGATCAGCCGAAACAGTAGAAGAACTCCATGACACCGACCCGTTCGCGAAACACCCTTCAAGACGGCGAACGTCACCCCACCTCATGTTCTGATTCGGCGGAGGATATAACTTGAGGGGCGCCGGGCTCTAGCAGCCCAAGGGGGAACGTTTGGGATGAGTCACGAACAACGAATTGCGGACGCGGGCATCGAATTGCCGGAGGGGTACCCACCCGCCGGGCTCTACGTGGGCTCGGTGAGAGTGGGCAACCATCTACACATTGGCGGGCATGGCCCTGTCCGCAATGACGGATCGATGGTTACCGGAAAGGTCGGCGACGGCGTCGACCTCCAGGCCGCGCAGGCAGCGGCACGGCTGACCGGCTTGCAGATGTTGCACACCGTTCGCGAAGAGCTCGGAACACTCGACGCTGTTGATCGCGTAATAAAGGTGTTCGGTATGGTGAATTGCGCGCCAGGCTTCAATAACACTCCAGCAGTGATCGACGGGTGCTCGCAGCTCTTTCTTGATGTCTTTGGTGACGATGGTGTGCACACCCGCGCCGCTGTGGGAATGGCCGAGCTGCCTTTCGATATCTGTGTCGAGGTGGAGGCGCTGTTTCTCCTTCGTGATTAGTCCCGAGAGGGGTATTTCAGCGAAAAGTAGTGCTTTTAGACTTGATTGCTCCCCCAACCAAAACGCTCATAACATTAATTATGTAAAGTAAAGCTAAATGTGGAGCGAACCACAAGTCATTCCGAACAATCTGAGCCGTCGCAGCCCCTAGCCCCTCTCGTCTTCGATGGGCCCTCGGCGCGAACGAGACCGCTAAGCGACTATTTCGTTAATAACTCGACCCAGTGGTTTCACATCGTTCCTAGCGTTTAGGGCTTGCATGGAGGTGTCTCCCCAAGCATTAGCTGCTGCGACCAGTAGGTCATCAACTGAGTCAGCAAATGTCATGACCAGCCCTGTCCATGGAGCTATGCCATTGGCGATCGCACGGGTGAGCATGAGTCCATTGGCTCCTGCTTGCATGTGCCCCCAACCAGTATCAATGCCCTCCGCTGAGATATTTCCGCTCATATACACCGCTGTTCCGAACCCACTTGTGGGTCTGGTTTCGCCGAACTCAGCGAGAATTTCCAACACGCTGCGACGAACGACTGACACTCCACAGTCGCCCATCATCTGCATCATCTGACCGTCGCTATTGATCGCGTTGGATCCAGCGATAGCGGCGTCTACCGACTCCCACTCAAAGGACACGCCACACAGTCCTGCTGCTTCTCCACCCATAACTATTTTGGCTATCGAGGTGTGCTTGCAGCCCATGTCGAGAACTCGCTGTTTCCCGTAACTGTTGCTGGCCTCCACAAAGCCATTGAGGTCTTGGACGGCAGTAACTGCAATAGTCATAATCGACATGGTTCACTTTTTCCTTAAGTTAAATCCCCACCGATCGTCGGGAAGTCGCCAAAGAGTATCTGAGCGGCCGATCCCCCACTTCGTGTCCTTTGATGAATCGCCCATGACGGCGCCTTGGTTTAGCTAAGTTCGGACCTGAGATCGAAGTTCATACATGGAGGTGTCGAACTAGGATTCCGAGATGGGAACCAACGCTCAGCGCATCAGCACCGAACCTGACCGTTTCGCAGCGGTCCATATTTCGCAGGGTTTTCGAGTCGGCGACCTCATCTTTGTGTCGGGACAAGCGGCAATCGACGAGCAAGGTGAAGTCGTCGGCGTTGGTGACTTCGGTGCTCAGGCCCGCCAGGCCGTTCGCAATCTCGACCGCGTGCTGAACGCAGCGGGATCGAGTCTTGATCAGGTGATTAAGGTCACCATTTTCGTTACCGACATGGCTTATTTTTCCGAAGTGGTCGAATTGCGCAGGGAGGTGTTTAGCGAGCCCTATCCCGCCGACACGATCTGTGAGGTGCGGTCCCTGGCGTACCCCGAGTTGATGTTCGAGATCGAAGCGGTCGCACTCGCCGATGGCAGCACCATAGATGTCGCCGATGGCTAGTCAAGTAGAGGTCCCCCGTGGGGTAGCTCCCAAGGAGTGAGCCGGCGACGCCTAAGATGAATGGCCATGGAACTCTGTTCTCTTGTTGTTCTGGCGGCAATCGGTACCTATTTTTGGTTCGCAGCTAGGGGTCGATCGGTGACCACTAAGAAGTGAATCCTTAATCTTCGGGTACGTGCTGCTTGAAGAACTCAATCAGCAGGTCTGGGTCGAATACCTCTGCTATTGCTTCGAGCATCATTGCGATGGGCAGCAAGATGGGTTGTTCGTTGTGGTCCTCTGGATTTTTGGGATTGGAGTACCAGATCGCCGCGCTGGGTGCCCCATCGAAGATCTCTTCAACAGCCCCGAAGGTAATGGTGTATTTGCGTCCTGTGATGTCGCAGTCCCATGCCCATGTGGGTGCGGATGCGATCATTTCTTTTTCTGCAGACATTGACCTGCGCCCTCCGGTGTTGGAGTAGCCAGCCTAGGCCACTGAGTTATTCCTCTAAATCTCATCAAGAACTCGAAGCTGATATTTATTCGCACAGTTGTGACGAGCCGTGATCGCGGGGCGTGTCACTGGGATTGGTAAATGTGCTGTGTGAACCTCAAAACTGCGATACCTGCCACCACCAGCTGTAGATTGCCGGGCGTGAGAATTCTTTCAGTGGTTCTGCTTTTAGTAACAACATCAGTTAGCTGTGGCGATGAAGATAACCGTTATGACGAAGAGGTTCGCAATAACTTTCTGGTTGAGTGCCAAGTAGAGGCCGATGCTTCTTCGTGCGCGAAATTGCTCAGTTGCATCGAAGGAGCAATGCCCCAGGATGAGTTTCTGTACGAAGAGAACATCCTGCTTCTGACCGACGACCTTTCGGACCGGATGGCAGATGTGATGGCCCGGTGCATTTCTGATCCTGGTTAAGAAGCCCAGATGAAATGCTCAAGGCATAACTAAACGAAGAATAGGTGTACGGACGTTCTTAAAATCACTCCGGTCTGATTTGAATACCGACGATTGGTGCTGTGCCTGGCCTCAGGATTGATCGACCTCTGTGGCGAAGTGCTTCCATTGGCGGAGCTGACCGTTTTCCATATCCCACAGTTCGATGCCGTAGCCAAGCCTCGAGCCACCATCGGGGGTCTTAAACGAGCACTCATAGGTGACGGTGATCCGATCGCCGTCGACGCCACGGCACGTCTTAGTCAGAGCGAAGTCGCGCATGGCTGGAAGCATGGGCTTCCAGTAGGCGAGGTAGGCGTCGCGACCTTGCACCAACGGTTGACCGTTCAGAAAGATCTCAACGTCGGGGTGGAATCCTTCCCGGAGGACTTCGATGTTTTGGTCGGCGTGGGCCGTCACATACGCTTGTTCAAAGCCCTTTGTGATCTTCTCTGCTTCTTCGCGATCCATGCCCTAAGCCTAATTCAGCTCAGATCAAGGTCGTTTGGTGCGTCTGTTGGCTTGGATTACGAAGGTGACTCCGGAACACCTAATCCAGTCGCCTCGCTCAACCAGGACCTGCACCTTTACGGTTCCCCCTACAGGTGGTTGGGAGGTACTGGAGTAGGTGTTCCAGAGTTCTCACAATAGCCGGGCGTGATTTCGTCGTCGACGCTGAGGTGCCTACCACTCCCCTACCCGACCGCTGACCAAAGATAGGAGCCTGAAACAACAGACTGTTGCTGCGGTGTCAGGAGGTGTGGTGGTGGGGTGTTAAATAGTGACGGTTCGGATCATGAGGATCGGCCTATACCTAAAGGTGGGGTAAAAGACATGTCGTATTCAACAGTTTTGAGTACCCGTATGTCAGATGTGAACACATTCGCTGCAGCTTTCAACGACTGGGGACGCGATCGTGTGCTGTCCCAAGGATCAACTGCGGTGGCGATGTCACAAACGATGATGGGCGGAGATCGAGCAGGGGAAGTCAACTTTTCGTTCCAATGGGACAGCATTGATGCAGCAATGGAAGGACTTGTATCGCTCAACAATGACTCAGAAATCATGAATCTTTACGGCAGGTGTGGAGTCACTCCTCTACGTCGCAGCTTGGGGCGCAGCATTGTCGAACGAGGCACGACAGACGGGAAATACGTGTCCATGTTGATGATTCGATCGGACACCACCGACGACGCCACAGCGATAGCCAACACCGACGTCAGTTGGGGAAACCTGAGCGCTGCTTCCAACGGCTGTCGATGGGGTCAAGTAGTCGCCGGAGGTGAATTCACCGGAATGCACTTCATGGTGAACTGGACCGACTCACTCGATTTATTCATGATTGCAGCCACCGCCAACTTCGCCGATCCAGCGGTGAAGAAAATCATGTCCGATTACAACGCACAGCCCGTAGCGCGCTCTCTGTCGCGGCGACTCTGATCTGACACTGGGGTTATAACCGATGGCAACCATTCACCGACACAACGAAGGAGACAGCGACGATGCCATGACGGCGTGGAAGAAAGCCATGGACGCCCGCATCACCATGGGATTAGCCACCCAAGGCGAACTACGACAATACGAAGAGCTCAAGGAGCGCGGCGCCTTCGACGTCGATTAACAGGGTCCTTCACCGTACCTGCGGACCAGTTTCAAGCAGTTCTACTGGGCCTGCATCCGTTGACAGTCCTACCGTGCCCCGCCGACTATCTCGTCGATGAGTTGTGGAAGGCTGCGTCGCCGCTAAAAATCGCGTCGAACCGGCCAATACGGGACCCTGACTTTGGTCCAAGTGGCACTTGGCAATCAAGCTGATGTCCTGGGTACTCAACAGATCGACTTCTCATTTCTTTCTCGGTCGAGTCCGTTGATGATGTCTAGGGTTGAACCGTGCGGCCGCGGGTCTGCGCAGAGTCATCTGAGGGGGCACTATGCAGGAGTTAGCTGGCAAGACTGCGGTGGTTACCGGTGCGGCGAGTGGAATTGGTCGAGCCATGGCCGAGCGTTGGGCAGTAGCCGGGATGAACGTTGTGTTGGCCGACATTGATCAGGCGGCTCTTGATATAGCGGTGGCTGAGGTCTCCGAAATTGGACCCACCACAGGACTGCGTGTTGATGTCACGGAGGCAGCAGATGTCGAGGCCCTACTTGCTCTGACCGTCGATTGTTTCGACCGAGCCCACCTTGTTTGCAACAACGCGGGCGTCGCTGGACCAGTTGGCCTCCCGCCACACGAACTGACTGTTGAAGACTGGCGGTGGGTGCTCGACGTTGACCTGTGGGGAGTCATTCACGGGATGCGCACATTTGTCCCCCACCTGCTCGAACATGGCGACGGCCATATCGTCAACACAGCGTCGCAATCAGGGCTGACGTCGGGATCTGTCATCAGTGCTGCGTATTACGCGGCAAAGCATGCGGTGGTAGCGCTTTCTGAGTGTCAGTTTCACGACTTAGCGGCGCGCACGAGCGATGTCAACGTGTCGGTGTTGTGCCCCGGCGCGGTCTCGACGAACATCATGTACGACGAAACCCATCGGCCCGAGCGGTTCCGGGTGGTGCCCGCACCTGTGGCGACGGAGCACTCCGAAGCTGTCACCGCTGCAATGTGGGATGTGATCACGTCAGGGCGTGCACCCCGTGAGGTCGCCGAGTTGGTCCACGACGCGGTGGTCAACAACAAGTTCTACATCTACACCGACCCCAACATCGTCGAATCCGTCATCGCCCGTCATCGAGCCATCGAACAGCAGGGCTTCCCGACTACTGGGCGAATGGACGCAGACATCACCGGTGGTTGATCAATGTATGCAGTTATTTTCGGTCCGCCCCCTAAAAGCGCATTCCCATACGTAGTTCAGTAGGGACACCTTTCGCGAAGGCGCTCGGCACGGTCGATTCGACTAACACCTCAAGGCCGAATGATCGGTAGAAGTCAACAGCGGGGTTGCCTGATAACACATCGAGCTGCAGACCTTTTAATTCGATTTCTTGGGCATGATCAATAGCGTTGCGTAATAGCGCAGCCCCAATCCCTTCGCCGCGATGACCCTCTGTAACTGCGAGTGCATGAACATAATAAACGTCCTCGGGAATTACGGGATTGAGCCAACTGCATTCAAAAATCCGACGTCCTAGACCCGCGAGATGTTCTTTATTGGCCTCCGTAAATTCATCGAGAGCCGGCCAGATAGGCGCCAAGGCTTGACTTCGTTCATGAAACCCTGGGTTAGTGAACCCGATCTCGAGACCGAGGAGTTCGTCTCCTTCTAACGCAAGTGTGGTCGCGTCGTAACTGAACAGCGTCTCTGGAAGCATCCAGGAAGCACGAATTAGAGGGTCGAGCACGCCGCGGCTACCGAACTGGTACGAGTAGCTGGCTGGGCCGGTCGAGTAGACCAGCTCAGGTATCTGGTCTATTTGTGCCAGCGCGTGGCCTTCAGTGGCAGCAACGATTTCCATAATTTTGACCCCCAGCGGTCAAGCCATGGGCAGAGTACTGCCAGATGCTGGTGACACCCTAAGTCATCGGTGGAGGTGGATTTCTCGGTAGCATCGTCCTCGCCCAAATACCGAAAGTGGAACCAACTCGTTTCGGAAATGACCAGGTGGGCGATATCGAGCGCCACGATTCAGTTATCGGCGCTTCATTCCGACCACATACCCGCGCTCTACCACGACCCCTTCTTGCCTGAGGAGGCGTGCCTGCCGAGCTTCGTGCCCAGGAGCAAGTCGACCGTTGGAGTTAACTACTCGCCACCAGGGGAACCCTGAGTTGCGTTGCAAGAAGTTTCCGACTGCGCGAGCACAGCGCGGGTAACCGGCTTCCTCTGCGATTTCACCGTAGGTGACGACCTCTCCTACCTGTAGGGCGTTAAGAACGGTTGCGATCGCGGCCCCAAGGGGCACCGGCTCTGTTTGAATCGCTCGTTCCACACACGCATGTTCTCAGATGATTAGCCTTAGCGGGACCCAACGTTTAAAAGAAACATTCGTTGGTGGTTAACCGATCCAAGGGGTGGGGCACGATGGGTAACGCACAATCAGCAAGCAATCCCGTTGAGGAAGGAAACATTGCGTTTCCCCAGCGCTGGAACGGTCTCACCGAAGATGGTGACTACCGTGAAATTTCTTTCCTGATGGGCGATTCTGAGTCAGGTCCGATGGCACGCGTCCTGAGTTTCCCTCCGGGTCGGGAGAGTGTCCGCGCGAACGGGCGAGCATACGCGCACCACCACCGAACGGACACGTTTCGGATTGCTCTTGCTTCTCATTCTCGACAGACTCGGGTGTCGGGCCGTTGGATGGGTCATGGAGAATTCTTGCTGCGCGGTGCAAACGATGTGTACGTCGAATCACTTGAGGGCGGGCACGGAGCGTTGCTTCTCCTCGTGAGTGCAGATCGCCGCGGGTACCACCCGGTCTACTCCGATCGTGATCGAGCGGACGCGGAGGCAACGCTTGACGAATCCGCGTCAATCGTGTTCGGCGCCGACCAACCGCATTTCCATGAGCATGATGAGGACAGCGCGAGTGCCCTTGCGGCGACTTTTGCCAACCTTGACGCCAAAAGACCCGAGCTATATGGGGACCTGCACGACCAGACCAGCTGGCACCGCATGTCGGACGGCTCTGATGTGGCGATGGTACTGATGGGCGACCCATCTTCGGGGACGCTGGTCGAGATGACACGCTGGCCCAGTAGGGCGTCGGAGCCAGCCAAGCCTCCTAGCGAGACTGACAGGTTCTGGCTCCTGACGAGTGGCAGTTGCTCTGTTGGCGAGAGGCTTCACCACGCCGGTGATTTTCGGTTCCTCCCGGCTGGGACCATCGAGCCTGACATTGTTCGCGGTGATTCAGGCTCAACCGAGGTTGTGGTGATCGCAGATCGTGCTCATTGGATGGAGTCGGCCTGCGCTCAGGATCAAAACACCCGATCGGCTGAACTAGCAGGTCTCATCAAGCAGCAGCATGAAGCGTTGCATTTGAGCGGTGCAAGTTCTGTTTGAACCGCGTGTTCCCTACATGCACGCTCTCGGATGATTACCCTTAGGGAATCCAACGCACACAGGAAGCGTCGTTGGGTGGCTCACGGATCCAAGGGGTGGGGCATGAACGAGTACGACATTCATATCGCTGGCGGCACAATTGTCGACGGAACTCGAGTTCCTAGATACCAAGGCGATCTATGGATAAAGGATGGCCGGATAGCCAAGATGGGCGGTCGAGGAAACGGTGTCGCCGAAAGAGTTATCGACGCGACTGGCAAAATTGTGGCCCCAGGCTTTGTTGATTTGCACACGCACTACGATGCCCAAATTCGGTGGGATCCGTGGTGCACAATTTCGGGCTACCACGGAGTGACTTCCGTTGTTTTAGGGAACTGTGGGTTTGGGTTTGCTCCCGTGGCTAAAGACTTCCGAGAACGGTCCATGCTGACCATGACACGCACCGAGGCAATTCCATTCGAATCGATGAAACAAGGAATGGAATGGGATTGGGAAACGATCCCTGAGTATTTGGATTCTCTGGACAGGATTCCTAAAGGCGTGAATGTTATTCAGTACATGCCGACGGCATCACTGATGACGTACGTCATGGGCTTGGAGAAAGCAAAGGCAGGAGAGCCAGCGTCAGAAACCGAGCGCAAAGAAATGGCGCGTTTGCTGCACGAGGGCATGGACGCCGGGCTATGCGGTTTCTCAATCCAGCGGCTTGGCCCAGACAGCGTTCAGGCGGACTATGACGGATCACCCATGGTCACGGACATCATGTCTGACGACGATATTTTAAATTTGGCGCAAGTCCTCGCCGAGCGCGACGAAGGTTTCATACAGATCACCCAGGGCACGGGCGACATCAGAGCAGACATCTCGTTTCTGGAAACCTTGGCTGAGACAGCGCAACGGCCAATTCTTCACAATGTTGTCGCTCCAGCTCGACAGGACCCCGAAGTTCACAGACGACCCCTCCGTTGGATTGACGGCTGTCGAGAAAAGGGTCTGCCTATTTATGCTCAGTGTGGAACCGGTCGAGCAGGTTTTGCTTTCACCCTTGAGCACTGGAACCTCTACGATGCCTCTCCCGCATGGCGCGCAGTGACTACGGGTACCAAAGAAGAAAAGATAGAAAAGATGAGTGATCCGGAGCTTCGTAGGGCTTTAGTCGATGAGGCTGAGGAAGCGGACCGCCGCCTACAAGTGATTCAAGCGGGGGTGGGGGGAAACCCCAAGAGCCTGGTTGTTCAGGGAGTGAACCGACAAGCCGATTTACAGGAATATGTGGGCAAATCTGTTGGTGACATTGCTGAAGCACAAGGCAAACATCATGTAGAAGTGATGTTGGATCTTTCTCTCCGAGGAGACTTGAACGTCGAGTTTTTGGGCCCAGACAAAGGTTCGAATGCTGAGTTCATGGCCGAAATGATGAACGAGTCTCCTTACGCCATTCCTGGCGTTTCTGATGGGGGCGCGCATACGAAATTCTTTACTGGTGGGGCTTATACGACGGATTTTTTGACTTGGTTGGTGCGAGATGAAGGAGTTGTGACGCTTGAAGAAGCCCACTACAGACTCTCCAATCTTCCCGCCCATGCTGCAGGGTTTCGCGATAGAGGAACCCTTCGCGAAGGTGCCGCAGCGGACGTATTGGTTTATGACATGGAAGAACTCGAAATTTTGCCTAACTGGATCGGTGATGTTGAATATGACCTCCCAGGCGGCGAATGGCGTCGGGTGCAACGCGCAGCCGGTTACGACCAGATCATTGTCAATGGAGAAGTAACTTTTGAATCCGGAGAATGTACCGGGGCGACTCCAGGCAAACTTCTCCGTCACGGGAGCGAGTAAACCTACTTCCTCCGCTACTGGGTGACATTGGGATACCCGTTAGAACGGCGCGACCTCTGGATCGTGTTAGTAAAACACGCGAACGTGTGGAGTGAGGACCTACTCTTCAGTGACGCCGGTCCCCGAAGGAGCTGAAGCGATGACGACCTATACGCCCCCCAACGAAGTCGATTTTCATTTCGACGTCATGTGCCCATGGGCCTACCAGACCTCACTTTGGATGCGCGATGTCCGTGATCAGTTGGACCTCAAAGTCAATTGGAAATTTTTCAGCCTGGAAGAGATCAACCTTCGAGAGGGAAAAAAGCATCCGTGGGAGCGGGAATGGAGTTATGGGTGGTCGATGATGCGCATTGGTGTGGTTCTGCGGCGCATGGATATGGCTCTTTTAGATGATTGGTATGCACTGGCGGGGCGGGCGCTGCACGTGGATGGAAACCGACCACATAATCCTGACGTTGCGAAACACTTACTTGAGCAAATCGGCGTAGATCCTTCGGTCGTTGAACAATCGATTGAGGACGAATCGACTCACTCGGAAATTAAAGCGGAACACGACAGAGTTGTAGAAACCGGTGGATTTGGCGTTCCGACCTTATTCTTCCCCGACGGTCAGGCCTTTTTCGGACCGGTGTTACTCGATCCCCCTAGCGGAGATGCAGCACTTCGTCTTTGGAACGCGGTAACGGCGTGGCTCGAATTCCCCCAACTGTATGAAATGCAACGCCCTAAGCAAGCGAGTGACGAGGAAGCAATTTACGAAACGTTCAAGCCGTATCTGGAAGCACGAGATTGGGTAAGTATCAATCGCGGTAAAGTCGTGGGTTTCGATCCCAACGACTGACTTCACTTGGCTTGAAGGCAGAATTACTTTTCGTGCTGGTCTTCGTCTTCGCCGACCATTTCAGCTGCAGCGGCTAGGGCCGATGCCAGCGCGACGCTGCGCTGATACACAGCTTCAAAATAGTGATCAGCAACGGCTTCTTGTCCCGTTAATGGAGCGGACCCCAAGCTTCGTATGACCGAAGCTGCTTGCTCCGTTACTTGAATTTTTGCAGGCGTCGCTGGCATTTCGCTGGAACCGTGCCAAAAGGCTTTGTTTTCTCGTTGAGCTTCGGTCTCTGTGCCGGTACTGCCAATACGACGAGTTCGCGAGCTTCTTCGACGGCGACTCATGAGTGGTTCTCCATGACAATGTCTTCGAGGATGTCGTCTGGATCTGCGGCTAATAGTTGAGTTTCGTTGATGCCCAAAGCCGCCCGAAGCTGGTCGGCATCAAGATCTCCGAGCGAGCTGGATTTAGGCAACACCATGTCTGCAATGCGTCGCTTACCTTGGACGACCTCTTCGACGCGCTCATCAACGGTTCCCGGACAAACTAGGCGATGACAAATCACGGTTTTGGTCTGGCCTATTCTCCAAACGCGGTCTCGTGCCTGGTCTTCGACTGCCGGGTTCCACCAGCGATCGTAAAGGACTACATGGCTTGCGGCCGTGAGGTTGAGACCGGTGCCGCCGGCCTTTAATGAGAGGACCATCGCCCCCGGTCCTGTTCCATTTTGGAAGGTCTCCACAAGCCGATCTCGCTTTCCTCTGGCTAGGCCGCCGTGGTAGCAGTCGATGTCGATGCCCGTTCTCTGAGTCAAATAGGTAGATAACCGTTCGCCCCAGGTTGCGAAATGGGTGAAGATCAGAATTCGTTCGCCCGAAGCAAAAACTGAATCGACGATTTCGTTCAGGCGCGTGAGCTTTCCGCTTCGTCCTTCGAGACTTACGTCGTCATCGTTTTTGTCATAGTTCAAAGGGTGGTTACAGATTTGTTTTAACGCAGTTATGGCGGCTAGGACGAGGCCCTTTTGTTGTTTGATGTTCTGTTCACTTTCGGCGGTATCGCGCACCAGCTTGTCCAACACTGCTTGATATAAGCCGATTTGTTCGGGCGTCATGGTGCAATGCGCTAGTTCATCGATACGGTCTGGCAGCTCCGCCGCAATGATGGGCTCCGATTTAGTCCGGCGAAATACGAGAACACCGTTGAGAGCATGCAAAGCCGACTCGGCGGCTCCGGCCGAATCGCCAATTTGGCCCAATTGATCGATGAACGCAGTACGACCACCTACTAACCCCGGATTGCAGAAATCCATAATTGCCCAAAGGTCGCCAAGCCCGTTTTCAATTGGGGTGCCTGTCAGAGCTAGGCGAGTGCGAGCCTTCAGCTTCCGCAGTTCCTTGGCGGTAGCGCTCCGATGGTTTTTTATTACTTGAGCTTCGTCAAGCACTACACGATCCCAGTCGAGATCAGACAATTCATCAATGTCGCGAACGGCAGTTCCATAGGTCGTGACGACCAGATCGGATTTTCGGATCCGACTTCGAAGTTCTGGCCCGTTTACACGCGAGGGCCCATGATGGACTAACACCGTCAGGTCCGGCGTAAAGCGTTTAGCCTCGGCGGCCCAGTTTCCTACTACCGCCGGAGGCGCTACTACTAATGCAGGTGTATCTCCGGGCGAGGTTGCTATTCGGGCGAGAATGGTGGGCGTTTTGCCAAGGCCCATGTCGAGTGCGAGACAGCCACCTAGCCCTGCGTCATCAAGGAAATTGAGCCAGCCCACGGCCTCCGCTTGGTAGCTCCGGAGTTCTCCGCTGAACCCTGGAGGGCGGGTATCGGGTTCATCCCGAACGTCGCCAGCGGCTCGGAGTAAATCACCAGCCCAGCTGGCGCCTGCGAGGGTTACTCCCCCGGTGATTCCGCCGCCTTCGAGTCCTAGAGCGTGGCGGAGCATTTCGGCGCCCGTGAGTCGATTTGTATCAGATCGTTCGGACAACGCTGCTGCTGCTTCAGCTAAGTCGGCGTGGTCCAGGGCTACCCATCGGCCTCGTGATTGCACTAGCGGCCGCGCCTGCAAAGCCAGTTTTTGTATTTCGGAACTTGTTAGTTCTACGTCCCCAAATACGGCGCTCCAGCTGACTGCGGTCAAATGTTGAGCGCCTACAATGCTGTCGTTGTCTTCGGCGGTTAACCGAAGTTGGGCAACCTGACGTCTCCGTGACAATGCGGGTACCCGAACTTCGAACCCCGCAGATTCGAGAGCTGGACCCGTGACGGACATGAGATCCCATGCTTCGTCTTGATCGAGTAATACTTCGCCGCGGCGACGTCCGCCCGGTCGCAAGAGAGCGGGCATAAGACGTTCGAGTCGGGTGTATTGACCCTTTACTTCGGTTCGGCGCGTGTTGGACCCGCTTACCATCGCTACCTCGACCGGATCCAAAGTGTTTTCAGGGCCGGGGGAAAGCACCTTTAGTTGCCAGGCTCCAGAATCGTCAGGTTCATCGAGCTGAACTATTAGCGCGTATTTCGCGACCGCAGTGACCGGTCGCGCCCATTGTTCGAGTCGCCGTGCTAGGTCAGAGCCATGGTCTGCAGCAGCGGCGAACGGGCGTCCCCCGAGGTTGGCCAAAAAGGTTTCAGCGACTTCGGCTTTCGTTCGTGGCTCAGGAGGCGGGGCCGGCACCTCGAGCCTGAGGGCCGCACTAGTAACGATTGCATTGACCATTCCCGTGAGCGCGGATTGCACTACTGCTCTCGCGTCGGGGCCGGGATCGGCGGCACTAACCGCGCCAGGTAAGGAGGCGGCAAAAGCTTCAAGACGATCTTTGCTGATTATGCCAGGCATCCACTGGACGATAAATTCGCCTCGGTTATTTCGGTTTCGCTTGTTTCGCCGCTTCCGAATCCGTTGCAACTTAGGAACAGTTCTGCCTTGAGCTACAAGTTCGACCGCTGATGCCGCGACGAGACTGAGCCAACGAGCGCTCGCTCCGAGTTGATGCCCCTCCGAGGGGACCGCCAGGTCGCGATCTAGTGAGCTGTTCGCTTCAAAGTCGTCCTCGGATTCGATGTGGTCGTGTTGTTGCGTTGATACTTCTTCTATGGCAACGCTCAAAGATGGATCTGTCCACGGTTGTGTTGACAACGCTGCCAACCAGCCAAGAATGTCGGTGACTTCAGCGCTCACTGCTGATGCAGAGACCCCTCCAGGCAGAGAGATGTTTCGATGATCTTCCCAGGCATTTGCTGGCGCGCCAGTTTGCACGAGCCGATCTATAACTTCTTCGGTAGTTTCGGGTTGGTTATAGGCTCCCGCCGCCCACGCGATGACTCTGCCAGAGGTCCAAGACAACTGGAGCACCGTTGATTCGGGCGGCGTATCAGGTAGTAGCGCCTCAACCTTTTCTTGCTCGTCTTCAAGATCATACGGTTGGCCAGTGGCTCGCCGGTAGGCCGCTGTTAAGAGACCGAGTTCGCTCTCGAAATCGACGATGATCTGATTCCGCTGAGGTCCCTTAAGTCGACGCACTGAGTGCAGACGGTCCTCAGAAGCTTCAATCATGTCAATCAGCACATTTCGCCAACGTAAGCGATCGGTTGAAAGTTCTGCTGCGATTTGTTCGTCCGCTTCGCCGTCTGCTTCTAACCGCGCGAGCGCAGCAATTTCTTGCCAAGAAAGATCAACCAAGCGCGACGACGCACGCGTGTTAGTGACCTTTCGAGGTTCAGTTTTGGTTGTGGGGCTTAGTGATTGCACTTTGAGCGTTCCCCGAAGTGAAAAAGCGGATTACACGTGGGTTCCGCGACCTTCCCGCTTTGGCAAATATTGCGGGCACGGAACCATGACACTGGAGTCCGATTACCGGCGTCAGTAGTACTTCGATGCCTCGGCAGGTACGGAACCCGAGTGATGTCTTTGGCAGCGGGAGTCCCCGGTACCTACGACAAAAGTAATTATACCTTGGGTAGGCGCAAGACGCCAGGGACGTCGGTTTCTAACCAAACCGGCGATTTAGCAAGGTAGCCGTATGCTGGGAGTCATGCGCTGGTCCTCCGCCTTTATTCCGACGTTGCGTGACGCCCCAGCTGACGCTGAAGCGGCTAGTCACAAGCTGTTAGTTCGAGGAGGATTCATTCGACAGTTGCATTCCGGTCACTACAGTCTTTTGCCCCTTGGTCTGCGAGTTCACGACAAAGTTGCCCAAATCGTGCGAGAAGAAATGGATGCAATTGGCGGTCAAGAATTTCTTTTACCGGCCATGCACCCCGCATCGTTATGGAAACAGAGTGGCCGATGGGACTTAATGGGCGAGGAGATGTTCCGCCTTCAAGACCGAAGTGGTGTTGAACTCGCCCTCGGGATGACTCACGAAGAGATCTTTTCCTCAATCGCTACCGTGTTGAACTCGTATAAGGAACTGCCACAGATTTGGTATCAAATCCAAACAAAATTTCGCGATGAACCGCGGCCTAAAAGCGGTCTCCTACGAGTCCGAGAATTCGCGATGAAGGACTCTTACAGTTTTGATCTCGAAGACGCGGGGCTTGATCATGCTTTTCAGGCGCACCACGATGCATACGTAAAGATATTCGAGCGCCTCGGCCTTAATGCGATGCCAGTCCAAGCGTCATCGGGTGCGATGGGCGGGTCGGCGAGCATTGAGTTTATGGTCCCCTCCCCTGCCGGCGAGGATGACGTTCTCCGATGCGTTAGCTGCGGGTACAAGGCAAATGTTGAGCGGGGAACGTCAGAGCTTGCTGTCATCGTTGACGAAAGCGGACCTGATCAGCCAGAACGAATTGCTACACCAGGTGTTCGCAGCATTGCGGGGCTCGAGGAGATGGACGGTGGAGCTACCGCCGAAAACCAGATAAAGACCATGGTGATGGTCTTGGACGACGAAATCACCCTGGCTTTGTTACGCGGGGACCACCAGCTCAACCTCCAAAAACTGCAAGATTATTCAGGGGCGGTGGACATACGGCCAGCTGAACCCACCGAAGTAGTAAAAAAATTAGGTGCGAGCCCCGGCAGTCTTGGCGCAGTTGGCGTTAAATCCCTAAGAGTCATCGCTGATTTCGCGCTGGATGGCCGAACAAACATGATGACAGGGGCAAACGAGGACGACTGGCACTTAGGAGGCGTCTCCGTTCAACGGGACATTCAAATCGATGGATGGGCTGACCTTCGCGAGGTTCAAGCCGGCGAACCTTGTGTTGAGTGTGGAGAAACGCTAGAGATTGTTCGATGTATAGAGGCCGGCCACATCTTCAAGCTCGGTCGTAAGTACGCCGACGCAATGGGGATTTCAGTGTTGGATGCCGACGGACGGTCGCAGGTTCCGACTATGGGCAGTTACGGAATCGGTATCGGGCGAGCCGTAGCCGCTGTGGCGGAAAATCATCACGATGATGTTGGCCTGATATGGCCTCTCTCGGTCGCTCCGTACGAAATTTTGGTGACAGTGCTGGATATCGATGACGAGGCTTGTATGGAGGTGGCATCTCATTTGGAGATCTCGCTTCGCGAAGCAGGAATCGATGTTCTCGTCGACGACCGCAAAGCTCGGCCTGGCGTCAAATTTGCCGACGCGGAATTGATAGGGATCCCCTATCGGGTGACAGTAGGCACTCGAGGCTTAGCGAAGGGTGAAGTGGAGTTCACTCCGCGTTCTACAGGTGAAACCAGAATGATTGATCGACATGCGCTACTTGAAACGGTTCTTGAGGCCCTAGTTGCCACCGTTTGATCCGTAATGCGGTACTGTTCCACCATGTGGATTAAACCACAGGCTACTCAGGGTGTAGTTGGCCACCTGTGCGGTGACCGATGCACGGTTCGGGTTCGGGAGCAACGTGTATGAGCGAGCAACAAGAACCCGAGGAAGACTTCGACCTTTCTTCGCTGAACGACGAAGACTTGACAGCGCAAATGCACGACGATCTTTACGATGGGTTAGCCGACGAGATCGCCGAAGGTACTGAGCTTCTACTTGAGCGGGGTTGGAGCCCTGATGCTGTCCTGAATGATGCCTTAGTGGAAGGAATGCGAGTCGTCGGTATCGATTTCCGCGACGGCATCCTCTTTGTCCCCGAGGTGTTGCTCGCTGCCAATGCAATGAAGGCCGGCATGGCCATCCTCCGGCCCTTGCTTGCAGAAACTGGCGCAAAGCCGGTCGGCAAGGTTGTGATCGGTACCGTTAAAGGTGACATCCACGACATAGGAAAAAATCTGGTGGCGATGATGCTTGAGGGCGCCGGCTTTGACGTGATTGATCTTGGCATCAATACCGATGTGGACGAATATCTGGAAGCCCTTAACGAACACGAGCCTGACATCTTAGGTATGTCGGCCTTGTTGACGACAACGATGCCTTACATGAAAGTCGTAATCGACACGCTGACAGAGCAAGGCCTTCGCGATGAGTACATAGTGCTTGTAGGAGGTGCGCCACTGAATCAAGAGTTCGGCGACGCTATAGGAGCCGACGCATACTGTCGCGATGCCGCAGTAGCTGCGGAAACCGCAACGCAGTTTGTACAAAAAAAACGGGAAAACGCGTGATGCAACGTCCGCGCCTTTTGGTCCTCGGCTGCGGTGCGTTAGCACGTGAGTTCAGCGAGTTACTAAAGCTGAACGGGCTTGCCGAAGTCACACTTGAGTGTTTGCCTGCGTCGCTCCACAACCACCCCGAGAGAATCTCCGTTCAGGTACGCGAACGGTTGGAGATCGCAGTCCATCGTTACGACAAGATTCTGCTGGGCTATGGCGATTGTGGGACTGGCGGTGGCTTGGATTTACTTTGTGAAGAGTTCAACGTGGTTCGCTTGCCTGGAGCGCACTGCTACGAGTTTTATTTAGACGGAGGGGTTTTTGAAGCACTCCACGACTCAGAACCCGCGACGTTCTATTTAACCGACTATTTAGCGAAGCATTTCGATCGTGTTGTCTTTGATGGGTTGGGGATCACCTCCCATCCTGAACTCCTCGAGATCTATTTTGGTAACTACAAGAGAGTCGTTTTCTTAACCCAAACCGATTCGCGAGTGTTGCGCTCGCATGCCCTACACGCGGCAACCAAGCTTGGGTTGCCATTGGAAGTGATGGTGACCGGCTACGGCCAGATGGAGACGGCTGTTATCGATTTCGGAATTCGTGAGCGAAAACCGACTAGCAGATCGCTACAAACGGTAGGCACAGTTCGATGACGGGCCGACGAAGGCGTCGCCGGACACAGGAAATCACAGTTATTTCCTGGCGCGATATCCCAGCTCAAGTCACCGCTGTTTCTGAAGGAGACAAGGAAACAACTGTTCTTTCGGACCGCTTTCAACACGCCATTGATCGGGCGGCAGCGATCGCCGGTTTCACCGAAACCAACGCCTATTTGGCGGAATGGCGTCGCAATACGCACCCTCTCTCAGGGTGCGCCGGTGATGCGGTCAAATCCTTAGTAGCCCAGCTTGAAGCGGAACACAGCTCGGACCGCCTCGAGGCATTAGTTCTCAACGGTGGCCTTGACGCTATAAGTCCTGGATAGACCCAGCGGTGGTCTCAAATGAGCTTCTGAGCTGAGAGCGAAGACACGGCAACAAAACAAGACAGACCCGACAGGAACCTTATGACCGACACAGTGATCAGTTCAGCATCGAAGGAGGTGGTCATCGGTTTTAATCGCCCTTTCGTGATGATTGGAGAGAGGATCAATCCCACAGGACGGAAGCTCCTCGCCGAAGAAATGAAGAATGGCGACTTTTCTCGGGTGGAAGCCGACGCCTTAAGCCAGGTTGCTGCCGGAGCACACATGCTCGATGTCAATGCTGGTATTCCTTTAGCTGACGAACCGGCACTGCTCTGTGAAGCGATTCGGCTCGTACAGTCGGTGACCGATGTTCCGCTCTCTATTGACTCCTCCATCATTGAGGCCTTAGAAGCCGGGATAGCCGCATATGAGGGGAAGCCGCTAATTAACTCGGTTACAGGTGAACTAGAAGTAATGGAACGAATTCTCCCGCTAGTAGCAAAAAGCGGGGCCGCCGTTGTTGCGATCTCTAACGATGAAACTGGGATCAGCGAGGACCCTGACGTTCGATTTGAAGTCGCGAAACGAATCGTGAGCGTTGCCAACGATTTTGGAATCTCAACAGCCGACGTAGTAGTTGACCCCCTGGTGATGCCCATTGGGGCGATGGGTAACGCCGGACGGCAAGTCTTCCACCTTGTCCGCCGACTTCGGGAAGAATTAGGAGTCAACACAACCTGTGGAGCATCCAACGTAAGTTTCGGTCTCCCGAATCGCCACGCGATAACAGGGACCTTTTTGGCAATGGCGGTTGGGGCCGGAATGACCTCGGCGATCATGAACCCGCTCCATGCGGAGGTGAAATCAGCCGTCATGGGAGCGGATGTCCTTATGGGAAACGATCAAAATTGCGCGAGTTGGATCAGCGTTAACCGTGACCCCGACGCGACCCCGGGGAGACGCGGCGGTCGCAACAATCGACGACGAGGACCCACCCAAGCGACGGCCTGAGAATGTCATGAGCAGCGAACATCGCGTTATCTTCACTCCCTCTGGCCTAGAAGGTCGCGCATCTGAAGGAACCACGGCGCTGGACGTTGCTCGACAGTTTGGTGTTGACCTGGACAGTGTCTGTGGAGGCAGAGGCATCTGTGGCCGCTGCCAGGTGGTGCCGTCGTTTGGTGAATTTTCCAAATGGGCGGTCGCCTCGAATGACACTCATTTGAGTGCTCCGAATGCAACGGAAGGCGCCTACAACGGAAAGCGAGCAATAGAGCGAGGTGCCCGACTCGGATGCCAGACGAACATTCTTGGTGATGTCGTCCTAGACGTCCCACCGGCAAGTCAACTACATGCGGCGGTGATCCGAAAGGAAATCAGCCTTGCTGGACTTGTGTTGGACCCCGTCAGCACCCTGCACGTTATTTCAATCCCCAAACCGGAGTTAGGAAGCTCCTCCTCGCTTACTGAGGCGGTGAAAGCGGCTCTTATTGCAGAGTGGTCACTCGAGGTTAATGGGTTTAGGCCAGAGGCCTTGCGTTCCCTACAAGCGGCTTCAGGTCAGACAGATAGCACCCTGACCGTGCAAGTTCGCCGAAACTCGCACGGGTTGAGGGTCGAATCAGTTCGACCAGGCATGTCGGTGGAATTACTGGGGGTCGCGGTCGATGTTGGCTCGACGACAATCGCCGGCCATCTTCTCGATTTGGCGACAGGTGAAGTGCTTGCTACCGGTGGGCTTATGAACCCTCAGATCCGCTTGGGTGAAGATCTGATGAGTCGGGTCAGCTATGCGATGATGAATGCCGACGGAGACAAGGAGCTAACCCGTGTAGTTCGTGAGGCCATCTCCGAACTGATTCAGAATTTGGTGACAGAGGCGAACGTCGACGTTGCCCATGTCGCAGAGCTGGTTATGGTCGGTAACCCAGTGATGCATCATCTGCTTCTCGGCTTGGACCCAACGCCTTTGGGACAGGCTCCGTTCCTTCTAGCGACTGCTGACGCAGTTGAGGTACCAGGGGAGAATCTCGACTTCCCGACTCAGCGCGCGTCTGTTTATTTGCCCCCCTGTATCGCTGGCCACGTGGGCGCTGACACTGCTGCTGTGATTCTGGCCGAAGGCCCTCACAGGTCGCCGGAAATCCAGCTCCTTGTCGATATCGGTACCAACGCAGAAATTGTGTTGGGTAACGAGGAACGCCTGTGCGCTGCTTCAAGCCCTACCGGCCCAGCATTTGAAGGCGCCCAAATTTCTTGTGGTCAACGAGCGATCCCAGGAGCAATCGAACGTGTGCGGATTGATCGAGAAACGTTCGAGGCTTCCGTTAAGCCAATCGGCTGCGATATCTGGTCCAACGAACCAGGGTTTCTGGAGGCGACAAAGGGCACAGATATTACAGGTATCTGTGGGTCAGGCATTGTTGAAGCGATTGCTGAGATGTTTCTCAGTGGCCTGATGACGCGCGATGGAGTTATTTTGGATAGCCGAGAGAAAAGCGACCGGATCATCGAAAACGATCGCACCTTCTCCTACGTCCTTTACCCCGCAACAGACCAAACGCACGGACAGCCTGTCGTCATAACTCAAAATGACGTGAGAGCGATACAACTTGCGAAGGCGGCCCTGAGAGCTGGCATTGATCTATTGATGGAACACGCGGATGTGCAAGAGGTGGACATGGTTCGCTTAGCGGGGGCTTTCGGGGCGCACATCGACCCTGTGTACGCGATGGTCCTTGGGTTAATCCCCGACTGCGCCCTTTCACAGGTTCGAGCAGTAGGTAATGCTGCAGGTAGCGGGGCCGTTCGAATGCTTATTTCTCGAGATCAACGACTCGAAATTGAAGCAGTTGTTCAAACGGTCGAGAAAATTGAAACAGCGACTGAACCCCGGTTCCAGCAGCTCTTTGTTGATGCCATGGCTTTTCCTCATGCAGCATTGCCAACCCCGCACCTGAACGAACTCGTTGATTTTTCGAACGTAAATATTGAGCCGATAGAGGCTCGTCGCCGTAACCGGAATCGGCGCCAGAGCGTCAATAAGGAGATTTAGCGTGGCTACACGTAGAGGAGGCGGGCGAGCGGCCCGTCGTGAACTTAGAAGCGCCGCTCCCCCAGCGTCGGCGCCGTTTATGGAACGGAAGATACCGCCAGTTGAGGTTCTCGACGAAGAATCGTTGGTGCAAATTGAAGAAAACGCGGAAATCATCCTCAGTGAAATAGGCATAGCGTTCCAAGAGTTCCCCGAGGCCCTCGATCTGTGGCGCGCGGCAGGCGCTCAAGTTGAGGGAGATTTAGTCAAGTTTCCCAAAGGGCTGTGTCGGCGGTTGGTCCAGGAGTCTGCTCCGAGTATTTACACACAGCACGCGCGCAATCCGCAACGATCTGTTCAGATTGGCGGCAATAGCACGGTATTTGCCCCGAACTATGGGTCGCCTTTCGTGACAGACCTAGATCTGGGGCGCAGATACGCCACGCTCGAGGATTTCCAGAACGTGGTGAAGCTCACGTACAGCCTTCCAAGTCTCCATCACAGCGGTGGCACTGTCGTCGAGCCGGTCGATATTCCAGTTAACAAGCGACACCTCGACATGGTGTATTCACATTTGAAGTTCAGCGACAAGCCTTTGATGGGTTCGGTGACGGCCCCGGAAAGAGCCGTCGATTCCATCGAATTGTGTCGCCTCGCTTTTGGCGGGGATCTCGGCGATCGAACCGTTACTACCAGCCTCATTAATGCGTCCTCGCCATTGCGTTGGGACGCCACCATGTTGGGAGCAGCGAAGGTTTATGCCGAGAACAATCAAGCGTGCGTGATCTCACCGTTCATTTTGGCCGGCGCCATGTCGCCTGTCACCGTGGCGGGACTGGCAGCGCAAGCGTTGGCCGAAGCCCTTTCGGGGATGGCGTTTTGCCAACTTGTGAGGCCCGGCGCCCCGGTAGTTTTCGGCACCTTCGCCTCCTCTATGTCGATGGCGACTGGCGCGCCAACTTTCGGGACACCCGAAGCAGGCCTAGCGATATATGTAATGGCCGCGCTTGCGAGACGAGTCGGTGTGCCGTTTCGTTCCGGGGGTCAAATGACCTCATCGAAGAGCCCTGACGCCCAGGCAGCCTACGAGTCACTAGCGACCCTGTTGCCCACGATGCAAGCAGGCGTAAATTTTGTTCTTCACGCCGCCGGATGGATTGAGGGTGGGCTTGCCCTCAGCTACGAGAAGCTCGTGATGGACGCGGATCAATTGGGCATGATGCAGGTGTACGCGGACGGCGTGGACATGACTGAAAACGGGCAAGCCATGGATGCCTTCAGGACGAACCCGCATGGACAGCATTTCCTTGGGAATCCGCACACGTTGGAAAACTTCGAATCCGCGTTCTATAGATCCCAAATTGCCGACAACAACAGTTACGAACAGTGGTTTGAGGACGGTGAGAAGACTGCTGCTCAGCGAGCCAACGGCATCTGGAAACAAATGTTGATGGATTACGAACCGCCCGCACTCGATGAAGCGGCTGACTTGGCGATGATTGATTACATGGCTCGCCGTAAGAGTGAAGAACCCGATGCGATCGGCTGATCAGCCGCCGACTACCGCAGCCGTGCCTACTACTGCCATAGCGATGCCCCAGGCCTGTCTTGTGGTGGCTTGGTCGTTGTAGGCAAATACTCCAACCAAGACGCTGAAAACTGGAAACAGCGACATGGCCACGACGGTCGCCAGAGGGTCGAACTGCAGCCCGAGAAAACACGTGATGCTGGCACCTCCAGCGCACACGCCACCGACGAGTGCCGTCAAACGCGTCCCGGATGGCGGGCGCAGGGACGCCCGTGCAGTCATTGCGACGGGAACCATCACTGCGAATGCAAGTAATCGTTGGCTAGTGAGAACCCAAGTTCCGCCGTTGGCGGTCACGTTGAGTAGGACCGTTACACCAAATCCGTACCCCAGCCCCGAACTCAACCCCCACAAGACCCCACTTTTGATTCTTCCCGCTACCTCCCCGTCGGTGGTGACGATCACCAAACCCGCCAACGCTAAGACGACGCCGATCGCGGTGAGTTGAGAAACACCCTCACCAATAACGAGAACCCATATAAATGGCACACAAGTTGCTATGACCGCTGTTACGGGAGCCACCACGGCTGATGTTGTATTTTTGAGGCCTAAGTAGTAGCAGCAAAGTCCGGTGGCGAACCCCAGTCCTGATGCAGCACCCAACGTGAGATCTCGATATTCAGGTTTGCCGCGCCAGATTAGGAGGGAGAGTGCCACGGTGATTGCGCCAAATCCCTGCATCGCCGTCGCACTAGTAATCGGTGAAGAACGGTTTGAGACACGCCTGCCGAATAGATCGCCGAGACCTATCAGAAGAGCGGTCAAGAGGCCGAACGCGGCGCCGATCACTTACGTCTAATGCAGGTAGCCACGAAGGTGAGGGTACGCTGCCCATCGGCTAGCGGCTCGCGGAGAAACAGATGACGAAAGCCTTGCGAAGCGAAAATGAAACCATTTACGACTTTGTCATCGTCGGTGGTGGCTCAGCTGGGTGCGCCCTCGCTAATCGACTAAGCGAAGACTCGTCCAATCACGTGCTGCTGCTAGAAGCTGGACGCCCTGATTACATCTGGGACCCGTTCATACACATGCCAGCTGCGTTTGCTTTTCCTATCGGGTCGCGATTTTATGACTGGAAATATGAATCAGAGCCCGAAGCATCAATGAATGACCGCCGCGTGTACCACGCACGCGGGAAGGTGCTCGGTGGGAGTTCGAGCATCAACGGAATGATTTTTCAGCGTGGCAATCCGCTAGATATGGAGAGGTGGTCGCAGCAACCCGGTATGGAAACATGGGATTACGCTCACACCCTCCCCTACTTCAAACGACTTGAGACTTGCCTTGCAGGCGGAGACCAATGGAGGGGTGATGCCGGCCCACTCAAGCTGGAACGCGGTGCGGCTAAGGGGCCGTTGTTCGAAGCGTTCTTTCTCGCATGCCAACAGGCCGGGTACTCCTTGACCACCGACGTCAACGGCTACCGACAAGAAGGGTTTGCGGCATTTGACCGAAACATTCACCGCGGTCGGAGGCTGAGCGCCGCACGGGCATACCTTCATCCAGTGATGAACAGACCCAACCTTGTCGTCCGCACGCGAACGCACACGACTCGTTTATTGACTGAAGGAACATGCGTTGTAGGCGTGGAAACTGTCCAACGTTCAATGTTTGGCAGTCACGGAAAGCCGATTGAGTACCGTGCTCGAAACGTAATTTGTTGCGCGGGGGCGCTCAATACTCCCCAGTTGCTTCAATTAAGCGGTATCGGCCCAAAGAAAACACTGGAACAGTTCGGTATTCCAGTGGTCGCAGACCTACCCGGAGTGGGAGAGAACCTCCAAGATCACTTGGAGGTCTACATTCAGCACTCGTCCCTACGGAGCATTACCCAGCAACCAAATTTGTCGGTTGGGAGGCGGCCGTTGATTGGTCTTCAATGGCTGTTTCGGCGCGGACCAGCGACCTCAAACCACTTCGAAGCAGGAGGATTCGTTCGCAGCAACAGGGAGGCGGCTTACCCGAACCTAATGATGCATTTCTTGCCACTGGCGGTGCGATATGACGGCGAGGTCGCCAAAACTGACCATGGCTACCAGGTACACATCGGCCCTATGCACGCAGACACGCGAGGATCGGTGATGATCCAGTCCGATGACCCCTTCGTGAAGCCTCAGATCCGCTTCAATTACCTCAGTACATGGAATGACTGCCGCGAATGGATCGCAGCTGTGAAAACTGCTCGCAACGTTTTAAAGCAGCCCGCGTTTGACGAAATTAACGGGGGTGAACTGTCCCCCGGTCCGAATGTAGAAACTGACGAAGACATATTGGATTGGGTTCGACGCGATGCTGAAACAGCACTCCACCCGTGTGGAACAGCGCGGATGGGTGTCGGATCGCAAACGGTTGTGGACCCCACGACAATGGGTGTTCATTCGGTCAAAGGGCTCAAGGTGGTGGATGCGTCAGTCATCCCATTTATCACCAACGGCAATATTTACGCTCCAACCATGATGATTGCAGAAAAAGCGGCTGATCTGATTCTCGAAAATACGCCCCTTGCGCCGGAGGAGCCAGGTTTTCATCAATAAATAGGGACGTCTTAGCGTTGTAGGGATGGTCTCATTCAGCGTCGACGGCGATATAGCAAAGCAACGACCATTCTTGATGCCCGTAAAGGAAAGGGCTGAAAACGTCCCTGTTCCTCAACTGTAGGGGCATCGTGGAGGAACACGCGATACAACAAATATCCGGTCATGACAACGAAAATCATCGCCGGTACGAAAAAGAACATATTGAGGGAGGCACTCATAGCCGGCGCGGTCACCAAGGGTCCTACAAACGCACCAACCCCATGTACCCGGACAAGTAGCGCCGCTGCCCCAGTCATTTGCTCTGTTCGGAGCCAGTCATTGGTGTAAGCGACCGTGATTGAGTAGATGGGGAAAGCCATCCCACCCAAGAGGCCTAGACAAAGTATTGAAACAAGTCCCGTCTCACTGATCGCCAGCATTACAAAGCACATAGCTCCTGCTGCCGCGGATGCTGCCGTCAGGACGCCACGGCGCGGTACTCGGTCAGATAAACGTCCAATAGGGATCTGGAGGAGCATGGACCCGAAGAGCGGTGCTCCAACAAAGTGTGCGATTTGGATTGCCCCCCAGCTGTTGGCTGCTCCATAAACAGGGCCGAGGCCGATGATGATCCCGAGAGTCATGCCCGAAAGAAAACAGACGACGAGGCCTGTCGGCACGATGGAATACAGAGCGCGCAGCGTAAAAGGTTCCGGCACAGCTACCGGCGGAGCTGTTCTGCTTGATAGCGCTATAGGCACAAGTGCCATTGAAACCATCACCGATGCGACCGCAAAGAGAGTGAAGCCCCTTGTGTTGGCGAGTCCAATGGCGTACTGACCACTCATCGTGGCGCCAACCGCAATGACTGTGTAGACGCTCAGTATGCGGCCTCGGGATTCGTTAGTGGCCAGATCATTTAGCCAGGACTCCGCAACAACATAAAGCGCGGCGCAGCACACACCGAAGGTAAGACGACACAAACCCCAACTGATCGGGCTTATCCAAAGTCCTTGGAGGAGAACGATGCTGGAGGCAGTTGAGGCCAAGCCAGCGAAAGTCCTTATGTGCCCCACTTTGGCTAGGGCGTGTCCTACGAATCGGGTCCCCACAATAAAGCCCGCGTAATAGAGGGCCATTACGAGGGATGCGGTAAGCGTGCTAAATCCAGCTTCCTCTGCTCGCAAACCCAGCAGCGGACGTTGCAGGCCCACCCCTGCCTGCAACAGCGCTATGCCTAAGAAAAGAGACCACGCGTTCGAAGTGATGGAGGGTTTCGGCACCGGGTCCTCCCTTCTGAAGTGGGCGTTGCTAAATGGAGGCAGGGGGCAGAATTATGCCGTTCTGATCGGCTTGTTGTTGATCAGGAGGCAATTATTTTCGTTATCTTCATGCCGGCAGGGTCAGGGTATTTCTCTCGGTTTGAATTCGGGGGCATGGACGTACTGCCACCCGAAACGGCCCTTGATGCATAGATGGCCTGAAGTTACTGAATGGTCGGACGGCGAAGTGACCTTAACTATCTGATTGTCTTGCGTATGAAGTTCCAGGCTGCATCCCACACCGCAATAGGAACAGACGGTTTCGGTTATTTCTTGCTCCGTCGGTCGCCAGTCTTTGGCATCACGAAGATCGAACTCAGTTTTAAATTGGAGTGCGTTAGTGGGACACACTCCGACACAGTTCCCGCAATAAACACACGCAGATTCGGGCAGTGGTACTTCATATTCAGTAGAGACCCGAGCATCGAAGCCGCGGCCAGCGATAGCGATAGCAAAAGTGTGTTGGGCATCATCTCCGCACGCCTCAACGCACTTGTAGCAAAGAACGCACTTGTCGTAGGCGCGAACGAAGAGATCATCTTCAATCTTAATTTGGTCTTCAATTTTTGCTGGGGCTTTGTATCGCTCCGTGTCAACCTCGTACATCTCTGACCAAGCCACCAGGTCAGGGCTTTGTGACAGGTCATTGGTCGAGGTTAAAAACTCTAAGACCATTTTCCGGCTCAAACGGACGCGTTCGCTGTCCGTCTGAATTTGGGCACCGTCTTCACATACCCGCGAGCACGAGGGGATTAAGGCCCGAGAACCTTGTTGTTCGACTACGCAAAGTCTGCATGCATTGACCGGTGTCAGGTTCTCAGCCCAACAAAGGGTCGGTATCTCTATTCCTGCAGAGCTTGCCGCTTGAAGAAGTGTTGTTCCTTCCTCAACGTTGACCGTCACGCCATTGATGTGCACCGAGACTTGCGAGGCAACTTGTTCTTTCATGACGCACCTTGAGGAAGAAGTCCGAGATCAAGAGCTGACTGGATGGCTGAGGCCGCTGTGTGGCCGAGCCCGCAGATAGAGGCATCGCTCATCACCGCTGAGATGTCGTCAAGCAGCTCCCGTTGAGCCTTGTCGGGGCCTTCTTTCTTTATTTGAAGGAGTACTTCGTGCTGTCGTACCGTTCCGATCCGACAGGGAACACATTGCCCACAGGACTCGTCGCGGAAAAACTGGGCAAGACGCCTAGTGATATCCAACATGTTGACGTCAGTTGAGAACACCATTATTGCCCCGGAACCAAGCGTGGTCTCATTAGCCGCTGCGTCTTCGAGTGTTAGGGGGAGGTCTAGTTTCTCCGGGCCGACGAAACGACCGGCAGCGCCTCCCATAAGGATGGCCTGTAGATCCCCGACCACTCCCCCGGCCGTCTCAAGCAGGTTTCCCAGCGAGACCCCGAAAGGAACCTCATACAGGCCCGGAAATTGGATGTGCCCGGACAAACAAAACAGTTTCGTTCCGGGAGATCGTTCCGTGCCCAACGACCGATACGCGTCAACTCCGCCATTTAGGATCTCGAGAACGTTGATCAAGGTCTCGGGATTATTGATGACTGTGGGTTCGCCGAACAATCCGCTTGTCGTGGGAAATGGTGGTTTGTTTCGAGGTTCTCCGCGTCGACCTTCAATGGAGTTAAACAAAGCTGTTTCTTCACCGCAGATGTATGCGCCGGCCCCGCGTCGCACTTCGATGTCGAAAGAATATTCAGAACCACAGATCCTGGAGCCAAGGTATCCCGATGAGCGGGAGCGTTCTATCGCATGATTTAAGCGGTGTGTGGCTAGTGGATATTCGCCTCGGACATAAATCCACCCACGTTTGGACCCCGTAGTAACGCCTGCAATCGTCATCGCTTCGATGATCGCAAACGGATCGTTTTCCATAATTAAACGATCCTTGAAGGTTCCGGGTTCGCTCTCGTCCGCGTTGGCAACCACATGTTTAGATTGGGAACTCTCCTCAGCAACGGCACGCCACTTAGTCCCGGTAGGAAAGGCGGCGCCGCCCCTCCCAGACAAGCCGGATGCTTCAAGTGTGTTCAGGACCGCGTCTGCCCCTATATCTAGCGCCCGAGTCAACGCGGCGTAACCTCCGTTCGATAAATAGGATTCGATGCTCAGTGGGTCTGCGACACCAAAGCGTTTAAGTAACCGGAGTGAAGAGTCACCACGCTGAGGATGCGAAAACCCGTCAGCGTCAGCTGGAACTTGGTCGGGAGTTCCTACGCCCTGAATGAATATTGCGGGAGCGCGCTCGCATTGGCCAAGGCAAGGACTTTTGTGCACTCTCTGACCGGCTGCTTGGATCTCCGATATCAGGTCGTCTGAACCCGCTATGGCGCATGCTGCATCGACGCAAATGTGGTTTTGGGGACCCGGCGCCGACGGCTTCTCCGTTTCAAACAAATCGTAAAATGTTGCGACGCCGTATGCCTCTGCAGGAGGCACCTGAAGAAGTTCCGCCAAGTAATTGAGACCGCCGGGGCTTATCCAACCCTGGGAGTTCTGCAGCAGATGTAGGCCAGGGAGCAGCAGGTGACGCTGCTCGCGGCGTCGCGTCACCCCACTACGTACAACCCTTTCTCCTTCCCAAACCACAACCGTTTCGCCAACGAAAGCGTCGACGATTTCCATCTCTTTTGCATCAGGCAAAGCGTCGCCGAATTGGAGGTCAGCCACGCGAGGTTCCTAGGGGCAGTTTGTCGATCCGAATGGATGCGGCTTTGAATTCCGCGGTACCGCTGCGTGGATCCCATTCATCGTTGGTGAGAAGGTTGAGGTCCACCAACTCAGGAAAATGAAAGGTTGAAAAGGCCAACCCTGCCACTTGGTCCGGTTCGATTTTGATGTGCATTTCGACGGAGCCCCTAGGTGAAGACACCGATACACGTTCTCCGTCTACGACCTTGAGATTCAGGGCATCAGCTGCGCTGATTTCTAGATGTGATCCGGAACGTATGGGAGATTCATACCCGCTGGATTGAACTCCTGTGTTGTAGGAATCGAGGGCTCTGCCGGTTGTCAACCGCAAAGGGAAGTCGTCTGTTAGCTGCTCTTTGGGACCCTCGTACCGGGTAATCGAGAATGGCGCAGGCTCATGTCCGCCTAGGTTCTCTTCCCAAAGCCATCCGTGTAGGTAAGGCGTGCCCGGGTGGTCGATATTGGGGCATGGCCATTGCAATCCACGTTCGCGTTCGAGGCGTTGGTAGCTCATCCCAGCGTGCATTGGGGACAATGATCGAAGTTCGTTCCACAGCTCTTCGGGAGTTTCAGCGGCCCATTTGGCTCCCATGCGTTGGGCAAGTTCGCCAATAATTTCGTAATCGTGTCGACAATCGCCAGGTGCAGTGACTGCCGCCCGCACGCGTTGCACTCGTCTTTCGCTAGACGTCACAGTGCCCTCAGATTCAGCCCATCCGACCGTCGCGGGAAGTACAACGTCGGCGAGTTGTGCGGTGCGCGTGAGGAAGATGTCCTGAACCACGAGAATGTCGAGTTCAGCGAGGAGTTTCCGAGTGTGTACAACATCAGCTTCTGAATCGGCTGGGTTTTCGCCGATGATGTAAAGGGCCGTCAAATCGCCTTGGGCCATGGCCTCAAACATCAAGGTTAAGTGCAGCCCAGGTACCGGATTGATAGGGGCGCCGTAAACGGATTCAAACTTCGCCCGAACTGTGTCGTCGGCGACGTCTTGGAAGCCCGGGAGTTTGTTGGGGAGGGCGCCCATGTCCCCGCCTCCTTGGACGTTGTTTTGGCCACGAAGCGGCACTAACCCCGATCCCCAACGACCGACATGCCCGGTCAATAGGGCAAGGTTGCAGAGCGACAACACGTTCTCGACGCCATTGTGATGCTCTGTGATGCCGAGGGTCCAAAGAATTTGCGCAGTGGGTGCAGTTGCGTACTCGTGCGCTAATTCCCGTATGGCTTCGGCAGCAACGCCTGTAGTTGCCGCTGCCCGTTCGAGCGTGTACTCATCGACGTGTTCAGCGAAGGCGTCGAACCCTGCTGTCGCATGTTCGATGAAATTTTTATCGTGGAGATCCGCGGCAATTATTTCTCTGGCCATGGCATTGGCGAGGGAAATATCGGTACCAACGTCTATTCCCAGCCACAGATCGGCGAATTTGGCAGATGCCGTTCGTCGGGGATCGACGGCGAACATTTTGGCACCTTCGGAGAGTCCCTTTAGGAGGTGGTGGAAATAGATGGGATGCGCGTCCCTCGCGTTGGACCCCCACAACAAAACAAAATCAGTGTCTTCCACCTCGGCGTAAGAGGAGGTTCCGCCGCCGACTCCAAACACTGTCGCCAGACCGACGACGCTAGGCGCGTGTCAAGTTCGGTTACAGGAATCAATGTTGTTAGAACCCACAGCGGTGCGCATGAATTTCTGTGCGGCGTAGTTCATTTCGTTCGTGCTCTTCGAACAACTGAAGAGACCGAATGTCTCATGGCCGCGCTCGTTGATGGCTTGGCGGAACCCTTTGGCAGCACGAGTGAGTGCCTCATCCCAAGTCGCTTCTCGAAGTTCTCCGTTTTCGCGAACCAGCGGTTTGGTGATGCGTGCTAGAGGCTTAGGGCGGTCTGTCTTCGAGTTCATAAAGGCTCCTGGGTCGCGATTGCCGTGGAGAGACGAACCTCTTTCAGTGTACGGGGCATCAAAGGGCTGGCTAAGTACGGCCGGGATTTTCAGATACGGAATTATTCAGTGCCGAGGCACGGATGGCACCATGGACATTGCAGGAGATGGCGTTTCGCCAAGGCAATGAATAGCTTGCCACCTGGAAACCTTGTTCCACGATGTGGCACACTCGGGCCGGAGGTTTTAAATGGCAGTGGTGCAGTCGGTACATAGGGCATTCGCAATATTGCGGGCTCTTTCTTCGGGTCCATTGGGGGTGACTGAGGTATCTCAACGCGTGGGGTTGCCTAAGAGCACTGTGGCTCGGTTGCTGGCGGCCCTTGATGAGGAAGGGGCGATCCGTCAAATTCAAGCGGGCGGTCGATATTCGTTGGACGACGGACTTCTTGATCTTGCAGGCGAAATGACTGGGCATCGGAACCTATTAGCGGTAGCTCGGTCACATTTGTTGGACTTGGTCGACTCGATTGGCGAGACATCAGGCATTGGTGTCAGAGAAGATCGGGAGATCTACTATGCCGACCACGTCGAGTTCGATAGTCAGGTTCAGATCAGAAATTGGACTGGGGAACATGCTGCACTACACCTTGTTCCATCTGGTCTCGTGTTTTTGGCACACATGAAAGCCGAAGACGTCGACGCGTATTTAGATGAGACGTTGGAGGCTGCGACGCCTCAGAGCGAAGTAGATCCAATCAAAATTCGACAACGACTTGGCCAAATTCGAAGAGTCGGCTATTCCTGGGTACACGAGGAATTTGCCGAGGGTCTCAACTCCGTAGCGGCACCTGTTTTCAATACTCGAGGCGACGTGATCGCTGCTCTCCACGTCCACGGCCCTGCTTACCGTTTCCCTGATCCTGAGCAAACTCACGACCTGGGCATCCTTTTGGTGGCTACGTGCGAACGTATGACGCGACAGCTCGGTTAATGGGCGAACAGGGACCCTCCGAGGCCGGTTTCAGCCTCTACGCTGCCGAACTTCTTCGATGACTGCCGGGATGACTTCGTGGAGGTCAGCAATAACGGCGTAGCCGGCTTTGGTAACCATGTTTGCTTCGCGGTCCGTGTTTATGGCGAGAATATTCTTCGATGCCATGGCGCCTACCCAGTGCTGGATAGCCCCTGAGATGCCACACGCGATGTAGATCTCTGGCGCGATACGAGTGCCGGTCTGACCGACTTGATCAGCGTGACTTCGCCAACCGTTGTTGGTGACTGCTCGCGAACAGCCGACGCGACCGCCAAGAAGGTCCGCTAATTCCTCCAGTTGGGCGAATCCGTCGGCGGAGCCGACGCCGCGACCGCCGGACACCACTACGGATGCGGTAGCGAGAGTTACCCCCTCGGTCTGAGTCACTCGGTCGCGGATAACTGTCCGCCCTAACCTCGGGTCCAGGTCGATCTCAACGGCACGAATCTCTATTCCATTTGCCCCAGCGGATAAGACGGGTTCGATCGAATGGTGGGTGTAGGAAACAATAAGGAGTTCTGCGTCAACGACGATGTCTTCTAGGAGTGATCCACCCCATTGGACTCGAGTTATTTCCCAAGCGTCGCCGCGTTGAACCTGGAGGCTGTTAGCAGCGAATGGGGCATCCAACCGCGCAGCAACCTGCGCCAATACTTCATTGCCTCGATCAGTTCCGACCGAGAGAATCACGGACGGCGAACACTGGTTTGCGAGTTCGACGATGGCCTGCCCCCATGCTTCTGGCCCATAATCGGATAGAACAGGAGAAGTCAGACAGTAAGCAAGTTCTACTCCGTAATCCGCGCACGTCTCCCCAAGGCCTTCGGCATCTTGCCCGACTAGAACAGCAGCGGTTTTTTGAGAAAGCTTCTCGCCGAGTGTTCTGGCAGCAGTCAAAGCCTCGCCTGCAGAAGCTGTGAGTTCACCTTGGTCGTGTTCTACGAAGACCAAAATTTCCCCCATCACAACACCCCCAATTCGTCGAGTAAATCGACTATCAGCGGCGCCGCGGCAGCACTCTCGCCCAGGACGGTGGTTTCGGTGACTTTCTCTTCGGGCTGGTGGAGACGGACTTTGGTTTGCCCTCCAGGGGGCACATCGATAGAAGCAACACCGATTTCGGCTTTCTTGGACGCGAGCCGACCTTTCATCGTCGGATAACGAGGGAGGTTGATACCTTCGCGGACCCCGAACACAGCTGGTGCTTCAAGTTGATACACCTCTACACCCGTGTCCACTTCTCTTCGAGCCATAAACACCCCGTCATCGATCTCGATGCCTTTAATGCCATTAACAATGGGGCGGTCCAATGCTACGGCGACCCTAACTCCAACCTGGAAGCCGCCGGCATCCGCTGATTCGTTTCCAAAGAAGATGAGGTCAAATTCGCCGTCCTTTGCTTCCAACTCGCTGACGGCTTGGGTGATTGCGTTTGCTGTCCGCTCAGGATCCCAGTCGATCCCGCTGTTGTTAGGGATCAGTACAAAGTCTGTACCTCCGACGCTCGCGGCGTAACGGAGTTGTTCTTCCGCTTCGGTAGGCCCCGCCGTTAGCACCGTGACTGTCCCGCCATGTTGTTCAATGATCTGCGCGGCTTCTTCGAGAGCGCACTCTTCGTGGGGACTTGTCGTAAAACCAAGATGTGAAGTATCTACATTTAGCTGGTCGGAACTTATGTTGATGCGTGAACCCGGAGCGGGTACTCGTTTCACGCAGACCAGAACCCGCATAGGTTCTCCTTAGTGAGGGTGTTGATTTGACTCGGTCCTACGCCTTCATGCGACCATTGTCAGGGTCAAAGAGAGCCAGGTTGGCCCCAGTGGCGGCGACCTTCACAGGATAGTTTTCGTTCTGGTACATGACTTGGAGCTCTGTGCCGATTTCACAAAGCTCAGTCGGTAGATAGGCCATACATAGGTACTTGCCAACGGAAGGGGCGTTGCCGGCCGTAGTAACCCTGCTTACCCTTCCTTTCGCATCGACGATACGTTCGCCGTTGGAGGTAAGCACAGGCTCATTTCCTGCGCCCATGGGGAAGCGGTCGTAACCATCAAGGCACGCATGGCTTTCGACCGTAAGCACACACAATTGAGCGCAGGGACTCTCTTCGCGTGCTTTCATGTACGCCTCTTTGCCAATGAAGTCGGCAGCCTTCACTTTCGGTCGAGCTAGTCCAGCCTCAACAGGTGTGTATTCGCTGTCTAACTCCGCACCCATCAAGCGATATCCCTTTTCGATCCGACCACTGGTTCCGTAGACCGCTGCGCCCACAGGGCGAAGATTGAAGTTCGACCCCTGCTCAGCGATGGCGTCCCACAGGGCAAGTCCATGTTGCGTTGGCGTGTATATCTCGAAGCCAGCGTCCCCTACGTACGACACTCGAAACATCTCTGTGGGAAGGCCAGCAATCAGGACCTCCTGGCAAGTGCCATAAGGAAATGCTTCTTGGTCAAGGCTCGACTCAGTGATTCCTTCAAGAATTGAGGTTGCCTGTGGACCCCAAACGCCGAAAGTACACAAACCGTTGGTTCGATTTTCGAATTGAACAGTGCCATCTTCGGGAAGATTGTGTCGGAACCAGTATTCGTCGCGCCCACCGTCGAAGGCTCCGGTCACAATCCGGAATCGGGTTTGTCCCAACCTGAGAATTGTTAGGTCAGACCGGAATCCTCCTGAACTGTTCAGAACTGGCGTATAGATCGAACCGCCGATCTTGACGTCACACTTGTTGACGACCATATGTTCGATGTAATCGAGAACTCCAGAGCCACTGACTTCGAAGATCTGGAATGCAGAAAGGTCAACAATGGCCGCATGCTCGCGCATGTGTAAATGTTCTGCATCGGAAATGGGGGTCCACCACCGAGCGTCCCATTCGTGGTCTCGTCCGGGGACCTTGTAAGTGGCGACTAAGTCATTGTTTGACTCGTACCAATGGGGGCGTTCCCATCCACCGGCTTCGAAATAAAACGCTTCGAGAACGTCAGTGCGAGCTTTTACGGGTCCCGTAGTGATGTCTCTTCTCGTCGCCCACTGCTCTCTGGGATGCACGATGCCATAGGTCTTGTTGAAATGTTCCTCAGCGCGAGCCTCAATGTGATGAACGTTGCGTTGCTGTGGGTAGAAACGAGCGATGTCCGCGCCATGCGGGTCAGTCAAGTGCGGGTAACCGTGAGTCATCCATTCCGCTACTAGGCGGCCGACTCCTGGCCCCTCCTTGACCCAGACAGCGGCTGCCGACCAAAGGTTGTCAACCTCAATTGTCGGTCCCAGTACTGGATTGGCGTCGGGTGTCAGGGAGAGCAAACCGTTAATCGCGTATTTAATTTCGCCGTCACCCAAAAACTCCATCAGCTCGATTGCTTCCTCCATTTGTTGGTCAAAGTCGTCGGCAGTGAAGGGCATTTCCGTCGGACTGAGCGCCGCTTCGTCGTTGGAGGGAATCTCGTCAACTCGGTGAAGGATTGGTCGGTGGGCGTAGGAGCCGACCTCCATGGAGCCCGCAGATTGGCGTTCGTAGCAAAAGGTGTCCATATCGCGAACGATGGGATAGGCGAGTTCTTGCTTAGTTTCTACCAAGACGTCAAAAGGGCCCACGTCAGCCATTTGGTGCACAGCAGGTGTGAGTGGAATTGTCGCACCCGCCATTTCGGCTAGTCGGGGGCTCCAAACTCCGCAAGCGATGACAACGGTCTCGCATTCGATGCGGCCCTTATCCGTTAGTACCGCTCGGACCCGAGGCTTGGTTGGGCCTGGTGAAGTTTCGATGTCAAGGACTTCGGTATTTGCGAAAACTTGCAAGCTTCCGGCGTCTTGTGCTTTTTTACGCATCTGAGTGCCAGTTTCGAGCGAGTCAACGGCGCTCACGCTCGGTGTATGAAAGCCACCAAGGATGACGTCCACGGAAATAAATGGGACACGTTCCTTCACTTCTGCCGGCGTAAGCAGTTCCGACGGGATCCCCCAGCAAGTGGCGGAGGTCATCCTTCGTTTGAACTCCTCCATTCTTTCGGTAGTCCTGGCAACTTCGATGCCACCGCACGTGTTCTGAAGGCCCAATTCTTCATACTGCTTTTGACTGTCCAAAGTGAGGTCAACTATTTCCTTTGAATGGTCTGCCGGGAAAATAAAATTCGAAGCATGGCCTGTTGATCCACCGGGGTTCGGTAGTGGTCCTTTGTCGAGAAGTACGATGTCATCCCAACCCATATCGTTTAAGTGCCCTACAAGGCAATTTCCCACGATGCCAGCGCCGATTACGACACATTTGGCCTTTGTTGGAAAGTCGCTCACTCTGATCCCTTTTGCTTCGCATTGTCGCTTCGAGATAACTACAAAAGCGTTCCTGGATGACGGAGTGCAAACTTACTCCGTTATACGGCTCGCTTTACCACCATGGTGCCTGGTCTGAACCCTTACAAGCATTCTGTATGATGGAACTGTTCCACAGAGTGAAACAATATCTGTCGAGTTTGAAGCTGTCCATGTCCGAATCGTTCATCCTGAGGGACCAGAATCGGCTCAACAAGGAAAAGGGTTCTCATGGAGATTCCTAGCGACCTCGAGATAGCCAATAACGCTTCATTATTACCTCTGTCAGAGATTGCGTCCAAAGCCGGCATACCGCTTGAGTATCTCGAATTTTATGGAAAGGGAACGGCAAAGATTCAACTCGAAGCGATCCCCGCGATGGTTGACCGTCCGTTCGCGAAATACGTCGTTGTGTCGGCCATAACACCAACGCCACTTGGAGAGGGTAAAACCACCACAACAGTCGGTTTAGGACAGGCCTTTCAACATATAGGTCGAAGCGCCACGATAGCGATCCGTCAACCTTCGATGGGGCCCACATTTGGCATCAAAGGTGGGGCGGCCGGAGGCGGTTATAGCCAAGTTGTTCCGATGGAGCTTTTCAACCTGCATTTGACAGGCGACATGCACGCTGTCACCGCTGCGCACAACATGTGTGCCGCTGTTCTAGATGCACACCTTTATCACGGCAACGATCTAAAACTTGATATCCACAACATCACGTGGCGCAGAGTCGTGGATATCAATGATCGCGCACTACGCAATGTCACTATTGGCTTGGGAGGCTCACTAGACGGCATTCCTCGAGAGAGCGGCTTTGACATCACGGCAGCTTCTGAGGTCATGGCGGCTTTGGCCTTGGCGACCTCGTTACAAGATTTGCGGGCGCGAATGGGCCGGGTGGTTGTTGGCTATACGAAAGACGGCAGTCCCGTGACAGCGGAGGATCTCGGAGTTGCAGGTTCGATGACCGTCATACTTCGCGAAGCAATTAAACCGAATTTAATGCAAACCCTGGAAGGCACTCCAGCATTGGTTCATACAGGCCCGTTCGGGAATATTGCGACGGGTAATTCGTCCATCGTGGCAGACCAGATAGGTATACGGACCGGCGACTTTTTACTGACCGAAGCCGGTTTTGGGGCAGATATGGGTGCCGAACGGTTCTTCAATATCAAGTGCCGGTATTCCGGACTGGCTCCCGATGCAGCAGTCTTGGTCGCGACCGTGCGTGGCCTGAAGGCACATTCAGGCAACCACAGGATTGTTGCTGGCAAACCACTCCCTGAGGCCCTCCTTGTTGAAAACCCCGATGAGGTGCACGCTGGCGGCGAGAATCTACGCAAACAGCTTGAGAACATGCGTATTCATGGCGTCACGCCTGTAGTAGCAATCAACACCTTCCCCGGGGACCACGATAAAGATTTAGAAGCGATTGCCGAAATAGCAGCGGAACATGGTGCACGGTCGGCACTGTGCACCCATTTCGCAGAGGGTGGCCGTGGGGCTAGTGAGCTAGCCGAAGCAGTGGTGGAAGCAGCGGCCGAGGAAAGCCACTTTTCACCCCTTTATCCCGACGAGATGAACCTTCGAGACAAAATCAGAACCGTGGCGCAGAAGGTATATGGGGCGAAAGATGTCTCCTTTACCCCACGGGCGAACAAACAACTTGACGGATACGAACGCAATGGCTTTGGGAAGCTTCCTGTATGCATTGCAAAGACCCATTTATCAATTTCCTCGGACCCGAAGTTAGTTGGCGCACCCACAGGGTGGACACTCCCGGTCCGGGAAGTGCGGGCATCCGTCGGTGCAGGGTTCGTTTATCCAATTTGTGGTGATATGCGAACAATGCCGGGTCTGGGGAAGAACCCCGCAGCGAAGAGCATCGATATCGACGCCGACGGAAACATAGTTGGCCTGAGTTAGGAAGTAGACGTTGCCTATCTTTTCCCTCAGCGGGCGTTTAGATCGTTCGACTGCCGCTCCCCTACGTCGCCAATTATTATCGAATGCGCATTTCGAGGTGATCCCGCTCAAGAACCTCGCGGAACAATTGCAACATCTTCCCGCCGGGGCATCGGTTTCAGTTACGGCTTCCCCGAATAAATCCTTAGAGGACACCTGGCAGCTTGCGAGGGATCTACTTGACAGGGGATTCCGTCCAATACCTCATCTCGCTTCGAGAATGCTTCAAAGCCGCCAGCAGTTGGAGAGCCTGATCAAAGAACTAAGAGCGCTCGGCCTCACCGAGTTGTTTTTGGTGGGAGGCGATGCAGCCTCACCTCACGGTCCATACGAGGATTCAATCCAAGTTCTTCAGGCAATTCTAGAACTGGACCACACCCTGGAACATATTGGCGTCACTGCGTACCCCGACGGCCATTCTTTTATTGAAACGAAGGTCTTGGGTAGCGTTCTTCGAGCTAAACAGGAAATTTTGAAAGACGCGGGATTGGCTAGCCACGCTGCCACTCAGATGTGTTTTGACCCAGCTACGATTCGGGATTGGCTCGAACGCGAACGGGATTCTGGGTTGGAGATACCCGTGCATCTCGGCATTCCCGGGGCAGTTGAACGTAAAAAGCTGTTATCAGTGGGGGCGCGTCTAGGAGTCGGAGCGTCGCTGCGCTACCTGCAAAAGAACACAGGGACTCTTGCGAGAATGGTTATGCCGGGCGGATACAACCCAAACAAACTCCTATCTCCCCTAGCAGGCGATCTGCAAAGGTTAGGCATTCAGGGGTTACACATCTTTACCTTTAACCAAGTTGATACAACCGTGGCTTGGCGTAACGATGCAATTTCGTCTCTGAAGTCCTGAGCAGACTTGCTTCGGTCAGGCCTGCTCCGCAACCTCAACTCGGATAACACTTTTCAACTGACGTAGGTCAGTAACTGTTTCGGCTGTAGGAGGCCTTGAAGCGCGAATCGTTGCGACTGCAGCTGTCGGTGAAATACCTGCAAAAATTTCATTTTGCATCTGTTGCACGTTGATGCCGGCGCCTCGAAGACACGCGAGGACCGCCGCAAGTGCGCCCACTTCGTCTCTGTGCGTCACCTTAAGAGTGCACGCCCCGAGCGGACGGTCCGCCAGGTTCACACAATTCAGCATCCGGCCCTCTACATAGGCTTTGATAACTCGAACAACACCGGACGCAACTGCTTCTCGCGCCTGCTGAGTCGACCCGCCAATGTGATGGGTACCTGCAATATTTGGATGCTCAACGAAAGAACTATCCCAGTCCCCCACCGGTGTTGAAGGCTCCTCCTCGTACACGTCGAGTCCCACCCGAATCGCTTTGGTTTCCATCGCTTTGAGAAGAGCGGCTTCATCAATGAGGCCGCCTCTAGCAGTATTCAACAAAATTGCCCCGTGCGACATCTGATTAAGAAAGTGATCATCCACGATGTTGCGCGTTCGATCGGTCAGGGGAAGGTGAAGCGAAATAATGTCAGCACCATTCACAAGCGTTTTAACGTCATCGAAGAAATCGATGTTTAAGCGATTAATTCGATCCAAGAGACCAGAAGCCCGTTCCGATCGGCTCAAAGCCCGTACCTTGATGCCGAACGCAGTCGCGCGTTCGGCCACCGCCAGGCCAATCTCTCCCAGACCTAGGATCGCCATTGTGCGTCCTTTGAGTCCCCGCGCTGCTGAATATTCAGATTTCGCCCACTTACCGTTGTGCAGGTCTGCGGTTGAAGCCGGAATATTACGGTCGACTGCTAAGAGCAAGCCCATCGTTAATTCTGCAACAGCGGCTGCGTTTTGTCCGGGAACATTGCAGACATAGACACCGTTCTCACTTGCGGCTTGGGTGTCAATGGTGTCGGTGCCCGCTCCGGCACGAACAATCAGCCCTAAGTGAGCGGCAGCTTCGATAGTTAAACGTGTGACGGGCGTGCTGCGTACAACCAGCACGTCGGCGTCTCCGATGAGTTGATCTAAACCCTGTGCGGCAGAGACGTGCAATACGTTGCAACGATGGCCGTCGTTTTCGAGACTTTCGATAAAGGGGGCGTCGATCTCGTCAGCAAAGACAATGTGCACGTGCTCTCCCTCGGTGTTGTCGAACTGAAGTTGCCCCGAGGTCCCCGCTGCGAACTATTCCACAACCACAATCTGACTGCTGACCCCGTATCACAACCACATCGCCGATCACCCTAAGACGTCGAGAAGATCCATCATGACAAGGACGGTCAACAAACCGATTACGGCGCCGTTGATTAGGCTCATCGGCCATTTCCAACGGTGGTTGGACCTCCAAAATCGGCGGATGCTCAGAACGTTGGCGGCAATGGCAACCAGTCCAAGGGGTAGACCTATCCAGGGCCCCACTCCCGAGCTGACCCCAGCCAGGGGTGCCAAGAAAGGCAGAATCACATATGTAAGGGCGCATCGAACGCCGGAAATCACCATCGACGTGCTGAACACGCGTGTGTCAACGTCGTTTGCTAAAGGAGCTAGCGAGTTACTCATCTGGTTGGTTGCCTTCGACGACTAATTCGATACATCCGCAACTGTGACGCCGGCAACCTGTAATCCTCCGGGCACCACCGTAATGGTTTGTGGAAGAGAACCCACAGCTTCCCCATCTGACCGGAAATCGCACGATTCATGCCCGTTCACAGGAATCATTTGCATCTCTATTTTTTTACCGCGAATGATCTCGACTGCCTGATCCGTTACATGGGCTCCAGAAAATGTTTTCGGAAGAACACGGAGAAGATGCAGAGCTGAAGTGTCATGAATCAGCACAACTTCGACTGAACCCGAAGTCGGACTTGCCTCCGGCGCAATTTTCATTCCGCCACCGAAAAATGCAGTGTTAGCGACCGCCACAAGGAGACAGGTGCATGATCTCTCGGCCCCGTCAATCGTTATTTCGACGCGGTAGCGCGGAAGACGAGTTATCTCCATCAGCGTTGCTACCGTGTACTTACTTGGTCCCTGAGGCCATCGCAATCGTTCGGCTCGGACGTTGACTGCTGCCGAAAAACCGGCTGTTGCAATGGTGGTGCCGTACCGCACGGACCCTTCCCCATCGGTCATCTTGAGTACGTCGACAGCAGTTGCAGCATCTGTTACGGCGGTAGCCATTTCTTGAACGCTTGTGGGGAGTCCCAGCGCTGCAGCAAAGTCGTTACCTGTTCCTGCGGGAACAATTCCCAACGTTCCTGACGTTTGGGCGATCTCCTGAACGACATGGTGAACGAGCCCGTCACCCCCGACTGCAACTACGCGGACCCCTCGATTTATCGCTTCTTTGACCAGTTCACGAGTTGCGGAAATCGAGGAAGGCAAAACTTTTTTGGCAGGAACTCCACGGTCAAGAAGAACGTTGGTGATCACTTCGCCCACACGTTGAGCGCGTCCACGATTAGCGGCGGGATTTACAAGTACCAAGGTTGACGTTGTGGAATCGAAAGGCACTTGTTCCATATGGTTCCTTAGGTTGACTACGGTGACGGAGACTGGTGAGGCAAACGGTGCCCCGCCAGACAGAAGCCCAATTCGAGACGAGGTTGAAATGGTTGGTGCACTCGACGGTATACGAGTCTTGGATTTATCGACATTGGTTCAAGGCCCTCAAGCGGCCGCGATGTTGCACGATCTGGGAGCTGAGGTAATCAAAGTTGAGCTTCCCGAAATCGGAGACATGGGACGCCACGTCGGCATAATCCCCGAAGTAGGGACCTCTTCGTTCTTCATCGCAAACAATCGAGGGAAGCGTTCGGTGGCTTTGGATTTGCGTAGCGACGGTGGGAGAGAAGCCTTTCTGAAACTTGTCGAGACATCGGATGTAGTTTTGTCGAATTTTCAACCAGGCACTCTGGATGAATGGGGGTTGGGGTATGAGGACTTAGCTGCGGTGAACTCGCGAATAATCTGGGCTGCAGGAAGCTTTCTTGGTCCGACAGGCCCAGATGCGCTTCGCGAAGGTGCTGATATTGCCGGCGAAGCCTATGGCGGCGTAGTGGCGGGAATAGGCAACGACGGAGAAGCGGTCACCACCGTTGCTTCGCTCTTAGCTGATCATTGCGGATCTCAGAATCTACAGACAGGAATTTTGGCCGCGCTGTTTGCTCGCGAAAAGACGGGACGCGGTCAACGTGTTGATGTCAGCTTGCTCGGAGGGCAGATCTGGATGCAGGCAACCGAGTACACCCATTATTTTCTCACAGGGGAACTGGCAGGCAAATCCAACGGCGGCCACCCTCTGGTCCACGCGCTGTACGGCGTATTCCCCACCTCTGATGGGGCGATCGCTATGGCCGGCTGTCCTGAACACCTTTGGGAAGGAATGTGCCGCGCCATCGAACGACCCGATTGGGTTGATCACCCGCGTTTCAATACCTACTTCACAACGAAAGAGATAGCTGCCGAGATGCGGGAAGAATTTCTACCTATCTTCGCGCAGCGAACCACCGATGAATGGGCGGCCCGGCTGGAGACAGAAGCCCAACGTTTCGCCCCCGTTCGCTCCCATGACCAAGTCGCAGCGGACCCGCAATCATACGCAAACGGGTACATCGTCGAATTTGATCATCCTGATTGGGGCACCACCAACTTTGTTGGCTGCCCGATTCAGATGTCGGATACGCCGACGCGTTTTGGTACCGATGTGCCCGAACTGGGCCAAGAGACCGAAATTGTTTTAGTCGAGGCCGGCTACGACTGGGAAGAACTCGAAGACCTTCGAGCGAGAGGAGCCTGGTAAGGCGCGGCATTAGCCGAGTGGCCCACCTGGTAAATGTAAGGTGCAAACGAGTGCGGCCTGTTCCAATGCGACATCTGGATTGTTGGAAATTCTCAAGTAAGTCCACCCCGCTAGAACCACGATCAAAGTCGTCGTCGCTAGTGAACCCGTAACTGCCGGTCGGCGTCGCAACAGTGACAGCGGCCTATTTTTTGCTTTGGGAGTAGGAGCGTCGTGGGGACTTTCATCAACGAACAAATGAATGACAGCGGCGACCAATCCCAATAGGGCAGACAGCCACCAAAAAACTTCATACGAACCGTAGGCATCGCGCACCAAAGCGGCCCCGTAAGTCCCGATGAATGCGCCGATCTGGTGACTCAAGAAAACGAACCCGAAGAGGCTGCCAGCATGTGCAGGGCCGAATTGTTTAAGCACGATGGCCGAGGTCAACGGAACGGTTGACAACCAGACCAGTCCCATTACCGCAGCGGACCCAAGTGCTATTTGGGGGCTCATGGGCAGAACCACAAATGCTGCAAAGACAAAGGCTCGTGCAGCGTAAAGGACGCTCAACAGCTTCGCGTTGTTGAAACGCCCCCCTAGCCAACCAACGCCGATAGTGCCCGCAATATTAAAAAGGCCAATGGTCGCGAGCGCCAACGCAGCGACGCGTGCCGTTTGGCCGACATCTTCGAGGTATTTCGGTAAATGAACACCCACGAAAGTCACGTGAAAACCGCAAACGAAAAAACCCAACAAGAGCAACACGTAGCTTCTGTGACCGAACGCCGTCCGGAGGGCGTCACCTAGGGCTTGTTGCGGAACTTGATCTGACGCAGCGCGTTCTCGCGTGCGCAGGGGGCTGGCAGCCCCCATTGCGGCAACGAGCAAGACAATGCCAAAGATCAGGCTTTGCCTCCAACCGACGAAGTCGATCAGAACCTGACTCAAGGGAACCAAAACAAATTGGCCGACCGATGCGAAGGCACTTGCAGTAGCGAGGGCCATTGATCGTTTTTCGTCAGGGACACTGCGTCCAATGGCTGCAAGGATCACGCTGAAGCTGAGTCCAGCCAGACCTAAACCAACCAGGACACCTAACCCCAAAGTGAGCGTTCCGGTCCCTGCGGCCTGCCCAGTAGTGGCTAGTCCGGCGACATACAACACGCCGCCAACAATCAGCACTCGTCCAGTTCCGAAACGATCAGCAACGGCGCCGGCTATGGGTTGACCTAAACCCCAAATAAGGTTTTGTAGTGCAACTGCGAGCCCAAATGAACTCGTCGTTATTGAGAGACCCTCCGTTATTGGGTCCAGGTAGACGCCCATTGTCGCTCGCACGCCCATGGACACAGCCGTCGCGAAACAGCCAGCGATGAGAATCGTTACTGCGGTAGGAAAAGATTGTCGCGAGGTGTTCACCGACAAGTATTAACCATGGTGCCAATTCCCTCCACGGTTGTGGTGATGACGTCGCCAGCAACTAAGAAACGTTTGTCCGGCATACCGACTCCTGAAGGAGTGCCAGTAAAGATGAGGTCTCCAGGTAGCAAGGTCATGACCTCAGATAGGTAACTCACAAGGAAGGGGACATCGAAGATCAAAGCACTCGTTCTTGCGTCTTGGCGAGGTTCTCCATTGATGGCGCAGGTGATATGTAAATCGTCTGCGTCTGGAAACGAATCTGGCGAGACTAGCAATGGACCAGTCGGGCCATAGGTGTCTCGCGACTTGCCGAGTCCGAATTGAGGCGGCCGGGCTCCAAGCTGGAGTTTCCTATCTGAAATGTCTTGACCAACAGTCAAACCAGCGACAAAGGACCAGGCGTCTTCAGTAGGCACATCGCGAGCAACACGCCCGATGACCACGACCAGTTCGGCTTCGTAGTCGCCACGAGTGGCCCGTAGATGCACGTCGTCAAACGGTCCGGCAATACACGATGGGAATTTTGAAAAAACGACCGGCGATTCCGGTAGGTCCATTTTGGACTCTTCAGCGTGATCCTTGTAGTTAAGACCCACGCCAAACGAGTTACGAGGTCGGGGCGCGGGCGGGCCGAGTTTCACCTCAGCCAAAGAGCCATCAGGGTCAATGTTCGTCAAATTGGTGTTGATCTCGTGAAGAGCGTCGATATCAGCAAGGGCGTCGACCGGATCCGCTGCGATGGCGTCGTGAGAGATTCGGTTGAGGTCGTAAAATTTGTCACCGTGGACCAGACATGCTCTGTCCTCAACGTTGGCAAAAGTGAATGGCATATGGTGACCCTTCGAAGCTGTGATCAACAGCCGCAGCAAGTGCAGGCTTAGAGCCGCCGACGATAGGGCTGTCACGCTATTTCAGCAAACAGTCCACAATTAGCCGTGACTTAATGAACGAGCAGACCATCCTGTACGACGAGCGACCCTCGACAAATAGTGTGGCGCACCTTTCCGATGAACTGCTGCCCTTGCCACGGCGTGTTCGTGCTCTTGCTTTGTAAAGATGAGCCCTCGATAGCCCAAGCCTTATTCGGATCGAATACTGCAATGTTGGCGGGGTTACCCGGTGTTAGAGGTTGGCCATGTTCATGAATATCGGCAATACGCGCAGGTTGGGACGATGTAACGGCCACAAACTGCTGTCTCGACATCGATCCCCCATTGACGAAGGTGTCCCAAATAACGGAAGCCATCGTTTCGACTCCGAGCATTCCGGGAGGTACCTCGGCTAGTGGCATCTGCTTGAGTCGCGGGTGATGGGGTGCATGGTCTGTGGCAACAGCATCAACGGTCCCATCTAGCAATGCGGCGCGAAGGGCAGAAGCGTCCGTTGCAAGACGCAACGGTGGGTTCATTATCCCAGCCGACCCAAGCCGTTCGACGTCCTCTTCAGTAAGAATCAGATGCTGAGGGGTCACCTCAGCTGTTACTCGAAGGCCAGCTTGTTTGGCTCTCCTAACCTGTTCAGTGGCCAGTGACGTCGACATGTGAAGAACGTGATAGCGGCCACCCGTCTTGGCGGCAAGCGCTATGTCGCGTTCAACGATTACGGCTTCCGCTTCGCGTGGCCGGCCCGGCAGGCCTAGGCGTTCAGCCACGGTTCCCGCATTTAAAACACCACCTGCGACCATCTCTGAGTGTTCCGCGTGTTGACTGATGACAGCACCAGGTAGCTCCAAGGTTTCCCGAAGGGCCGCTTCCATAAGCTTCGCGTCATCGACAACCCAGCCGTCATCGGTAAACACGCGCACTCCGGCCCGGTGCAGCGCGGCGAAATCCACTAATTGCTCACCGGCTCTTTCTACGGTAATTGCGGCCGAGGTGCGTACGTCGCAAGCCGCATCACGCGCAAGTGAAAGTACATCCGAAACTATTTCCACGTTGTCGATTGTCGGGATTGTGTTGGGCATCATTACGCAAGCGGTAACACCGCCAAGAGCCGCTCCAGCGGCCCCGGAAGAAATGTCCTCACTTTCCTCGCCCCCCGGTGTACGAAAGTGGACTTGTATGTCTACGAGTCCGGGCATGACTATGGCATCTGACGCGTCAACGCTTTCTCCCTGCCCATCAAAGGCACCCGGTGCTCCGCTGTCAGCAATCACGCCGTTTATCAGCAGTAAGTCAACTTTCCGTTCAGACAGCTGGTCGACGACTGTTCCCCCAGCAATCACAATGGGACTGGCCATAGTCCAACCCTATGACGCCATTGCGTGGTCGGGGCGTAACTTCCCATCGAGAGGTAAGATCGCGACATGGTTGACGTTGCTGGGTATCACCAGGTCATCAGCACTGAGCATCGTGAGAGTTACGAACGTGACGGCTATTTACAGCTTCCTGGGTTCATTGATTCGAACACGCTTGCTGGCCTGAAAAAGGCATCGGACGAGTTTGTCGAATTAAGCCGCGAGTTACGCACGTCCGGGAAGATTTTGGATCTGGAACCTGGGCATACGGAGGAAGAACCACGGATCAGACGTCTAAATTCACCGGTGGATCACCATGAAACGTTCAGAGACTTTAGTTTCGTAGGAGCAGCGGCAGAGCTTGCTTGCGCGTTGCTCGGCGGACCGGTCAGATACCACCACTCGAAGCTCAACTTCAAGTGGTCCGATGGTGGCGAAGAAGTGAGGTGGCATCAGGATATTCAATTCTGGCCACATACAGATTTCAGCCCTTTGACCATTGGTGTTTACCTCGCCGACGTAGACCAGGAAATGGGTCCGATGGGCGTCTTACCCGGAAGCCATCGCGGGACTCTCTTCGATCAGTATCGGCCTGACGGGGCATGGGACGGCGCTATCGGGGCAAACGATCTTGAAACTCTCGATCTCACCGACGTGAAGTGGCTTTCTGGTCCCGCTGGATCGGTCACGGTGCACAATTGCTGCATGGTGCACGGGTCCCTACCGAATAATTCTCCACGTCCGCGGCCGTTGCTGCTTCAAACGTACTCGCGAGCGGATTCGTACCCGATTGCTCATATCGGAGCTAACGGTTCGACTGGAGCCCTCAGCGGTTCAGTAATCGGCGGGGATTCACGCCAACGAATCGTGGTCGACGGGCGCGAAATTCCGGGCGCCCCAGATTGGTCACGACGTGGAGCGCCCACGATTTTTGGGTCCCAACAACAAGACACCTGAGGTCAGGGTGACAGAGCCAGATTTCTTCGACGCGTTGGAAACGGTGCTAGTTCGGGAAATAGCCGGCTGCGTCAAGTTGGAAAGAATTGAAAGACTTTCGGGCGGGGCAAGCATGGAGACTTACCAGCTTGTCGTGAGAAGGCTCGAAGGTGACACCGTTCTGTGTATGCGCCGCGGAGCTGGCGGGATCGACCGCGAGTCGGTGAGCGCCATAGGTTTAGCTACCGAAGCACTCCTTATGCGCACGGCCCGTGACTACGGCGTCGTTGAGCCAGAAATTCATTACGTCTTGGAAACAAAAGACGAGGTCGGTGTCGGGTTCATTATGGAATGGCTCGATGGAGAAACACTTGGTGCCCGAATAGTTAGGTCCGAGAAATTGGATTCTGTTCGCGGCGGGTTGGCCGAACAATGCGGCCGAGAACTAGCGAAAATTCATGCGATTGATGTTGAAACCTTGGGACTGAAGCAACACCTGCCGACATTGGATCCGAGTTCATATCTTCACCAAACATGGGACCGCTACAAGGAGTGGAACACAGCACAACCGATGATCGATTTCACAGGGCGATGGTTGGCAGAAAATCTCCCTGACTTAAGCGACTACCGCCTTGTCCACAACGATTTCCGAAATGGCAACTTGATGGTGGACTCGGTGACTGGGCTCTCAGCTGTGCTGGATTGGGAGACAGCGCACATCGGGGACCCAATGCGCGACCTTGGGTGGATTTGTACGAACTCTTGGCGGTTTGGGCGGCGCGACCTCGCTGTTGGAGGTTTCGGACATCTTGATGACTTGATTGCCGGGTACGAGGCCGAGAGCGGCGAAACAGTGGATAGAGCGCGCGTCGAGTTTTGGGAAGTTTTCGGATCTTTCTGGTGGGCGATTGGTTGTCTGGGCATGGCTGACCAATACCGCGTAGGTCCCGATGCAACGGTTGAGCGCCCGGCGATCGGCCGTCGATCGTCTGAGTGCCAAGTGGATTGCGTCAATCTGTTGGTCCCCGGGCCTGTGCAGTTGATTCGCCCAGCGTCGACTGAACAGTCATCGGATATGCCCCGCCTCGACGAGTTACTGACCAGCGTGCGCGACTTTTTACATGCAGATGTGATGAATGAAACCTCTGGCCGGATCAATTTTCTGGCGCGAGTTGCCGGTAACAGCCTTGACGTGGTGCAACGTGAATTGACCATCGGACCACAGTTGCGACGTCAAGAACATAGACGCCTTGAGGCGTTGCTTCAGCAAGAGGGCACTGTCGATGAGCTTCGCTGGCAGTTGGTGAACACTCTTCGTGATGGCTCCATGGACATCGCGAGAGTCGACCTTCACGAGTATCTGCGCGAAACGGTAGTCAATCAGGTGGGCATCGACCAGCCGAAATATTCGGGCTTTCAATTCGCGACAGAGTCTTCACGAGAGAGATAGCGTTGCCATATGACTGTTCGCGATATGCACCTAGAAATTTCCGAAACTATCGAAGCTGATGCTGCCGCCATCTACGCGCTAATTAGTGATCTTCCCCGTATGGGCGAGTGGAGCACTGAAAATATCGGTGGGGAATGGATCAGTGGGACACCCGGAACTGTCGGATCACGCTTTCTTGGAACAAATCGCATTAAATCCTTTGAGTGGTCAGTTCCTGTCGAAATTACCGTCGCTGAGCCAGATGCTTGTTTCGAATTTGTAGCGGCCCCTGACGAGGGCCCCTACGTCAGGTGGACTTATCGCTTGGAGCCTCTCGAAATGGCGACCCGCGTTACTGAAATTTGGGATGTCATGGATTTGCCGCCAAGCCTGGCCAAAATGACAGAAGAACAACTCGCTGGCCGAAAGGCGGCGGTCCAAGGAACGATTGAAGCAACTCTCGCGGGCATCAAAGCAAGCGCCGAAGGATGACAAAAACGGCGGCGGAAGCTGTGGCCGAAGCAGGTGCGTGGCTGGAAGAAAATCCACTTACGGGGAGCAAGCGTTCCTGGTTGGAGAAATTGGTTGACTCCGGGTGGGCGGCGCCAAGCTGGCCTGAGGAATGGTTTGGCCGTGGACTAGAGCCAGAGGTGGCGCGCGCGACTGACGTTGTATTTCGAGAGGCCCGCTTCGAAGACTCCGGCGAGCCTGACACAGTCCAGACGGATTCAGTATTTGGAGGTGACGCGCCTCAGGGCTGGGGGCAAGATGTCGTGAACTTGTGGGCCGCGACAATTGTTTCGCACGCGACCCCTGGGTTAAAAAGCGACATTCTCCGGGATCTGCTAACAGGAAGCCTTTCGATGTGTCTTCTCTATAGCGAACCTGGAGCCGGATCGGATCTAGCCGCGATTAGAACGTCCGCAGTGCGTGACGGTGATGAATGGATCATCAACGGACAGAAAGTCTGGACCTCTGGAGGCCGTAACGCGGATTACGCCCTCCTTATTACCCGAACTGATTTAGATCAACCGAAGCATCGTGGTATCTCCTTCTTTTTCTTTCCGATGAAACAACCAGGGGTTGAGGTACGGCCGCTTCGCCAAGCCACGGGCGACGCACGTTTCAACGAAGTTTTCATCACCGATGCTCGTGTTCCCGCTGCGAACATGCTCGGAGAACTAAACGGCGGATGGGGGGTACTCACCTCCGCATTGGCCTATGAACGAGCAGCTATGGGCGCCACACAACAGAGAAGCCAAAGCGTCCGTTCCACCACACAGACTCGCGATTCAACTAGTGAAGCGCCGGCACCCGTCCCTGATTTGGCGCTTTTAGAGCTCGCTCAAACGCGTGGGCGTTCTGGGGACCTTGCTATCCGGCAGGATCTGATGCGTTTGTACGCGTGGCGCACACTAAATGAATGGAATAACCGTCGTGCTAAGGCCGCTATCGAGCAAGGAACGACGACACCGATTGTCTCCTTAGGAAAGCTCGCAATGTCGAGGATGCTTCACTTCGCTGGCAGTCTTCAGGCAGAAATCTTGGGTCCTGAAGCAATGCTCGGAGCGGAGTCCTCGCCAGAAGCAGGAGACGCAACATACGCGATGCTTAACGCGTATTTCACTTCTATCGGAGGCGGGACTGACCAGATACAACGCAACATCATTGGTGAGCGGATCCTTGGCCTACCGAAAGAGCCCGAAGCTAATAAAGGCGCGCCGTTTCGAGAGGTGTTGAAAGGGTGACGGGAGCGCAACAGCCGCTCTCCGTTTACGCGATTAGGCACTGAACCAGCACTCCGGCCCCGCGTGAGTTACCGTTCGCTGCGTGCCTGACAAATACTTTGAGGTAGACGGCGTTGCGACTCTGGTCCACCACCGAGGCGAGTCCACTCTCCCCGGCGCTCCCCCGGACTTAAGTAACGGCTACAGCTTGCTGCTACTACATGACGCCGGGACCAACGGGAACTCGTTTCGTGATGTTATGGACCGGTTAGCAGTCGAACATTCGCCAGTAAGTTTTGATCTGCCTGGCCACGGGCGGAGTGGTGAGCTTGACAGCCTCACGTCAATTGAGGCCATGGCGGTTCATGCTGAAAACCTGGTCGGCGACTGGGGCTTGAACAGCCTAATTGTCGTCGGCGAAGGCATGGGGGCGGCAGTGGCTCTAGAGCTTGCCAGTCGCGCAGTCATCAAGGTCGCAGGCGTTGTCTGTCTCGGCGCTGTGGGGCGGTCGGTGGACTTAAGTCAGGAAATTAGTGACTTAGCGCTGATTGCTTCGGGAAAAGCCCGACGACAGTTCGACTCAACCGGTTATGCCCCTGATACCGACGAAAGTGTCTTTCGGAAAGCATTTGCGGAGTGGGTTAAGACGGACCCTAGAGCAGCCTTGGGGGCTAGGCGAGCCCAGGAAATGTGGAACGCTGAAGCAGAGGTCTCCCACGTAAACACGCCGACATTGGTAGTTATCGGCGAGGAGACCGAAGATCAATATCGTCAAAGTTCCGAACGACTCGCCGATGAGCTGCCCTTTGGAGCTACGCGAGGACTTGACGGCGCGGCGCGCAGGGGGGCCATCGAAAACCCGGCCGAACTCAGCCTTGTCATTGACGCGTTCTCCAATGAACTAGAGGTAACGAAGTGAGTACTGCCGATTTTCCAAACAGCGCAGCCATAGCGGGCGTCTACGAGCACCCAAGCCGGTTCTCTCCCGACAAGACAGAATTTCAGATTATGGCTGAGTGCGCCAAGGGGGCCCTAGATGACGCCGGCCTCACACGGGACGACGTTGACGGGCTGTTTGGCGCGTCGATGTCTATGGGGATGATGGGGATAGTGGATCTCGCTGAATATCTGGACGTGCGCCCTGACTACCTTGACGGTACGAATATCGGAGGTTCGTCGTTCGTTTCCCATGTGACTCATGCAGCCGCAGCCATTCATGCAGGGTTGTGCTCCACCGCATTGGTGCTCTATGGCTCAACCGCAGCTTCGAACGCCATGGCAATCGGAACCGGTGGCACCGACGGGTCGAAAAACCCTGATTCAGCGTTCTCTGCGCCCTATGGCATGACCACGGTTGGGAGTTACGCAATGTACGCGAATCTCCATATGAGCAAATACGGCACAAGCAGTGAGCAATTAGCGGAGATAGCGGTGACGATGCGTCGACACGCCGGACTCAATCCGTTAGCAAAGATGAGGACACCCATCACGGTTGACGACGTGCTGGAGAGCCGGCTGATCTCAAGGCCGCTACATCTATTGGATTGCTGCATCATTAGCGATGGAGGAGGAGCAGTTGTCGTGACCTCACTTGAGCGGGCGAAAGATCTCAGAACCAAACCCGTTCACCTGCTCGGTTGCGGTGAGGCAGTTCAACATCAGGGCGTTGGGGACAGCGACTTACTGACGATCGCTGCCAAACAGTCTGGTCAAACAGCCATGGAAATGGCCGGAATCAAACACTCGGACGTGGATCTAGCCATGGTGTACGACTCATTCACAATCACAGTGTTAGCTACGTTAGAGAACCTCGGTTTTTGCGAGCCCGGAGAAGGTGGAGAATTTGTGAGCAACGGTGGGATTGGCTTAGGAGGTCCGTTACCGGTAAATCCAGACGGAGGCGGACTTTCCTCCAATCACCCAGGAATGCGTGGCATTTTTCTCGTTATCGAAGCCGCAAAACAGCTTCGCGGAGAATGCGGAGATCGACAGGTCGCCGGTGCTGAAATTGCCATCGCACATGGCACCGGCGGCACTATCGGAGACAAACACAGCGGAGCTACCTTGGTGTTAGGAGCGGACAGATGAGTTCAATTACTCACCCCAACCCGTACGCATCATGGGAAACGCGCGGCTTTTGGGAGGGCGCAGGCCGTGACCAACTCGTTTTGCAAAAATGCAACACCTGTGGGCTGATTCAACATCGACCACGCGGCGTTTGCGCTCACTGCCTTGACAGCAGCTCGCTCGTCCATTTCGTCGCTAGTGGTCGTGGCTCGATCTATAGCTACACCGTCACTGAACAGAACCAAGCTAAAGGATTCGCGGAGGCATGCCCGTACACCATGGCCTATGTCACGTTGGATGAAGGCCCCCGACTTTTGACCGTAATTGTTGACTGTGAACCAGATGCGGTGGAGATCGGAATGTCTGTCGTAGCTGATTTCGTAAGCCAAGAGCGCGACGATGACGAGCGATTTGCGATCCCCGTCTTCCGCCTTGCCTGAAGACAAATTCATGCTCCTAGATCTTCACACCCACTCAATCAAATCCGATGACGGACGGGCGAAGGTCGAGAACTACTGCAAATGGATCCGGAAGAAAGAGCTTCCGTTAGATGGCTTCGTGTTGACAGAACACCGGCAGTTTGACGGTGAATCTGATTACCGACATCTTGAAGACGAGTATGACCTGCTGATTCTAAAGGCGAGCGAAGTGGAGACCGATTTTGGACACGTTCTTGTATTTGGCGTAAATGAGGACCTCCTAGCTGCTTTAGATTTTTCAAACATTCGCTTACCCATCCAGCAGGTCTTAGCTGAGTCAGATCGATGCGGAGCTTTCGCTGCCCCGTGTCATCCGGGTCGAAAACGCGTCGGGCTTTTCTCCCACTACGAAGAGCGCGGTGCGGTCGACGCCGTGCACACCGTTGAGACACTCAACGGTGGCTCTATTCCCGGAGAAGATGAGCTATCCGTGGAAATGGCAGAGAAGCACGGCTATCTCGGGTTTGGCGGGAGCGACAGTCACGTCGTCAGCCGGATCGGATTTTGCGCTACGGAATTTCCGGAGCAGACGATCACATCAGTTGACGGCCTCGTGAGCGCACTGAAGGGCGGAACCTTCCAGGCAGTTTCTCTGCGAGGTGGACAGGCCGGAAGCTAACCACTCAGGGCGACCGTCCGATCAACGAGCTCATCTAGATGTAACACTGCGTGACCCGAGAGGCTTGTTTCTACCAACCCGTTCCACCCCGACAACCAACTCGTCGGGATTTCGCGACCGCTCAAGCCCCACAACCCGCCCACGGTGGCGCCGTTGCAGTCAGTATCCCAACCGGCACTCACTGTGTCGCCAATAGCAGCCCCAAAATCATCAGGGTTTCGTGTCAAGCCCCAAGTGACCAGCGCCAAGTTGTTGACAGTGTGCACCGGTGACATTCCCTCATACTCGGTATGTAATTGAGACGCATCGGTGTCCTTGCCACACGAAAGTCCTAGTGAAACGGCGCGAGCGGACGCGGAATCACTGGGAATGTAGGACGCAGCTTCTTCACACGCCCTGACCGGATCCCAACCCGCTCCTACCAAGGACGCCGTCACCGCTATAACTACAGCACCATGCACGCCTTCACCACGATGGCTAAGAGCAGCGTCAGTTCTGGCAAGAGAAGCAGCTTCGGTTGGCTCCCCCGGAGAAACCCAACCATATAAATCGGCCCGAATCTGAGCACCGATCCAATCGTTGTAGGGATTGTCGCTGCATTCCTGTATGTCGAACACCGGCGGTGCGCCGAAAGGGAAACCCATGCCAGCATCTGCAAGGAGTCTCGAGTAAGCCGCACGTTCCGCTGTGAATACGATCGCTCCGGGGAGAAATCGAAGCCAAGCACGCCCCACATCGGCGGTACTGAAATCGCGGCCATATTGCTCCAGAATTAGAAGCGAAATCAATGTGTAATTGATGTCGTCATCTGGGATCGCTCTCTCGATGTGTCCACGACACGCAGCATGGTCTTGGAGTTCCGATTCCAATCCTTCGACAAGAGGCACATAATCGCGAAGTGGTAGAGCCCCAGCCCCATCGAGATAATTGTGCAGCGCCTCTCTCCCCTTGCGCATAGATAACTGTTCAACTGGCTTACCGAGCATGCATCCGCTTACTCGGCCAACCCATGCGTTACGAATTCGCGACCGGTGTGAAACTTCGTCCTTTGACATACAGGTAATCATTACTCGCTATGACGACGATTGCGTGCAAGTGTTACCTTCGCCCTGGGACCGACGGTTCCTATGTCAGCCACCGAAAGTCGCTTCTAATGAGAGGTATTCATGGGAAACAGTGAGGCCCCGGTAGACCTTGTGGCAGTTCGAGAGCGTTGGATGGGTGTTGAATTCGACTGGGCGAGTTTTGACATGCGCGTCGAGGACATGGTCGCGTGGGCAAAGGCCTGCGGCGAACAAGACCCTCGATTCATCGATCCAAGTCACGCAGATTTTCAAGCCCACCCAGGGTTCACTACTCATTGCATGTCGGGCCGAGTTCTTCCCGATGACTTCCCTCAAATTGGCGGAGGCTTTGGAATCGATGGAGGCAAGAATGTGCAAGTGCATGCCCCCATCCGCGCAGGAGACACCCTTCACGCCACAACCACCATTGCCGACGTCTTCGACAAAACAGGAAGAAGCGGCACCATGATCTTCATCGTGCAGCGGATGGAATTTCGGAACGATGATGATGAGTTGGTTTCCACCGTCGACTGGAAAATGATTAAAAAGGCCTAATACGAATGGTGCACTCACTTTCCTTCGAAGACATAGAACTCGGTGACGAGCTTTCTGAGGCTCATCCGGACGTATCGATGGCCGCTGTGACAAAATTCTGCAATGCGGCCAAACATTCGTTTGAACGATTTACCGACCATGAGGCGGCACGCGCCGAAGGCTTCCCGGGAGCCATTGTTCCTGGGATCATGAGTCAAGGTCTTCTAGCTGCAATGGTTCACCGTTGGGCACCGGGTTGTAACATCAAAATTATCGACACCGTATTTCGGGGTTCGTTACTTGTTGACTCAGAAATCGTTATGACTGGGGCAGTGACGGACACAGATGAAGAACATCGTCGTATTGAACTAGATCTGACGATCATCGCCGAAGATGGTCGCACCGGCGTTATAGGAACTGCCACAGTGGAGTTCCCCGAATAGGACCTTTGGTCCGGGAGGGTTGTCCAATGAAGCTTGAGTTGGGAGCCGACGAGCTGCTCAGCACAACCCGGTCGGTGCGAAAAAGACTCGACCTCGAACGAGCGGTGGGTGAGGAAGTCCTTCGAGAGTGCCTCATGCTGGCCCTCCAGGCGCCAACCGGTTCACTCCGACAGGATTGGCATTTTGTTGTCTCGACCGATCGCGAGCAATGCCATGAGGTCGGTTTGATATACCAACAAGTTTGGAAGTCCATGGTCACCGATGACTATCTGTCATCGTCTGTGTCGCATCAGGGAACTGAAGGCGACCAAGAATCCTGGTTGAACATGATGGGCTCGGCCCGCCATCTGGCCGAAGTATTTCCGGATGTGCCAGCGATTTTCGTTCCCTGCATCAGCGGGAGGCTTGATGGCGCCGATGCAATGACCCAAGCAGTCAAGTGGGGTTCAATAATTCAGGCTGCGTGGAGTTTCATGCTCGCCGCCAGAGAACGGGGCCTCGGCACATGTTGGACGACCGTTCATCTTCAGCGTGAGCGAGAGGTGGCGGAGGTGCTTGGGATCCCTTACGACGAAGTCCAACAAGTTGCCTTGAGCCCAATCGCGTACACCGATGGGACCAACTTTCGCCCCGGTCGACGAAAACCAGACAGCAAGTTCGTTCACATAAACGGCTGGTGACATGACTTCGGTGGCAGACGTTGAGAGCGAGGTTCGGTCGTGGCTGACTCAACATTGGGACCCAACCGCCGACTTAATTGAGTGGAGAGGGCTTCTTGCTGACAGCGGGTGGGGATGCCCGTCGTGGCCCCAAGACTGGTACGGACGGGGACTTCCCTTAACAGCAGACGCCACCGTGAAGAAAGTGTTCTCCGAAATCGGAGCGGTAGGAGTTGCCGCTGGCGTCAGTATGTATCTCGTCGCTCCAACACTCCTCGAATGGGGCAACGACGACCAAAAGCAACGCTTTCTGCGTCCGATACTCACCGGCGAAGATAAGTGGTGCCAGTTGTTCAGCGAACCAGGGGCTGGATCCGACTTGGCGGGCTTAGCCACTCGGGCAGACAGAGATGGCGATGAGTGGCTGGTTACCGGCCAAAAAGTCTGGAATTCCGGGGCACACAAAGCTGACTACGGCATCCTCTTAGCGCGAACAAACCCGGAATCACCTAAACACCAAGGGATTTCCTTCTTTGCGATACCCATGGACCAGGCTGGCATTGAGGTACGGCCACTGCGGCAGATGAACTGGCACTCATCATTTAATGAAGTCTTCCTCGACGGCGCTCGCGTCCGCCACGAAAACCTCATCGCAGATGCTGGTCAGGGATGGCGCGTAGCGTTAACAACCCTCGCTCATGAGAGAAGCGCAGTCGGAACACCTCGCCCTCGTTTCCCTGCCCATGGCGGGTCAATGGTGCAACGCGCCCAAAAGGAAGCCGACGAATACTTTTCGACATACCGCTGGTATCCGCAGCGGGCCGGAAGGCCACGCATGGTTCGCTCCGAAGCAGAACGACTCGGTCGCGGCTCTGAGCGCCTAATAAGACAACAGGCGGCCCAAATCGAACAGCTACAACGAACCTCGAATTGGACGAACCAAAGAGCACGAGCAGCGAGAATCGCGGGTCGGCCACCAGGTGCCGAGGGATCAGTAGCCAAACTGAACATGAGCGTTACAGCCAGGGCGAGCCATAAAGCCCACACTTCGATCGCTGGGGCCTATGGAATGTTGAATGGCGATGAAGGCCCCGGCGGCGGACTGATCGCCGAAGTGCTGGTCTCAACGCCGGCGCAATCGATAGCTGGCGGCACTGATGAAATTCAACGAAACATCCTAGGAGAGCGCGTTTTGGGGTTACCCAAAGAACCCAGCAACGAATAACTGTGAACCAAAGCACGGAGTGCGCCTAGTCTCGGTGCACGCTTCTGATTACACCGGGAGGATCCGTGGCGCCTCAATTACTGGCCGACGCAATCGATTGGGTGCCCTTCCCAGGTTTCGAAGGGCTCTATTACAACGTTCTTGCGGTGGATGAGAATGACAGGTCCGTAGAGATGCTCATGAAGTTCGACCCGGGGATCAAATGCGTTCCACACCGCCATATCGGCCCGGTCAAAACCCTAGTTATTGAGGGTGAACACCAACTTTTTGATGTGACGGATGAAAATAAGCAAACCGACTGCCGGCCAGCTGGCACTTTTTCTAGCCACGACGGCGATGAGGCCCACATTGAGGGCGGAGGGGCCGAAGGCGCCGTCATTTTGTTATCAATGACCACGGTTGGGGGTGATGTTTGGGAGACCTACAACGACGACATGCTGGTCGACCGTGTCTCTTCGGCTACCGACTTTCGGCGTGGTATCGCAAAACAGGCGTCCCGACATCAGCGCCATTCGTGACCGACCCACAGACAGCCCTCACACGACGATTTGCAAGGGCCGTCGAGCCGCTCCATTCCTGTGCTTATTATGCGAAGGAAATCAACCAATTCACCGAATTGGGTTACAGCGGTTGGTGGCACGCCTACTTCGCTTACCGATCCGCCCCGATGGGGAAAGCTACTGCCCAGCAAGTTACGGACGCTTTTTACAATTTTGCACCGCGAATGGTGGGCAAAGCCGTCCCAAACTGTTGGGAAATCATGTCACCTTCCCAGGTCAGGCAAACTCAACTGGACCTAGTGGATCGTGCGCTTCATCGCATATTCGAGAACTTCGAGTCGCAGCGAGAACTTGTTTTCGCGGCCGAAATACTAAAAACGTCAGTTCCGGAATTCGACGCAATGGAACGCCCGTTGTACGCGGCCTGGGCAGGAGAACCCTGGCCAGATTCGCCATTATTGGATCTTTGGCACGCGACAACTCTGTTACGCGAGTACCGATTCGATGGGCACAACAGTGCCCTACGCGAGGCCAACCTATCGGGGTTGGGTTGCCACCTCATGATGGCAGCAGATGGTCGTGGCACTCCGACGGTCATTCAGAAGATCCGCGGGTGGAACCACCAGGAATGGGAACGGGAAGCTGAGGAATTACGGTCCCGTGGATGGATAACCGATGACGGTCGACATACGCCATTGGGCCGGTCAGTGCGACGAGGAGTGGAATTGGCCACCGATCAAAACGCGACATTAATCGTCGCGAATCTCGGCGATGAACGCTCGGGCCAGGTACTTGAAGTTCTTGAGCGGGTAGCCGCGTTTCTTATCGAAACGAATGTGGTGCCTGGCTCTTGGCCTCCAAAGCATTTAGGTCAAATGGGTTCCGCCTAATTGCTCACAGCGCTGTAGGTTTGGGTCTCGGATGACGAGGCCAGTTGTGTCGCAGAATAACAAAAAATCGCTTGTTGACGAAGAGGGAAGCGAGGCAAGAGGCCGGACGGATTTCATTCGAACCCTGGTGGAATCTGATGTTCAGTCAGGCCGTTTTGACGGCCGAGTACAGACCCGTTTTCCTCCAGAACCCAATGGGTACCTTCATATTGGACATGCCAAAGCGATTTGTCTGAATTTTTTGCTCGCGGAGGAAAGCAACGGAATTTGCAAACTCCGTTTCGATGACACAAACCCCGAGACAGAAGATGAACGCTACGTAGAAGCAATTCTCGAAGATTTAAGATGGCTTGGTTTCAGCCCGGATGACATCCATCACAGTTCGGACTACTTCCCCCAGCTTTATGAATGGGCGGAACACTTGATTCAGGCAGGCCTTGCCTATGTCGATGATCAAGACAGCGCCACTATCTCGAAGCAACGCGGCGGGTTCGGAAAGGCTGGTGTGATCAGTCCGTTTCGGAGTCGATCAATTGCCGAAAACCTCGACCTTTTCCGGCGGATGAAGGACGGAGAATTCCCTGAAGGAAGCCGGGTGCTGCGAGCTCTGATCGACATGCAGAATGAAAACATGCAGCTACGCGATCCCATCATGTATCGGATTCGAACAGAAGAACACCACCGGACCGGCCGGGATTGGGCCATCTACCCAACATACGATTGGGCACATGGTCAAGGAGATGCCATAGAAGGAGTAACGCATTCGCTTTGCTCACTTGAATTTTCAGACAACCGAGCCCTCTACGAATGGTTCCTGGACAATCTCCCTCTTAATAGGCCGGCGCCTTACCAAACAGAGTTCGCTCGGCTTGAACTCACGCATACCGTGACGTCGAAACGAAAGTTAAAAGAGCTGGTCGATCGGGCCGACATCGATGGCTGGGACGATCCCCGCCTGCCGACGCTCAAAGCTTTACGCCGCCGAGGGTACCCACCTTCAGCGATTCGGGATTTCTGTTCGTTTGTTGGGGTCTCGCGAACAAATTCAAGGCATGCGATAGAGCTACTTGAATCCTTCGTGCGCACAGAACTCAATGCGAAGGCTCAGCGCCGAATGGCAGTTCTGCGGCCACTGAAATTGATCATCACAAATTGGCCCGCGGATGGCAATGGGCAGCCGGTTATCGAATATCGCTCCTTGATGAATAACCCGGAGAATGAGGCAGATGGGACCCGACAGGCCCCATTCAGCGGCGAACTATGGATCGAAGACGACGATTACCGGCAGGAACCGCCGCCCAAATATTTTCGGCTGTCACCTGGTCGCGAAGTTCGCTTACGGGGCGGCTACTTAGTGACTTGTACCGGAGATGTCCGAGACGACGATGGCAACATAACGGAAGTCCACTGCACATATGACCCTCTAACCGCGGGAGGCGCTGCGCCCGACGGCCGCAAGGTGAAGGCGACTATCCACTGGGTTGAGGCTAATCACGCCCTAGACGGGGCCGTCGCGTTGTATGAGAGGCTCTTCACGGCAGAAGTACCCGGTGAAAAAACCGGTGAACCGATTGATGACTTGAATCCAGCGTCGCGAGAACTCATTACAGGTTGCAAATTCGAACCG
>Ga0206683_10000076_pt1 | contig 65777 bp, 66 predicted proteins | sample M280m12015metaG_FD_155483 | JGI IMG/M metagenome (GOLD analysis project Ga0206683, IMG submission 155483) | Ammonia-oxidizing marine archaeal communities from Monterey Bay, California, United States - M2 80m 12015 | ecosystem: Environmental > Aquatic > Marine > Intertidal zone | place: USA...
ATTGGTGGTGCAAAATTAACTACTGCGCCACATGCTCCTTCATCATTATCTGCAGTAAAATCTGCTAAACAGAATATCTCTGGTGCATCTCCTGAGCTCATTGCCCAGTTAATACAAAAGCTGTTTACCGTAGTAGCATCACTTCCAATACCTTGAACAACTAAAAACCATTCGCCGTTAATATCTAATCCAGCAAGTGCTGTATTAAATGCTCCGTCTGCTGGAAGGTAATCTGCAGCGGGTGCGCCACCTGTCCAAGAAGAGTAATCATTAGCAGAAGAATCTGTAAATACTAAATCTACAGCAGTGTCCATACCATCAGTTCCTCCAGCACCTTCGCCAAGGGTCCAAGTTCCACTTAAATTTGCTGGCTGTAGGTAAAAGCCTACATCCTGTGCCATTTCTCCTTCTACATTGATCACTACACTCTCAAGAACGTATTCTCCAAGTCCAGTTCCAATAATTCCAGTATCACTAGGAAATCCTGAATCTGCAACCACTACTCCAGCAGAAGCAACTACTGGTGGGTTAAATTCTAAAGGCATCTCATCTGAACAGTCTTGACTGAAAAGATATGGTGGTGGTGGTAAAATTTCTGATAAAGTTAATGACCAAGAATTTACAGCCCCAGTATCTCCAAAAGCGCTGTCACAAATAGATAGTGACCAATTTCCGTTCACATCTTCTCCAGCAAACATCGCTGCCATTGAGCCACCTTCAGCAGAGAAAGTACCAGTAAACGGTGCAGAACCAGTAGTAATACTAGGCGCCCCATCTTGGAAAACTGTATCAGTGTAATTATTACTTGAACCTCCGTTGTTTGAGGATAAGTCTAGAGATACACCACTTGGTGAAACTAAATTAATTGATAAATCTCCGTCCCAAGTATGTGAAATATTTAAAGTCACATTATCTAGGGTAAAGTCACCTACATTAGTACCAATTACACCTGTTGCTGCAACGGCATTGTCAAAAGGAGTTAACGTAGGGCAGCTTGCGTCTGGTATTCCCCCCGTGTTTCCATTGTATGTTTGACCATTAACTTGCCACAATGATACCGTAGCTAGTAATGCAAACATGATTAAAGTAATTTTTTTCATGAAATTTGTTTTAGTTAATATTTGAATTCTAGTATTTATAATTAACAAACATAATACTTTTTAAAAAACTATCAAAAAAAAAGCATTTTAAATTTAACTGTCATAAAAAATAAACATACGTGTAAAAGAGGAATTAAACTTTACAAAAAACTAAAATATCACTAATAAATAAATTTTAATTTAGATTAACTTTTACAGTCAATATATGTTAGAATCACAAACAAAAAAACCGCCTTTAAAAAGGCGGTTTTTGTGGTTTTTGTAAATAAATTAAAAATCAGAGGTCTCTTCTTTTTTGTTGGATAAGTCAATTCCTTTTTTCTTGACTGAATCGAAGAATACAGGTGTTGCGATAAAAAGAGATGAATACGTACCTACTAGGACACCCACTATTAATGCAAAAATTAATCCTCGAATGGATTCAGCGCCAAATATAAATATCGAAAACAATACGATTAAGGTAGTTAACGATGTATTTAAGGTACGACTTAACGTACTGTTTAATGCTTGATCGATTACCTTATTCATTTTCCAAGATGGATGGTCGTTAAAAAATTCACGAATACGGTCAAATACTACAACGGTATCATTTAATGAATATCCAATTACCGTTAATATCGCTGCTATGAAAGACTGACCAATTTCCATATTAAATGGCATAAATCTATAGGTTAGTGAAAAAACACCTAATACAATAAGCACATCATGAAATACAGCAGCTACAGCACCTAAACTAAATTGCCATCTTCTAAAACGAAGCAAAATATATAAGAAAACCACTACTAATGAACCTAAAACAACCCAAAAAGAGGCTTTTTTAATATCATCGGCAATCGTAGGGCTTACTTTGTAAGATTCCATTCTACCGGCTACTTTATTTTCGGTATCACCAATGTACTGACTATAAGTAAATCCTTCTGGAAGATTTGATTTTAAACCATCAAACATCATTTTTTCAATTTCTTCATCGATTGCGGTACCGGCTTCATCTACCTTATATTTCGTGGTAATTTTTAACTGGTTAGTTCCTCCGTAGGTTTTTGCTTCGGCAGAGCCAAATACTTCAACTAAGTCTGCCTCGACTTGAGTTGCATTAACATCTCTGTCGAAACGAACGGTGTAAGTTCTACCTCCAACAAAATCGACTCCTTGATTTAACCCAACAGTTACTAAAGATCCTAAACTTACTAGAATTAAAATACCAGAGATTACATAGGATACTTTCCTTTTTCTTAAAAACTCAATCGTATTGTTGGTAAGTATGTTTTTAGTTAAAGAAGTTGTACATGGTAATGGCTTTCCATTTCTAGTATAGCCATCGATAAATAATCTAGTGATAAATATTGCGGTAAATAAGGAAGTCGCAATACCTATTAAAAGCGTTGTTGCAAACCCTTGAATGGGTCCCGTACCAAACATTAATAGTATGAAACCGGTTAATCCAGTCGTAATATTTGCATCTAGTATAGAAGACAAAGCATTGCTAAATCCGTCATTAATGGCATCTTTTTGAGCTTTCCCTTTGGCCAGTTCTTCTTTAATACGCTCAAAAATAAGCACATTAGCATCTACCGACATCCCTATAGTAAGAATAATACCGGCAATACCAGGAAGCGTTAGCACTGCTCCTAACCCTGCCAATATTCCAAAAATAAATATAATGTTAACCACTAAGGCAACATCGGCAAAAGCTCCTGCTTTACCATAATAGAAAATCATCCATACCAATACAAATATAAGCGCCAATACAAATGAGAAGATTCCACTATCAATTGCTTCTTGTCCCAAAGTAGGACCTACTACTTCTCCTTGAATAATCTCAGCAGAGGCAGGTAATTTACCAGCTCTTAATACGTTCGCTAAATCTTGACCTTCTGTGATATTAAAATCTCCAGAAATTTGACTTCTACCACCTGCAATTGGACCACTGGTAACCCCCGGTGCAGAATAAACAATATCATCTAAAACAATCGCTATCTGAGATTGGTTGTTGTAGGCCTCACCAGTCATTTTCTCCCACACTCTAGCGCCTCTGGCATTCATTTGCATACTAACCACTACTCTTCCTAGTTGGTCATAAGTTTGAACCGCATCCACAACTACGCCCCCTGCTAGTGGAGGCAATTGATCTCTGTTTGATTTTATGGCATATAGGGTTACTACTTCTTCCCCTAATTCTTTATTTTCCGAAGCAATGCCCCATACAAACTTTGCGTAACGCTGATTGTCGGATAAAAGCGATTTAATTTGTGGTGTTTTTAAATAGTCGTTAATTACTGCGGTATCCTTCAACATGAAAGTTCCTAGTTCTGGTCTTCCAGTTTGTCCAGGATATAACATTTTACTGAGTAAAGGTCTTTCTTTTGAAGCATCTGCAATGGAGTCATTAACATCTTCCCCTCCTATTAAATCGTCAACAATATTATCTTCTTCGCTAGCGTCTGTAGTAGTTTCTTCAGCTTCAGGTTCATTTACTTTATTTAACTCTGCTAATTTAGCGTCTGCAGCAACTATAAAACCTTGCAATTCATCAATTTTGTAAACTCCCCAAAATTCAAGCTGAGCGGTACTTTGTAATAGTTTTTTAACACGTTCCACATCTTTCGCTCCTGGTAATTCTACTAAAATACGAGCAGATTTACCAATTCTCTGGATATTTGGTTGTGTAACACCAAATTTATCGATACGTTTTCTTAAAACTTCAAAGGCAGCTGTTATAGATTCGTCAATTTTTCTTTCGATAACTGGATACACATCACCGTTGGTCATAGCGGCATTAATATCATCTTCTAAATTTTTATTAAAAAATATATCTGGTGATGCTAATAAATTTTCACCTGGGAGCGCATCAAAAGCCTGAAAAAAGGACTCCAAATAAGTGTCTTGGGATTCTTTTTGAAGAACAAAGGCATCCTTTAATGCTTGATTAAAGGCGGCGTCTTTGGTGTTGTTTGCTAAACCCTTTAAGATATCTTTTACAGAAACTTGTAATATAACATTAATTCCTCCTTTTAAATCAAGTCCTTTATTTAATTCTTTTCCTTTGGCAGTGTTATAATCTATTTCAATAGGCCCTACTGAAACTACTGGTATATTCCCTATGGAATCTAGATAACTAGCCTGTGCTGAATTTCTTTTATCGGGTTCGCTAGCAGCATATTTTGTTGTTGCAAATGTCTTTGCGTCTTCTTCTACGTTATTTGAAATGTAGGTGAATGAAAGTTGATATAAACTTACCAAACCAAACAGAATCGCAAATACTTTTATTAATCCTTTATTTTGCATTGTTATATTTTTTGTGTCAAATTTTTAAAAACGAGCAAATATATAGTTTACCATATAATCTGACAATTATTTTTTTATTTATTAAACTAATGATTTCGACTTTAATCTTTTACGATAATATTGTCATCTAGGAAAAATACGAGAAAGGTCCTGCGCGTATTTGGATTGTTTTTAAATACTTAACATCAACTTTTGTTTCTTGTTTTGAATGGTATTTAAATTTATTTTGTTGTGTTAAGCGACCATATTTGTTGTGAAACAATGAATAACTACCAAAAACATCTGGAACAAAATAGCGATCGGTTTTCGATAATAACTGGACAACTAGTCCGCTATTTTCAAGAGGATTTTCAAAAGTTTTAGGTATTTTAAAAACATCTAAATATAAATTTAAACTTTTAGTTCCAGTATGATCCTCCGTTTGGTTATTGTTTTGATTAGCTAAATAACTAACTGCAAAATGATTTCCTTCGTTGAGTACTTTTTTTATAAATGCAGTATCTACAGAACTAAAATAAGAGATTTTTAAATGACCTTGATGGTCTTTTGAAACCTTTAAATAATTAATTCCTATTTTTTGCAATTGTTTTTTAACTATTGCAATGGTATTGTTTTGAGTTTCTAAAGTTATTCTTTTCGCATCGCTAAATTTTATGATAATTTCTTGATGTGAATTGGACGGTTGCTGAAGACTTAATCCTAGCAAGCTAAACATACTTATTAAAAAACCAAAAAAGAATTTTATACTCATTATTCAAATATAAAAAATAAAGACTGTAAATATACAGTCTTTATTAGATAATCTCATATGAAGAAGGATTTCTATAATTCTAACAAACCATTCGTTTTTCGGACCCCTTCAGCACTTCTATTCATATGCTCGTTTTCGGCATCTGTAAGGTCTAAATGAACAATCTCTTCAATTCCATTTCTACCTAAAACAACAGGAACACCAATACAAATATCGTTTAATCCATATTCGCCCTCCAATAGGGTTGAACAGGGGAATATTTTTTTCTGATCGCAGACAATAGCTTGTACTAAACCTGAGACCGCAGCACCTGGCGCATACCAAGCAGAAGTTCCAAGAAGTTTTGTTAAGGTACCGCCACCAACTTTTGTAGCCTCCATAACTTCATCTAATCTTTCTTCCGAAATAAATTTACTTACAGGAATACTATTTCTAGTTGCCATTCTAGTTAGCGGAACCATACCTACATCGCTGTGACCACCAATGACCATTCCGTCTACATCGCTGATTGGAGCTCCTAAGGCTTCCGCTAATCGATATTTAAATCGAGCACTATCCAAAGCACCACCCATTCCAATAATTCTATTTTTTGGTAATCCCGCTGTTTTATGAACTAAATAGGTCATCGTATCCATTGGATTACTTACGACTATCATTATTGCCTCAGGTGAGTATTTAATTAAATTAGAGGAAACAGATTTTACAATTCCTGCATTGATGCCAATTAATTGTTCCCTTGTCATTCCTGGCTTCCGTGGAACACCACTGGTTATTACAACAACATCACTTCCTGCTGTTTTTGAATAATCGTTTGTTACCCCAACTATTTTAGTGTCGAATCCATTTAGAGAAGCTGTTTGCATAAGGTCCATTGCTTTACCTTCTGCAAAACCCTCTTTAATATCCAATATCACTACTTCACTAGCAAAATTTTTAATGGCGATATATTCAGCACAACTAGCTCCAACTGCACCAGCCCCAACAATTGTAATTTTCATAATTTTTTATTTTGTTTTGTTCTTATTTTTAAAGAAGTACAAAGTTAAACTATTTGTATAAATTTTTTAATAAAATTTTAAAAAAGAGATCATTTGTTTTAGAAAATTTTATAGTGTAATGCTAGGTTAATATTTGGAAATTTTCCTAGGGATAACATGGAGGAAATATAAAATTTATTGAAATGATAATTAACTCCGAGGTCACCCTTAAAGTCTGTTTTACTATCATCTAATAATAATAGTAATTCATTAAATAAGTCTAAAAACAAACCATCTTGCCCTCCCAATTTGTGATTAAATTCGTTGTAAGTATAACCTAACGAACCTGTAAATTCTAATTTATTTATCTTCTTGGACGCAATTAACTGAAACAAGAAGGAATTTGCATCAATAATAATAGAATTTATTGTTGTTAGTGGAATACTACCGGGTTTTGGATCTATGGGCTCTACGGCTACCTCATCAAAATATAAATTCAGATTAAACATAGAATAAGATGCTAAAACAGCTAGCTCGAAAGGAGTGGAATCTGCCGCTTCTTTCCTGAAATATTGACTAATCGTGTGCTTTAGAGCCGCACCAAAAATATCATAACTAGAAGTACTAATTGTTACTTTCGGAGAATAACGAAGCGTCACATCGGTCTCTTTCCACAAACCTATACTTACTTGTAAATATGGATGTGTTACTACCTCTTGTTTGATTCCCTCAAAAGCTTGCCACTCATAGGCTTCATCATCAATATTAAAATCAAAAAAAGTTTCTGTGTGCCCTCCCAGAGCCGAGGGAATTACTGCAGATTGGGCACCTCTAATTTCCATAGTTGCCAACTCATTATTACTTATCGAAAAAGTTTTTTGCTTATTTGGAATTGGCAAAATATTGACATGTAATGACGCGTCTAATTTAAATTTACCAATGCTTTCTGCAGAGCTATACCAAGATGAAGAAGACTGGTAAACGGAAGCACTTGCTGCAGGAGAAACATATTTACTTGAAATATACAACATATCATTAACAGCATCTGTTATGTCTATCTGGGATCTCCCAGAAAAAGAAGTAACTAATGCTAAACATACAAAAGCTAATTTTATGGAATAATTATGCATCAATATTTGCATAAACCGCATTCTTTTCGATAAATTCTCGTCGAGGCGGAACTTCATCACCCATCAACATTGAAAACACTCTATCCGCTTCTACTCCATTATCAATAACTACTTGACGTAAAGTTCTGTCAGTAGGTTTCATTGTAGTATCCCAAAGCTGTTCTGCATTCATTTCACCAAGACCTTTATAGCGTTGGATTTTACAACCGTCTCCAAATTCCTTTTGGATTTCTTCTCGTTCCTCGTCAGACCAAGCGTATTTCTTTTTAGCTCCTTTTTTAACTAAATAAAGTGGTGGAGTTGCAATAAATACGTGCCCCGCTTCGATTAAATCTTTCATATATCTAAAGAAAAAAGTTAAAATAAGCGTTGAAATATGACTCCCATCGACATCGGCATCACACATAATTACAATTTTATGGTAACGTAATTTTTCGAGATTTAAGGCTTTACTGTCTTCTTCTGTACCAATCGAAACACCCAAAGCTGTAAATATGTTTCTGATCTCTTCGTTTTCGAACACTTTGTGTTGCATGGCTTTTTCAACATTCAAAATCTTACCCCTTAATGGTAAAATTGCTTGAAAATTACGGTCTCGCCCTTGTTTAGCAGTTCCACCTGCCGAATCTCCCTCGACAAGAAACACCTCACATTTTTCTGGATCTTGTTCAGAACAATCAGATAATTTACCCGGTAATCCCATACCTCCCATCACGGTTTTTCGCTGAACCATTTCACGAGCTTTTCGAGCGGCGTGTCTAGCCTGAGCGGCAAGAATTACTTTTTGTACGATGGTTTTTGCATCGTTTGGATTTTCCTCTAAATAATTCTCTAACATTTCAGAAACAGCTTGACTCACCGCAGAAGTAACTTCTCTGTTTCCAAGTTTTGTTTTCGTCTGACCTTCAAACTGAGGCTCAGACACTTTTACTGATATTATTGCAGTAAGTCCTTCTCTAAAATCATCACCAGCGATGTCAAACTTTAGTTTATCGAGCATCCCAGAAGAGTCTGCATATTTTTTTAGTGTATTGGTAAGTCCTCTTCTAAATCCTGATAAATGAGTCCCTCCTTCGTGAGTATTGATATTATTTACATACGAATGTAGGTTTTCACTGTAAGATGTGTTATAAATCATTGCTACCTCAACAGGAATGTCTTTTTTCTCTCCCTCCATTGAAATTACATGTCCAATTATTGGTTCCCGAGTATCATCCAAAAAACGAATAAATTCTTTAAGTCCTTCCGTGCTCTTAAAAGTCTCAGTAACAAACTCCCCTTTTTCATCTTTTTCTCTTTTGTCGGTAATAGAAATCGTAATCCCCTTATTTAAAAAAGATAATTCTCTAAGTCTATTAGACAAGGTTTCGTAGTTGTATTCAATGGTTTGTTTAAATATTTCAGGATCAGGATGAAAGGTAACAATAGTCCCTCTAAATTCAGTTGTTCCAGTTTGTTTTACTGGATACATCGTTTTACCAAATTCATATTCTTGCTCATAGACGTTTCCGTTTCTATGGACTACGGCTTTTAAATTTTTTGAAAGAGCATTTACTACGGAAACTCCAACTCCGTGAAGTCCACCAGATACTTTATAAGAATCTTTATCGAACTTACCACCAGCTCCAATCTTAGTCATTACTACTTCAAGAGCTGAAACACCTTCTTTTTTATGAATGTCTACAGGGATTCCACGGCCATTATCTTTTACTGAAATAGAATTATCTTCGTTGATGATTACGTCGATAGCATCACAATGCCCGCCCATAGCTTCATCGATAGAATTATCAACAACCTCATAAACTAAATGGTGTAGCCCTCTTACTCCAACATCTCCGATGTACATAGAAGGTCGCATACGAACATGCTCCATTCCTTCTAATGCCTGTATGCTATCTGCACCGTAATTTCCTTTTTTTTGTTCTTCGCTCATGTGTTAAGGTTAAGTAATATTAATTTTTATTATTCAGTTAAATTTGTCTCTGAACTGATGCTAAACAAATATAACCTTTCCCCGATTTAAATTGAAACCACACAGAGCAATTTTCAGGTACTTATTAACTATTTGTTAAAATCGCAAAACCTTCTTAAAACAGCTAAAAAAGACCTTAAAATAAAAAATATAGATTTTGAATTGCCTCCCTAAAAACAAAAATTATTAAAATCGCTCACAACCGCTTAAAAGAGCATTAAAATTTATTTAAAAAACAACTATTCTGAGGAAGAAATTAATTTTCTAGATTTTAACAAAATATTTTCTAAATTTAAATTTGTGAAAATTATTTTTGAGTAAAGAAATAAACATAAAAAAATGAAATTAATAAAGATTCTGGTATTTTCAATCCTAGTAACAATTGGGACATCGTTAAGCGCACAAGATTTTAAGAAATTAGATAAAAGCCCTCTGGATATTGCTGCATATCCATCAAATTATAGAGAATCTAACAAAGAATTGAAGATTATATACAGCAGACCTCAACTAAAGGAAAGAACGTTAAGTAAATTAGCTCCAAACGGAGAAATTTGGAGAACGGGAGCTAATGAAGCCCCAGAATTAATACTATACAAAGACTTTGTTTTTAACGGAATCAACTTAAAAGCTGGAAGTTATGCTTTACTTACAATACCAGGCGAAAAAGAATGGACAATTATTCTTCATTCTGAATTAAATGCATGGGGTTCTTATTTTTATAATAAAGAAAATGATATAGCTCGAATTTCAGTTCCTGTAAAAACCACTAGCGACTCTTTGGAAGCATTTTCGATTGCTTTTGAAGAGGATGGCAAGAATATTATAATGCATATGGGATGGGATAAGATAAGATTAGCTGTACCATTCAAGAAAATGTAATTAAATCTTCTTTGAAATTATTGACTAGGGAATATTTAGATATTTATGTGTTTGTAGAGAAACTTTCCATTTAGGATTTTTCATTACATAATCCACAATCATTGGAATCATCTTTTCTCTATTACTCCATTCGGGCTGTAAAAACAACATGCAACTATCGTTTACTTTCGCTGCTTGTTCCTGAGCGAAATCAAAGTCAGATTTATTGTATATAATGATTTTTAACTCATTAGCGTAATTGTATATGTCTAATTTGGGTAATTTTGTTTTTTTTGGAGACAAACAAATCCAATCCCAGGTTCCCGATAAATCATATGCGCCAGAGGTTTCTATATGTACATTCAGATCATTCTTTTTCAACATATATGTTAGTGGTTCCATATTCCAAATTAGAGGTTCTCCTCCAGTGACTACCACTGTGTTGGAATATTTAGAAGCATTTTTTACGATTTCCTCAGTAAATGTTGGGGGATGTAAATCAGCATTCCAGCTCTCTTTTACATCACACCAATGACATCCTACATCACAACCACCAATCCTTATAAAATAAGCCGCTGTACCCTTGTGAAAACCCTCTCCTTGAACAGTGTAAAACTCTTCCATTAAGGGAAGCATTTCTCCTTTGTCAATCAGGCTTTTAATTTCTTTTTTCATCATGGCAAAGGTAAAAATTAAAACTAACTATTTTACAGTTTATTCACATAAGAAAATGAAAAATTGACTTGCTTTGGTTGTTTAAATAATTCTTTTAAGAAAATAAAACTCAAAATCCATAAATCTTCTTTTTTTAAATTTTGATTGAATTCAGAACCAATTTTAGTAATTTTGAATTGTAAAAAACGATCTAAAAAAACAACTGATGTTAAAAAAAATAATAGCTATAGTTACTGTGACTCTCATTTTTATTCAGTGTAAAGAAGAAATAAATCCATTCTTAATATCTAACGATTCTGTTGGAGCATTAACAAGAGGAATGACAATAAAGGAAATTGATTCTATTTTCGCTCAGGATTCTATAGTTAAACTTTATGCTCAAAATGAGGAGTTACCGACTCAAGGAGAAGTAGAGATTTATAAAAAAAACGGAACTAAATTAGTATCAATATCTCCAGTAACTAATAATGATCCTGATGCTTTGATTTCGAATTTTCAATTTTTCGATCCCAGTTATAAAACAGACAAAGGACTAAATTTAAGTAGTACATTTAAAGATATAAAGGCAAATTATAAAATTTCAAATATTGAAACTACTATTTCTACCGTTGTGATATTTTTAGAAGATAGTGATCTCTTTATCAATATTGACAAAAATGAATTACCAGAAAATTTTAGATACAATCCTAATCTTGTAATTGATATTACCAATATTCCAGATGAAGCAAAAATTAAGTATTTTATGCTTTCTTGGAAAATCGATGAATTCGAGAAAAATAACGGTATTACTCGAAAAAAATAGTTCTAATAATGGTTAACCCCTCGCTCCCTTGCGATTAGCGTATTTTTTAATAACATTGCGATAGTCATTGGACCTACCCCCCCCGGAACTGGCGTAATGAAAGATGATTTTTTACTAACCTCATCAAATGCAACATCCCCTTTAATAACATAACCCTTGGGTTTAGACTCATCTGGGACTCTAGTAATACCAACATCTATAATAACAACATTATCTTTTACCATATCCGCTTTCAAATATTCTGGTATTCCTAAAGCTACAATTATAATGTCTGCTTGTTTAGTTATTTGACTAAGGTTTTTGGTATGACTATGTGTTAATGTTACAGTACTGTTAGCTGCAGGACCTTTTTGACTCATTAAGATACTCATGGGTCTTCCAACAATATGGCTTCTTCCAATAACTACTGTGTGTTTGCCTTTTGTTTCAACTTGATATCGCTCTAATAGTTGCAATATTCCAAAAGGAGTCGCTGGAATAAAACTATCCATTTCTAGTGCCATTTTGCCAAAATTTTCAGGATGAAAACCGTCCACATCCTTATTAGGATTGATAGCTAATAAAACTTTTTCTTCATTGATGTGTTTTGGTAGCGGCAACTGAACAATAAAACCATCTATCTCATTGTTGTTATTTAAATCGTTTATTGTTTTTAATAAACGTTTTTCTGGGGTTGTTTCAGGTAACTCAATTAAAGTTGAATTAAAACCAACTCGTTCACAAGCTCTTACTTTTGAACCAACATAGGTTAAACTGGCCCCATCATTTCCTACTAAAACAGCTGCTAAATGAGGTACTTTTTCGCCTCGTTTTTTAATTTCATTGACAGATACCGCAATCTCATCCTTGATGTCATTCGATGTCTTTTTACCGTCTAGTAGAATCATTTATTTTCAATTTTTGTTTATTAATTATGGTCTCATTCCTTTCATAGCCTGCATCATTTTTCGACCACCGCCACCTTGCATCATTTTCATCATCTTACTCATTTGGTTGAATTGTTTCATTAACTGATTTACCTCTTGAACTGAGGTGCCACTTCCCTTCCCAATTCGTTTTTTTCGACTGGCATTTATAATGGAAGGTTGACTCCTTTCTTCAGGCGTCATAGAATGAATAATAGCTTCTATCCCTTTGAAGGCGTCATCATCTACGTCCACATCTTTCATGGCTTTTCCTGCTCCAGGAATCATACCAATAAGATCTTTCATATTACCCATTTTCTTTACTTGCTGAATTTGTTTTAAAAAATCATCAAATCCAAATTGATTCTTTGCAATTTTCTTCTGAAGTTTTCTAGCCTCAACCTCATCAAATTGCTCTTGTGCTCTTTCAACTAAGGACACAACATCACCCATCCCTAAAATACGATCAGACATTCTTGAGGGATGGAAAACATCAATCGCCTCCATTTTTTCTCCAGTTCCAATAAACTTTATCGGTTTATTTACTACACTTTTAATAGAAATTGCAGCACCACCTCGAGTATCACCATCTAATTTTGTAAGTATAACACCATCAAAATTTAGACGGTCATTAAATGTTTTTGCAGTATTAACAGCATCTTGACCTGTCATTGAATCTACCACAAAAAGTGTTTCATGCGGTTGAATTGCAGTATGGATATTTTCAATTTCAGTCATCATCGCCTCGTCAACAGCTAAACGTCCAGCAGTATCAACTATAACAACATTAAATCCATTTTTCTTGGCATGTTCAATAGCGTTTTTAGCAATATCTACAGGATCATTATTGCCTCGATCACTAAATACCTCAACTCCAATTTGATCTCCAACAACATGAAGTTGATCAATTGCTGCAGGGCGATAAATATCACAAGCTACTAGTAAAGGTTTCTTTGTTTTTTTAGATTTTAAAAAATTTGCTAATTTTCCAGAAAATGTAGTTTTACCACTCCCTTGTAAACCAGACATCAAAATTACAGATGGATTTCCACTTAAATTGATACCAGCCGAATCACCACCCATTAGCTCAGTTAATTCATCTTTTACGATTTTCACCATCAATTGGCCAGGCTGAATTGAAGTCAATACATTTTGACCTAGTGCTTTTTCTTTAACACTTTTAGTAAATTGTTTTGCGATTTTAAAGTTAACATCCGCATCCAACAGGGCACGCCTAACTTCTTTTAAAGTTTCTGCTACATTAACTTCTGTAATGCTACCCTGACCTTTTAAAACGTGAAGTGCCTTATCTAATTTTTCGCTTAAATTATTAAACATAATCTTTGTTGAGTTTTATCTTTAATTTCTATATTATTGAAAGAATTGCAAAGATAACAATTGAATAAGGAGTAACAAATTAATTTATATTACAATAAGAAGGTTTAGCTATTTATAATTAAAAAAGTTATGCATTTTTTGTATATTGTTGGAGAACCTCCTTAAATCTGTGAAATTATGAAAGCTATTTTTTACTTTTTTGTATTGCTATCATACTAGATCTCCTTAGTGATAAACGTTTAATAAATTATTATTTTAGCACTAACGTTTATGATTTTATTATTTAACCCAAAATATCATTTACTTATAAATTTTAATAATGCCAAAATTTTTCTCTCCACTTGAAGCATTTTTACATTGGGAAAAAGAAACTCCAAATCAAACTTTTTTGATTCAACCCATAAATGGAAAACTTATAACGTACTCATACAGAGATACTGGATATGAAATAAGAAAAATAGCTTCTAAATTAAAAAGTATTGGGCTTCAAAAAGGAAATCATATCGCAATTCTTTCAAAAAATTGTGCACATTGGATGATGGCCGATTTAGCAATAATGATGGCGGAATTAGTCTCTATTCCTATTTACACTTCATTAACAGCACATGCAATTGAACAAGTATTAAACCACAGTGAATCTAAAGCTATTATTCTTGGTAAACTGGATAATTACAAGGCTATTAAAAAAGGAATTCCAAAAATTCCAAAAATTGGAATCGAACTCTATGGAATTCAAGAAGATTATAGTTGGGAAAACATTATTACGGAACAAACATCAGAAATTAATGTTAAGCTTCCTAAACTGACCGATATACACACAGTCATTTACACATCTGGGACATCTGGCGAACCAAAAGGGGTAGTTCATACAGTAGAAAATATTGTTAACAGTATACATACTGTTCAAAAAATAATAAATCTACCCAAAAAACCCCGTTTATTTTCATACCTACCACTTGTACACGTGGCTGAACGTCTCATTTGGACCTATGGACTTACCATAGGTGCACAATTTAGTTATCCTGAAAATCTGATCACTTTTGCTAAAGATTTACAACGTACACAACCGCATGCATTTTTTGCTGTTCCAAGAATTTGGACGAAATTTCAGGAAATCGTTTTATCTAAAATTCCTCAAAAAAGATTGAACTGGATTTTAAAAATCCCTGTTTTAAATATTTTTTTTAAAGGAAAGTTAAAACAAAAGTTAGGATTAAAGCATGCAAAAATTATGATATCTGGGGCCGCACCAGTTTCACTTGATATCATCAATTGGTATAAAAAAATAGATATTGAAATTTTTCAAATTTATGGAATGACAGAAGATTGTTGTATTTCTCATTTTAATATTCCTCCAAATAATAAGATAGGAACCGTAGGAAAACCTCTTCCAGGTGTGAAAACAAAGATTTCTGAAGAAGGAGAAATTTGCATTAAAAACAACTGCTTAATGAAAGGTTATTATAAAAATCCAGCCTTAACTTTAAAAGCTTTTGATCAAGATGGTTATCTAAAAACAGGTGATAAAGGTAATTACGACGAGGAAGGTAATTTAATAATTACCGGCAGAATCAAGGATCAATTTAAAACAGATAAAGGAAAATACATATCCCCTTCTGGAATAGAACTAGAACTAATTAAAAACACCAATATTGAACAAGCCTGTGTGGTAGGTTCTGGACTCCCAAATCCGATTGCATTGGTAACCTTATCAGAATTAGGAAATACCAGCTCTTTTAGTGCTCTTTCTAATAGTTTAATCAATTCAGTAAGTGATTTAAATAATCGACTAGAAAAACATGAAAAAATAAAAAAAGTAGTTGTTTTTAAAGATCAATGGACTATTGAAAATAATTTTTTAACTCCTACTTTAAAGCTAAAAAGAAATTTAATTGAGCATGATAATGAACATAATTATTTAACCTGGTACCATGACGAAAAAATGGTTATATTTAAGAATAATTAAAAAACGAATAAAATGTCTGTAGCAATTATAACAGCAATAATAGGAGGAGGTATAGTTTCTATTGGAGTAGCTCTCTGGCTAACTTTAACAAAGAAGAAAAGATGCAAGAAAGATTAAATATATTACATCCTTTCTGGAACATCAATTCCTAGCAAACCAAATGCTGTTTTAATAACGTCTGAAACTGCACGAGAAAGTTGAATTCTAAAACTTTTTTCTTTTTCAAAATCTGCTCCCAAAATTGATACATTTTGATAGAAAGAATTAAAAGATTTTACCAATTCGTAGGTGTAATTAGCAACTAAAGCAGGGCTATACTGTGCTGCTGCCTGTTGTATGGTCTCGGGAAAAAGTTGTAGTTGTTTAATTAACTCTTTTTCTTTTGGATGTAACGTTTCTAAACTAATGGGAGAAGTAGCTATCGCTCCTCTACGCAAAATTGATTGGATTCGAGCATAGGTGTATTGAATGAAAGGACCTGTGTTTCCTTGAAAATCAACACTCTCTTCAGGATTAAAAAGAATCCGCTTCTTTGGGTCTACTTTTAGAATGTAATACTTTAAGGCCCCTAAGCCAATTGTGTGATACAAATGCTCTTTCTCTTTCTCTGAAAAATCATCTATTTTACCTAATTCTTCACTAATATTTTTTGCTGTTGTTGCCATATCAGAAATTAAATCGTCCGCGTCTACCACAGTTCCTTCTCTCGATTTCATTTTTCCTGAGGGTAAATCTACCATTCCATAACTTAAATGGTAAAGATGATCAGCCCATTGATAGCCTAATTTTTTTAAAATTAAAAACAACACTTTAAAATGATAATCTTGCTCATTACCAACGGTATAAATCATACCAGTGGTATCAGGGTAATCTTTCACACGTTGAATAGCGGTTCCGATATCTTGAGTCATATAAACAGCTGTGCCGTCACTTCGTTGAACAATTTTTTCGTCCAAACCATCCTCGGTTAAATCGCACCAAATAGAACCATCTTTTTTCTGAAAAAACACTTCTTTTTCAAGGCCCTCTTTTATCACCTCTTTTCCTAATAAGTAGGTATTACTTTCATAGTATAAGGTATCAAAGTCCACACCAATGGAATCGTAGGTTTTATTAAAGCCATCGTACACCCACTCATTCATCATTTTCCAAAGGGAAACTACTTCTTTATCGCCAGCTTCCCATTTACGTAACATTTCTTGGGCTTTAACAAGAGATGGAGCTTTTATTTTTGCTTCATTTTCAGAAAATCCCGTTTCTATTAATTGTGAAACTTCTTTTTTATATTCTTGATCAAATTTTACATAATAATTACCCACTAACTTATCACCTTTCAATCCGGTGGTCTTGGGTGTTTCACCCTTACCATAAGTTTTCCAAGCCAACATACTTTTACAAATGTGAATTCCGCGGTCATTAATAATTTGCGTCTTATAGGCTTTTTTTCCGGAAGCTTTTAAAATTTCTGCTACAGAATATCCAAGTAGTATATTTCGAACGTGCCCTAGATGTAATGGTTTATTTGTATTTGGTGAGGAATATTCCACCATAACAGTGTTTTGACTACCATTTATTATCCCAAATTTAGAAAAATCCGAAACTTCATTAAAAAAGTTTAAAAAGTAAGCATCACTTAAAACAAGATTTAAAAATCCTTTTACAACATTATAGCTTTTAATTTCACTTATACTTTCTACTAAGTAAGTTCCTATTGCATTGCCTATTTCAATAGGGTTTCCTTTAACTAAACGTAACATAGGAAAAACAACAATCGTAATATCACCATCAAACTCTTTCCTAGTTGCTTGAAATTCTACAGTTTCTAGAGAAGTATTGTATAACTGACTAATGGCCTGTTTTACTTTTTTTGACAAGGTATTTTGAAGATTCATTGTAATTTTATAAAGTTGTAAATATACAGTTTTGGTTGGTAAAAAAAATTGCTATTGTCGCAGGAGGTTTATTCTGTTGGAAGAAAAACTTCAGCCATCATACATCGAGCGCTTCCTCCTCCACAGGTTTCTATTGTTTGCAAATCACAACTTAAAATTTGAGCATGTGCCTCAATTTTTTTGATCTGATCTGGTCTTAAACTATCAAAAGCTGCTTTACTCATAACCATATATTTAGATTCATTAGCACCTTTAACTTGAAGCATATTTCCTGCAAATTGATGCATTTGTTCTTCAGAAATTTCGATGATTTCTTTTTTATCTTCTTTTAGATTTTTAACAACTAATCTCTTCTCTTTTTTATCATCAATCGAATCAAGACAAATTATCGCAATGTGTTCCCCTAATGCCATCATAACGTTGGTATGGTATATGGGTAATCTTTTATGATCTTTTGTCTGAAATGCACTGAAAATGACAGGAGTATACTCAAAATCTTCACAAAATTCAATAATTAGATCTTCATGTGCTCGATCTGATAATGCACAATATGCTTTTTTATTAACTCGATCTAGCAATAAACTACCCGTTCCTTCCAGATAGATCTCTTCATTTTCAGCTGTGGTATAATCAATTATATCTTTAATTATAAACCCTTCTTTTTCCAATCTAATTAACGTTTCCTCTCTACGTTCTCTCCGTCTATTTTCTGCAAACATTGGATACAAAACAACACTCCCATTTGCATGAAAACTCACCCAATTATTTGGAAAAATAGAATCTGGTGTATCCATTTCTAATTGATCGTCTTCTACTATTACTTGAACTCCAACACTACGTAATTTCTCAGCAAAAGTATCGAACTCAACTTGAGCTTTTTTATTAATTTCAACATTTTCAATACTCATTGTTTCTTGAAAATAATTGTTTACAGTCGTTTGTTCATTCAACCTAAAAGCTACAGGACGAATCATTAAAATAGTATTTGTTATTTGTTGCATTTTTAATTGCTTCTTTTCTTAAAAATAAAACTATCAAAAATCACATTGATAGCGCCATTGCAAAAATATAAAAGTTCTTGAATCTAGGTAGTGTTCTAATCATTTAATAGAATCCATAGTCGATAGTAATTAATTAGTCTCTAATTAATGGCATCGTCGAGCAACGGAGCAGTCCTTCTTGCTTAGCAATTTCTGAATATGAAACCTCTTCAACAGTAAAACCCTCAGAACGGAGCCAAGTATTCAGTCTTGTGAAATTTTTTTCGGAGATAATCACTTCCGGAGTGATGGAAAAAATATTGCTGTTCATACTATACATTTCGTCTTTATTAATCTGAAAGCAGTTTTCTTCACCGAAGAGATCAATCAACCATTCATATTCATTTTTTTCTAAAAATCCTTCTTTATGAATAATACACTTTCCTTTCCCCAAGGGTTGAAAACAACAATCTAAATGAAGTGCATTGTCTTTAGCAATCGTATTTGATTTTCGTAGATTAAACGAAACCACTTTTTTAGATGGAAATAAATCCTGTAAACACTTAACTGCAGTCATGTTTGTACGAGCTGTAATGTAATCTGCATAATCTTTTCCGCGGTAGGTTCCAACAAAAATATAGTCACCCCAAGGCATGACATCTCCTCCTTCAATATGGGCTTCTTCCGGTAAGTTAATGAGATTATTTTTATCAACCTGAGACCAAACATGTTCAATTGCATCGATTTCTTTATTACGATCTGGTAATATATTAGAAATGATCATTTTATCCTCGATAACAAATGCAATATCTCTTGAAAATATTTGGTTGTAATTAGAAATTTTTTCAGGACGGTATACTTTTACATTGTATTTACTTAATATCTGAAATACCAATTCCATTTCTTGAACCATATCTCGCTCTTTGGGATAAGTACCCGCTTTTATATGTTCTGCTGATTTAGGATCATATGTGTCTTCAAGTTTTGGTGTTGGCCCATTGGAATCTGCAATTCCTAAAACAACAGCTTTCAACGTTGAAAATTCGTCGGTTACATGCAAGTTTATCATATTACAAATATAAAAAAAGCACCTTCTTTCGAAGATGCTTTATCAAAAATACTATTAATTATCTTTTATTGACAGAAATGAACTCGCGATAAGATTCTCCAATGTAAACTTGTCTTGGTCTTCCAATTGGTTCTTTACGCAAACGCATTTCTCGCCATTGTGCGATCCATCCGGGTAATCTACCTAATGCAAACATCGGTGTAAACATTTCTGTAGGTATTCCTAGAGCGCGATATATAATACCTGAATAAAAATCAACATTAGGATATAACTTTCTATGTACAAAATATGGATCTTCGAGAGCTTCCTTTTCGAGACCTTTTGCTATTTCTAAAATAGGATCTTCTACTCCTAAAGCCTCCAAAACTTCGTCTGCGGCAACCTTTATAATCTTTGCCCTTGGATCAAAGTTTTTGTAAACACGGTGACCAAAACCCATCAAACGAAATGGATCAGATTTATCTTTAGCTTTTGCCATATATTTTTTGGTATCACCACCATCTTCTTTTATGGCTTCTAGCATTTCTATCACAGCTTGATTGGCACCTCCATGAAGTGGTCCCCAAAGAGCATTAATTCCCGCAGATAGTGAAACAAAAAGTCCAGCGTTAGATGATCCAACTATTCTTACTGTAGATGTAGAACAATTTTGTTCATGATCTGCATGTAAAATTAGTAACTTATTAAGCGCATCAACCACTATTTGATTTGATTCGTATTCTGCAGCTGGCTTCTTAAACATCATTTTTAAGAAATTATCTACATATCCTAGTGAGTTATCACCATACTCTAATGGAAGTCCTGCTTGTTTACGATAAGCCCAGGCCGTTAATACAGGAAACTTACCAAGAATTCTAACAATTGCATTGTACATTTCTTCTTCTGAATCAACATTAACAGAGGCTGGATTAAACGCTACTAAAGCACTTGTTAAGGAAGAAAGAACTCCCATAGGGTGAGCTGCTTTCGGAAAACCATCAATTATTTTTTTTACATCTTCATCGACATGAGCTTGTGCTTTAATATCTTCATGAAACTTATCTAATTCTTCAACACTAGGTAATTCACCAAAAATTAATAAAAAAGCTACTTCTAAAAAGTTAGCTTTTTCAGCTAAATCTTCAATAGAATAACCTCTGTATCGTAAAATTCCTTTTTCTCCATCAAGAAATGTAATTGCACTTTCACAAGAACCCGTGTTTTTGTAGCCAGGATCAATGGTAGTAATACCACCTGTTAATCCTCGTAATTTTTTTATATCGATTGCTAATTCATTTTCAGAGCCTTCAATTATAGGTAATTCGTACTTTTTCCCGTCTATTTCGATGGTTGCTATTCTTGACATTTACAGTAATTTTTGTTTATTTGTGAGCGATGCAAAGTTACGAAAAAACGTCGATTTTTGTAGTTATTTGTCTATTAATTAACATACTATTTTTTATATTTTTACCTGTATTTTATGTAAAAAAAAGCCCAATTAGTAAAAATTGAGCCCTTATAAAACGTTTCTGAATATTTTATATTTTGAAGGCTTTAAGTCCCGGAAAATAAGCTACCTCCCCCAATTGTTCTTCAATTCTTAAAAGCTGATTGTATTTAGCCATACGATCACTTCGAGACATGGAACCTGTTTTTATTTGTCCACAATTAAGTGCCACTGCTAAATCTGCAATTGTATGATCTTCTGTTTCTCCGGATCTATGGGACATTACCGAGGTATAACCTGCATTATGAGCCATATTAACGGCAGCAATTGTTTCGGATAGCGTTCCAATTTGATTCACCTTAATTAGGATAGAATTAGAAATTCCCTCTTTGATACCTCTAGATAAACGTTCCACATTAGTTACAAAAAGATCGTCTCCTACCAACTGTGCTTTTTCACCTATAAGTTCGGTTAAATATTTCCAACCTTCCCAATCATCTTCATCCATACCATCTTCAATTGAAATAATAGGATACTTATCAACTAATTCAGCAAGATATTCTGCTTGTTCTTTTGAACTTCTTATTTTACCAGAATCTCCCTCAAATTTTGAGTAGTCATAGGTGTTATTTACATAAAATTCTGCAGCAGCACAATCCAATGCAATCATAATTTCATCGCCAAATTTATAACCTGCATTTTGAACTGCTTTTGCTATTGTATCTATTGCGTCTTCAGTACCTCCTAGCTTCGGAGCAAAACCACCTTCATCACCTACTGCCGTACTCAGGTTTCTATCGTGTAATACTTTTTTCAAATGGTGAAATATTTCACTCCCCATTTGGATTGCTTCAGAAAAAGAGGTTGCTTTAACGGGCATTACCATAAATTCCTGAAAAGCTATTGGAGCATCACTATGAGAACCACCATTTATAATATTCATCATAGGCACTGGCAATGTTTTAGCACTTACACCACCCACATAACGATAAAGGGGCATTCCAAGCTCCAATGCAGCTGCATGAGCAGTAGCTAACGAAACTCCTAAAATGGCGTTTGCTCCTAAGTTTGATTTGTTTGGTGTCCCGTCTAAATCTATCATTATTTTATCAATAGTTTCTTGCTCAAAAACAGGAATACCCAATAATGCGTCTCTAATTTCACCGTTCACGTTCTCAACAGCTTTGATAACTCCTTTTCCCATATAATCATTTCCGCCATCGCGTAATTCAACAGCCTCGTGAACTCCTGTAGAGGCTCCAGATGGTACAGCTGCTCTTCCTAGGATTCCATTTTCAGTAATGACATCGACCTCGACTGTTGGATTTCCTCGAGAATCAAAAATTTGCCTTGCGTTTATATCTAATATAACACTCATTTTTTTTTATTTATGGTTTTTTATATTGGTGATGAAATCATCAAAAAGATATCTTGAATCGTGCGGTCCAGGACTTGCTTCAGGATGGTATTGAACAGAAAATACTGGTTTATTTTTCATTTTAATTCCAGCTACGGTATGGTCATTTAAATGTACATGGGTAATTTCTACTTCAGTGTTTTTCTCTGTTTCTTCTTTATTAATAGCAAATCCATGATTTTGGGAAGTAATTTCTCCTTTTCCTGTCGTTAAATTTTTTACAGGATGATTGATGCCTCTATGTCCATTGTGCATTTTGTAGGTGGAAATACCATTTGCCAAAGCTAAAACTTGATGTCCGAGACAAATTCCAAAAACTGGCTTACCAAAATCAATGGCTTTTTTAGCAGTCTGAATTGCCTGATCTAAGGGTTCTGGATCACCAGGCCCGTTTGAGAAAAAGAAACCGTCTGGAGAAAAAGACTCCATCTCCTCAAAAGGAGTGTTGTAGGGGAAAACTTTTATGTAACAATCTCTTTCCGAAAGGCTTTTTAATATGTTTTTTTTAATACCAATATCTAAAACCGAAACTTTATAATTTGCATTTTCATTACCATAGTAATAAGCGGCTTTTGTTGAGACTTTTGATGCTAACTCCATTCCTTTCATATCAGGAAATTCAGATAATTGAAGCTTTATAGCTTCTATTTGATCAACTTCAGTAGTAATCGCAGCATTCATAGCGCCATTATCTCTAATATATGAGACTAGTGCTCTTGTATCTACATCACTGATGGCAAAAAGATTATTATCCTCTAAAAATGTTTCCAGAGATTCATTAGCTCTATCTCTTGAATAATTATAGCTGAAATTACGACATATTAAACCTGCTATTTTAATAGAGTCTGATTCAATTTCATTTTCCTCAACTCCATAATTCCCAATATGAGCATTTGTAGTAACCATAAGTTGACCAAAATAAGAGGGATCTGTAAATATTTCTTGATAGCCAGTCATACCTGTATTGAAGCAAACTTCGCCAAAAGAGGTGCCTCTTTTACCCCCTACAGCTTTACCGTAGAAAATCGTACCATCCGCAAGCAGAATCAAAGCTTTTTTTCTATTTTGATATTTCATATTTCTAAATTATATAACAAAAATACTTTAAATGATATTCTTATTATAATTTCGTTTTTAGAACTTTTAAACAAATATTTTTTTTCAAAAAAAAAGGATAAACTTTATAGTTTATCCTTTGGTATTTTAAAAATAAATTTTCATTTATTCTTCTTCTTTTTTAGTTTCTACTGGATTTGAAACTTGAGCAGTTGCATTAGAACCTCCACGACGGCTTCGGCGTGTTGACTTCTTTTTAACTGCTTTTCCTGCATTGTAAATCTCGTTATAATCTACCAATTCGATCATTGCCATATCAGCATTATCTCCTTTACGATTTCCTAATTTTATAATTCGGGTATATCCTCCTGGGCGATCACCTACTTTAACAGAAACTTCTTTAAATAATTCAGTAACAGCATCTTTTTGTCGGAGCCTACTAAATACAATACGACGGTTATGAGTAGTATCTTCTTTAGATTTCGTTACTAAAGGCTCTACAAATTGTTTTAAAGCTTTGGCTTTTGCAACCGTAGTATTAATTCTTTTATGCTCAATTAAGGAACAGGCCATATTAGCAAGCATTGCTTTTCTATGTGCTGTCTTTCTTCCTAAATGATTTACTTTTTTTCCGTGTCTCATGACATTTTATTTTTAATCATCATCTTGCTACAACCCATTTTGAGGAGCAAAATATGATGTATTAATCTTTATCTAATTTATATTTTGAAAGGTCCATCCCGAAGTTTAAGCCCTTTACATCAACTAGTTCTTCTAATTCTGTAAGTGATTTTTTTCCGAAATTTCTAAATTTCATTAAATCGTTTTTGTTAAAAGAAACCAAATCTCCTAGGGTATCAACTTCAGCGGCTTTTAAACAATTTAAAGCTCTTACAGAAAGGTCCATATCAATTAACTTGGTTTTTAACAACTGTCGCATATGGAGTGATTCCTCATCATATGTTTCAGTTTGAGCAATTTCATCAGCCTCTAATGTAATTCTTTCATCACTAAATAACATGAAATGATGTATTAACGTTTTAGCTGCTTCAGTCAATGCGTCTTTTGGATTTATAGATCCATCTGTTACGATTTCAAAAACTAATTTTTCATAATCTGTTTTTTGCTCTACACGGAAATTTTCAATGCTGTATTTAACATTTTTTATTGGAGTGTAGATTGAATCTATAAAGATGGTTCCAAAAGGAACTCCTCCTTTTTTATTCTCTTCAGCTGGAACATAACCTCTACCTTTTTCGATAGTGATTTCCATATTGAAATTAACCTTAGAATCCATATTACAAATAACCATATCAGGATTCAATACTTGAAATCCTGAAATAAATTTTTGAAAGTCTCCTGCTGTTAATTGTTCAGCTCCTGAAACAGAAATTGTAACTGTTTCATTATCCACTTCATCAATTTGTCTTTTAAAACAAACCTGTTTTAGATTTAAGATAATTTCTGTAACATCTTCAACGACTCCCGCAATGGTAGAAAACTCATGATCTACTCCTTCAATTCTAATTGAAGTAATTGCAAAACCTTCTAATGATGAAAGTAAAACTCTTCTTAATGCGTTACCAACTGTTAAACCATAACCGGGCTCTAAGGGACGGAATTCGAATTTTCCTTCGAAATCAGTCGAGTCAATCATAATAACTTTATCGGGCTTTTGAAAACTAAATACTGCCATAATATAACTTTGTGTTTTTATTATTTAGAATATAATTCAACAATAAACTGTTCGTTTATGTTCTCAGGGATTTGAATACGCTCTGGTTTGGAAACATACGTTCCTCTTTTCACCGCGTTGTCCCATGTAATCCACTCGTAAACATGACTTGCGTTTGCTAACGAGTTTTCAATAGCTTCTAATGATTTAGATTTTTCTCTAACTCCTACTGTATCACCTGGTTTTAGTTGGTATGATGGAATATTAACTTTTTCCCCATTTACTAAAATATGACGGTGAGAAACTAATTGTCTTGCTGCACTACGACTAGGGGCAATTCCCATACGGAAAACCACATTATCTAGACGAGATTCACATAATTGTAGCAATACTTCACCAGTAATTCCTTTGGAAGCAGTTGCTCTTTTAAACATATTTCTAAATTGACGCTCTAAAATACCATAAGTATATTTAGCTTTTTGCTTTTCAGCTAATTGAATTGCGTATTCAGATTTTTTTCCTCTACGACGGTTATTACCGTGTTGCCCAGGAGGGTAATTTCTTTTTTCGAAGTTTTTGTCATCTCCGAAAATTGCTTCACCAAACTTACGAGCGATTTTTGTTTTTGGACCAGTATATCTTGCCATTTTTAAATTTTTTTGAAGGAATTTTCAAATTAAGGTCTTATGCTTATCCTTTGAGAATTTATACCCTTCAGTTTATACTAATTATTAAATTTCTAATTCTGTAATTACAAAATTAAACTCTTCTTCTTTTTGGAGGTCTACATCCATTGTGTGGCATTGGTGTAACATCAATAATTTCAGTTACTTCAATTCCCGCATTATGTATTGATCTTATGGCAGATTCCCTACCATTTCCTGGACCTTTCACATATACCTTTACTTTACGTAAACCTTCTGCATGTGCAGTTGCTGCACAATCTTCTGCTGCTAATTGAGCTGCGTAAGGAGTATTCTTTTTAGAACCTCTAAAACCCATTTTTCCAGCTGATGACCAAGAAATCACATCTCCTTTTTTATTTGTCAACGAAATGATAATGTTGTTAAATGAAGCTGTAACGTGAGCTTGACCCACTGCTTCAACATTAACTTTACGCTTTTTTGTACTAGTTTTTGCCTTTGCCATATCTCTAGTGTTTATTTAGTTGCTTTTTTCTTGTTAGCAACAGTTTTACGTTTACCTTTTCTTGTTCTGGAGTTATTCTTAGTACGTTGACCTCTCAAAGGAAGTCCAGTCCTATGACGAATACCTCTGTAACATCCAATATCCATTAATCGCTTAATGTTTAATTGAATTTCACTACGTAATTCACCTTCAATGGTAATTGTCCCCACAACATCACGAATTGATCCGATTTCTTCATCGTTCCATTCTGTGACTTTTTTGTTTTCGTCAACACCTGCTTTTTCAAGTATTTCTTTCGCACGGCTTTTGCCGATACCAAAGATATACGTTAACGCGATTACACCCCTCTTTTGTTTAGGGATATCTACACCTGCGATTCTTGCCATAACTTATCCTTGTCTTTGTTTGAACCTAGGGTTCTTTTTGTTAATAACATATAATCTGCCTTTTCTGCGAACTATTTTGCATTCGGCACTTCTCTTTTTAATAGATGCTCTTACTTTCATAATAACTTAATATCTATAAGTGATACGAGCCTTCGTTAAATCGTAAGGACTCATTTCTAGTTTAACTTTATCTCCTGGTAATAATTTGATATAATGCATACGCATTTTACCAGATATGTGTGCTGTAACAATATGAGCATTTTCTAACTCTACACGAAACATCGCGTTAGACAATGCTTCTGTGATTGTTCCATCTTGTTCTATTGAGGGTTGTTTTGCCATTACGCTACTGCTTTTCTGTTCTTTCCTGTTTTCATTAAGCCGTCATAATGACGATTTAACAAATATGAATTTATTTGTTGCATGGTATCAATGGCAACTCCTACCATAATAAGTAGGGAAGTACCACCATAAAATAAAGCCCACCCTTGTTGAATTCCAAATAATTTGACTGCAAATGCAGGGAATATTGCTACACCAGCTAAAAATATAGAACCAGGTAATGTTATTTGTGACATTATTCTATCTAAAAGTTCCGCGGTATCTGTTCCCGGTTTAATACCTGGAATAAATCCACCACTTCGTTTTAAATCATCTGCCATTTTATTGGTAGGTACCGTGATTGCCGTATAAAAATAAGTAAATATGATGATTAATACCGCAAATAAAACATTATACCAAAGCCCAAAAATATCACTAAAATTAACTTGCATCCATTGGCCTACGCCAGAATCCTTTAAAAAAGATGAACCACCTATTAACGCTGGTACAAACATGATAGCCTGCGCAAAGATGATAGGCATTACACCCGATGCATTTAATTTTAGAGGAATAAATTGTCTCGCTCCAAAGATATTCTTTTCGTAACTACCACTCGCAGTTCTCCTTGCGTACTGAACCGGTATTTTACGTACCGCCATTACTAACATTATAGATGCTAATATAATCACAAACCAAATAGCTAGTTCAATTAAAACCATGATCATACCGCCATTAGATTCCATAACCCTTGAAGCAAATTCTTGAGCAAAAGATTGTGGTAATCTAGCTATAATACCAACCATAATTAAAATGGATATACCATTACCAATACCCTTGTCTGTAATCTTCTCACCTAACCACATTGCAAAAACGCAACCAGTAACTAAGATTATTGTTGATGAAACATAAAACATGGTTGTTTGTCCTAGTATAAATGCTTCAACTGGTACTCCTAGAGCAGGTAAACCTATTAAGTAGGTAGGTGCTTGAACTAAACAAATACCGATAGTTAGCCATCTAGTAATTTGATTGATCTTTTTTCTTCCACTTTCTCCCTCTTTTTGTAATTTTTGTAAGTAAGGAATTGCTATTTGCATTAACTGAACTACAATAGATGCCGATATGTAGGGCATAATTCCTAGTGCAAATACGGAGGCATTTGCAAATGCTCCACCAGTAAAAGCATTAAGTAAACCGCCTAAACCACCATCATCAAATTTTCCAGCAAACTCAGCTAATTTTGAGGCATCGATTCCTGGCAGCACAACCTGTGCACCAAAACGATATACTAACAAAAGGGCTAAAGTGAGGAGAATACGATTTCGCAACTCTTCAATTTTCCAAACGTTTTTTAAGGTTTCAATAAATTTCATCCTTTTTAAAAAATTACAATGTTATTACTTCGCCTCCAGCCTTTTCGATAGCTTCTTTTGCAGAAGCAGAAAATTTATGAGCTGTTACTGTTAATTTTGATTTTAAATCTCCTCTACCTAATATTTTTAGTAGTTCTTTGTTTCCAACCAAACCTAAATCTACAAATGTATCAAAATCAATTGAGTCTTTGATTTTCTTATCATCAACTAATTGTTGCAGTTTATCAAGATTAATTGCTTGGTATTCTTTTCTGTTTATATTTGTAAAACCAAATTTAGGTACACGACGTTGCAAGGGCATTTGTCCACCCTCGAAACCTAATTTTTTGGAATATCCAGATCTAGATTTTGCTCCTTTGTGACCACGTGTTGCGGTTCCACCTTTTCCTGAACCTTGTCCGCGACCTACTCGCTTGCCTTGATTTTTTACCGAACCTGCTGCCGGTTGTAAGTTACTTAAATTCATAATTTATATACTTATTTAGTTTCAACTGAAACTAAGTGATTAACTTTTCTAATCATACCCAAGATATTAGGAGTATCTTCATGCTCAACAGTTTGACCCATTTTATGAAGACCTAAAGACTCAAGTACTCTTTTTTGGTTTTGAGTTCGATTAATTGCGCTACGAACCTTTGTTACTTTTATTTTTGCCATCTGCTTAGTGTGTTTATCCTTTGAATAATTTTTCTAAAGAAATTCCTCTTTGTTTTGCAATAGTTTGAGCACTTCTCATTTGAAGTAAAGCATCAAATGTTGCTTTTACTACGTTATGTGGGTTAGATGAGCCTTGAGATTTTGATAATACATCATGTACTCCAACAGCCTCCAATACCGCACGCACGGCACCACCTGCAATAACTCCTGTACCGGCAGATGCTGGCAATAAGTTAACTCTGGCACCACCATATTTACCTTTCTGCTCGTGAGGTAAAGTTGTTTTATTTAATGGTATACGTACTAGGTTTTTCTTTGCGTCTTCGATTGCTTTAGCAATTGCACTCGCTACATCTTTCGATTTACCAAGTCCTTGACCTACTACCCCATTTTCATCACCTACTACTACAATAGCTGAAAATCCAAAGGTTCTACCACCTTTTGTTACTTTAGTTACACGTTGAACCCCTACTAAACGATCTTTTAATTCTAGACCTCCTGGTTTAACTAACTCTACGTTTTTATAATCTTGATACATATTTCTTAGAATTTTAGTCCGCCTTCGCGAGCTCCTTCAGCTAATGATTTAACTCTTCCATGGTAAAGATATCCACCTCTATCGAAAGTAATACTTTCAAAACCGGCTTTCATTGCTTTATCTGCAATTGCTTTACCTACTAGTTTAGCAGCGTCTACTTTATTTGATTTAGACGCGTCTATATTTTTGTCTCTTGAAGATGCAGCAGTAATTGTAACCCCATTTACGTCGTCAATTAATTGAGCATAAATTTCTTTGTTACTTCTGAAAACTGCCAAACGAGGACGTTCTGTTGTTCCAGAAACAGTTTTTCTGATTCTAAAACGTAATCGTTCTCTTCTATCTGTTTTTGATAATGCCATAACTTTATTTGTTATGCAGATTTACCTGCTTTTCTTCTTATTATTTCTCCTACGAATCTAATTCCTTTTCCTTTGTAAGGTTCTGGTTTACGAAAACCGCGAATTTTTGCTGCTACTTGTCCAACCAATTGCTTATCGTGAGAGGTTAATTTAACTATTGGATTTTTTCCTTTTTCAGAAATTGTTTCAACTTTAACTTCTGGCGCTACATTCAACACAATGTTGTGAGAAAATCCAATTGCTAAATCTAATTTCTGTCCTTGGTTAGAGGCACGGTATCCCACACCTACTAATTCTAGTTCTTTAGACCATCCTTTGCTTACACCCTCAACCATGTTATTGATTAAAGATCTGTATAAACCATGTTTAGATCTATCGTCTTTGGAATCAGATAAACGTTCTACTAAAACATTACCTTCTTCTTCTTTTACTGTAACTCCCGAAAAATCTTGTGTTAATTCACCTAATTTTCCTTTTACGGTTATTACAGTATCGTTTATATCGATTGTAACTCCTTCTGGGATTGTTACCGGGCTTTTTCCTATTCTTGACATTTCTTTCTCGTCTTTATTTAATAAACGTAACACAAAACTTCACCACCTACATTTTGAGCCTGAGCCTGCTTTCCTGTCATTACTCCGTGAGAAGTTGACACAATTGCAATACCCAATCCATTCAATATTCTTGGTAGCTCTGAAGAGCTAGAATACTTACGTAAACCTGGTTTACTTATCCGCTGTATTTCTTTAATTACAGGATCTTTGGTGAGCTTATCATATTTTAAAGCAATTTTGATAGTGCCTTGTGGGCCTTTATCATCTTCAAATTTGTAACTTAAAACAAAGCCCTGATCGAACAAGATTTTTGTAATTTCTTTCTTTACATTCGAAGCCGGAATTTCTACTACTCTATGTCCAGCTTTTACTGCATTTCTAACTCTAGTTAGATAATCTGCTATTGGATCTATATTCATATTTTAATTTTACAGATGTGGTTTTCACTATTTTTGAGCAAACCTGCATCCAATTAATATTATCTTACCAAGATGCTTTTCTAACACCTGGGATTAAACCTTGATTTGCCATTTCACGAAATGTTACACGTGAAATACCAAATGTTCTCATATATCCCTTGGGTCTACCAGTTAGTTTACAACGGTTATGCATACGAATTGGTGAAGCGTCTTTTGGTAATTTCTGTAATGCTTGGTAATCTCCAGCCTCTTTCAAAGCTTTACGTTTAGCGGCATACTTTGCTACCATTTTTTTTCTTTTAACCTCACGGGCTTTCATTGATTCTTTAGCCATATTAGTTCTTTTTAAAAGGTAAACCTAATTCAGTTAATAATGATTTTGCTTCTTTATCTGTATCTGCAGAGGTAACAAAAGTGATGTTCATACCATCAATTTTTTTAATTCTATCGATATTGATTTCAGGAAATATGATTTGTTCTGTAACACCCAAAGAGTAATTACCTCTACCATCAAATCCTGTTGCTTTAATTCCGTTAAAATCTCTTACACGCGGTAACGCACTTGTGATTAGTCTATCTAAAAATTCATACATACGTTCACCACGTAAAGTTACTTTAGCTCCAATTGGAACACCTTTACGTAATTTAAAGTTTGCAACATCTTTTTTAGATAATGTAGCTACAGCTTTTTGACCTGTAATGTTAGTAAGCTCATCTACGGCATACTCTAACAGTTTTTTATCCGCAACGGCAGATCCAACTCCACGAGAAACGACTATACGCTCTAGCTTTGGAACTTGCATTACATTTGTGTAACTAAATTCTTCTTTAAGAGCATCAATTACTCGGCTCTTATATTCCTCTTTAAGTCTTGGTAAATATCCCATAACTATAATACTTGATTCGATTTTTTAGCAAAACGCACTTTCTTTCCATCTTCCATTCTATAACCAACTCTTGTAGCAGAACCTGACTTAGGGTCTATTAGAGATAGATTAGAGATATGTATAGCAGCTTCTTTTTTTACAATTCCACCTTGAGGACTGTTAGCACTTGGCTTCTCATGTTTAGAAACCATATTTACTCCTTCTACTATTGCTTTGTTTTTTTCAAGAATAACTTTCATTACTTTGCCTTCCGACCCTTTATGATCACCAGCTGTAACGACTACGTTATCTCCTGATTTTATTTTAAGCTTTACCATCTTTGTTTTCAATTTAAAGCACCTCAGGTGCTAATGATACAATTTTCATGAATTGCTTGTCACGAAGTTCTCTTGCAACGGGTCCAAAAACACGTGTTCCAATCATTTCTCCTTGTGGATTTAGTAATACACAAGCATTATCATCAAAACGAATATATGATCCGTCTGGTCTTCTTACTTCTTTTTTAGTACGAACAACCACCGCTGTTGCAACAGCTCCTTTCTTGATAGTTCCATTAGGAGTAGCGTCTTTAACAGCAACTACAATTTTATCTCCTATTGAAGCATATCTTTTTTTAGTTCCACCTAACACACGAATGGTTAGTACTTCTTTTGCTCCAGTATTATCTGCAACTTTTAGTCTTGACTCTTGTTGTAACATACCTACTTAGCTCTATCAATTATTTCTACTAATCTCCAACACTTGGTTTTACTTAAAGGACGAGTTTCCATAATCCTTACTTTATCCCCTTCGTTGCAGTCATTGGTTTCATCGTGCGCAACATATTTTTTTGTTTTTAACACGAACTTTCCATACATCGGGTGTTTCACTTTTTTTACCTCAGCAACCACAATAGATTTATCCATTTTGTTACTAGTAACAACACCTATACGTTCTTTTCTTAAATTTCTTTTTTCCATCTTTCAGCTGTACTATTGTACTTCTCTTTTAGTTAGTTCAGTCGCAATTCTGGCGATAGCTCTTCTTTGCTCTCTTAATTGAATTGGATTTTCCAACGGTGTAATGGCATGTGCCATTTTAAGATCAGAAAAAGCCTTTCTTGAATCAGAAAGTTTTTCCTGCAATTCCGCTGTTGATGCTTCTTTTATTTCAGATTGTTTCATAATAAATTAAGCTTGAAATGTTCTAGATACAATAAATTTTGTTTTTACCGGTAGCTTTTGAGCTGCAAGACGCAATGCCTCTTTTGCAGTTTCGATTGGCACGCCAGAAACTTCAAACAAAATTCTTCCTGGTTTAACAACAGCCGCCCAATACTCAACACCACCTTTACCTTTACCCATACGTACTTCAAGAGGCTTTTTTGTTATTGGCTTATCTGGAAAAATCATAATCCAGATAGAACCCTCTCTCTTCATAAAACGAGTAGCAGCAATACGTGCGGCTTCAATTTGACGCGATGTCAAAAAATTTGAATCTAAAGATTTTATACCAAAAGTTCCAAAAGCTAATTGGTTTCCACGTCCGGCGTTGCCTTTCATTCTACCTTTTTGCTGCTTACGAAACTTCGTTCTTTTTGGTTGTAACATTATATTCTATTTAAAAATTACTTTCTACGACGTGATTTGTTAGCACCACCTCGTTTGTTGTTACCGCCTTTTCCACCTTTTTTGGATAATCCTACTAGGGGAGAAAGCTCTCTTTTTCCGTACACTTCACCTTTCATAATCCACACTTTAACACCTAATCTACCATAAGTAGTATGTGCCTCAACTAAAGCATAATCAATATCGGCTCTAAATGTTGATAAAGGGATACGTCCATCTTTATAAGATTCAGATCGTGCCATTTCAGCACCATTTAAACGGCCTGAAATCTGAACTTTAATACCTTCTGCGTTCATGCGCATTGCAGCAGTGATTGCCATTTTAATTGCACGACGGTATGAAATTCTGTTTTCAATTTGTCTTGCAATACTAGCTCCTACTAAATGAGCATCCATTTCAGGTCTCTTAATCTCATGGATGTTAATCTGTACATCTTTACCAGTAATTTTCTTGAGCTCTTCTTTTAGCTTGTCTACCTCTTGACCACCTTTCCCAATAATGATACCAGGCCTAGCGGTTGTGATAGTAACGGTTACAAGCTTAAGGGTACGCTCAATAATTACCCTAGACACACTAGCTTTTTGCAAACGAGCATGAACATATTTTCTAATCTTGTCGTCTTCAGCTAGTTTATCGCCGTAGTCGTTGCCTCCGTACCAGTTGGATTCCCATCCTCTAATGATACCTAAGCGATTTCCGATTGGATTTGTTTTCTGTCCCATTTATTAATTGCTTTGTGTGTTATCGTTGGCTGCAAGCACGAGTGTTACGTGATTGGAGCGTTTTCTTATTCTGTGTGCTCTTCCTTGTGGTGCAGGTCTAAGTCTTTTTAACATAGCACCTCCATCAACACGGATTTCTTTTACAAAAAGATCAGCGTCTTCGACTGAAGCGTCTTCATTTTTAGCTTGCCAATTTGCAATGGCAGACAATAATAACGTCTCAATACGACGGGATGCTTCCTTCGGGCTGAACTTTAAAATGTTAAGCGCTTTATCTATCTTTTCACCACGAACTAAATCTGCGACTAGACGCATCTTCCTTGGTGACGTTGGGCAATTATTCAATTTAGCGAAATACATATTTTTTTTCGCCTCCTTGATTTGCTCTGCTCTTTCTCTTTTACGAACTCCCATGGCTTATTTTTTACCTTTGTTTTTTGCACCTGCGTGACCACGGAATGATCTAGTTGGTGAAAATTCTCCTAATTTATGTCCTACCATATTTTCAGTAACATAAACAGGAATAAATTGTTTTCCGTTATGCACCGCAATGGTTTGTCCAACAAAGTCGGGAGTAATCATAGATGCTCTAGACCAAGTCTTAATTACAGTCTTCTTACTCGACTCAACATTTTGCTGAACTTTTTTATCTAATTTGTAGTGAACGTAAGGTCCCTTTTTTAACGATCGTGCCATATCTTATTTCTTTCTACGTTCGATTATATATTTATTACTAGCTTTTGTTTTAGAACGTGTTCTAAATCCTTTTGCAGGAATTCCGTTTCTAGAACGAGGATGTCCACCGGATGATTTTCCTTCACCACCACCCATTGGGTGATCAACTGGATTCATAACAACAGGTCTTGTACGAGGTCTTCTACCTAACCATCTTGTTCTACCGGCTTTACCAGAAACTAACAATTGATGATCACTGTTAGAAACTGCTCCAATTGTTGCGGAACAAGTAATTAAAATCAAACGGGTTTCACCAGATGGTAATTTTACAGTAGCAAACTTACCATCACGAGCCATTAATTGTGCGAATGCACCAGCACTACGAGCTAATACAGCTCCTTGACCTGGATGTAATTCAATACAAGAAATGATTGTTCCTAGTGGAATGTTTTCTAAAAGCATACAATTACCTATTTCTGGGGCTACTTTTTCTCCAGAAACAATGTTTTGACCAACTTTTAATCCACTTTGAGCTACAACATAACGCTTTTCACCGTCTTGATAATTCAATAACGCGATAAAAGCTGTACGATTTGGATCGTACTCTATTGTAGCTACGGTAGCTGGTACTCCTGGCTTGTTACGCTTAAAATCAATAATTCGATAGCGCCTCTTGTGACCACCACCCTTGTAGCGCATGGTCATTTTTCCTTGACTGTTTCTTCCCCCAGTTCTTTTAATCGGAGCTAATAAACTTTTCTCCGGCTTATCAGTTGTAATGGCGTCAAATCCATTTACAACTCTAAATCGCTGTCCTGGGGTGATTGGTTTTAATTTTCTTACTGACATTTTTGTCTAATTTATCTAAGTTATCTTAGATGTTATTGTAAAAATCTATTGTATCACCTTCCGCCAACTGTACTATTGCCTTTTTAACAGCATTAGTTTTACCAGTTTGAATACCCGTCTTTGTATAACGAGTGTTTCTATCTGGGCGGACATTTATAGTACGAACTTTAGTAACTGAAACATCATAAGCAGCTTCCACCGCTTTTTTTATTTCTACCTTATTCGCCTTTGGATTTACTACAAAACCATATCTGTTGAATTCCTCAACATCGGTTGTAGCTTTTTCTGTTATTATAGGTTTAATTAAGATATTCATTATTTCTAATTACTTAAGTTTGACTCAATTCCTTCCAATGAACCTTCAAACAACACTAGGCTGTTTGCATTCATAATTTTGTAAGTACTTAAGTGAGAGTTAGTTACCACTTCAGTGCTTTTCAAATTACGAGACGACAAATATATATTATTATTTGACTCTCCCAACACAAATAAAGATTTTTTAGTATCTAAGCCCAAAGACTTTAACACAGTGGTGAATTCTTTGGTTTTTGGAGTATCAAAATTGAGATCTTCTAAAACTACAATTGCTTTGTCATTTGCTTTCATACTTAATGCTGAACGACGTGCTAATCTTTTCAGATTCTTATTTAACTTGAAAGAATAATTTCTTGGTCTTGGACCAAACATTCTTCCTCCACCTCTAAAAACACCAGACTTGATACTACCCGCACGAGCTGTACCAGTTCCTTTTTGTTTCTTTATTTTTCTTGTACTACCAACAATTTCAGCGCGCTCTTTTGATTTGTGCGTACCTTGTCTTTGATTAGCAAGATATTGCTTAACATCAAGATAAACAGCGTGATTGTTAGGTTCAATTCCATACACATCCTTAGAGAGCTCTACCTTTCTACCTGTGTCTTTTCCGTTTTTGTCTAATACTGCTACCTTCATTATTTCTGAATAGTTACATAAGCGTTTTTAGCTCCAGGAATACATCCTTTAACTACAAGCAAGTTCTTTTCAGAAACTACTTTTAACACTCTTAGGTTTTGTACTTTTACTTTTTCATTACCCATTTGACCAGCCATACGCATACCCTTGAAAACTCTCGCAGGGTATGAAGCTGCACCAATTGATCCAGGAGCTCTTAATCGGTTATGTTGACCGTGAGTTGCTTGACCAACACCGGCAAAACCATGACGTTTTACAACCCCTTGAAATCCTTTTCCTTTTGAAGTACCTGCAACATCTACAAATTCTCCTTCAATAAAATGCTCCACTGTTATCGTGTCGCCTAAATTGTAATCCTCTTCAAATCCTTGAAACTCGACAACCTTGCGCTTAACAACAGATCCTGCTTTTTTAGCATGCCCTTGGGCAGCTTTAGTAGCAGTCTTTTTGTCATCGAAACCAAGTTGAAGAGCTTCGTACCCGTCAGCTTCTTTAGTTCTGACTTGGGTAACAACACAGGGACCTGCTTCGATAACGGTACATGGAATGTTTTTTCCATTTTCGTCAAAGATGCTGGTCATACCTATCTTTTTTCCAATTAACCCAGACATATTTATTATTTATTTATTATTAATTTATTTTTATCTTATGAAACCTAATTCAAAAAAACAGGGTCAAAATAAATTCAACCCTGAATATTATTTTGTTTCCGTTTTTCCTTTGCATTCAAGCTCCAGACATGTTTTAAGCACTTTGATTAATCGGCGAATTGTATAAAATCACCCATTAAACTTAAACTTTAATTTCTACCTCTACGCCACTTGGTAATTCCAGCTTCATCAAAGCATCGATTGTTTTAGATGACGAACTGTAGATATCTAAAAGTCTTTTATAAGAACTTAATTGAAATTGTTCTCTACTCTTTTTATTTACGTGCGGTGAACGCAATACTGTAAATATTTTTTTATGAGTTGGTAATGGGATTGGTCCCGTTACAACTGCTCCTGTACTTTTTACAGTCTTAACGATTTTTTCAGCAGATTTGTCCACTAAGTTATGATCGTAAGATTTTAGCTTTATTCTAATTTTTTGACTCATTGCCTTATTATTAAGCGTTAACGGTTCCTCTTGCTGCTGCAATTACTTCTTCAGATATATTAGAAGGAGTCTCTGCGTAATGTGAAAATTCCATAGTTGATGTTGCTCTACCAGATGATAAAGTTCTTAAAGTAGTTACATATCCAAACATTTCGGATAAAGGAACTGTAGCTTTAATTACCTTAGAACCTGAACGATCACCCATATCGCTTAGTTGACCACGACGACGGTTAAGATCTCCAACAATATCTCCCATATTTTCTTCAGGAGTTAGTACTTCTAACTTCATAATTGGCTCTAATATTACAGCACCTGCTTTTTTTGCTGCCGCTTTAAAACCTAGTTTTGCAGCTAACTCAAATGATAATTGATCAGAATCCACATCGTGGTAAGACCCATCCTTTAAAGTTACCTTCATACTATCTACTTCAAATCCAGCTAAAGGTCCATTAACCATAGCCATTTTAAATCCTTTTTCAACAGAAGGAATAAATTCTTTCGGAATGTTACCTCCTTTAATTTGATTAACAAACTCTAAACCGGTTTTACCTTCTTCAGCTGGTTCTAATGTAAACACAATATCACCAAATTTACCACGACCACCAGACTGCTTTTTGTAAGTTTCTCTGTGATCTGCAAGACGTGTGATTGTTTCTTTGTATTCAACCTGAGGTTTACCCTGGTTTACTTCTACTTTGAATTCACGTTTTAAACGGTCTACAATAATATCTAAATGAAGTTCACCCATACCAGAGATTATGGTCTGGCCTGAAGCTTCGTCTGTTCTAACTGTAAATGTCGGATCTTCTTCTGCTAGTTTAGCTAAAGCCATACCTAACTTATCTACATCAGCTTTGGTTTTAGGTTCAACAGCAATACCAATCACTGGATCTGGAAAATCCATGCTTTCTAAAATTATCGGATGCTTTTCATCAGATAAAGTATCTCCAGTCTTAATACTCTTAAAACCTACAGCAGCTCCAATATCTCCAGCCTCAATAAAATCGATTGCGTTTTGCTTGTTAGCATGCATTTGGTATATACGTGAAATACGTTCTTTCTTACCAGAACGGTTGTTTAACACATAAGACCCAGCATCTAATCTTCCGGAATAAGCACGGAAAAAAGCTAATCTACCTACGAAAGGATCCGTTGCAATTTTAAAAGCTAATGCAGAAAATGGTTCTTTTACATCTGGCTTTCTTGATTCTTCTAATTCGGTATCTGGATTTGTTCCAACAATAGCATCTTTATCTATTGGTGAAGGTAAATACCTACAAACTGCATCTAATAAAAATTGAACTCCTTTATTTTTAAATGCAGAACCACAAATCATAGGAATAATAGCCATATCCATTACAGCAGCTCTCAATGCAGCATGCACTTCTTCTTCTGTAATTGAATCTTCATCTTCCATGAATTTTTCTAGTAGATCTTCATCATAAGAAGCAACTTCTTCGATAAGTAAAGCTCTGTATTTTGCAGCCTCTTCTTTTAAATCGTCTGGAATTTCAATTACATCGAAAGTTGCTCCCATGTTTTCATCATGCCAAACAATCGCACGATTCTTAACAAGGTCTACAATTCCTTTAAAATCCATTTCTTCACCAATTGGAAGAACTATAGGAACCGCATTGGAACCTAACATTTCTTTCACTTGTTTATTTACATTTAAGAAATCTGATCCTTGACGATCCATTTTGTTGACGAATCCAATACGAGGAACTTTATAGTTATCAGCTAATCTCCAGTTAGTTTCGGACTGAGGCTCAACACCGTCGACCGCACTAAATAAGAAAACCAACCCATCAAGTACACGTAAAGAGCGATTTACCTCAACAGTAAAATCTACGTGGCCTGGTGTGTCGATAATATTAAAGTGATATCCCTTTGCATCAGCAGAAGGCTTACCATCCGCGCTTGGGAATTGCCATGTACAAGTGGTTGCAGCTGAAGTAATTGTAATACCTCTTTCCTGCTCTTGTTCCATCCAATCCATAGTAGCAGCACCATCATGTACTTCTCCAATCTTGTGACTTACTCCCGTGTAATACAATACACGTTCTGTAGTAGTGGTTTTACCAGCATCAATATGCGCAGCAATTCCAATATTTCTTGTATATTTTAAATCTCTTTGTGCCATTTCCTAGAATCTGAAGTGTGAAAATGCTTTGTTCGCGTCTGCCATTTTGTGTGTATCCACACGCTTTTTAACAGCAGCTCCCTCTTCTTTTGCAGCAGCTAAAATTTCTGCAGCTAATTTTTGAGCCATCGATTTCTCGTTTCTTTTTCTAGCAAATAGGATCAACCATTTCATTGCAGTAGAAACTTTTCTATCTGGACGTATTTGTCTTGGAATTTGAAAAGTTGCCCCTCCAATTCTGCGACTTCGTACCTCTACATGAGGCATTACATTAGATAATGCGTCTTTCCACAATTCTAATGCAGTTTTTTCTTCATCTTGATTTTTTTCATCTACGATTGCTATTGCATCGTAAAATACTTTGAAAGCCACCGATTTTTTTCCATCCCACATTAAGTTATTAACGAAACGAGTTACTAACTGGTCGTTAAACTTTGGGTCTGGTAAAAGCGGTCTTTTTTTGGCTGCTCTTTTTCTCATGTCTTCTCTTTAAAATTTTTTAAATTTTACTTTTTAGGGCGTTTCGCACCGTATTTAGATCTTCGTTGTGTTCTACCTTCTACACCTGCTGTGTCTAAGGCACCACGAACGATGTGATATCTAACTCCTGGCAAATCTTTTACCCTTCCACCTCTAACCAATACTATCGAGTGCTCTTGTAGATTATGTCCTTCTCCTGGGATGTACGCATTAACTTCCTTACCATTTGTTAACCTTACCCTTGCAACTTTACGCATTGCTGAATTTGGTTTTTTTGGCGTAGTCGTATATACACGTGTACAAACCCCTCTTCTTTGAGGACACGAATCTAAAGCAGCCGATTTACTCTTCTTGGTTATTTTGGCTCTTCCTTTTCGTACTAATTGTGAAATTGTTGGCATATAAACTTTTTATATAATAAAATACCCTTTTTTAAGGGTTTGCAAATGTAGAAATTATTTTACGTATAAACAACACTGATAAAATATTTTTTTGTTGTTTTAAAATTTGAGATGAATGTATTGGATATTAGCAATACTATAATATTCGAATTGCTTTAAAATTCATTTCTATTTTTTTTCAAATAATAAAAATAAGTTACAAAAAGTATATGATTTACCACAAAGAGACGTTAGATTTACAACACTAATTACTTAGTCTGTGAAACAAATATTTCGTATTTTTATATACCTTAATATATATACTGCATTTTTTTCGGTATTTACAGCGCAAACTCTTCGTTTGACGACTAAGTCAAATGACTCGACTTCTCAACACTTAATAGATTCTATAAATCATGTTAAAAAATTTAAAGATTTTAAATCCCTTCAAGAAGAGACACGTCACATTCTTCAAATTTTACAGAAGATAGGTTGTCTCGAGAGTGAATTAGAAACAGTTGAAAAATACAATGATAGTGCATATATAGCAAATTACTATGTCGGACCAAAATATACCCGCATTAAGATATTTTATTCTAATGAAGATTTTACAAAAAAAGAATTATTACGTTATTCTAATGAGATTTCTGAATCATACTTTATAATTCCTTTTGAAAACCTAGAACACACACTTAATAGTTTAAATATAGATAAAACAAAAAATGGAAATACTTTTGCAAGGGTAAGCCTAAAAAACATCAAAGCCTTCGATTCAAAAACTTTAACAGCAAACATCAATGTAAGCAACGGATCGAAAAGAACTATTGATCAAATTCTTATAAAAGGTTATAATCAATTCCCAGAGTCGTTCATTAAATACCACGCGGGAATAAAAAAAGGAATGACTTTAGAAAACTCAGTGTTGATTAGAAAAAACAATGAGTTGAATTCACTAGATTTTGTTACCACTACGAAACCTCCTGAAATACTTTTTAAGGAGGATTCAACCACTGTTTATTTTTATCTTAAAAAACTAAAAAACAATAATTTTGATGGAATATTGGGATTCTCATCAGGAGAAGAAAAACAAGGTCTAACCTTGAATGGTTATATAAACTTAGAGCTTAATAATAATTTAAATTATGGAGAGCAATTTTCACTTAACTACAAATCTGATGGAAACGAGCAACAAAATTTCAGAGTAAGACTATCCGTTCCTTATCTTTTTAAAACCCCTTTAGGTATTGAAACAGAATTAAAAATATTTAAACGAGATAGCACCTTCCTAACCTCTAACCAATTTGCAAAAATCAATTATCAAATTAACACCAAATCCAAAGCACATATTGGCTATAAGAGTTATCAGTCAAACAATCTGAGAAATGAAAGCCCTACAAACCTTTTGGTCGAAGATTATAAGTCAAAATTTTTGTTAACTGGGTATTCTTTTATCAAAAATCAAAATAATATTTTGTTTCCTATCAAATCAATGTTTCAAATAAATTTTGAAATAGGAACAAAAAAAAATAATTCAACTAAAGAGTCTCAGCTAAGAGCAGAAACGCTTTTTTATTATATCTTCAATTTAAACTTAAAAAATTCGATTTTAATAAAAAATAACTCACGCCTATTGTCTAGTGACACCTACTTGACCAATGAGCTCTATCAATTTGGCGGTGTAAATAGTATAAGAGGATTTAATGAAAACAGTATTGACGCATCTTTTTTTACAGTACTCAACACTGAATACAGGTATCAATTTAATAACAATTTGTATTTACATAGCATCTTTGATATCGCTTATTTTGAAAATCAAAATATCGCTTTAAGAGAAAAATTATATAGTTTTGGATTTGGTATTGGCTTACAAACAACATCAGGGATCATAAAATTTGGTGTCGCTAATGGAAACACTGAAAATCAAGATTTTAATTTTTCTAACACAAAAATTCATGTTAGTATTACTTCAAAATTTTAACAAATTTTCAAGAATAGTAGTAGTTTACCGTTAAATAAAACTAAAATATAAGTTTAAAAAGTTGTGTAATTAACTTTTTATTATGATTTTTGTGATTGATCAATTCAAATAAATTATAAAAAATGAGAACAAAGTTTAGTGGAATTTTAACGCTTTTACTAGCGTTTGTAGTGCAACTTACGTTCGCACAGGAAAAAACAATCTCCGGTACAGTGTCCGATAATAGCGGATTACCTTTACCAGGAGTGAATATTATTGTAAAAGGCACAAGCAATGGAACACAATCTGACTTTGATGGTAATTATACCGTTGATGCAAATGTGGGACAAACTTTAGTTTTTAGTTATGTAGGATTTAATTCTGTTGAAAGAGCTGTTACAGCAGCAACAAGCAACATTAGTCTGCAACTAACTGAAGACGCTGAATCTTTAGAAGAAGTGGTTGTAACTGCTTTAGGAATTAAAAAAGAAAAGAAAGCATTAGGATATGCAGTATCTTCTATAAAAGAAGAAGCTATTAAGGATAATCCTGAAACAGATTTAACTCGTGTACTCCAGGGTAAGACTGCTGGTATTGAGATTACAACTCAAAATGGTATTTCTGGTTCTGCTAACAAAGTAATCATTAGAGGTATGAATTCATTCTCTGGAAACAACAATGCATTGTATGTTATTGATGGTGTTCCTTACAGTAATGACACCAACGCTGCTGGGGATTTTGTTGATGGTAACTCTGGATCTAGTAGATCTTTTGATATCGATCCAAATAATATTGAGAATATAGACATTCTTAAAGGTCTTGCAGCAACAACCTTGTACGGTACAGACGGTAGAAATGGGGTAATTTTAATTACAACTAAAACTGGTAGTACAAAAAACATAAGTGCTAAACAAGAAGTTAATATATCAACCTCCTACTTTTTTAACGAAGTAGCTTCTCTTCCTGATTACCAGGATAAGTACGGTGGAGGTTTTGACCAAGCATTTGGTTGGTTCTACAGTAACTGGGGTCCTGGTTTTTATGAAGAAGGTCTTGGAGGCTGGGGAAGCGATGCTGCTTTCGATGAAAATGGAACACTAGCTCACCCTTACTCAACATCTGCATTCCTTGGAGCTAACTACCCTGATTATCAAGCATTATACGAAGGAGCAAGATACGATTGGAAACCAAGAAACAGTGTTGAGCAATTTTTCAAGACTGGTGGTGTATCTAGTATTTCTGCAAACTTTAAAGGTAGAAGTGAGGATAACAAATTCAATTACGGAATGGCCTTTGGTCAAGTTGAAGATGAAGGATTTACTCCAGGAAACAAAGTAACTAGAACTAACTTAACTGTTTCTGGTGGAGCTAAACTTACTAACAAATTAAATGTTAGAGGTTCGATGACTTATACCAAAACAAATTTTAAAACACCTCCAGTTGCTGCTAGTTTCGGAAGTAGTACCTTTGGTAGTGGTTCTTCTATTTTTGGAGATTTATATTATACACCTAGAAGTATCGACTTCTACGAGTTACCTTATGAAGCTCCAGACGGAAGTAGTATTTATTACAGAGATGATAATGCGATTCAACATCCACTTTGGACAATTCAAAATGCTAAATTTTCTCAAAACGTAAATCGTTTGAATGGTTTTGCATCGTTAGACTATAACTTCAACGATAATATTAATTTAAGATATCAAGGAAGTATTGATACGTATTCAGAGAACAACGTAAACAAACAAAATAGAGGTGGACGAACCGGAGATCTTGTTACAGATTCAGGATTTTATAGTACATGGAACAACACCAATTTAATTTCAGATCACAACTTAGTTTTAAGTGGTAATAATTACTCATTTTTAAATGATAATTTAGGCTTTAACTTTATGGCCGGTGCAACTTCAAGAAATAGAAAGTTTGATAGAATTGGTATTGATAGTTTTGGGCAGCAAGTATTTGACTTTTTTAACCATGAAGGTTTTACTGACTACGGTTACATAGAGTATCATGAAGAAAGAAATATTGTAGGTTTATACGGACAGTTATCTTTTGATGTTAATAACTGGGTTTTCTTAAACCTTTCAGGAAGACAAGATTGGGTGTCTAATACCTCTAAAAATAATACGTTATTCTACCCATCAGCAAGTATGTCTTTTATACCAACATCTGCTTTTAAAGGTATGAAGTCTGATAAAGGAATTAACTATATGAAGCTAAGAGTTGGTTACGGTACCTCTGCAAACTTTTCTTCAGGGTATCCAACAGCTACTGGCTTAAGTCTTAATACCCAAGGTTGGTTAGACCAGACGGAAAATACAACAAATTCTTTCGTAGGAAATCCAAATATCAAACCTGAGTTATTTGCTGAGATTGAATACGGTGTAGAGATGAAGTTATTTAGCAGATTAAATCTTGACTTAACCTACTTTACAAGAGTTACACAAGATTTAATTATTGGCAACAACCCAATACCTTTAAGTACAGGAGCAGGATTTACTAGTACCAATGTAGGAGAAATTGAATCTTGGGGAATTGAAGCTGAATTAGGGCTTGATATACTTAAAAGATCTGAAGGATTTAACTGGAATGTAAATGTTAACTTCTTTGCGAACGAGAGTGAAGTTACGGATATAGGTGATAATGATATTTTAATCTATGCAGGTTTTACTAATTTAGGTAACGGTGCAAGAGTTGGATATCCCTTAGGAGCTATGTTTGGTTCACGTATTGCTAGAGATGAAGACGGAAACCTATTAGTAGACGGTGTAGGTAATTATCTTGCAGATCAAGTAGATGAAGATGGTGTGTTACCTTTTATAGGAGATCCAAATCCTGATTTTGTAATGAATTATACCAATACATTTGAATACAAAGGACTATCTCTTGGATTTGCGATAAATCACACCTCAGGTGGAGATATTTATTCAACAACAACTGCTACTTTAATGGGTAGAGGTTTAACAACAGATACAGAAAACAGATTAAGTACTTACATCTTACCAGGTGTAAATATCAATACTGGGTTACCTAATGATATTCAAATCAATAACTCAAATTTCTATTTTGATAATGGATTTGCTTCACCAGCAGACGAATTATCTGTATACGATGGATCTGTAGTGAGATTAAGAGAGGTTAATGTAGCATATTCTTTACCATCAAAACTTTTAAATAAAACACCTTTTGGGAAAGTAACTATAAAAGCTAGTGCTTTTAATATGTGGTACAATGCTTATAATACTCCTGATGGAGTTAACTTTGATCCTAACACAACTGGTCTTGGTGCTGGTAATGGTCAAGGATTTGAGTTCCTAACAGGACCAAGTAGTAAAAGATATGGTATGAGTGTTAATCTATCATTTTAATAATATAAATCAAGAATAAAAATGAAAAAAATAAATAAAATTTCAGTATTATTAATTCTACTTCTTGGATTGACCTTCACTTCTTGTGAAACGACAGATTTAGATTTAGTAAATGATCCAAATCAAGTTACCGTAGTTAATGGTGATTTAGAAAGATACATGACAGCTATTCAAGTAGACTTTAAAAGTTTTGCAAATGCAATGGGTGGTAATGGAGCTGCGCTAGTAAGAATTGGCCAAATGGGGTCTGTTAATTACGTAAATGCATTTTCGCCAGCCAGCACTAATTTTGAATGGAGATTAGCTTATTCAAATATGTTTTCTGATATGAAGAACGCTGAAGAATTAGCTACGGGTCTAGGAGCAAGAAACAAACATATTGGTGTTATGAAAGTTTTAAAAGCTTATACACTTATGGCTTTAGTTGATTACTTCGGAGATGTTCCATTTTCTGAGGCGACTAACTTAGCAGATTTCCCACAGCCAAACCTTGATGATGATGCTGCTGTTTATGCGGCTGCAATTAATATGCTAGATGATGCTAAAACCTTATTACAAGACGATGAGAGTATTAGCATAGGAGTTGATTATTACTATAATAATAACTTTGATAAGTGGGTAAAACTTGCAAATACGTTAAAAATGAATGCCTACCTGAACACAAGATTAGTTGACGGTGATGCAATAAACAAGCTTAATGCAATTGCAAATTCAGGTAATTTTATAGCATCTACTGCTGATGATTTCCAATTTAGATACGATGTTGTTGTAAACAATCAAATTGATTCAAGACATCCTGGATATCAATCAGATTATACCGCTGGTGGTGTAACTGGTTACCAGTCTAACTGGATGATGGATCAAATGTTACAAGACGGTGATCCTAGAATACGATACTACTATTACAGACAAAATGAGTGTACACCAAATAGTATTGGTGAAGATGGAGCAGCATGTGCTCCTAATCCAGAAGCATTATTCTGTTCTACTCAAGCTAAACCTGTACATTACCCAGGAAGTATGGTTTTCTGTAGTGTTGAAAACGGATATTGGGGAAGAGATCATGGATTTGGCGGAGGTATTCCACCAGATACTTTCTTGAGAACTGGTCGTGGAGTTTACCCAGTTGGTGGTAACTATGACGATAGTCGATTTGCATCGGTTGGTCTTGAACAAGGTGGTGGTGGTGCCGGTATTACACCAATCTGGTTAGCCTCTTGGTCACATTTCATGCTGGCTGAAGTTGCTTTAGTTTCAGGTGGTGCTGCAAGTGGATACCTTCAAGATGCTATGCAAATATCTATCGATAAAGCTATGAGTTTTGGATCTCTTGACGGAGAAGCAGATTTATCAACGACAGATAACGGTGGAACCGTACCTACATCAGGAACCGTAAGTGATTATATTTCAGCAAAAGTTTCTGAGTTTAATAACGGAGATATGGCAACCAAATGGAACGTATTAGGTTTACAGAGTTTTGTAGCTCATTATGGAAACGGGTCAAATTCGTACAATTTTTACAGAAGAACAGGTTATCCAACAACTTTACAGTTCACGGTTGAGCCTACTCCTGGAAATTTTGTAAGATCATTTTTCTATCCTGCTGATGAAGCAACACCTAATCCAAATGTTGAACAAAAACCAAATGTAGATGGTCAAGTGTTTTGGGATAATAACCCTTCGTCACCTGGATTTCCATCAGCTAATTAATATAAAAACAAATAATTATGAAAAACATATTTAAATCAATATTAGTGGCGATTGTAGTTCTTGGAAGTTTTACTTCTTGTGAGGAAAGCGATTTATCAATTGACACATTATATAACGAAGTTGATACTACTGGAGCAGCCTTAAGAATGTTATCATATCCTGACGATTTGGTAAATGTTTCAGGAGGAAATTTTTCTAACTGTATGTGCTACTCTATGGAAGTACAAGAAGGACAAGGAACACCAACACCAGATTTTAAAGAAGTGCGTGTTTATTTTTCATCTTACAACGATCAAGATACTGAATTTCCAACCACGGATGCGGACGGTAATGAATTCTCAGAAGTTTTATACCAGACGATTAGCAATCCAGAATTTGATCAGTTAAGTTCTACAAACAACTTACCAATGTATGAATTGAGTATTCCAATGGAGGAGTTAATAACTGCATTCCCTGGAGCACAATTTACTGTTCCTTCGTTTATCGTAACTCGTTTTGAGTTAGAGATGAATGATGGTAGAGTTTGGTCGGTAAATAATGCAGGAGCTACTATGAGTGGACCATACTTTGAGTCTGCTTTCGCAAGAAAAACTATATTTCTTAATATTTAATATAGTTTAAACAAATTTTTAAAAAGCTAAGTTTCTTACAGGAACTTAGCTTTTTTTTTAGTTAAAGTTTTAAAAAAAACACAAATTACAACGAATAGTAAAATATTATTTTTATATATTTGTGTTTCATTAACTTTTTTAAAAAACATTATCATGAAAAAAAATTATTTTTTAGTAGCGTTATTATCATTTGTTATGGTAACAATGAACGCTCAATTTAGTGACGACATGGAATCATACGCTGACGGACAGCCAATTTTCGAAAATTGGTGGACTGATTGGGGTTGTGGTGGTGGAGCAGGATGTGCAATTATGTCATCTTCTGCACAAGCAAACGACGGTTCTCTTTCTGGTTTAATCCCAAGTGATGGATCAACAGATGCTGTATTAGATTTAGGAAACAAAATATTTGGTCAGTGGGCTTTAGAGTTCATGATGTACGTACCAGCTGGAAAAACAGGATATTTTAACTTACAGGGTACTGTACCAATTGGATCAGGAGAATGGGTAGTTGGAAACATCTTCTTTAACCAAGACGGAGCTAATCCAGGAGGTGGATCAATTGATGATTCAGCACTAGGAGCAGTAGAATTTACGTACCCAGAAGATCAGTGGTTTTCAGTAGTAATGAATGTTGATATTTCTTTAGGAATTGGATTGGCTACATGGCAATTTGCTGTTGATGGAACTGACGTTCTTCCAGAAGGAACTGCATTCACAAGTGCTGATGGAACAACTGCAACTTCTTTAGGTGGAATTGATTTTTTCTCTATTGATACTAACAACGAGTATTACATAGATACAGTTGATTATGTTGAAGGCTTCTTAGGAACTGATAGTTTTGACTCAAAAGGATTTAGATCTGCAATGAGCAATGGAACTTTAACATTAAGAGCTCAAGAAAACATTAACTCTGTTGCAATTTACAACATGTTAGGACAGCAAGTATACAATGCTAACGTGAATTCAATGAATTCTACAGTTAACATGTCTAACTTAGCAAATGGAACTTACATTGTAAAAGTAAACATCAACGGTGTTGAAGGATCTGTTAAAGTTATCAAATAATAACTTTTAGATTTAAAATTTTAAAAAAGACTGTCTCTTCAGACAGTCTTTTTTTATACCTATAAATTAATTATGAAAAATAGAGAGAATACTATTTTTGGAATACACCCTATTCTGGAAGCTTTGAACTCAGAGCTAGTAATTGACAAGTTATTTATACAAAAAGAATCTAGCAATACAAAGATACAAGAGATTGAAACTATTTGTGAAACGAGTGATGTAACAATTAATTATGTCCCTATAGAAAAACTAAATCGATTGACTAAGGGAAATCACCAGGGTGTTGTTGCTATTACCTCTCCTATTCCATTTTATTCTTTGGAAGGCCTAATTGAAAAAATAATTCAAGAAAAAGAAAACCCTCTATTTTTAATTTTAGACCAACTAAGCGATGTTCGAAATTTTGGCGCTATCATTAGAACTGCAGAATGTACAGGAGTTGATGCCATAATTATCCAAAAAAAGGGTGGAGCACCCGTAACTGGTGACACAATAAAAACCTCAGCTGGAGCAATTTTTAAAATTCCTATTTGTAAAGTTGATCACATTAAAGATGCTATTTTTTATCTTAAAGCTAGTGATATCATTACTATTGCGGCTACAGAAAAAGCCAACGAAACTATCTATGATTTAAGTTTAAATAAACCTTTAGCCGTTATTATGGGTTCAGAAGGGAAAGGAGTTTCAAAATCTGTTTTAAATATTGTAGATTACAAAGCTGCGTTACCTTTATTGGGAGAAATAAACTCCCTTAATGTTTCTGTTGCTTGCGGTGCTTTACTTTACGAAGTACTTAGACAAAGAAATTTATAGATCATTCTCTCTTTTTGATTTCTTTTTTTTTAAAATATAATTGACATTGGTTGTAGTTTGTGTGATATCTTCAACCTCAGTTTTGGTTTCAATAAAATTACCATCTTTATCAAAATTTTTCATAAAAGGATCGTTACTTGGATCGTAATCTTCTTTTTGCCAAGCATATTTTTTATTTGGAAGCGATTGTTTCTTGAAAATAAATGCAAAAACAACACCCACTAGAAAGCCTGATAAGTGTCCCTCCCATGAAATTTTTGGATCTGTCGGAAAGATATACCAAATAAAACTTCCATATAAAAAAATAACTCCAAAAGACAAGGCTGTTAATTGATATTGCTTTGATAAGATACCTCTAAACATTAAAAAAGCCGTCAACATATAGATGACTCCACTTGCACCTATGTGATTAGATGGCCTACCAATAAACCAGGTTAAGAGACCGGTAAGCAATAAGCCGTAGATTAATACTTTCCATCTAATCGATCTATAAAAATAAAACAAAGCAGAACTTAATACTATCAGAGGTATCGAATTATTAAATAAATGCTTGGTATCACCATGAATAAATGGACTAAAAAGAATCCCTCGTAAGCCTTCAAATTTTCTAGGGTAAATTCCTAAATAGTTAAAGTTAAAATTAAATCTAGATTCTATCCAAAAAACTACAACTATAGATAATAATATTAATAGAGGATACAACAAGACATCATTCGAATAATACAATTCATTTTTACGACTCATACTCATCTAACTTCAAAAAACAAACCTAAATTAAAAATTCGGTTAAATTGTCAGTTATCGCATCTGATTAAAATTGTATTTTTACAACGATGAGTATTCCTTTAGCAGAACGAATTAGACCAAAAAAATTAGAAGATTATCTAAGCCAGAAACACCTGGTGGGTAAAAATGGGACCCTTAAGGCGCAGCTAGATACAAATATGCTTTCTTCTATGATCTTTTGGGGACCCCCAGGTACCGGAAAAACTACCTTAGCAACTATTTTAGCTGAAGAATCTGATAGACCTTTCTATATGTTAAGTGCTATTGAAAGTGGAGTTGCTGCTATTAGAGAGGTTATAGAAAAAGCAAAAACTAGTGATACGCTTTTTTCTACTAAAAATCCCATACTATTTATTGATGAAATACATAGATTTAGTAAATCTCAACAAGATTCCCTACTAAAAGCAGTAGAAAAAGGCTGGATCACTTTATTTGGAGCTACTACTGAAAATCCAAGTTTTGAAGTAATTCCAGCACTCTTATCTCGATGTCAAGTCTACATCTTAAATCCTTTCACAAAAAAAGATTTAGAGCAACTTTTAAGCCGTGCTTTAGTCGAAGATCAGTTCTTGTCTAAAAAAAGAATTAAACTAAAGGAAACAGAGGCTCTCATGCGTTTATCTGGAGGTGATGCAAGGAAACTTTTAAATATACTTGAGTTGGTCGTTCTTTCAGAAAGCTCGGATACAGTTACGCTAACTAATGATATGGTTTTTAAAAAAGTTCAAAACAATACTGTCTTATATGACAAAACTGGTGAACAGCACTATGACATCATATCTGCATTTATTAAATCGATTAGAGGAAGTGACCCAAATGCAGCTCTTTATTGGCTCGCAAGGATGGTTGAAGGTGGTGAAGATTTAAAATTTATTGCTAGAAGATTAATCATTTTAGCCTCTGAAGATATTGGAAATGCAAATCCAACCGCATTGGTTCTTGCTAATTCAACTTTTCAAGCTGTGACGACCATTGGTTATCCTGAAGCTCGCATCATACTAAGTCAATGTGTAGTTTATTTAGCCTCTTCTCCAAAAAGTAATGCTTCCTATCTGGCAATCAAAGAAGCGCAAAAAATTGTTAAACAAACTGGGGATCTTCCAGTTCCATTGGCTATAAGAAATGCTCCTACAAAACTTATGCAAGAATTAGGGTATGGAAAACAATACCAGTATGCTCATGATTATGAGGGTAATTTTGTAAAACAAGAATTTTTACCTGAACAACTAAAAGGTCAGCAAATTTATAATCCAGGAAAAAATAAAAAAGAGAATGAATTTAGAAACTATCTCAAAGGTCTTTGGAAAGACAAATATGATTATTAATCTTGAAATTGAAAGTTTACTTTATCTTCTCCCTCCCCTATGATCATATTATAAAACTCATCAAATTCTACTTTTAATTTTTTCTGTTGAGAATCTTCAAAAATAATTGTAGCGTCTTTAAGGATTATCTTTCCTTTTAATAACAAATCATTGTTTACTCCAGCTTCTTCTTGATATAAAGTATACCCAGAAACCGTTTTTCTCAATAAAAAACTTTTATTTGACTGAATGTAACTTGTATAAGTCGATTTTGGAAGATTAGCTATTGCTTGCGGATAAGTAACTAGATTATTTTTTTGAGGCACTTCTAATTGCAAGGTTTTTTTTTCTACCTCCTTTTGGTGAATATCCATAGAAATAAATTCATCAAAAGCTTCTCTCATAGATTCGTAATAAGCCTTCTTGTAGTCTTTAATTTTACTTTTACCAAACTTAGTTCTGTAGACTTCATTTCCGTTACAATCGCTGAGTACAAGTTGAATTTTTGTGATAATAAAACCCGGAGTTCCTTCTGCCTCAACCCATAAACCATCACATCGATTGACATTTTCAGGTACTTCAGCATTAAAAAAAGCATGAAATCCATATTTATTAAATAAAAATTTTGTTAGGGAGTTTAATTGGTATTTATCTTTTTCATTCTGAAATTCAAACTGCTCAGAAATTACCAAATACGTATAATCATTTAATGATTTTTGAGAATAACTATTAAAAGTAAACGCCAAACAAAAAAATACTACTGAAAGAATGCTATTTATTTTCATCAATGATTATGTTTAATCCCATTTGTAAAGATACACTTTTTGCTTTGGCAACGTTACTGTACCATTGCAGGTTATTAGCAACAATATAAAAATTTAGCATTTTAATATTTGCAACCAATCCTAAACCAATATTATTGTAAGAATAGGAATCTGCTGTATAGGTCGTTTTAAATGTTAAATAATCTGATATTTTTCGGTAATAAAATAATGTAGCTGCAAATTGGGGACCTTTGGGTCTGAACATATTGAAAAATTGTACGCCAACTGATTGGTTGTATTTTTGATTTTCTCCCGTATTCAAACAATCACACCCTTCATCCCCAGCAACAGGTCTTCCAAAATTATATTTCAATGAGGCATACGCCTTTAAAGGTCTCATCTGAGAGTACGAATCATAAATACTATCCAAGGAAAATGATTCTTCAATTTCGTCAATTAAATCATCGTAATAAGGAGGCGCAGAATTTCCACTACCTATAGGTGGAAACAATAACTCAATCCCGTCCAATGTATACTCTCCATTAATAGCATAACTCTCAACATCTTTAGTATGAAAAATAACTCCTAAATCAATGAAACTTGCACTTGCAGCCCATTTTTCATTAATTTCATAGGTAGCTCCTAAATCGACTCCTACACCTAAATTTCCACTAAAAAAAGCTCTGCTTAAAATTTTATTAGTTGCTGAGCCACCTTCTAAATCGTTTAATGAAGCTATTCCTGAAGTATTTAGACTTAAATTAATATTACTAATTAGGTGCTCGTAGATATTATTTCCAGATTCACTAATTCTTGTTTCAAAAGTTCCTGAATTATCGGTACTACTAAAACTAAGTAGACTTGAATAAATTTTTGCTCTAGCACCTATGGTTAATTTTTTATTCCATCTTTTTGTAGCGCCTAAATGATAAACCATTAAAAGATCTCCCCTGGTATTTATTTCACCTAGATCAAATTTTTTGCCAATATAATTTGCATTGCCTTCCCAAGCCAATACAGCAAGATCTTTTGGAAAGTAAAACACAAAATCAAATTCTTGATATAGTCCCCCTGAAAAGTAAAATTCTTTTTTATTTTTCCAACCAAAATTTAAAATTTCTAATTGTTGTGTCGTTGTAAAAAAGTCACGGTCGTTCAATTTGGATATTGTATTTTCAATTCGAGTATTGATATCGACACTAGATTTTTGAAATATATCATAAGCAGAAACACCTGAAGATCCTCCGTTAAAATGTAAATGAGATATTAATGGTATTCCTATATGAAACGAATTAGAAACTCTAGCTCCTGGATTTAGCAATAAAGTCTGAGGTGTTTCATCTAATCCATAAAGAACCTCCTTATTTTGTGAAAAAAGTAAGAATCCCCAGAAGAAAAAGACACAATAGAGAAGATATTTCATTCTTCTATTCTTAAATAGTACGTAGCTTTTGATTGCAAATCTAGATTTCCATTAATATTATTAAGGGATGAAGTTGCAATAGTGTTTACCACCACTTTAGTAGCCATGGTAAAGTCGACAAGAGCGTTATTTTCGATAATCTCAGTAAATTCAGTGATAGCAGGATCAATGTTATTGCCAGCTTGAACAGGCACAATTACTTCGTATTTAATTTCGTTATTGTCATTTAAAAATTGGTATTGAGCTAAAAAAGAGACCGGAAAACTACTGGTGTTTCTAAAATAGAAATCTGCTCGAATAATATTTTCAGAAACTATTCCACTGTCTAAAAAATCTAAATCAGTAGTATCCGATACGATTGTATTGTTGATACCTAGATCTGTAAAGTTTTGTGAATTAATATTAAAAAAAATAAAATCAAGTTCTAAAACTGTTGTTAATGCTATATCGTCTGTTTGGTTAAAGTCGGTATCTTTTACACAAGCACTAAAAAGAAATGCAATGACAGTGAATAAGAATAGTAAGTATAAATTCTTTTTCATAAGCTAGGGTTTTATTTTTTATAACGCTAATAAAAACCCTATTATTACAAATAGTTCTTTATTTCTAAAAGTGAATCTATTGATTTGATTTTTTTTGAAATATTTTCATTCCTGTAATTGTAAAAAATGGTTTGCATTCCGATATTATTAGCGCCTAGAATGTCTGCTTCAAGAGAATCTCCAATCATGACGCTTTGAGCAGGTAAGGAATTAGCCTTGTTTAGTGCAGTCAAAAATACTTTTGGATTTGGTTTCTTTAAACCCACTTCTTCTGAGGTAGTAACCGTTGAAAAATAACAGTCAATTCCACTATTCTTTAATTTTTTATGTTGAACCTCCTCAAACCCGTTGGTTATAATATGAAGCTTATATTTTAAAATTAAATAATCTAAAATTTCTACAGCGCCTTCAAAAAGATGATTATCAAAAGGGAGTTCTTGAATATAGGCATCTGCAATTTCATCAATTTTTTCAGTCGTATAAATTAAATCAAAAAAAATAAATGAATCTATAAGTCTTCCTCTTCTAAGGTTCTCCTTACTTACTTTATCCTCTCGATATTTCTTCCAATATTCTACATTTATTGGTTCATAGATTTTTAAAAAAGCATCAAATTCAATAATTATTTTAAATTTTTTAAAAACTCTTTTAAAGGCAAGCATTGAGTTTTTATCAAAATCCCACAAGGTGTGGTCTAAATCAAAAAATATATCTTTCACTATTAATTTTTTATTCATTTAATTGGAGTTTATTGAGATCCGAAAACAACTTCTTCCAAACCATATTTCGTTTAGAATTAATAAAATTATAGTTATAAAAGATCATCGAAAAAGTACCATTTACATCCAATACCGAATTTTTAATTTTTTCAACAAAATCTCTTTTTTTAGAAGTAGAAACATTTTTAAAGGCTTTGGTCGTCATTGCGATTGGATGAATTAATAGTGGAGACACAATTTCGTAATCTAAATCATAAAATAGGAAAGGAGTACAAGTACTAGCTCGAAAACCAATTGTCGTTTCATAAACCATGGTAAAATCTTTTTTAACTTCTAATTCAATTAGATTCCGATAATTTTGGGGTAAACTCACTAAATATTGATCATTTATAGAACTCACTAACCTTCTATTGATGATAGCTTCTATTTTTTCCTTTTCTTCATTTTGAACGAATAAACTTTGTAATGCTTCAAACGAAAAGAGTAAACCAATTTCTTTGTAGTCAGCAATATTTTTAATGAGTAATTTTAAAGCTGACTTTTGTGAATTTAAACTTTCTTGATAATTTTTAGAATCTCCTAATAAGAAAAAGACCGTTAGTTTATTCTTACTTTTTTTGACGGTGTTTATAATCCAATTAAAAGTATTGTATGGATCTTTTCTAAAACCAAATAGTACTGTCGTTCTATTAAATATATTTTTTAAGTTAAAGTTTATTAGATCATCAAGATACGCAATAATGGTCCTCAACAAACCTTTACTTTTATATAATAAAGGATAACTTGCATTTACGAGTGTATGAATATTTGGGTTTTTATCTTTAAATATAAGTTTAGGAAAATATTTTAATAACAATTCTTTAAATTTATATGCCCAAATATCTACGATTGGTGATTCTAAAAATCCAGCTTTGAAAGCAATACTCTCCGAGGCTAAAAAACGCCCCTTGTGATCTTTTACATGTGGTAAATATTCTTCATATCTAGATAAAAGGTAAAAACTGGCAGAAAATATATCAAAAGGAAGTGAGCTGTTTTTTCCCACTGCAAAAAAACATTTTGTTTCCTCCCAGTCTTTAACTATAACATCAATACTATCAAATCCTTCTTGAAATAATAACTCCGCACTTTGAAAAAATAATTCATTCCCTAGTTCTTTTTTTCCGTACGATATTTTGGGTCCAGAATAAGCTATAAATTCTTCTATACTTGAAGTAAAATTAATTTTTAAACCTAGAATTCGTTTACAAATATGGTTAAAAATATAGGTAATTCGCTGGGTAGGTTTTGATGTATATATTAATAGCATAAGGATCCTATAGTAGGCTTTTATCAGCAAAGCTAAAATACGAATTTTCGGTTATTATTAAATGATCTACTACTTTTAAATCCAGAAGTTCAGCAGCTTCTTTTATTTTTTTTGTAATATTTCTGTCTGCATTGCTGGGTTTTAATGTTCCGGAAGGATGGTTGTGAGTTAATACTAAACCAACTGCGCCTAACTGCAAGGCAGACTTCAAAATTAATCGAAGGTCTACGGAGGTATTCGTTATGCCTCCTTTACTTAAAAAAGATTTTTTTAAAACTTTATTAGAACTATTTAGGTAAATGACCCAAAATTCTTCATGAAATAACTCGCCAATGATTGGTTGCATTAATTCAAAAACAGAACGACTTGAGTGGATTGTTTTTTTAACCAAAGCTTTTTCGCTTCTTCTCCTTCTACTCAATTCGAGTGCAGCTACAATAGTAATAGCTTTTGCTTCACCAATGCCTTTAAATTCGATTAATTTATTTACGGTAAGTTTCCCTAATTCATGCAAACTAAAATCGACAGATGCCAGTATTCGTTTACTTAAATCTACAGCACTTTCATCTTTATTACCAGAACCAATTAAAATCGCAACTAATTCTGTCTTACTCAGCGAACTTATACCCTTTATCAATAATTTTTCTCTTGGTCGATCCTCTATATTCCAAGTTTTTATTGAAAAAAATGAATGGTTTTTTTTCAAAATATTCGTTTTTTATTATTGAGGAGTTTTTAAAGATAAGGAGGTTCTTTTAAATATTTATATACACTTAAACTATTTTTGTGCTTCGTATCAAGTTGAATTTGATTTTAATCAGGATCAAATTGGTGTTTCAGTACTAAATTTGACAACTGGAAATTACGATATACAAGAAATGATTTCCTTCAATTATACCCATAAACCAAATGGAGCCATTAAAAAAAACGATTTACATTAAATGTAATAGAAGGGGTGAATAGTGAATAAATTAATGAGCGATATGTATACAGGTATCCAAAAAACCTTCCCATTTCAACACAAAATGAGGATTGGTTGATCGCTTCCAAGTAAAAGTAAAACGTAAAAAAGGTCATAATTAGCTAAAAACTAAGCAAATTAGCTCATAAAATTGGGGAGGGCACCAAAAAAAACCTAAATTAAGTTACGAATAAAGCATTTTTCATAGGTAAGTTTTAGCAAAATTTATCAAATTTGTTTTTTCCATATTTTATTTTTTTGGTTATCGTAAAAATTATCAATTATTTCATTTTGATAGTGATCAACCTAAAAAAAAATTACAATTTTATAGGCAAATTTTGGACTATGGTAAATGCTTACATACGAGGAACAGGTTCTTATGCACCAAAAAATATTGTTAAAAATGATTTTTTTGAACGTGTAGGATCTTCAGATCAATGGATCTATGAAAATTTAGGTATCAAAGAACGTCGAATTTCAACTGGAGAAACCACAAGTGATTTAGCTTATCAAGCAGGTTTGTCAGCAATTCAAAATGCGAACCTAAACCCCGACGAAATTGATTTAATTATCTTAGCAACTGCAACTGCAGATCGACTAGCACCTTCTTGCGCTTGTTTTGTTCAAGAAAAACTGAAAGCAAAAAATGCAGTGGCTTTTGATATCTCTGCAGTTTGCTCTGGAGCATTATTTGCAACTTCTACAGGAGTACAATACATTAAATCTGGAATGTATAAAAATGTTCTGATTATTGGAGCAGACACTTTTTCAACCATAACAGATTGGTCGCGAAGAGATGCTGTTTTTTTTGGAGATGGTGCCGGAGCAATTGTACTTTCTAGCACAAATGAAGACAAAGGGTTTATCGATTTTATATTACATACTGACGGAACAGGGAAAGAACATTTTACCGTTCCTGCTGGAGGGTCAGAACTACCTGCTTCAAAAGAAACTATTGATAATGGTCATCATTTCTTTCAGATGAATGGTCCTGAAGTGTATAAAACAGCTATTAAGGTGGTTCCTAAATGTATTTTTGAAATACTTTCGAAAAATAGAAGACACGTAGATGAGGTTAAGTTTTTATTACCACATCAACCAAGTATAAAAATACTTCAAGAAGTTGCAAGACGAGTTGACATGCCTTTTGAAAAAGTTAAAACTAATATGGACCGATACGCTAATACATCCGGCGGCACCATCCCAATAATACTAGATGAAACTTTAAGAAACAATGAGCTAGAAAAGGGAGATTTACTATTATTTGCAGCTGTAGGAGCTGGCTGGACTTGGGGAACAGCTTTGTATAAGTGGTAATCTATCATTAACTAAACTAAAACATTATGCTTACAAACACTACTTTTTTAATTACTGGAATAGCAGATAAACAATCTCTTGCTATGTATGTTGCAAAGGAAATTATTAAGCAAGGAGGCTCAGTTATTTGCACGGGCCTAGGACTTAGTTCACATCACAGTAATTTATCTGAAAAAGCTAAAGGATTTCTGACAAAAAATTTTGAGGATTTTAAGAAATCAGTATTTGATGAATTAGGAGATGTATCGGTAGAAATACTGGACGTTACCTTAGAAGAAAATATGGATTCTTTTGCGAGTAATCTTTCTAAAAAAAATATACAATTAAATGGTTTTTTACATGCTATAGCGATGGATAAAACCATTAGAAACAAAAAGGTAAAACCTTTATTAGAAGTCACAAAAGAAGAATTTTGTGATACGATGAATGTATCTGCCTATTCACTGATTAGATTGTCTCATTACCTGCTTAAGTATAATGTTCTTCAAACAGGCGCATCCATATGCTCGCTTAGTTACATCGCAGCAGCTAAAGTAACCTTTCATCCTTACCGAAACATTAGTATTGCCAAAGCTGCACTGGAAAGAATTACGATAGAATTAGCTGATGAACTCGGTAGATCCGATAATATACGTGTGAATGCACTAAGGTTTTCGCCATATATGGGAAGTAAGGCTGGAAATGCAACGTTAAATGAAGAAGATGTTCAAATTTCGGACAAAATGAGCCCTCTGAGAAATGCAAAACCCCAAGATCTTGCTTTTGAAGTGGTTCATTTATTTAGACCTGACCTAAGAATTACTGGAGAAATTAGACATGTGGACGGGGGTTATCACATTACCGGCTAAATTTTCAAAAATCTAAGCTTATTTATTAACTTTGTGTTTTGTTTAAAAATTTGTAGTACCCCATATCCTAATGGTATCAGTCATTATCCCTATGATCAGAAAAATTAGTTCGATACTCATAATACTCTCTATTTGTATTTCAGTAAATGCGCAAGTATCTGATGAAAATACTATTCTAGAGATAGAAGAAAAAACGGATCAGGAAGGCAATGGTAACAATAAAAAAGTAAAAAAAGTCATCATACCAACCCTATCCTACAACAACAGCATTAAAACTTCTTTTGGAGTTATGGCTGGAATGTTTTATCACACCAAAATTAAAGATACGATATCTCCAGAGTCCATTTCAATGTTTATAGCTTCCTATTCTACAAATAAAACATGGTTTGCAATCATTCCTAATAAATTTTATTTAAAAGAAGATAAATACCGATCGATATTTGTTGCAGGTGTTGGAAATATTAATTTTCAAACCTATCTTGATTGGGGAAATATTTTTAACAACCTACCCATAAACCCTCCTCCTATTTTTGAAGAAGAGGGAACTTTTATTGATTATTCAACTAAGTTTGAATTTGTATATACCAACTTTACAGTGAATATTTATGATCGCCTATACCTAGGTTTAAACTTCATGTATGCGCATACTAATACAACATTTGATATCAATGAAAACCTGTCAGATTCTCAAGATTTATTTGGTTTTGGATTGTCCTCTGAATATGATAAAAGAGACAGTCAGATGCTCCCAATTACTGGGTTCAATTCGAAATTATTCACCAATACTTTTTTAGAAAGTTTAGGAAGCACTACCAATTATACGAACATAACTTTTGAGTACAATAACTATTTTAAGCAAGGAGAACTAAACACACTACTTTTAAGAGCCTACGCACAAGCAGCCTTTGGAGACGTTCCCTTTGCAGGACAAAATGTGGTTGGCATGGACGATTTGCGAGGATACTCCAACGGGAAATTTAGAGCTAATCAAGTATATGATCTGCAATCAGAATATAGACATTGGCTTTCAGATAAATGGGGTTATGTCGCTTTTGGAGGGATGGCTACTGCAATCGATAAAGCTAGTGAATTAAGTTTCGAAAAGCTATTACCCGCAGTAGGAGTTGGTGTGCGATTTATGGCTATTCCAAGTTCAAAAATTTCTGTTGGTATTGATGTTGCTGCTGGTAAAGATGATTGGGGGGTTTATTTTAGAATTGGCGAAGCTTTTGGCAGGTAAACTCAAAAAGGGCTATTTTTAAAAATTAAACTCCTAAAAATGAGATTTCATTAAAAAATCGTTTTTCTAAAGGGATTTAACTTAGTAAAGATAAAAAAGCACTTACTATTAGCAGTTAAAATAATTGCTTTAATTCATCAAAATCAAGTCCCCCATAATTACCACTACTCATTAATAACAAAGACGTATTGCTAAATTTTTGAGAAAATAAAAAGTCTTTAAATTCCGAAGGGTTAGTATAAACTATAAGATCCTCGTTCTGAAAAGCATCCATAATTTGTTGATGACTAATCGCTTGTAATTTTTTAATTTCAACAGAACGAGGCGAATAAAATACTACCGAGATATCTGCCGCAGCTAATGCTCCTTTGTATTGATTAAGAAATTCAGGATTTAGACTACTATAAGTATGTAACTCCAAACATGCAATAAGCTTCCTGTCCGGGTATTGATTTTTTAGAGCATTGGTAGTTGCTAATACTTTTGAAGGAGAGTGTGCAAAATCTTTATAAGCTATAGCGTTGTCGGTTTCAGCTATTTTCTCCAAACGCTTACTTGCTCCTTGAAATGTCGAAATGGCCTCGTAAAAATCATTTTCGCCAATTCCTATTTGCTGACAAATCCATTTAGCTCCTGCTAAGTTATTTAGATTATGTTTCCCAAATATCTCAATGGGCATAGAGCCCTCGTCAGTTTCTAAAATAGTAATTCCATTTTCTACTATATAGTCCGGAGTTTGATAGGGGAATTTTCTAATGGTATTTTCTGAATTTTCAACGACTTTTTTTACCTCAGCATCTTCAATATTATAAGTAATACTTCCTCCTTTAATAATCGAGTCGATAAATATTTTAAATTGTTCTACATAAATATCCCAAGTAGGAAAAACATTAATGTGGTCCCAAGCTATTCCGCTCAATAAAGCAATATTGGGTTTGTACAAGTGAAATTTTGGACGACTGTCTATAGGTGAACTTAGATACTCGTCACCTTCCAAGATAATAAAATCATTTTCGTCCGTCAATTTAACCATGACATCAAATCCTTCCAATTGAGCTCCAACCATGTAGTCAATATCTCTATTAAAATAATGCAATACATGAAGTATCATAGAAGTAATGGTCGTCTTTCCGTGACTACCTCCTATAACCACTCTTGTTTTAAATTTGGATTGCTCGTACAAAAATTCGGGATAAGAATATATTTTTAGCCCTAAGTCTTGAGCCTTTAAAAGTTCTTTGTTATCAGCTTTTGCATGCATTCCTACAACAACAGCATCTAGGTTGCTAGTTATTTTATCTGGATACCAACCAAACGCTTTTGGTAAAATTCCCCTAGCTTCTAATCGTGTTTTTGAAGGATCAAAAATAACATCATCACTACCTGTTACAGTGTCTCCCTTCAAATGCAATGCCAAAGCTAAGTTATGCATTGCTGCTCCACCAATAGCAATAAAATGTATATTCATAAGTGAAATTAATAAGTATCCTTAAATACCTTAAAAGGTAAAAAATATTTTTTTAGTTATCAAAGCTTCGAATTGTTTAACATCTCCCAGAGTCTATCTTTTAGTTCTATTAACCCTTTTTGAGCTACCGCAGAGAAAAACAAATAGGGAATATCTTTAAAATCTTTGTCCAATTCTTGTTTCATTTCTGCTTGTAATTCATCATCTAACATATCGCATTTTGAAATAGCAATTAATCGATCCTTATCAAGCATTTCAGGATTATAGCGCCGTAATTCATCTAATAAAATATCATATTGCTTCTTTATATCATCTGCATCTGCAGGTATTAAAAACAATAAAGTAGAATTTCGCTCAATATGTCTTAAAAAATAATGTCCCAAACCTTTTCCTTCAGCAGCTCCCTCAATGATTCCTGGAATATCTGCCATTACAAAGGTTTGATGATCTCGATATTCAACAATTCCTAAATTTGGTTTCAGGGTGGTAAACTCGTAATTGGCTATCTTTGGTTTTGCCGCAGTTACAACCGAAAGTAATGTTGATTTACCCGCATTCGGAAAACCTACCAAACCAACATCTGCTAACACTTTTAACTCAAGTGTAATATTTACTTCTACCCCATCTAATCCTGGTTGTGCGTATCTTGGAGTCTGATTGGTTGAACTTTTAAAATGATCATTACCTAAACCTCCTTTTCCTCCAGCTGCAATAATAAATTCTTGTTCTTTTTCAGTGATTTCGAGAATAATGTTTTGATTTTCAGAATCTCTAACTACAGTTCCTAATGGAACTTCAATGATTACATCATCACCATCAGCACCCGTACTTGTTTGTTTACTTCCAGCACCACCGTGACCTGCTTTGTAATGTCTTTTAAACTTTAAATGATATAAGGTCCAAAGGTTTGGGTTTGCTCTCAAAATAACGTGACCTCCACGACCTCCGTCACCTCCATCTGGCCCTCCTTTTGGTATGTATTTTTCACGACGTAAATGTGCACTTCCTTGCCCCCCTTTACCAGAGGTTAGGTGCATTTTTACATAATCTACAAAATTTCCTTCAGTCATAATTTAAATCGTGAATTGAGTTAAATAAAATTAATTACCACTATAAATTATCGATAACCTTGCAAAGCCTTTCAGTAACTTCTTCGATACTTCCTACTCCCTGGATTCCAAAATATTTATTTTGATCTTCGTAATAATCTTTTAAAACGGCAGTCTTTGTTTTATACTCATTGAAACGATTTCTGATTTTAGATTCATCTTGATCATCAGCTCTTCCACTTGTTTCTCCTCTTTTTAACAATCGCTCCACTAATAAATTTTGATCAACTTCTAGTGCTATCATGCCATTAATCCCTTCTCCTTTCTCAGCTAAAAAACTATCTAATGCTGCAGCTTGAGAATGTGTTCTAGGAAATCCATCAAAAATAAATCCTTGGGCATCGTTGTTTTTTTCAACTTCTGCTTTAAGCATTTCTATAGTAATTTCATCAGGAACTAAATCTCCATTATCCATGTATGACTTTGCTAATATCCCTAATTCTGTTTCGTTTTTTATATTGTATCTAAATACATCTCCTGTGGAAATATGTACGAGATTATATTTCACTTTTAGATACTCAGCCTGAGTTCCTTTCCCTGCCCCTGGAGGACCAAATAACACTATATTTTTCATTTTTCGGTGTTTTAACTTATATATTGCACTTAAATTTCTACCTAGCTCATTATAATCAAGACCATATCCTACAATGAAATCATTTTCGATTTCCATTCCAACGTAATCAATAGGATAGTTTTTTTTAAATGCTAATGGCTTATAAAACATGGTTGCAATTTTACAACTTTTTACTTGTTCTTGTTTGAGTATTTTTAAAATCGCTTCGATCGTATTACCGGAATCTACAATATCTTCAACTATAATTACATCACGGTTTTTTAAGGTTGTATCTAAGCCTATCACAGTTGATACAGCTCCTTTCGATTCAGTTCCTTCATAGGAAGTTACTTTCACAAAACTCATTTCACAAGTACCATCAAATTTTTTTATGATGTCTGCACCAAAAAAGAAAGCACCATTCAATACAATTAAAAATACCGGTGATTTTTCTTTATAGTCCTTGTTAATTTTTAAAGAAACATCGTTAACTGCCCCTTTAACTTCTGCTTTTGAAATAAATTTTTGAAAGAATAAATCTTGTAATTGAATCATTATTTATGCTAAAATTTAACCAATTTTTAATTCTGTTTAGGCATCAAAATAAAAATGCAAAGATAAGGATTAACTTATTATTTCTTGTAAACTTCTCTATCTGATTAGAATGATTTATTTTTGTGCTTAATTATAAAACGAATGGTTCATTATTTTTCATCAAATTTTACATTAGGTATTTTAGGAGGTGGTCAATTAGGAAAAATGCTACTATATGAAACACGAAAATTTGATATCAAAACAAGTGTTCTAGATCCTAGTAAAAATGCCCCTTGCAAAATTGCTTGCGATACATTTGAAGTTGGTGATTTAATGGATTTCGAAACGGTATATAATTTTGGAAAAAAGGTTGATGTTCTCACTTTCGAAATTGAACATGTTAACATTGATGCACTTGAATTGCTTGAAAAAGAAGGTGTTACTGTATACCCATCTTCAAACACATTACGGAATATCAATGATAAAATTACTCAAAAGAAATTTTATCAAACACATCAAATTCCCACCTCCGCGTTTCAAATTTTTAA
>Ga0206683_10000077_pt1 | contig 65542 bp, 66 predicted proteins | sample M280m12015metaG_FD_155483 | JGI IMG/M metagenome (GOLD analysis project Ga0206683, IMG submission 155483) | Ammonia-oxidizing marine archaeal communities from Monterey Bay, California, United States - M2 80m 12015 | ecosystem: Environmental > Aquatic > Marine > Intertidal zone | place: USA...
ATCACCTATTTTTGGTCGTAATCGTATTTCTTTTACTTTTACAACATGTTGTTTCTTTTTACTTATTTGAATTTTTTTCTTTTTCTCATATTTGAGTTTTCCAAAATTCACAATTCTACATACTGGGGGGTTTGTATTTGGTGATACTTCCATTAAATCCAAACCAACATCATCTGCCCTTTCCATTGCATCATCAATTGAGACTATGCCCAATTGCTCTCCATCTTCCGATATTAATCGAACCTCAGTAGCATCGATTCGTTCATTTATTTTTGCTTTATCAATTAGTGCGATAAGTATTCCTCCTAGTTATTATTTCATTATGTAATTCTTTCACGACTTCATCCAGCGATTGGACACCCAAATCTCCCTGAAACCGTCTGCGAACTGATACTTGATTTTTTTTCGCTTCTTTTTCTCCAACAACAAGCATCACATTAATTCGCTGTAATTCTGCTTGACGAATTTTAGCTCCCATTTTCTCTGCTTGCGCATTCAATTGAACACGGACTCCAGCATCATATAAAGTTTTTTCAACCATTTTAGCATAATCAATCACCTTATCAGAAATTGGCAAAATCGCAACTTGTATTGGAGCAAGCCATAAAGGGAAATCACCTCCATAATGTTCGATTAAAAATCCGATAAAACGCTCATGTGTACTTAAAGGTGCACGATGAATACATAAAGGAGTTTGCTCTTTTCCTTCTTCATCTGTATAGGTTAAACCAAATCGTTTTGGTATTGCAAAATCCACTTGATTTGTTGCAAGGGTAAATTCTTTTCCAATAGCGCTCCAAACCTGAACATCTATTTTTGGACCATAAAATGCAGCTTCTCCTGATATCTCCACATGATCAATATTTCCCTCAATAAGAGCTTGGCGAACTTCGGATTCTGTCTGCTCCCATAAAGTAGGTTCATTAATATATTTTTTACCTAAACCAGATGGATCATGAAGGCTCAACCGCATTTGATATTTATCAATACCAAAAATATCAAAATAATGAAGATACATATTACAAACAGCAAGAAACTCTTCTTTGAATTGGGCAGCAGTACAGTAAATATGCGCATCATTCATCTGCATACTTCGTACGCGCATTAAACCAAATAACTGGCCAGATTTTTCATACCGATAACAAGTGCCATATTCTGATAACCTTACTGGTAAATCACGATAACTTTTTGGTTGTGAATCATAAATCTTATGATGATGTGGGCAATTCATGGGTTTCACATAATATTCTGTTCCATCCACATCCATACTTGGGTACATGGCATCACGATAATGATCCAAATGTCCAGATTTCTCATACAAAGAACCTTTTGTCAGATGCGGTGTTCGAACTCGATGAAAACCATCTGTTCGTTCCGTTTCCTTTGCAAGGGTTTCTAATTCATCCATAATCACTGTACCATTTGGTAACCATAAGGGCAAACCAGGACCAACTTCTTCATCAAAAGTATACAAAGAAAGTTCTTTCCCAAGTTTTCGATGGTCGCGCTTTTTGGCCTCTTCAAGAAAGTTCAAGTATTGGTTTAGCTTTTTCTTAGATGTAAATACAGTTCCATATATACGTTGCAACATTTTGTTGTTTTCATCGCCGCGCCAATATGCTCCAGATATATTCAATAATTTAAAATATTTAAGTTTTCCAATCGATGGAATATGCGGACCACGACACAGATCAACAAAATCACCTTGCGCATAGGAAGATAATTGCTCATCGGAATCAATACTTTCTATGATTTCTAACTTATAATCTTCTCCCATATCTTTAAAAATATTAATAGCTTCTTCTCGAGTTAGATTTGTTCGGATACAAGGAAAATCTTCTTTTGATATTTCTAACATTTTTTCTTCAATCTTTAATAAATCATCATCAGAAAAGGTAAAATCAACATCAAAATCATAATAGAATCGATTTTCAATAGCTGGTCCAATGGTAAGCTTTGCTTCTGGCCAAAAAGATTTTATAGCTTGTGCCATTAAATGGGCGCAGCTATGCAATAGGACAGCATGTCCTTCCGGAGTGTCTCCAGTTAGTATAGCAATATCTGCATCCTCATTAATCGGGATGTTAAGATCAACTAATTCACTATTAACCTGCGCAGCTAAAGCGTCATCTGCAAGACGAGCGCCAATACTTTCTGCTATCTCATGGGGAGTAACGCCGGGGTTATACGTGCGTGTACTCTTATCCGGTAGTGTAACGGTAATTTGACTCATAATATCATGAACTCTAGATACAAATTAAATTATATTATCCGTTACAAAGTCAGAAACGTTATCGGCGATCATCGCTAGATGATTCTTTGCATATAAGCCGAAGTCAGTATTATTTATTATTCCTATAATATATTCCTATACAATTCTGTGGGCGATACTGGACTTGAACCAGTGACCTCTTGCATGTCAAGCAAGCACTCTAACCACCTGAGCTAATCGCCCCAAGTGGAGCTGAAATTCGTCGAGAAATCTGATTTTTGCAATGCATTTCTCATATAATATAATTCAGACGATAAAGTAAAAGAATAATTAGAAAATTGAGAAATTAATTGCTAATGATCTCAGTCTCTTCGTCGGGAATAAATGAACTAGTATAAGCAATAGGATCCTGTAGGATTTCTTTTGCTTTCATTACGACAGGGTCATCCTTTATTGATTCTTCAACACGGTATTCTGAACCTTTCATGATACCAATCAGTTCTAAATATAACCTTCTTTTTAAAATATCAACTTCTTCATCATATAATGTTGCTTCACGATCAATAATGAATGTTTCAACAAAATCAAATGCATGAGTTAAGTCCATATTGGTACTATCTAAAGAAAGTATTTTCTCTCTCGCCTTTTCCAAATCTTTTTCACCATCAGTATTCACATCTATTTCTTGGTTGTCAAGATAAGATTTAAAATCATCCAGAATTGTTACATCAACTAATGCATCATCATACGTATCATATCGATGTTGGCGTTCTTGTGCAAAATTAAAAAATAAACCCTTTCTCCAACATTCCAGAACTAAGGGAGTAACTTTTGGCATTTCTACTTCGTAATCAGGAGATATCCCACCGCCACCTCTAACTCTTCTTCCGCCTATTGTATAAAACAAACTATCATCATCATCTTCATTGATAATTACTTCATCATCAATATATCCCGGCTTTTGAATTAATCTACCGCTAGGAATATAATATTTTGCAGTTGTCACCTTTAAACTTCTCTTCCCGCTACCATCTAGACCATATACAGATTGAACTAGTCCTTTTCCAAACGATCGAGTTCCTATAATTATTCCTCTATCCAAATCCTGTACTGCTCCAGATATTATTTCACTTGCAGAGGCGCTTCCCTCATTAATAAGAACAGCGATTTTTATATCCTCATCGATTATAGGATCTTTTCTAGATATATAATGTTTATTGGATTCTGGTAATCGACCTTTTGTTGATAAAAGAGTACTTCCCTTAGGAGTTATCATATCTAATATTTCGATAGCAGATTGTAATAACCCGCCAGGATTATCACGTAAATCAATAACAATGCGTGAAGCGTTTTCTGTTTGAATATTTTTAATTGCTGAACGCATTTCTGGTCCTGAATTTTTTGAGAACCGAGTCAAGCGAATATATCCTGTTTCATCATCTAGCATACCAGTGTAGGCAACATCTTTAACAGTTATGTTATCTCTCCTCAATGTAAAATCAATTAATTTTTCACCTCCGAATCGTTTAATTGATAGTGTAACATCTGTTCCTTTTGGTCCTCGAATATGCTTTGCAGCATCGTCTAATGACATTTCTTTTGTTAATAACCCATCTATTTTGACAATAATATCTCCAGAAATAACACCTTTTCTTTTTGCAGGCGAATTATCCATTGGTGAAATAACCGTTAGTTTCTTTTCGCGAACGCCAAGGTTAATTCCTACACCACCATATTTTCCTTTTGTTAATAAATCCAATCCTTCTTTCTCATCTTCTTCCATATAGACTGTATAGGGATCTAAATCATCAAGAATATTATTAATAACTATTTTTGTAAATTTTTCTGTGTCAAGGCGATCCGCATACCTTGTGATTAATGATTTATATACTTCATTAATTAACCGCTGTGAACGAGCAAGCTCACGATATACATCTGATTTAGTAAATGCAAATGAAACAATGCTAATGAATAGAACTGAGAAAAATATTGCAAAATAATGTAAAGAAAATTTTCTATTTAATTTCACGATATCAATCCTCTTCTTTTCATTTCATTAAGCAATTTCTCTTGAATATTATTTATAGAACTATGACCATCCAATAATACATATCGATCTTGGAACTTTTCTGCAAGATCGTGATATGTTTTTCGTACACGAGATTGAAATTCAATACCCTCTCCTTCAATCCTATCCGAACTTTGACCCATTCTCCGCAATGCTTCTTCTGGTCGAATATCTATCAAAAATGTAATATCAGGAACCAATGCAAAGGTAGCATAATTATTTAGATCAACCAACCAATCGATATCTATCCCTCTACCACCTCCTTGATACGCCAGAGTTGAATCACTATATCGGTCTGCAATTACGCATTTACCCAATTCTAAATTAGGAATAATTACATCTTGAGTTAATTGTGCTCTACTAGCAGTCATAAGTAAAGATTCAGAACGATCTCCCAAATCAACTCTATTGCTATCCAATAGAATTTCTCGAATAGATTCTGAAATAGTTGTTCCACCAGGCTCACGGACAAGAATCGTTTCTACAGAATGAGTTTTATTTAAAACATCTAATAACATTCTTGCCTGCGTAGATTTACCGCAGCCATCAATTCCTTCAAAAGTAATAAATTTAGCGTTATTTGAAAAAGACATTGGTATCGTTCTTTCCTATCATTATTACAAATTCACCACGTGGTTTATTATTGCTAAAATACGACAATATATCTGAAACAGTTCCACGAATAATTTCCTCATTCATTTTTGTTAATTCTCTCGCAATAACTGCAGGCCTATCTCCTAACACCTCATAAATCTCTTTCAAAGTTTTAATTAATCGATAAGGGCTTTCATAAAATATTATGGTCGCATCTTGATCTATAAGATTCATCAGTCTTTTTTTTCTCCCTTTCTTTGGAGGTAAAAAGCCTTCAAAAAGAATACGGTCAGTCGGCAGTCCTGATGATACAATGCCAGCAATTAATGCGGTTGGACCTGGAATCGATTCAACAGTTATTTCTTCAGCAATTGCCTCTCGGATAAGTCGATATGCAGGGTCGCTTATTCCTGGCGTTCCTGCATCACTTATTAAAGCTATATGATTTCCCTTTTTTAAATTCGAAACTATTTGAGGTATTCGAGCTGTACGATTATGTTCGAAAAAACTAATTGATGGAGTACTGATATTATAATGCTGAAATAGTTTTTTAGAATGTCTCGTATCCTCTGCAGCAATCATAGAAACGGAAGATAATATTTCAACAGCCCGAAATGTTATATCTTTTAAGTTACCTATCGGTGTTGAAACAATATAAAGAGTACCGTAAGAATCTGATGTCACAATCGAGCAATAGCTCTCCTGATAATCTGATCAGCAAGATCTATTTCTTCCTTAGAAATATTTAAATGTGGACGGAAACGGATTGATTTTTTTCCTGAACCAAGAATTAAAGCTCCTTCCGATATAATTAAATTAGCCAATGAATCTCTTGTAGATGTATCTGATAAGTCAAATGCAGCAAACAATCCACTTCCCCGAGCATTACTTACTACATCGCTATACTCTTCTTGTATATTATAAAGTTTTTGCAATAAATAATTACCATTTTCAGAAGCCTTATCAACAAGTTTTTCATTGGCAATGATTTCTAGATAGATAGTAATCCGAACCATATCCGCGATATTGCCACCCCATGTAGAATTTAACCTACTTGACTCATGAAATACGTTATTCTCCACTTCATCTATACGTGTTCCGCAAAATATTCCACATATTTGCATTTTTTTACCAAAACTAATTATATCAGGACGGCATGATTCTGGGAACTGCTGATGAGCCCACATGTTACCAGTAACTCCAACACCGGTTTGCACTTCATCATATAATAGTAAAAATTCATTTTCATCTGCAAGATTACGTAATTGTTCAAAGAATTCTAGGCGAAAGTGATTATCGCCACCCTCTCCTTGAATTGGTTCAATAATTAAACAGGCTATTTCATCAGGATTATTATGGACTGCTGATTTAATCTGTTCAATAGATTTTTCTTCTGATATTTTTACATTAGCTAACACTTCATCTGTAAGAGGAAAATGTAGTTTTGGATTATCAATCCTTGGCCAGTCAAATTGAGGAAAATATAATGTTTTTCTTGGGTCTGGTGAGTCTGTTAAACTCATTGTATACCCTGTCCTACCATGAAAACAATCTTTGAAATGGATAACCTTTGATCCTTTTTCTCCCTTCCCAGAAGCAATATTTTTGCGCACCTTCCAATCAAATGCTGTTTTTAACGCATTTTCAACACCAAGCGCACCGCCTTCAACAAAAAAAGAATATGGTAAATAATCTGGTTGTGCAATGGATCCTACAGTATCAACAAACTGAGCCATCTCGGTTGAATAGATATCGGAATTAGTTATTTTATTCAAGGTCGGGGATAGCAATCGTTGTTGATTTTCTAGTAAATATGAATGATTGTAACCTACAGGCATAGAAGCAAACATTGAAAATAGATCCAAATACTCTTTACCATCCCGAGCATCAACCAGCCAAGAACCATGACTTTTGTCTAAGTCTATCACTTGTTCCATTCCATCGGCCAACATATGCTTACCTATAATTGAATGCACTTTTTTAGGATCAACCATTTAACTCCATCCTTTACAATTATTAATTAATATCAAATTTTATTCCCTGAGCTAATGGTAATTCATCGCTCCAATTAATTGTATTTGTTTGTCGGCGCATATATTGCTTCCATGAATCTGATCCAGACTCTCTTCCTCCGCCAGTTTCCTTCTCACCTCCAAAAGCTCCTCCTATTTCAGCACCTGAAGTACCAATATTTATATTCGCTATTCCACAATCACTACCTTCGTAAGATAAAAATAACTCAGCATTTTGTATATTTGTTGTAAACATAGAAGACGATAAACCTTGCGGGACATTGTTATGTATTTCAATTGCCTGAGATAAATGATCGTATTCCATTAAATAAAGAATAGGTGCAAAGGTCTCTTCTTGAATTATATCCCAATGATTTTCTACTTTTGCAATGGTTGGTTCAACAAAATATCCATTTCTATCAATTATTTTCCCACCACAGAGAATTTCACCTCCAGCTTGCTTCACTTTATCAATGGCATTTAAATAGGATTCAACTGCACCTTGATTGACAAGAGGCCCCATTAATGTAACATCTTCCAACGGATCACCAATATTTACCTGACGATATGCATTTAATAGTCGTTCTGTTAGTGTATCTGATATTGAATTGTGCATTATAACTCTTCTGGTAGATGTGCAGCGTTGACCAGCGGTGCCAACAGCTCCAAAAACAATTGCAGGAGTTGCTAAATCAAGATCTGCGGTTTCATCAACTACTATAGCATTATTACCACCCAACTCTAGTATTGTTTTACCAAACCGCTTCGATACAACTTCTGCTACATGTTTACCCATTAATGTAGATCCAGTAAAAGAAATAAGAGGCAACCGTTTATCAGATAGCATTTTCTCACCAATAGTCGAACCTTTTCCTATGATCAGATTAAATATACCAGTATACCCTTGACGCTCTAATACATCATTGCAAATATGCTGAACGGCTACAGCAGTTAATGGAGTACTACTCGAAGGCTTCCAAATAACAACATCCCCAGCAATAGCAGCAATAAACGCATTCCATGCCCAAACAGCTACCGGAAAATTAAATGCACTAATAACACCAATTGGCCCTAAAGGATGCCACTGTTCATACATACGGTGATTTGGACGCTCAGAGTGCATTGTTTTCCCATACAACATACGGGATTGCCCCACAGCAAAATCTGCAATATCAATCATTTCTTGTACTTCACCATAACCTTCTTCTTTAATTTTTCCCATTTCTAATGATACTAGACTTCCTAATACTTCTTTTTTATCTCTTAATGCGTTTCCCATTTCTCTTACCAAATCTCCTCTTATAGGAGCAGGTACTTTTCGCCATTCATTAAATGCAGAAGTTGCATTTGAAACGATATCCTCATAATCATTATCATTCGCTTCATAAACAGTTGCAATTCGAGATTCATCGCTTGGACAATATGAAATATTCTCTCCTGCATCCTTGGTAGATATCCAATCCATTCCACCAACACAACTTCCAAAGTTGTGTTTATTAATACCGCATTGTGTGAGTAAATCTTTCATAATATTATTTTGTATTGATATTATACAAACATATAATATTCTGATAAGAATACTTGAGGTAAGATCTATTAATAAAAATATTCAATTATAAACGTAAACAATCTCAACTATTTTTCAATAGTGGGTTCATCTTTAGAAGTATTATTCTTATCGGTAAAAGCTGAATAGCCTAATAATAAAATCATTGCTAATAATAGCCATAGTGTAGCATGATTATGAGCTGAACCAGAATAAGTAATTAAATCTACAAAACGACCAATTAATAGTGATATCCTTCCCATAACTGCAAAACCAAATGAAGCACCAAAACTTATCATCAAGAAATAGATTCCAAGTTTACTTAATTTCCCGAAGTTACCAGTATGCTCCCGACTAAAATAAAAATACATTAGACCAGTGATTGTTCCGATTAGAATAATAAAATTATTAAAGATACTTTCACTTGCTAAAGCAAAAAAAGGTAGGTCAGAATTAAATATTTGAAAAGCAGAGCCTTTAATCTGACCTAGAACATTCGAATTTAGAAAACCATATGCTCTTAAACCAGCCGCCATACCTACCGTATAGGCGATTCCCCATCGTGCCATCCAGCTAAGCTTGGAGGAAACACTTAATAACATCATTATGCCTAAAGCAAATGGCAATAAATAAAGCAATTCCATATGATGTCCTTTATTTATTCCCCCATCAGGAAAAACAGAACTAAAAACACCAAGAAGATTATAAAACTTATACCATAATAAATCAGAATTATATTCCGTAGCAGGCCATAATCTACCAAATAGGTTAGGCTGTATTTGTGTCCAGAAGAACATCGAGGTCCAATAACCAGTAGATATCCCAACAAATAAATGTTCTGCTACTTTATAAAAAGGGTTATCTTTATATAAATACGAAAAAATCGCAAGAGTAAGAAATGCAGCTATCCATGGACCAATCATATTAATACTTCTTCGACCTCTGAGTTTCTATGAAATAAGTTATATTCCCAAATATGATAAAAAGTACAATAACTAAGTGGGCAATAGATTGAGCATCCATTCCACTTGTGCCAATCCCAGGAGTACCAATTAATGCTTCATACTCCGCAGCACCAGGCATTCCAGCAAGTATTCCCTTTACCTGGCCGCTATTAACCATAGGCATTATATCATTTACCATAATAGATGTAGTTCCAGTACTTAATGGTACGCCTGTGGGATCAGATGCATATTGCACCCATTCAACAGTTCCAGGATAACCTGCCGATGCTGAAAAGATAAAATCAAAATCAGCAACTTTATTAATATTCTTCATTAAGGGAATATTATCAACCAACGTTCCACGAGCATCCGTAGTATATAGTTTACGAATATTACTTACCATACCTTTAACTACAGCCTCATTTCCGGGACGAAACCCTAAAATAACGTAGTCTTCGCCATAGGTAAGATCAAATTCTTCTTTAGCTACCTCATCTAAGGCCTCATCTGCCATAAATTGTCCATCTGGCCATAGACATGTCACAAACACTTTATGCCCATTAGTAAATAAATGTCTTAATAATCCAATAGCCATAGGATGAATTTCAGGTTTAGTACTTGGTCCATATTCAAAAGAAACAAGAACTTTTGAATTTTCTTCTAACGCTTCAACTGCATCATATACTTTTTGGGTGGCGTTTGTTGCGCGTATAGGCAAACCAAGAGGAAAGAACAAAGGCAAAAGCACTGCTAATCCAATAATAAGGAAAATCCATCTTCTATCAATTGTACCGGCTTTTAATATATAATCAGATATCTTATCCATTATTCACCTATATAAGACTTTTCAATACCAAGAATATATCGAATTGATGTAGCAAAAATCCCTAAACCAATACCGATCATAATTGCCCTAGCTCCAGCAACATTTGGATTATTATATATCCAATCCTGTAGAATGGGTAAATAAAATAATCCTGGCTGATCAATTGGCCATCCTAATGATGAACCCCAAATAGTCACTATTAATACGCCACCAAGAAAAGTACTAAATGTAATTTTTTTATCTTTCAATTTGATATTAACAGCAATACTTACAATAAGAACCATTAGATACATAATGAACCAACTAGATATACTACTTCCTAAAGGGACTCTACCTACCATTATTATTATTCCTGATACGAGCAGAAGCGTCGCCTCAAGATTTCGAACGCGAAAGGCCCGGTAAGATGCAGAGGCAACAAAAAATGCCAAGAGGGCAAACATTGTAGCTGATAATGGCGTAAACATATAATCAAACATCCATTTGAATAAAGTTCCTTTGCTTGTCACATGCACGCCCCATTCAACTGCGTCATTTCCTTTGTATATAAAACCAGCAACTATTGCAAAAAAGAACCCTCCGATAGCAAAAATACTATACTGCCATCCGGACTGTTGTTTAAATACCTTTTTACCTTGCAACTTCATGAGATTCAATGCTCCAAGAAAAATTGCAAAACTAGCTAAGATATCATACCATTGTGTTGCATCATCATTAACAAATGACTCTATTCCAGGATGATCAATAAACCAGCCAAATAAGGTAGCAAAACCAATGACTGTTGCTATTAAAATAGGTATTTGTCTTTTCCAAATCATAATTAGCTATTTACTGTACCGTTAATATTGATATTATATTCCATTTAATTAATCCAAGATCAAATAATATTCGCATAAGCAATGAAATCAATATAGCAGTTGTTATACCTGCTTTCATCATATCCTGACCTTTAAGACCTCCCATTAATTCAGGCGTTTGAGATAAATAAGCACTTGCAGCAAAAAATTCTTCACCAATAAGTGTATAATCACAAGCGGTGACAAAAAATGGGATTTGTGACTGAGAAGCTGTACCTGCTATTTGTATTGCACCAATAGAATTTCCTGTTTCAGCTAAAATTAAAGATTCGGCAAAGAATTTACCCATATAAAGACATGCGGCTGGTTTTTCTCGAACCATAATACCATTTACTCCTGCAGCATAAGCAAATTGATCATCTGTAATATAATGAACCATATCATCCTGAAACAGATCAGGACGTCCTTCCATCGTATAGGCCTCTCTCACAGTTTCTCTAGCAGCTTTCATAACAATAGATCGAGAAACTGGTACATTTAAACTAGTTTCATAACGGGAAGTCATTTTAGAAACATGTCCCAAAATAATTACTCCAGCTACTGTTTCAACTTGATCCATATCCATAATTCCAGGAACATACAAAACAGATTTACCCATTTCCGTTGAACGACCGACAGCTTCTTCTACGGCTTTTAATCCAGGTATTGCACGAAGAAAAATTTCTCCACCTCTTCGAGCAAACCTAGTGTAATAAATAAGATTAGCTGACATAATTACAATAACAAGAAACATGACAATTCGCTCTTCTTTAAAAAGGGGATAGCCAGATAGCCAATAAATTATAAAAGCAAGCGATATACCGCCTGCAACTAACCAAAATTCTTTATCTTTCAACATGGATGATTTTTTCTTCTAATTTTTCTATTTCTTGTATAAGTATTTCAACATTTTCAGATTTTTCAAATATTTCTGCAGCTTTATAGTATCCTTCTGTATTAATAAACGCATTAATTATAGGTCCGAAAAATATCATAGCATGACTTCCAATCAAAGATAATGGTTTAGTTAATTCTAAAAAAAATACTGCCGGGATTATGAAACCTGACTGATGAATTCTGGATGCTATATTACGAATAAACTCTTTTTCAGTATTTGTATTATTATTCATAATTAATTTTATGTGGTTTCTACCATTTCTAGATTTGCTCTTGGAATTACAAAATTTTGGTTATTAATCTTTACCTCTGCAACTCTAACCATCGTTTCAGATTCCATTTTCTGTAGTTCAGGAGGTAAAGATGTTACCGTACCTATTTGACCAAAATAAGGTGATCTTATCACTCGAACTAAACTTCCTTCAGTGATTCCTCCTTCGCTATTCTTTGCTATAGAATCTAAGTTGTCGACATCATTGAAAGGTATAACTATTTCTGGTCGAATCACTCCTGCTCTTATTTGTGTTGCACCGTTCACAGATGTAAAATTACCATCATACTTTTTTAAGATATCAAAAGATCTTGCACCCATTGGTATTTTTCCATATCCTTCCGTTATGATTAATGATGCGCCAATATCTTCTGACCCTGTAATTGCAACACCTAATGTATACCCAAGAATATCTTCTAAATCATGATAATTAAATCCACCTACCACTACTGCAGCTATTCCCATACTGATTGCTTTTTTATATGCTTGAAGACTTATATATGACCCACCTACAATTACACATCCTTTCATATCGATAGTAATCATCTCTTCTGTTAATTCGTCTTCGCGACTATCTACCAATACACGCAAATCACCTCTATTTTCTCCACCCATGCCAAAAATCCCTTGTATAAAGACTCCATTAGAACTTATCACAACTCCTTCCTTATCCATTACCTCTGATACATTTCCATTCATATAAGCATCTATTTCTACAGGTATAGGTGCTTCGCGAATAACTACCTGACCAGTAACATTTGAAACAGACTCAAGAACACCATCTACAGGGCACTTTACTTCAGATTTAAATAATCCAAAAAGACCTTTTGTTTCTGCAAGCAGATCGCCTTTTGATATATTTTTTCCCGTATCAATTAACATAAATTCAGGAACATCTTGCGCATCAACATTTAATAGGTTTGCAACATTCACCATTTGAACATTTCCTGGTAAATGTGTCCTAGCAACAATTTTTTCTGGGACAACATCTGCGCCTTTATCTACAAGAACTTCACCTTTAAGAGGAAGTCTTCTTTCTTTTTCAACAGAAGTGCTTTCCAATACTTTTAACCCTGGTGTATACGCGTGTGCCATAATTATTGTTTTATCTCATCTGGATATTCATTCATTGCATTACTCCAAACATTTAAACTGCTAATACGCTTATCATTTTCTGTTGGCAGATTAAAGGGTCTTCCACGACCATCAAAAACTAATCCGACAACGCCACCATATAAAGTTGTATTGATTTCTTCACTCTTACCTGCCCCGACATCCATTCCTTTTGCTGGAGATAGCGTTGCATTAATTGGTTCATACTCTGCAGGTATAGCCAAAAGCTCTCCTTGGTGTAATATTATTTGTTTTTCGGACCCATCTGACATCTCTAATGAAACTGATAAAATCTCATCTCCAGAATTTGCTTTACCCACCGGCGCTACACACGTACCTAATCGAATCAAACAATCTTTATTAAATACTTCTAATGCAGCCTTTCTTGCGCTTTCTGCTAAATCTTTCTGATCAATATTTGCAAGAACTCCAAGTTGAGGCATCATAAAAATAGAATCTACAGCTAATTGAGTTATACCTTCAGGAAGAAAGGAATCAATCAGCATTCTTGCTGACTGCTCTCTTCTAGGTGCATGAGAGAGAACCCCGCCTGATCCTACAAGTAAATCCAATTCCATCATATCAACAAGAGATAATCCAGAATCTGACTGCTCAAACGCATCAGATATAGTTCTTTCTTTCTGAACACCTTTGAGATTAACAGCAAAAGATTTATGCTGAATAAATGATAGTCTTAATGCTTCTCTTGCTATCGCTTGTTCAATTTTTAATTCTTCCATAGACTGTGGTACAGTCGTGGGGCGAATCATTTTATTACCTATACGATTTGTTAATTCTTTTTCATCAATATCTAGCGGAACCCAACGTAAAACATTTTTAAGTGAAGCTTCAGCAAGAACATTGCAAATTGAATAACTCATTCCAAGATTGGCGCTGACTGTTCGATTAAATTGATTTTGAAATACGGAGAATATATCTGTTGTTGCGCCTCCAATATCAACACCTACTACAGAAATATTTTCTTCTGCTGCGATCATTTCAATTAAAGAACCTACAGCACCAGGAGTCGGCATAATTGGAGCATCTGTCCAACTCATTAATTTGTTATATCCCGGGGCCTGTTGCATAACGTGTTCCATGAATAAATCATGAATTTTATCTCGACTTGGGTTTAAGTTTTCTCTCTCTAGTATTGGGCGAATATTTTCTACAATAGTAAGATCTGTTTGCTCTCCTAAAGTTTTGCTTATTTCATCGCTCGCTTTAATATTACCAGCATATATAACAGGCAATTTATAATCACTACCTAATCTCGGCTGTGGATTTGCCGCCTTTAAAATTTCTGCAAGCTCAACCACGTGCTTAGTTGTGCCCCCATCAACACCACCAGATAATAATATCATATCGGGACGCAACTGTCGAATACGAGTAATTTTTTCATGAGGTTTACGACCGTCATTTGAAGCTAAAACATCCATCACAATAGATCCTGCGCCAAGAGCTGCCCTCTCTGCGCTTTCTCCACTCATCGATTTAACTACACCTGCAACCATCATCTGAAGACCCCCGCCTGCTGAACTTGTAGATACATATATATCGACACCTTCATTATCTTTATGAGGAGTAATTATGTTTTCCCCATCCAATAATTTTCGACTGGACAATTCTTCCACTTCCATTACTGCATTTAAAACTCCTCTAGTAACATCTTCAAAAGGAGCTTCAACTGTAGTAGGCGCCTCTCCTCTAAAACGCAATCTGTACTCCCCGTCAACAAACTCAATAAGTATTGCCTTTGTAGTAGTGCTACCGCAATCAGTAGCTAATATTGATTTCAATTCCACAACTATGATACTCTCGGAAAATAAATGAACGTTAAATATGCATAAGTCAATGGACTAGAAAAAATGATTGAATCAAAACGATCCAATACGCCTCCATGGCCTAGTAATATAGTTCCTGAATCTTTTACGCCGAGATCTCTTTTAATTAAAGATTCAGCAAAATCTCCAGCCTGTCCAAAAAAACCAGTTACTATGCTTAAAGCTACAATATCCAAATTAGATAAATCTGGTAAAAACCCTTGATAACTTAAAGCAAAGAAAAAAACTATTGCAGATAGTAAACCAGCAATGCACCCCACCCACGATTTATTTGGACTAACCCTTGGAAGAATCTTTTTCTTGCCCCATTTCATCCCAAATACATACGCCGCGGAATCACAAATCCATATTGAAAGAATCATGCAAATAGTAAAATTTGTATTTTGCTCAGAGTCTAAATTTCTTAGAGCAATTAATGTGCCCAATAATAATGGAACATACATTACACCAAGAAGTGTAATTGCAATATTTCTTGTAGGATTAATAACATTTCTTTTCATCTCAAATAAAAAGAGTATAATAATAGAAATACCTAAAACTGTTAATAGTGGAGCCGCAGCACCATTTGAAAGAAAAGTGTAAAATTGAAATTCATTAATATTCAATAATAAAAAATAATATCCAGCTAATATAAAAGTAAAAATATATCCAAATATCTTTATGGGTGATTGATCTTTAGTTGTTGTTAACCGATAAAATTCATTGATACCAATCATCATAACTACTAAAACGAATAAAGCAAATAGAAAACCACCCTGCCACAATATATATGTTATAGCAGGGATACCAATAACATTAATAATTGTTCGATTATTTGAAAGTTGATTCATGATAAGCGATGAAAACCGAGGCGAAAATACATCTAATTATCTCTATTATCAATAATGGATGAATATATCATTATGATCCTGATTTATGCTTCATGTATTTATTATCTCCAACCTCAATCACTTCAACTCTGACTTTGGTTGTCCCTTGCGCAATAAAGCCTAGTTTCTTTGCTGCCCCATATGAGCAATCTAAAATCCTCCCTTTTACATATGGACCTCGATCATTGATTCGTAATATTAAGGATTTACTATTAGACAGATTGGTTACACGAACAATTGTATTTAACGGTAAGGTTTTATGAGCAGCAGTTAATCCATACATATCATACACCTCTCCATTTGCCGTTAATTTTCCATGAAAATCTGTTCCATAATAAGAACTGATACCAGTAAGTACTTTTGGTACTCGTTTCATTGTCTTAAATGATTTAGGATTCATTCTTCCTTTGGAAGAAACCGAGCTCCCATAGCGTGGTGAATTAGTACATGAGAACAATATAAAAGTTAATATGATAAATAATATTCTATTCATTTACCTAATTTAACTCTAGCAATAATTTCATTAATCTCTTTTATTTATAAGGGATTTAACTCTCCATGGAGTAAAACAAATCGTCCCTAGTGAAATATGATTAGCACCTAATGCTAGATAATCATTAACGTGTTGATACTTTTCCACACCACCCCCTGCTATAATTTCGATTGATTCTCCCCAATTATCTCGAATATTACTTATCATTTTGTTAACATAAGGACGTAAAGTTTTTCCAGATAATCCTCCTTCTTTAACTGGTAGAGTATTACAACAATGAATTTGTTTAAAACCAATTTCTTCAATAAGAAATTTCAACTCATCAATAGTAGTTAATGGAGATACTTTTACTATGCAAAATTCTCTTTTAGATGAATTCGTGAATAACCTAGTGGCATCCCATGATAATTTGCTATCATGCTCAATATTTGGACAACTTAGATTAATTTCTAGAGATTGCTCATCAGATACTATTTCAGCAATTTTTTTAAAATCTCCAGACTCAAGTTCACCAATAGAAAGAATTTCATTTAAAGCAGTTTTTTTAACGCCAACTAAAATTCCTGGATTTGGCAAACCAAGTTTATTTGTCCATCCTTGATAGGTGCGGTTATAACGAAGTGTTGTTCCAATCTTCCATAATCTTTTTACCAAACCTCCTCTAGATTTCGTTGTCCAAGTACCTGTTACAGGATAAACATTCGAATATGATTTATACTTTAAATAATTACCAAATGGTGCAGCTATAAAATATTTCATCATAAATGCAGGATATAAAGTACTACTTTAATTGTCCACCTTATTTTTAGTCGAATTAATAGTCGCAGTGTTATTAAATGAACTAGATGTATCAATAACTTCGCTTGCTTTCAATGAATCCACTTCTTTTAAAATTGATACAGTGTTTTTTAATTCATGATATCGATTAGCAGTAGCCAAAGCTTGTTCGCTTTCAGGTTTATACTTCTGAAGCCAATTATAATAGAAAAGAGCGCTATCAGCTATAGAGAAAAAACGATCATACTTAACAGCAAGATACATTGCAGAACGCGCAGATACGTCACTTTCTCTATCTTGTTGAAGAATTGTTCTAAATATGCCTAATGCATCTATTGGTTTATTCTGCCATTCAATTTCACCTTTACGAAATAATTGATTTGATGAACCATCTATATCAGGCATATCATAACGCATACGCAAAAATTCTGCATATTCAGACCTTGGAAATTGACTTAATAGCGAATCTCGTAATAAAATAGCTAAAGTTGTATCATCTTGCTGATGAGCAATATAAGAAGAGGTGAATAATGATTTACTATATTGAGATGTTCTTGGTAAGCTATCAACAATCATTAAAAAATTGATAATTGCATCGCTTGGTCGATTAAAGTGAAATGCCTCCAATTCGGCCAGATTATAATAGTGATTCGCCAAAGATTCATAATTCACTTGAGAATCAACATTGTTAGATTTAACAATAAATATTGAATCAGAATTAGTCGTGTCATTATTTACTTCTGTCAATATTTCTTTACTTAATTCAGTTATTGATGATTTAGAATCATTATATGACTTGATTTGTTTTACACGAAGATTAGCTGTAGGCGTATACTGTGATTTACGAAATTCACGCGTAACCTGACTATATTGCTTTTCTGCATCATCTAAATCCCAATTTTCATTAATTGCAATTTCTCCCAACATATAATATGCTTCAGCAGAAGTTTCTGTTCTTGGATATTCTGCGATAATGGATTCTAATCTATTTTTTGCTAAGGTATGATCCCCTTTCATTTGATAAAGCTGTACTAATTCTAATTCCAAACTTCCATGAATTCTATCAAAGCGATCATCAATCAGTATTGTTTTAATTTCAGACATTACTATATCCCAATTACCTAAAAGTCGATGTATGCGAACAATTTGTAATTTTGCTTCTTCAATCCTTTTTTTAGAAGTTGTATATCGTATAAGGTTTTTATTAGCCTGTAATGCTAGATCATAATCTTCTTTGTTAAATGCTAGTAGCGCAATACGATAATATATTTGCCCTCTCTGCTCAGTGTCAGTTGTTAGTTCTGCACCTTTTAACAAATTATCAAGGGCAGCAGAATCCGAGTTTAATTCAAGTTGAATTTCTGCAATTGATAAATATACTATGGACTTCTGATCCGAGATTAACTGAAGATCTATAATTTCATTTAGATCCTCTAACGCAGCTTGTGATTTCCCTTGTCTCCATTTTACCATAGCCTTCCAAAAACTGCTTTCAAAAGGAAATTCACTTCCAAATTCATCATCAAATTGTTGAAATATTGCTTCTGCTAAACGGAACTCTTGCCTATAGAAATGGGATTTTCCGATTAATAGAATAGCATCCTTCCTATAATTTGATTCAGGAAATTCATCAATAACTCTCTTTGATTTTTCAATAACCTTTGAATAATCATCAATAGCAGATACGGGAATCGATTCTCCTGCTTTTTCTAATCGGATCTTTTCTGCCTTCTTAAAATATTGTTCAGCATTATAAAATGTATTGAAGTATGCACAAGAAAAGGTGCAAATAAGCATTAAAAATATCAGGTAGTTTTTATATTTCAAATTAATTCCAACATAATCTGATGGAAAATTCTAATTACTATATGGTAAATACAACCAATTAACTTGTTGAATCAAGAGTGTTCTAAGAATAATTTGGAGCATGCATTTTGCAAAATTATGTTTGGTTTATGCTTCAATATCATTTGTTTATGCCCAAGAAGTTGATACAGTAAGCTCTGGATTTGCTGTATACACAGGATTTTTAGATATAAAAGCAGATAGTTTGGGTGTTCCTCTTTTTATTGATGGGGTTTTTATTGGTGAAACACCAATAATAGACCCAATTCCTGTTTTACCTGGATTCCATGAAGTGAGTTATTTACCGCCTGAAGAAACAGAGCGAGTAAGAGATCATATCATGTTTTCAGATGCAGTAAAACGAATTTATGTACCTCCAGGAGCAGTAAAACAAGTATTTTTATATTACCAAAATCAATATAGTTACCTAAAGGCAGCAAGAGCTCAAGCTCGTGTAGTTAGATATGTTGGAATTGCCTTCATTATTTTTGTAATGGAATTGATTTGGCTATCTATTTAAATGCGCAAATAAGATTATTGTAGCTTAACATAATATCAGTAAATTTATAGTATGAATGGACACCATACACCTGATCCAGCATTAAAATTCAGACCTGATTATAGGTGGCCTGATAAAGGAACAGAACGTAACTGTCCGCAATGTGAGTCAGCAATGCAATTAAACGAAAATAACCCGGCCTATTACGGAAAGCCTTGGTGGTGCCCTCAATGCCAATTTCAGTTTTCTGAAGAAGAATTAGATAAATAAATTAATAATTATGCTTTGATGATATCGATATTATCATCAATAATATCATCTACAATCCATCGCACAACTGCAGCATCATCAATAAAACCCAAATTAGGAATACTATCAGGAATGTCATCATCTGGATTAACAAAGTATTGTAATGCAAAAAGGATTTTTTGTTTTAGTTCTTTACTTTGAATTGGATAAACAGAAATAAACTGATAAAGTTTTGCAACATCATTGACTAATTGCAACTGCGCATCATCTAGATGTGGCAAGCTAATTAACACTTCTAACTTTTCTGGTATTAATTGCATAATCGAATTTTCAATATTCACATCAATTGCTTCGATTTCTTTTTTATAGCGATCTTTATCTTTTTGCGTAAGTTGTATTTGATTTGGGGTTTCCATCGGTGTATAATTTACATAGTAAATTAAATTAATATTTATTTAAATGAATTTAGATAATAAAATTAAATCACGGTTAAATAAGGCAATGGAAATTGACTTTTTATCGATTAATAATGATACTAATAAACATATTAATCATAAAAATCATGATGGTGGAGCTCATTTTAAACTTGAAATAGTATCCAGCTCATTCGAAGGATTGTCTTTACTGGATCAACATAAACTTGTTTATAAAGCATTAAATGATATGATAAAGAAAGAAATTCATTCGTTGGCATTAAAAACAATTCCAACAAGTGATTGGAAAAAGGAATAATTATGACAGTAAGTAATCTCACACCTTTGGAACTAGTAACACATTTGTTCTCCTGTTTACAAATTGCAGATAACCAAATTGATTGGGAAGAAAAAGAAGTTTGGGCAGATACATTAAGTGCTTTATTTCCTGATCATACACCAGATCGAGCACAAGAAATATTACAAAGCGCATATCAAACAATTCTTCCTATGGATAATTTTAGTCGTAAAAATCATCTCATTGCTACATGCAAACAATTGAAAGATCACTATAGCAATGAACAACTTCAAAATGAATTAGCACCAAAAATCACAGAATTAATTGATGCAGATGGTATGGTGCTTTCTGCTGAAGTAGACTCTGCTGCTATAGTTGCAGAGGAATTAGGAATTACAATTGATATTTCTGAAGATTAATTAATAAAAATATTACTGAATATCATGCCAATGCCCATGCTCAGGGGACCACACTTTTCCTGGCGGTGCTTCTCCAGCTGGTTGCTGTTGAAGGCTATTGTTTGCAGGTAAAGTAGTTGGGGAAACATTTGTATTAATATCATGCCAATGCCCATGCTCAGGGGACCACACTTTTCCTGGCGGTGCTTCTCCAGCTGGTTGCTGATTGCCTGCATTTCCAACTGCTCTGCTAGGTAATGGAGTCAGATTTGTGGTTGTTGATGTACTAGAATCAGATAGAATAAAAAAGAAAAGAAAAAATATCGCACCAATTATGGCAATTATCATCCATTGTTGATTAAATCCTTTTTCTAATTTTCCATGACAAACTTTATATTTTTTTCCACTACCACAATCACAAGGTTCATTTCTTTTTATTTTTTTCATATGCTACAAACTTAACTTAAATAATATATATAATATATCTTTCATTTTGTTACTAATTAAAAATGTCCATTGAATTCATCAGCAGGGTATTTTTTTACATTTTTTTTCATTTTATTAATTAACGCCTCGCTGATATCAATTTTATTTGTATTACAAAAAGCCAATACATATATAAAGATATCGGCAATTTCATCTAGTGCTTCCTCTCTTATTTCACCAGATTTCATAACTTTCTTTGCTTGCTCTAAATCAAGCCATTGAAATAACTCCATTAATTCTGATACTTCAATAGATAATGCCATAGCAAGATTCTTTGGACTATGGAATTTTTTCCAATCACGTTCATCAACAAATGAATCTACTAATTTCTTTAAATCTGTGATTGTAGTTTTATTATCTGCCATTTTTCGAACTGTTAAATATAATGATAAAATTAAATAGGTTTTTTAATATTCACCGAACAAGATTTACGCCATTTTTTATAAAATTTTGCAAATTTCCACCAACCCCAAAGTGTATCTTTTTGCATCGCTGAAAATATTGCTCTTTGATACTCAATGGATTGAGTGGGGGTCATACGATATATTCTCCTTGGTGATCCATGCAAACCTTTTAATACAAGCCACTGTCCTTTAACATATATTAAGGTATGGCTAGAAGCTTCTTTCCCAGATGGATTCAATAAATAAACATGCGTTAAGTCTTCAACACCTGCTAATTTTCTTCTCCAATTAACTGATAAGACAGGAGTTTCTAGCGTAACTCGTGTCATTGGCGTAAATAAAACATCTAATATTCTCCATGATTCATTTTCACTAATTCTACCATCCTCAGAATGTCTTACCATATTTTCAATATTCTCAATATGTAAGGGTACTATAAAATCAACTTTATCATTAATTATTCCTTCTTCAAAAATAAAAGCATCTCCCGTATGATGGATTGTAAAACTCTCTCCGGTTTCATCAATTACTACACCTAAATGATTAAATATCCCATTAAAGTAATTTATTAACTCTGGAGTCTGTAGAATACTCTCCCATGTTTTAAGAGAAGATGTCTCCTGTCCAAGCAAGAATTGAAAAATTATTAACAATTGAAAAAATTTATACATAATTATAATATTACTATGAATTTCCTTTTATCACTAAAGTTCCTTCAAAATCATTGCTTGAATTAATTTGAGATAATTCCACATTCCTAAAACCAGATTGTGTAAAACATTTAAACCATTCTTTTTTACTTAATAAGGTCATTGTGGTATTTAAACTCTCAGGCCAAGAATGAGAAATTATATTTTCTTTATAAAAATCTACACCAACTATTAATGTCCCTTCCTTTTTTAACCAGAAATCATAAATATGCTTTAATAGTTTTGATGGGTTTTCAAAATAATATAAAACTTCCATACTATGTACAAAATCAACTTTTTCTTTTGGCTTCCATTTCATCAGATCTGAACATATATAATTACCTGTAGAATCTATTTTTTTAGCCTTGTCTATCATGTTTTTGGAACCATCAACTCCAATTGAATACGAACATAAATCATATAAATTTACTTTACGTACAACCCAACCATTACCGCAACCAGCGTCAATGAAGGAAAATTGCTTATTTGATTTTCCAATAAGCATTTGAATCATTGAATGGACTGCTAAAGAATGGTTTTTCTCCATTCCTTCATCTTTACCATTTGAGACCCAGCTATTAAAAACATCTATAGGGATAATCATTATAATATTGTTTTATTGATAGAGAAATTACACTTATTAAACTATTATAATAAAGATGAAGCCTTTTGAAATATTCTATTAACAATTTTACTATATGTCAATTCGCTTAAATGCAGTCCATCTGGTGCTATTAATTCAGGTTGATCCAACCCTAATACTGTAATATCCGTTATATCTTCAAAATAAACATTCTTCTGTTCACATACATTAGATGCAAATTCGTTATATTGATTAATCTCGTTTGAAACTACGTCTGAATTCAAATAGAATTGTCCAAAAGGTGTAAAAGAATAATCTGGTATGGAAATTACAATTACCCGATTATGATCACCCTTGGCTAAAAAAATTGCTTTTTCCAATAGATAAGGGAATTCATCTTGATACACTGCAAATGGAATTTTTTGAAATTGATTATTTACACCAATAAGCAATGTAACCAAGTCAAAATCATTTGATGGACTAATTATAGATAATTGATCAATTAAGTTAGTTGTAGTCCATCCAGTTTGAGCAATACTTAATAAGTTTATTTCTTCATTATGGTATGTATATAATGTATCTGATAATTGCACTGGAAAAGCACATGATTCACACACACCTTCACCATAGGTATAGCTATCTCCTAATGCTAAGTATTTGTATTCAAATATTTGTGAAGACTCATTATCGTTACAAGCGTAAAAGAGTAAAATGAAAAAGTAAAGTATGAACGATGATATTGTAGGCTTCATAATTGAAATATTACAAAGTTGTTATTTGTCGGGGCGACTGGATTTGAACCAGCGACCACTTGACCCCCAGCCAAGTGCGCTACCGGACTGCGCCACGCCCCGAATCTTTACTTACGTAATAATTCCAGCAGCGTTTCTAATTCTTGTTTTATTTTTACAAGTGTTTCTTTTTTTGCTGGTGCGGCTTTAGCAGGAGTTTCTTCATCAACCTTTTGTACAGTCTTAGCATCTTCTCCCTTTGATGCAATTTGAGTTCGAGCGCCTTCTATTGTAAACTTTTTATTATATAATAAATCCTTAATAAATAAAATAAGATCTACATCACTTTGACGATATGTTCGGTTACCAGCTCGATTTTTAGGTGGTTTTAACTGCTTAAATTCTGTTTCCCAATATCGTAAAACATATGCCTTAAGATCTGTCATCTTACTTACTTCACCTATTGAGTAATATAATTTTTTGATTTTCTTTGGGTCTGAGCTCATATCCTTATACTTAAAGTGTTACTTTATATTAATGCATAAATTACTTTAAGTCAAAGGAAATTTAATATTATCTCTTAAAGTAATTAATGTTTAATGTGGTGATTGAATAAAGCGATTATGAAAACGGATCCATTCAGGAAGAAATCTTGTTATTGATTGTACGGATGGTAAAAAAGCAATCCGAAGATGATTTGTTCCAGGTTGCTGTCCAAAACCTCCCCCATTTACTGTACAAATTCCAGTTTCCTCTAATAATTTCATGCAATAATCAAAATCTGATATTTTTTTTGGTAAAGAATTAATTCTCGGAAAAAGATACATTGCTCCTGTATCCCCGAAACAATCCATCCCTTCCATTTGTTTAAAGCTTTCTTTAATTAATGCTGCTTTTGTTTCTAATTCTCTTAATATGGTGTTTTTTTCTTCCGTATAGATATTATATGTACTTGAATCTTTTTTTGGCGGTTGCACCATCATATAAACGATAGCTTGCCCAACTGTATTTGAACAAAGACTAACCGTTGCTTGTTTGATTAATAATTCTGATAAATTTACATTTGAATCTTTCATAGTAGGCATATTACGTATTTCCATATACCCTCCTCTATGACCACATTCGCCAGTAAATCCTTTTGAAATACTATGAAGGCTAAATAAAGGAATATCGCGTGATCCTACTGTACTAGCCATTGATACAAATGATCCTCCATATAGATTTTCTTGATATACCTCATCAGCAATAATTGATAAATTATATTTTTCTGCAAAATTAACAACACCATCTATACTATTCTTATTTAGAATTGCCCCTGTAGGATTACCAGGATTAATGATAACAATACATTTAACATTTACTCCTTTTGTTGTAGCATTTTGAAATGCCTCTTCGAGAATATCTGGCGTTAATGCCCAATCTTCTTCCTCAGTGGGGTAATACCCTACTTCAATACCTCCACATCTTTTAACTGTAGCTGAGTATAATGGATATTGAGGTATAGGAATCATTATCCCATCATTTGGTCCTGTGATAAGCAATTCTAATATTCGTCTTACGGCATCACTAGCACCATCAGTAAGAAATATTGAATCTGGATCAGAAACAACATCATTCTTATCTCTTATATCAATAAAGTCAGAAATTGCTTCTCTAATAAACTTAGGACCTTGACTTTCTGTATAAGCACCCATTCCTGTAAGGCTTTTATGAAGAAATTCTTCACTATAATCAATAACATCTGTTGGAATAAGTGAAATTCCATTTTCTTCAAATAAATCGGATTGTTTTTGTGCAAGTTTAGCGAGATTCCGCTCACGTTGAATATTATTGGAAGCTTCTAATAATGCAATAACTTGACGATAAAAAGAAATTGGTTTCTGTTGAAGAGCCTGAGGATTTCCGATATTACAAGCATATATCGTACGCCCTTCTCTTTGCAAATCCATTGCTCTACGTGGTATTGGTCCGCGAACGGCATATTCCATATCAACCAAATTTTGATTGACAGAAATATTATGAGTCATATTGAAACCCTGCTTTTAGAAGCGCTTTTTCCGATTGGAAGATCTATTATCACGACGACCTCCACCAAAACGACCACCACGGCCGCCACGGCCGCCATCGCGATTACGCGGTGGGGGCTCAACATATCCTTCAGGTTTCTCCATTAAAGCTTTACGGCTTAAATCTAGCCTACCTTGATCATCAACTTTAATAAGCTTTACCCGCATTTTATCACCAGATTTACATACATCTTCTACTTTGTCCGTTCTTTTCCAATCCATCTCAGAAATATGTACTAAACCTTCTTTACCAGGAACGATTTCAACAAAAGCACCAAATGTCATCAATCTAGTAACGACCCCATCAAATTCCATACCCACTTCAGGATCAAGAGTAACTGCTTTCACTATCTCTGCTGCTTCATCTAAACGAACTTTATCCACACCAGAAATAGTCACTAAACCATCATCATCCACATTAACATCACATTCAGTATCAGCAATAATCTTCTTAATTGTCTTTCCACCTGGACCAATAAGACCACCTATCTTTTCCGGATTTATACTAAATGAAACAATTTTTGGCGCATAATCGGAAATTTCACTTGGCTCACTCAATGCTTCGTTCATTTTATCAAGTATATGCAATCTACCTACCCTAGCCTGTTCTAAAGCCTCTTCTATCAACTCAAATGAGATACCTTCAATTTTAAGATCAAGCTGTATTGCAGAAATCCCATCTTTTGTACCTGCAACTTTAAAATCCATATCACCTAAATGATCTTCTGCGCCAAGAATATCGCTTAAAACAGCATGACGATCACCATCAAGGATTAACCCCATTGCTATTCCTGCAACATGCTCTTTCAAAGGACATCCTGAATCCATAAGTGCAATGGATCCACCACATACACTTGCCATTGATGACGATCCATTTGATTCCATAATTTCAGATACAATTCGTATTGTATATGGAAAATCATCATAAGTAGGCATAACAGGCTTTAAAGACCTCTCTGCTAGATTTCCGTGACCTACCTCACGTCTACTTGTAAATCCAACTCGGCCAACTTCACCAACACAATATGGAGGGAAATTATAATGTAGATAATAATTCTTTTTATAATCCTCATCCATACTATCAATTATCTGCTCATCCCTTTTACTACCTAAAGTTGTTACAACAAGCGCTTGTGTTTCACCTCTTGTAAATAAAACAGAACCATGCGTCCTAGGTAAAAAAGATGGATCAATAGTAATATCTCTTATATCCGTTGTACTTCTACCATCACTTCTTACACCAGTATCCAAGACCTTATTACGAAAAGCAGTTTTAAATTTATCATCGATAAGCTTTTTAACTTCTTTTTCATTTTCAGGAAACTTCTCCTCTAAAGATTCTAAAGTATCTTGATGCAATTGAGAAGACGCAGAATCTCTTTCAGATTTATCCGCAAGCTGAATAATATCATTAATTTTATCACCAATTGATTTATCTACAGCTGTATTTAGCTTGTCATTAGCTTTATCTTCTGGTATATCTCTTTTCTCTGGGTTTACTTCTTTTGCAATCTCTTCTTGTAGGGCTATAATTTTCTTTATATCCTCATGTGCAAATTTTAGGGCATTCACAAATACATCTTCTGCAATTAAATCTGCCTCCCCTTCAACCATTACAATAGTATCTTTATTGCCAGATACTACTAATTCCATTGAAGATTCCTCCATCTGCAACTTAGTGGGATTCACAACAAAATCTTCATCGACTTTTGCCAATCGAACAGTCGCTATTGGACCATTCCATGGTATATTAGATACCATTAATGCAGCAGAAGCGCCTACTCCAGCAAGTACATCGGAAGGATTTTCTCCATCAGTTGTTAAAACAGTTATAATTACTTGTGTTTCATATTTGAAAGACTTTGGGAATAAAGGCCGTATTGGTCTATCCGTTAAGCGAGAAGTGAGAATTTCTCTTTCAGAAGGTCTAGCTTCACGCTTAAAAAATCCTCCTGGAATTTTTCCTCCAGCATAATGTCTTTCCCTATACTCAACTTGCAATGGGAAAAAATCAATATCTTCACGTATTTCTCTCGCAGCGTTTACTGCTACGATTAATGTAGTTTCTCCATAGGAAACCATTACAGAACCCGCAGCTTGTTTTGCAACTTGACCTGTACTTATTTTTAATGCTTTTCCATTAATTTCTATTTCTTTATTTATCATATTATTTACTTGTTATCCTCTTATATTCAATTCATTTACCGCTTTCTCATATTTTTCCAGATCTTTTCTACGTAAATATTTCATTAGTCTTTTTCGTTGGCCAACAAGCATTACTAAACCTCTGCGAGAATGGTTATCTTTTTTATTATTGTTAACATGTTCAGTCAATTGTCTAATTCGGCTTGTTAATAAAGCAATCTGAACAGTCGATGAACCAGTATCCGTATTGTTTTCACCAAATTTGGATACAATATTTTCTTTTTCTTCTTTATTTAAAGGCATATTACTCCTTATTCATACTTTTTTTTCAATTCCATACAATATTTCCTATCCTGACGTAATTGTCGGACTAATTGATCCGAATTATCGAATTTTTTTTCATCACGGATTCTTTCCAGGAATTCTATATATATCTCACGATTATAAATGTCGTCCAGGCTAGATGTAAAAAAATTAATTTCCATCACCAGCTCTCTCTCATTAAACGTTGGACGCGTACCGAAGTTACACATTCCTACAATAAAATCATCATTAACTCTTCCTCTTGCCAAATATACGCCAGTTTTTGGCATTAATTGATTTTTTTCAGTTGCAACAATATTAGCAGTTGGGAATTCTAATTCTTTTCCTCTACCAGCGCCATGAACTACTTTTGCATAAAATCCATAAACCCACCCTAATTCAAAAGAGGCTCTTCTTACAAACCCATTTGATATTAAATCACGAATATGAGTACTAGACAATACAACTTTGTCATCTACAACAGAATTTATAATATCTATATTAATATTTCGACTTATTGCATACTGCTTCAAAAATTTTGGGGAACCCTCTCTATTATGCCCAAAATGATGATCGTACCCTATTACAATGCCTGATGGTGAAAAATATTTCATAACAATATTATCCATAAAATTTTCAGCGGTTCTTTTAGAAAATTCATTCGTAAAGGGTATAATAAGAAGCGTATCTATACCGAGTTTTTTTAACAAGGATTTCTTTTGTTTTATAGACATAATCAAAGATAGTTTATTGTCCTTATCAAGAATATGTCTTGGATGAGGATTAAAAGTGATTAATACTGATTTTTTACCTTTTGCAATAGCGGTGGTTGTGAGAGTTTTTACAATATCTTGATGGCCTCTATGAAGGCCATCAAAAGAACCGATTGTCAACACACATCCTGCGCAATCTTTAACTTGATCAATCTTAGTATATACTTTCATGATATGTTAACTTCATCAATTAATTTTGATTCTGTTATATTATAGGGTCCAACACTTATTCTTTCTAATGCAGATAAAAAGCCTACTGTTCCCAGATTTTTTGCAATATCATATCCTAAAACTCTTACATATGTACCCTTTGAACAAGTGACTTGAAATGTAATTGTTGATGATTTCAATTTTATTAATTGAATATCATGAATATTAATTTCTATTGGATCTCTCTTCACAATCTTATTCTGACGTGCTAGCTTATATAAACGTACTCCATTAACCTTCTTTGCTGAATACATAGGAGGTGTTTGTTTGCTAAGACCTTTAAATGATGCTAGAATCTTTTCAACAACTTTTTGAGATAATTCTGGTATCTTTGCTTTTAAAATAGTATTTCCATCACAGTCATATGTATCAGTTTCTATCCCCAAGGTTAAGTCAGCTATGTACGTTTTATTTGATAATGAAATATCAGATAGTTTTTTTGTATCAGAGCCTGTCCCTAAGATCAAAACACCTGTCGCAAAAGGATCAAGTGTACCAGCATGACCAACCTTTTTTTCATTAATAATACCACGAACTTTCTTTACAACGTCAAATGACGTCCAACCTGGAGGTTTATTAATATTTATAATCATTTATCTTCTGAATCTATATCCTTAAATAATTTATCTATCTGTTCAGTGAATTTATGTGAATCATCCATATAAAATTTTAATTCAGGAGTATTTTTCGTATTTAATTGCAACCCAAGATACTTTCGAAATGCTTTTCGTAACTTTTTCATTTCATTTTCAATTAATTCAATCTTCATTTTTGGATTAAGAACACTATAAAAAACTTTTGCACTACGCAAATCTCTAGATACATCTACAGATGTAAAGGTAATAAATCCAATATGGTTTAAACTGATATGTTTAAGAACTATATCGCCAAGGATTGACTTTATTTGCTGACCAACTCTATCAGTCCGCTTGAACGGGAGTTGTTGATGCATAATTATAATTCAAGAGTTCTCTTTATTGATTGTATTTCAAAAGTAACAATGATATCATTTTCTTTAAATTTTCCAGATCCTTCTATTCCAATTCCACATTCCATACCTTCTTTGATTTCTTTTACATCATCCTTAAATCTTTTTAATGAAGTTACTGACCCTTCATGTATTACTTCATCATCACGAATTAATCTTGCCTTATCTCCTCTATGAATAACGCCTTCTTCTACTCTTGTACCAGCAATAAATCCTTGTTTGGGAATTTTAAACATTTCTAATACAACTGCCCTACCCAATACTTCCTCTTTTGTTTCAGGCTCTAATAAACCTTCTAATGTTAGCTTTAACTCTTCTTCAACATTATAAATAACGCTATAGGACCTGATATCTACACCTTCCTGTCTCGCTTGTAACTTAGCATTCGAATCAACTTGGACATGGAAAGCAATTATTACTGCACCAGATGCAGCTGCAAGTAAAACATCAGATTCTGTAACTAATCCAACAGATTTGTGAATAACTTGAATACCAACTTCATCGTTTTTAATTTTTTCCAACGTTTGACTCAATGCTTCTATAGAACCATCAACATCACCTTTAATTACAAGAGGTAAGGTCTTTATTGATCCTTCTTTAATTTTTGCTGATATTGAATCTAGTGTAGTCGCTTTTATTCTTCGTTGATCAATTTCACGTTTCGTACGCTGACGATCAGAAGCTAATCTTTTGAGGTCTTTCGCATCATCTACTACAGAAAAAATATCTGCGGCCTGAGGTACTTGATCAAATCCTAATATTTGCACTGCATCAGCAGGCATAGCAAGTTTTATACGATTACCCCGTTCATCCATAATTGCTCGAACACGACCAGCATAATTATTGCATATAAAGGGATCACCTACATTTAGTGTTCCTTTCTGAATTAATACTGTTGCAACAGGACCATATCCTTTATCTAGCTTAGAGTCAATCACTGTACCTCGTGCAAGAGTATCTTGATTTGCTTTCAGCTCAAGAACTTCAGCTTCAACAAGAATAGATTGTAGAAGGTCTTCAACACCAGTGCCCTCTTTAGCAGAAATTTCAACACCCTGAACTTTTCCACCCCAATCCTCAAGAAGAACATCATTTTCAGATAATTCTCTTTTCACACGATCTGGGTCATTATCAGGTAAATCGATTTTATTAATAGCCACAACTAATGGAACAGCTGCAGCTTTTGCATGATTTATCGCTTCAATTGTTTGAGGCATTACCCCATCATTTGCCGCTACAACTAAAACAACAATATCAGTAACCTGCGCACCACGAGCCCGCATTGCTGTAAATGCTTCATGTCCAGGAGTATCTAGAAAGGTAATACTTTTATTTTCTGGTAAATCAACTTGATAAGCACCAGTATGCTGAGTTATTCCTCCAGATTCACCTGCTACAACATTAGCATCTCTAATATAATCTAATAAAGAGGTTTTTCCATGATCAACATGACCCATAATCGTAACTACTGGCGATCTATGTACTGCATTTTTAATATCATCATCAGATTCTTCCAAAGAAAATAATTCCTCTGCAACATCTTCAACAGGTTCAGCTTGATAACCAAATGTCTCTGCTAACATTTCGATCATATCCCAATCTAAGCGCTGATTTATCGTAGCTAATTTCCCTAATGAGATACATTCTTTAATAATATCGCTAGCATCTACATCCATTAATTTTGCAAGTTCATCAACACTTGAATACTCAGGAATCTTTAAATTTAAAACATCATTCTCATTTGGAACTTCATCTTGATCCTGCTTCCTATCTTTTTTATAAACTTTCTTTTTTGATTTTTTGTCCATTGTAGCCAATGTTTGTTTAACCGCATCTTTTGCAGAACGAGTTGCAGGCTCATCATCCCCTTTTTTCGGTGAAGGTTTTCGATTAACATTGCCTATTTGAGATTTAATTTCTGATAAATCAATTTTTCGAAGCTTATGCTGCTTTGCCTTAGGTTTTTTGACCTCTTTTTTTTCTTGTTTAGTATCTTTCTTTTTATCTTTTACTTTTTTGCGTTCTTTATCAGCAGCTTGTTCCTTTTGCTTTTTCTCTTCTGTTTGTTTTTCTTTTTTCTCTATGCTCCGCTGTTCATCCAGACTTAATAGGTTGAGTTTCTTATGTGTTTTTTGTTCTTCATCAATTCGGGTTTGGTGTATTTCTCGCCTTACTTGCTCTTTACGAAAACGATCTATATCCTGACGTTCTTTACGAAATTCACCCTTTATCATCTCTTGAATATCTTCATCAACAGGCGTCATATGACTAGCAACATCCACACCTTTCTTTTTCAAGAATGTTAATATTTCAGTGTGAGAAATATTTAAGTCTTTTGCAATCTGAAAAATTCTAATATTTTTTGCCACTACTATCCTATTCTACTATCAATTCGATACGTTTTACTATTAATTTTAAACTGATTCACTCTCTGCTACTTCTTCACTCTCTTCACTCTCTGCTACTTCTTCACTCTCTGCTACTTCTTCACTCTCTTCACTCTCTGCTACTTCTTCACTCTCTTCACTCTCTGCTACTTCTTCACTCTCTGCTACTTCTTCACTCTCTTCACTCTCTGCTACTTCTTCACTCTCTGATGCTTCTTTCACTTCAACTTCGAGCTTTTCATCGAGGTTCTCTATTAATTCTTTAACATCAACTTCTTCTTCCGCATCTTCTTCATTATCCAATTCAATAAATGATTCTATCGAATTATATATTTTCTCGATCTTATTTGAAGTGATGCCTTTAATTTCTATTAAAGTTTCTTCTTCAGCATCTAATACATCAGACACAGTAAGCACACTCGCATCTTCTAATAAAGAAACGTCCTTATTAGATATACCATCTATTTCTGAAATAAGAGTTGATTGTTGTTTTTGATTTCGTTCATATTCATTCTTACCATAAGCATCAATACGATAGCTTGTTATACGACTAGCTAAATTAATATTAACGCCACCTCTTCCAATCGCAAACTCTAAATCCTCATCATTAAAAACCGCAACACAATATTTATCTTCCTCATCAATATATAGGTCCAATGGAGTTGCTGGAGATAGAGCTCTTGAAAGGAGAATCTCAGGTTGATGACTATAATTTACAATGTCTATTTTTTCATTATTTAGTTCTCTAACAATAGCTTGAATCCTACTGCCTCTCATCCCAACACATGCTCCAACAGGATCTATTCTTCTATCGTTAGATCTTACTATAATTTTTGCTCGTTCACCTGGTTGCCGTGCAATTCCATCAATCTCAATGATCCCATCTTCAATCTCTGGAACTTCCATTTCAAATAATTTATATAAAAAATGATTATCTGCTCTTGAAACAATTATTTCTGGACCTCTTGGAGTAACTTCAACTGATTTAACAACTGCACGTAATGTGTCACCTCTTCTATGCCTCTCAGAAAGGATCTGTTCTCTCCTGGGCATCAATAATTCAGCTTGATCTATATTTATATATAAATTATCACGTTGAATTTGACGAACAGTTCCAATTACAATTTCACCAATACGTTGAGAGTAATCTTCATATATGTATCGCTTTTCAACATCATTTAATCGTTGACTAAAGAATTGTTTTGCTGCTGTAACTAGTCTACGTCCAAAAATTGTAGGATCAATCACTTCAACAAAAACATCTCCTACATCAAAACTCTCTCCAGGAGCCAACTTTAAGGCATCTTGCAATGTGATTTCCAATACTGGATCCATTAAATCATCAACAATCTCTCTTTCAGCGTAGATTTCAAGTTCACCTTTATCAAGATTTACTATTACACTACAATTTGAAGAATCACCACGCTCACGTTCTATTAAGTGAAGGAATAACTGTTCAATAATAGAACCTAATTCAGAACGCTCTACATTTTTCTCTCTTGCAATCTCAGAGAATACATCAATTAACGCACGATTAATCAATTTTAGCCTCCATATCTAACTAAATTTAATTATCAGTTTTGCATGATCAATTTCAGCAATAGGTACCCATTCATTATCAAATCCTTTTCTTTTGATCTCTATACAATCATCTTTTACATCAACAATCATAGCTTTAAAAGAACAAGTCTTATCATTTCTGACCATACGTAAACTAATAGATTTATTTATATTTTTTCTATACTGGTATGCTTCCTTAATTGGTGTGTCAATTCCAACTGAAGAAACGGATAAAGACATACCTTTAGGATACGATTTTTCTAAAATTCCAGATTTATGAATATGTTTTGAAACTGAAGTTGTTAGGTTTAAATCTACAGGGTTTTCTGCATCTATAACGCAATTTAACATTCTTCTACGATTATCTTCTTTTAGATCAACAAGAAAGACACCGTTAGGCAACAATGATTTTATATCTTCTTTTAATATATCCATAACTATCTAATAAATAAAAAGTGGGTGCTTGCACCCACTTTTCATCCAGCGAAGTTATAGTTTTTCAGTATGATCTACAAGTGATATTAACTTGAAGATTGGGTATATTTTATTTGGCCAAACAGTTCTTCAGCTCTTATGTAATTGACTGATCGAGGCTCAGCAGTATTGAGAACTAATTGAACAAACTCCATACTTCTACTGTAGTCTCCAGTAATCAATATTATATCTGCCAAATCTAGGGAAATAAGATGCTTCTGATCCTCAAGATCTGCATTTGATAGGGCTCTTTCGTAATATGAAATCGCCTCATCATAATCTTCATTTTCCATAGCAATTAATGCCATCATTTTGTATTTACTAATGTTAAAATGATTAAGTGGAAAGTCAGTATTACGTATCTCATTCAAATAACTTGTCGCTCCTAAATAGTCTTTTTCACTAAAATAAAGCCTAGCAAGATAATATTTGGCTAAACTACCTGATTCATTATTACCATATTCATCAGAAACAAATTCAAATTGTATTCTTGCATTATCAATATCCCCGTTAGCCATTGCAATTAGTGCTTTACCTAATAATTCTTTAGAAATAGATTTGTTACCTTGATAATTATTAAGTAAAAAAACGATTGCAAAAATTACTACTACTACTACTAATAGTATTTTTTTATACAAAGACTGATTTTTATCTAGATTATCTTTAGCACTAGCTAAAAATTCAATATATGGATCTTTCTTTAATTCTTTTTTAATTATTTTTCTTCTCGGTTTTAACATACAATCTCCAAACTATTTATTTTATTTATGTGCCCTTGGTAGGAATCGAACCTACATCTAATCCTTAGGAGGGACCTATTCTATCCATTGAACTACAAGGGCCAGCCATGAAATTAGTTTATGTTTTAAATATTATTCAGCTATTTCAGGTCCTAACTTCCTTGTCATTAGTTCTTTTACTACCTTTAGAGGATCTTTCTTATTAAAAAGTATATCATATATCGATTGAGATATAGGCATTTCAATTTCATATTTATCTACTAAATCTGGAATTGCTTTACATGTATTAATACCTTCTGCAACCATTTTCATATTATCTGTAACTTCTTCTAAAGATTCTCCCTTTCCAATCTTTTCACCAACAAATCGATTGCGACTATGATTGCTTAAAGCTGTGACAAGTAAATCACCAATGCCGCTTAACCCGGAAAATGTGGATTTATTTGCTCCCATTTTAAGTCCTAATTTGGTCATTTCATTCATACCTCTTGTCAAAATAGCTGCTTTACTATTATCTCCATAGCCTATCCCATCACATACCCCTGCAGCTATAGCCATTATATTCTTTAATGACCCACCAATTTCAACTCCTAATATATCATCATTTCTATAGATACGTAAGTATTCAGAGGACATTAATTCCTGAATAAAGGAAGATGTATTCTTATCGACGCAACCTGCAACCAACGTAGTTGGAAGTTTTCTTACTACTTCTTCAGCATGACTTGGCCCATATAAGGAAACTACTTGACCTTCTTTAAGTCCACTCTCAGCATGTATTACCTGACTCATAGTCATCAACGTATTATTCTCAATACCTTTTGCTAAGTTCACAATAATCGTGTCGTTTGTAAATACTTTTGAGGCTTGAGAAGTAACATCTCGTATAACATGCGAAGGAACAGCTAGAATAATTATTTCTCCAAATGCTATCGTATCATCAAAATTGGCTGTAAAAGTTATATTTCTATTAAATTCAAAACCCGTTAGAATTGGATGTCTGCGTGTCGATTCCATTTCTAAAGATTTATTTTCGTATCGTTGCCAAGCAGTAACGGCAATTCCCTTATCTGCCAACGCTTGCGCAACTGCACTACCCCATGTTCCACAACCTAAAACTGATACGTTCATTTTTACTTTTTATTCCTGATTAACTACAAACAGATATCTAAGCTAGGAAGAATACATATTATCAATTTCTTTTGCCCAATTATCATTTATTATTTTTCTTCTTATTTTTAATGTCGGCGTTAATTCACCATCATCAATCGAAAAATCTCTTGGCAAAATTGTGAATTTCTTTATTTGTTCTGGACTGGAAAATTTTAAATTCATCGTATCTATTTTTTCCTTGATCTCATTAAAAACTTCCTCACTGTCCGTGAAATCTGATAAAGCACTTCCTTTATCAACTATCATTTCATTTTGTTTTATAGGATCTTTTGGAATACTATTTGGATCAACACCAAATTTATCTCTTAATATTATTCCCATATCAAGAGTTATCAATGCACTACAAAATTTCCTACCATCTCCAACAAGATAACATTGTGAAACCAATGGAATCGATTTCATTGTTTCTTCAATAACTAACGGAGCGACATTTTTTCCACTAGAACTCACATAAATTTCTTTCATTCTTCCCGTTATAAATAAATAACCATCATCATCAATTTTTCCAACATCACCTGTATGCAGCCATCCATCAATTATTGTTTCATCTGTAGCTTCTTGATTCTTATAATACCCTTTCATCACATGATCTCCGCGTATTAATACTTCTCCATCCTCTGCTATTTTTATTTCAGTATCTATCACTGCTTTTCCAACAGATCCAATTTTATTATTGCCATGATAATTCAATGTAGCACCAGCAGTATTTTCTGTCATTCCATATCCTTCAAACAATGGAATTCCTAATTGTTGAAATAATTGTAAAATATCAGGGTTTATCGGAGCGGCACCTGAAATTGCAAATCGAGTATTACTAAAACCTGCTGCTGCTTTCAGCTTCTTCTTTAATAAACTTGATAGACCAGGAATTTTTAAACCAATTTTTAAGATAGCTTTTGATTCAATGGCTGCAATTAAGTTTGTATATACCTTTTCATATATTCTTGGTACACTGATAAATAAATGAGGTTGTACTTCTTTTGCATAATCTATTGTATTTAACGGGCTGTCTACAATTGTCATATGCAATCCCCTTCTAACCCAGTAATGGTTATCAACCATCTGTCCAAATACATGGGCAAGCGGCAGCCACGAAACATATTTTTCACCCTGTTCAAATGCCATAACTTTTAAAACCGAATCTAACTGAAACTTAAAATTATTATGCGTTAACTCTACTCCCTTTGGGTTACCAGTTGTTCCTGATGTATATATCAATGAGCATGAATCATTTATATCAATTTTATCTTTCATATCTAACACGTCAGAATCAGAGACATCTTTGCCTTTAGAAATAAATTCTTCCCAAGTAACTACATTTTCTTGATCAAATTTTTCAACACCATCCATCACCACTACTAATTCAACTGAATCCAATTTTTCAAGTATAAAATGCAGCCGATGAATAGGCATTTTCTCTTTTTCCCCATTGTCATTGGGATTATTTCCAACAAATACAATTTTTGATTCTGAATTCCCTACAACCCATTCAACTTCTGATGGTGAGGAGGTGTGATAAACTGCAACCCCTACTCCATTTACCATTTGTAATGCGCTATAGCAACCAAACCATTCTTTTCTATTATAACTATAAATGGCACATCTGTCCCCTTTCTTAATGCCATATGAGATTAATGATTTTGATATGCTCATAACAAATTCATAATAATCTGACCATGTATCCGTATTTATCCCACCATTACTATCTTTAAATGATAGCGCTGGTTCATTGGCATATTGCTCATTGTTTTGTAATAGATAATGAGATGTGGTTTTCATAGCTTAATATCCTATCGATTATTTCTAAAATTTAACGAATGACTTAATCTTTATCTAATTAAATAATATAATCACTATTTTGCAAATTATACCTATAAACAAAAAACCCCACGAATGTGGGGCTTGATATTCAATTAAAATCTTTTTGAAGCACCTATCATAGGAAAAGGACCTAAAGTCTTTCCATCAGTATGTAAAAAGAATACTTGAAAATCAATAACATTAGACCCAGCATAATTGTTATTCTTAAATATTCCGAATAGACGTTTTTTTGTTTTTTTTCTTAACCATCTTAACCCAGGTCCCCCGTAAATAAGTGTTTTAGAAACTTTTTCCCTATCTATAAGTTCATAAGGACTGACGGAATCTTCATATCCTGTATAGTTAAATCCCCACAGTTCAAATACTAAAGCCGATCTTCTATTCATTCTGTTTGTACCACCAATATTTAATACAAGAGGATGTTTATCAGCTTCAAAATTAAACCCAAAGCCTAATGAAACATTTGTTTCTTTATCCCCCCATGTAGATACTGCAAATGGAATGTTAATTATAGATTTACCCTCATCAAAAAAAGGATTTCCTACCCAAAACCAACCAAAAGCAATATTTAAGTTTTCGGTATTACTTGGAACTGTATATTTTGCTGATAAAGAACTTAGTCCCAAAAAACTTGTTCCTGCTCCTAGTGAAAAATTATCAGTAACGCCATATTGAAAAGCCCAATAAATTGAATATGCATTCATACTATAGCCTTCCCCCTGATCTAAAGGGAAAGCACTTGGTGAAAAGAAATAACGAGAATCATGCAAATTATGAAATATGATTTCACCTGATTCTTGATCCCATTGTGATTCATCAATTTTAGTTCTCTTAATAACTTTATAAGCTGGTATGTTTACAACTGAACCATCCATACGTTTAATAGTCACATTATCAGGACTATCAGCAATTAACTCTCCTACATATTCACTTTCATCCTCCAACTCAAACAAATATAAAGTCTTAACATCTGAAACAGTGACTGTATTAATACTATCAACAAAAACATAATCATCTAGAACGGAAGTTGTTTGAGAAAATCCAAAGGTATGTGTAAGTGAAATAATGAATAAGATTTTTTTCATAATTGAAGACATGTAATTTATATATTATACCTTTATATGATTATTTACAATATTATTTATAAGTTAAACTATAGTTTAAAGTAATACTTTAAGTATAAGATTGGTTAATAAATATAAATTTCTCCTCAACAAATTCACAAGTTGTTGTAAATTCTAATATGCCGGGGTGGCGGAATTGGTAGACGCGTCGGTCTCAAACACCGATGGGGGTAACCTCGTGCCGGTTCGATTCCGGCCCTCGGCACTTAGCCTACCAAAAATAATTAACTTGCAAATAGGATATTAAACTTTTACTTTAAGCCAAGAAGGTGCTGGTTTGGTACCTTTGGTATGTGGAAGGGGTAGATCTTCACTTGGTTCCGAGGTCCTTGTGAAATCTACCCCATTTTTTTTATAAATTTATTTTCTATAATTGCTATTTATTCAAGCAAAACTCATCACTTACTATATAACTTTAATCAACTATTTGAATAGTTAAATAATAGGTTTAAGTATTTATTTGGATTTATAACCTGAATAGGTATTTTGAAATTTTGTATAAAAAAAGGCTGATGATTTTGCAATCACCAGCCTTCATCATGCTTTAATGAAAAAGAATTAATTAATTCTTTTCCTTCTTTTCCTTTTCTTCTTCAGGAATACCAAAAACTTTATCATTTAAAGCCTTTATTTCACTCTGCATTGCAGTTATTGTTTGTTTGATATCTGAACGTTCGTTCTTCGTCCGTCTCCGTTCTCTGTTAAATGTATCCGTTAAATCTTGAATATCTGCTTCTACATTATCGAATTTTTTAGATACAGTACGATCTAACTCGTCCAGATTATATTGCACTAACTGTATTGCGTTTCCTAATGAATCAGTTACGTACTCTATATATTCAGTGTTGGCAATTATATCTTGTTGTGCTTTTTGAAGATGCTTTCCTCTACCAATAAACTGTAAATTTAATTTTCTTAAATCTTCTCTAAACTCTTTATGGACTACGTCAACATGCTTCAAATCATTTTCATTTAATTCATCCATACGACTTATCATATTTGTTGCCATATATTGAAAATATCCGGCAACAGCTATCAAAATTATCAATACTCCAAAAATAATCTTATCCTTAACGGTCATTTTACTGGTTCCACTCCTTAAAATTTACCCTAATTTTTCTAATTTCTTTTCCCATTCACTCATCTCTCGTGGATCATCTTCCCCTACTGATGATTGAGGAGAATCTGAACTTGTATCAACTGCATTATCATTACCTGATGGAGGTGAACTCTCTCTTGCAATTAAATTGGAAAGAATCTCTTTTTTGTTTGCTGCATTTTCTAACATTTGCTCCATAACTTCACCAACTTCATCCTTAAAATCAGTAATAGTATATTCTAGTCTAGTTACTAATTCATCTAGAATAACTTTACCATAACTATCACCAACTCCATCAAGAAATTCATTTAATTTTGCTGATAACATTGCAGCAATTTGATCTTTAGTATTTATTTCTGTAGACATATATAACGCTCCAAATTACCGATACTTAAATAAAATAAGAAATTTAATTTCATGAAGACAAAGGCTCGAGTCAAATATTTTTTTTTTAATTACGCATTATTTTTTAATGTTATATCCGATACTTCTACTAACCCATTCCTTGAGAACTCACCGATTATAGGATAAAATATTGAACGTTGCAAACTATAAGGCAATTTATCAGATATTTGATTTTGTATTAAATCTTGACCTCCAATAGATGCTTCAGAATCACGTTTAAATATTTGACGCTGTGCTACGATAACAACTTCTACTCTATCTTCAACAAGAACTACAATGCGATAACTGTATTTGCGAATGTCCTTCTCAACTGGTTGTGGTTTAGTCAAAAATAAATAACCTTCAGGAGCAGATAAATCAATCTTATATCCTAGACCAAGTAAGGAATCCTTTGCGATAGATAATGCTTTTTTTTGAGTATACTCATAATCAAAATAACGAATCATCCTCGGACGCTCTGGGCAAAAGGAAAATTGAACAGCTAGTACTACTGAAAGAAAAGATCGTATCATTAACAGGAAAAAAATTAATAAATATCAAAAATAGATGGCGGAGGTTCTTCTACGGTTAACTCTTCAGTTATAACCATGTAATCTGGATTATAGTAAACCAACTTTAAAGTTGACATATCATCACCAAAAATATTTAGTTCATCATTTCTAGGAACTTGAACAATACTATTTAATAACAAACTAATTTTTACAGGAGAAACGTTCCATGATGAAAAATGAAAAGCCCTCTCAAAACCAATGTTAATTTCATCATGAAGGCCCATCGCTCCAGCTTCAGTTCTATCTGTTGTTTCAGGCCATCCATAAACTTCCGAAACACTTTTCTCAATTTTTGCAAATAAATCTAAATGAGATTGGAAATCATTTGGGTTAAGAGTATATCTTATTTCAACTTTCCAGAAACCACTATCTGAAAAAGCGTATTCAATAAACACTCTTTCATTTCCTAGGTTTCCAGACATAAAGACTGCTGCACTATCTCGTACAAACTGACCTTGATCCATGTAGGTCAAAGATGGCATTTGGGATCCTCTGGGTGCTCCCCACATGAAACCCTTATATCCATAATCAAGATCCATTGGAGGGCCAAGAGTATCCATAGCCACAGAAAGTGAATCATTAGAAAGTGATAGCGAATCAGATGAATCCAAAACATTTTCCTGTGGAGTATCTGCATCCTGTGCAAATACAATCGAAATAAATGATATAAAAATTATAACACGATTCATTTGGAATCCGAGATAAAGCCTGTTACAGAGTATGGTATTATACCTACCATGTGCTGTAAAATACGCACCAATCTAAGATGTAGGCAAGGTCAAATATATTAATTCAATATAGTACCAATTCGATCAAATCGGGGAAATTTTCTCTTAAAGTCCAATGACATATAAACAAATAAAGCCTCTCCTAAAAGATATTTTCTAGGAACAAAACCCCAAAATCTTGAGTCATAGCTATCATCACGATTATCACCCATAGCCCAAAAATAATCCTGTTTCACAGTATAACTAGAAATATTATTTATAGATTGATCATCAATAAATAATTCCCCACTTGGTAGATTTTGCATCCAAGGATTAATTTTATCCCCTATTGGATAATAATAATCAAGAAATGAGTGGTTCTTCTTTCTTCTAAGTAAATTTTCAGGATCAGTCATTGTAAAAAAATATTCTTTCGAACCATTTACTATTTTCACTTCATGCCCATCTAGAATCATTAGATGTAATAGTAATTGAGCATTAGCCGGATTAACAGTTATCACATCTCCTTCTTTTGGAATTCGTATAGGTTTAAAATGATCTTTATTACCTTTATTACCTAGAAATATCATGGGGTTAGACCAGTTTTCTGAATTCATCCTACTTTGAAATTTTCCATTCTCTGGCTTAATATATTCTCGATTATTTACATAAACTCTTCTTGATCGAATTTCTAAAGTATCACCTGGCAGAGCAATGCAACGTTTTACATATTTTTGATGCGTATCTCTTGGGTATTTAAAAATTATTATATCACCCTGTTCCGCTTCACGAAATTTAGGAAATACAATGTAGGGAACATCAAAACCCATATCTGTATAAGGAATCCCAACCCAGTCTGGTGTGCGCATTCCATATACAAATCTGCTACCAATTAGAAAATCACCAGTCATAATTGTATTTTCCATGCTTCCCGTAGGGACAATGTATGCTTCAACTAATGTAGCCTTTAATAAAAATGCTATAATCACCAAAATAGAAAGAGATCGAAATTCTTTATATATTTTTGATTGTTTCATCTATTCTGAATTTATATCAAATCTAAATTGGATAAAAAAAGTATCTAAATTATACCTGATACTGGTTTGAAAGTTTTTCGGTGTATATCGCAAGGCTTATACAATTGTAACAATTTTATATGTTCTTTTGTTCCATAACCTTTATGATTCTTAAATGCATACATTGGGTACTGAATATCATATTCTATCATAATGTTGTCTCTGGTAACCTTTGCTATAATTGAAGCTGCTTTAATAACATCTATTTTTTCATCACCTTTTACTATGCCGCGATTTGGTATAATCTGAGTTTTTAATGGAAATCCATCAATTAATGCTTCATCTGGGAAAGGTTTTAATTTACCCAGAGACATTTTCATTGCCTTAAAAGTTGATTCAAGAATATTTATTTTATCTATTTCAATGTGAGATACAATACCAACCCCAATAGATATTGCTTGATTTGTTATTTCACCAAATAATTTTTCTCTTTTTAAGGGAGATACTTTCTTGGAGTCATTTAATCCAACCAGATCATACTCATCTGGCAAAATTACAGCTGCAGCAACTACTGGTCCAGCTAATGCTCCTCTACCTGCCTCATCTACGCCTGCAATTAATTTCATTATAACATTAATTTACCTTTTTATTTATTCTAATTGCCAGTTGAAGATCATTCACGTAAAATTCGTCTTACAAAATATTTAAATCTTAATAGAATTGATCATACCAATATGAATAATATTTCTTCAACTTTAACAAACTGGACTGAAATCTTTAGTGGATGGATTGCCATGCCATTAACAATAATTCTTATTGGCACAGGATTATTTGTAACACTTTCATTGGGTTTTATACAAATAAAAAGATTGAAACATAGTTTTCAAGTTGTCTTAGGGAAATATGATAATCCAGACGATGAAGGTGATGTTACTCATTTCCAAGCACTATCCGCAGCTCTTTCAGCAACCATTGGCATAGGTAATATTGCAGGAGTCGCCATAGCAATTCGTCTTGGTGGCCCAGGTGCTCTTTTCTGGATGTGGGTTACAGCGTTATTAGGTATGGCTTTAAAATATGCGGAGTGTACCCTTTCTCATCGATATAGAGTAATCAATGAAGATGGCTCTGCTTCCGGTGGCCCGATGTACTATATCGAAAAAGGGCTTGGCCCAAAATGGAAATCGCTTGCTGTATTTTTTGCCTCATGTGCTGTCATTTGTTCATTTTGCACAGGAAATATGAATCAAGCCAATACTATCGCGCAAACATTTGCATCTTATAATGTTCCAATATGGTTTTCAGGTTTGTTTATCGCCCTTCTTGTTGGTCTGGTAATTATTGGTGGAATTAAACGTATTGCAGCTGTTGCAAGTAAATTAGTTCCTACTATGGCTGTTCTGTATGTACTTGGTGCATTGATAATATTAATTAATCATGCAAATTATATTTTACCCAGCTTTATAAGTATTTTTAAGGAAGCGTTTTCTCTTGAAGCTGGATGGGGAGGCCTTTTGACTGTAATTATGTGGGGTGTTCGAAGAGGATTATATTCTAATGAAGCAGGACAAGGATCAGCTCCTATTGCACATGCAGCAGCAAAAACAAAAGAATCAGCGCGGGAAGGTGCGGTTGCATTAATGGGACCATTTATTGATACAATAATTGTATGTACAATGACAGGTCTTGCAATTTTATCTACTAATGTTCTAAATACTACTGACTTGACAGGTGCGCTTTTGACTAGAGAAGCATTCCGAAGTGGATTTTCCTTTGCGCCTGATATAGGAAGTTTTATTGTAAACATAGCTGTTCTTCTTTTTGCATATACGACAATGGTAGCTTGGAGTTATTATGGTGATCGATCTATTGAATATTTAGCTGGACCTAAAGCTATAAAACCATATCGGTGGGTATATGTATTCTTCAATTTTTTAGGTGCAGTATTGCCTCTAACATTTGTATGGAATTTTGGAGATATTGCTCTAAGTTTAATGACTATACCGAATTTAATTGGAGTAATATTATTGACTGGATCTCTCAAAAAGATCACAGCAGATTATTTTAATAGATCCCATATCCCTTATAATTCATAAATACATCCTAATTTAAGCTTACAATTAGAAAATAATATTTTGGAAGAAACTAGATTAATGTTATCTGTAGCGAAAGCTGCAGCTAGAGATGCATCAGACCTAATATTGCATGCCAATGAAATTGATCGCGAAACATCAAATAAATCAACTATAACCGATCTTGTTACTCAAACAGATAAAAACGCTGAGCGAGTAATAAAAGATGATATATTAGCAAAATTTCCAGATCATACTATTCTTGCAGAAGAATCCGGTAAAACATCATCAAATTCTGATTTTCTTTGGGTTATTGACCCATTAGATGGTACTACAAATTTTGTTCATGGACTTTCTCCATACTGCGTATCGATTGCGTTATTAAAAAATGATAAACCATTATTATCAGTCATATCAGAATTACCTAGCGAAAATTTATTTTGGGCAGTTAAAGGTCAAGGTGCCTTCTGTAATGGAGAAAAAATTTCTGTTTCTTCAAGAAAATTAATCCGGGATTCATTATTAATTACAGGATTTTCATACAAACATGATTCCAAATGGGAAACAAATATGAAATTATTTAAAGACTTTACTAAACTTAGTCATGGAGTTAGACGAATTGGTTCTGCTGCTGCCGATTTATGTTATGTGGCTTCTGGCCAAGCTGATGGGTTTTGGGAAATTGGTCTTTATCCTTGGGATAGTGCTGCTGGCATATTATTAGTTGAAGAGGCTGGAGGAAAAGTATCCCGTATGGATGGAAAACCATATAATATCTATGACAAACAAATTCTAGCAACTAATAATTTGATACATGATGAAGTGATCGATAAAATGAGTTCTGAAATTTTATCTGAAAAATAATTGGATTTTAAACAATATTTACCAACCAACAGCTCTATAATAGGGAGTTGTAAGTTTAAATTCTCCAAACCCATTTTCATCATAAAAAGTGAAATTTCTATTTATTGAGTAATAAAACCAAGTTTCATAAGTGTTACGTTGATTCTGTGCAAAGGAACGTTGCATGTCATCCGGGGGTCCAAATAATATATAAATCATACCCATATCCGTTTTCCATCCTGGTAGAAAACTAGCAAACTTTTCATTTGAGTACTTTACTCTATAGTAATATTGATCCATTAATTCATTTGCTATTGTTCCAGGTGTAGGATCACGTTCATCCCAAAATTGATAGAATAATTTTTCACGTTCTTTACGCTTTGACTTTTTTACAAGCTTGTATTCTTTATCTGTTACAATATATCTCATTTGATCAAGAGCTTCATCTACATTATTTATAAAAAACGATAAGCCTGGTTTTCTTATTCGCAAACTGATCTGTTTAGTATCAGATATTTTATTCTGCGTCAATGTAACGGATACTTCCATAGATAAATTTTCTTCAGGTTTCTTATCTATAATTATACGTTCAGAAAAAACATTATTATCAGAGGTAAGTTCAATATTTTTGTCCCAAAATATTTCTTCATTAGCATTCTTTGCGGCAATGGAAACAGTGAATTCTCCAGGTTTAATTTTTCCAGATATAAATAAGGGGAATTCTTTTATTTTATGATTGATGTCTCTTGTTGTTACTGGAATCTCATTATTTTCAAATCCCCAATTTCCTGGATATTCACCAATTATAAATGGTGGATAAATACATATCTCTTTTAATAATCCCTGTAAATCAATTTTCTTTTTTACTACTCCCTTAGTTCTGGTATCCTGATCAATTAATTCTCCTACAATTGTATATTCCTGATCTTTAACTAAAAAATCAGCCATCACTACCTCACGAGAAGATCTGTCTACTGTATTTATATAATTATCTACTTTAACCTCAGATTGAAATGTTTTTCTATCTAATTGATTTCCATCTTTATCACGAATACTAATACTAGTCTCATACCCAGCAATAAATGTCTCATTGTTCTTTAAAAACTGCAATGACTGGTATGGGATCAGTCCGTATACTTTTAGTTTTATTTCATCATTTTCAGTTACAATTGGATACGCATTTATTTTAAATTGATCAATATTCCTTTTTTCTTGTTTATTTCTTTTACTGCGATTTTGCGCACCAAGGTCACAATAAATAAAACATAAAAATATTAATACAATTTGAAATAAGTTTTTCACTACAGATCTTTTTTCCATTTGAATTGAATTAACCCATTATTCGTTGCAAGCCATACATGGTTGTTTTCAACAAATATGTCATTAATTGAACCGATAAATTGATAATCATATTTTTTATGAAAACCCTTATTCATTCTTAATCTTATCAAATTATTATCTGTAACAATAAACAATTGGTTCCTATATACATATATTATTTTTACGAATTTATTATTATATATAGTTGACTCAGCAATTAGTTCCCAAGTTGAATTTACATTATTGTATGCAATGATACCTTGATTTGTAGCAACATATAATTTTAATCCATCAAAAAAAACATCATAAAATTTTGTAATAACATCTATACGATCTTTGATGGCATCAATATTCCCAATATAGTTGAATGGTACAATTACTTCAGAATCAGTATTATAACATAATAGTTTGTATTCTGTAGAAACCCATAGATAATTGTTAATTAGAGATAAACCATTTATATATGAATTACTTAAACTATTACTCAGTCTTGTACTCTCAGAACGTTTTGTTTTTATATTTATTTTTTCTATTTCATAGTTAGACGCAGCCCATATATAATTTGTATCTGGCTCAAGAAAACGTATTTCTCCATAGGGAACCCCTCTAGAAGCATCTAACGTTCTCCAAAAATCTCTTTTTGAATCATATACTATAATTGAACTAATGCTACCGAACCAATATTCATTGTTTACTGTACAGTTTTCAAATATATCTAAATGATTAACATTGATTAGTGACTCTGCTTCATACCAATCAAAATATGCATTATATGGATCAACTAAAGATAAAGATCCCTCATCTCCAGAATAATTTCTTCCACCAATCCATGAAGGAAATGAATGAATGAATGTTTGTACATCAGTATTTGAAAGGCCATATTTCATAGGATAAAAAGACTTCATATATGGATCTCCTTGAAAAATAATCCCGGCATCTGTTCCAATCCATATCGTATTATTATCACCACTGTAAATTGTGGATATAGAAATGCTTTTTCCCTTTGGGCTTATAAATGAATTTAGATTTAACATCCATCCATCCATAACTGTATAATCCATTAATATATCATCTACAACACTACTATATTTAACTAAGCCACTTGACCATTTAATTTCCATTTCATCTGGAAAAGTAAATGAGCCCAAAAATACACCAGACGTTCGATCAAGTTTAAGATATGATGAACCTGCTAAAATCCATAAATAGTTATTGCTTGAACCTATTTGTTCAATTCTTACACCAGAAAGTAAATTATAATTTTCTAGACTTCTTGAAATCCAATTACCTTCTGCATTATAGCTGTAATCAATAGATTTATCTGTTGCTACCCATAAAATACTAGTCAGTTTGTCAAAGTGGATAGCACTAACTCGATCGCTTGACAATCCCTGCGCACGAGTTATTGGGTATTCAAATTGATTTCCATAAAGAGAATATCGAAAAATACCTGCTGTCTCGGTAGCAATATAGATATACGATAAACCTTCAGTAAATGACCTAATTGCACCTGGCTTTCTGAACACTACCCAATCAAAAGGATCATGACGTGAGTTAACTTGATTAAATAAGGTTTCAGGATAAGATAATAACCCAAAAAGAATTATAGGTATGGGTTTACAAAGTAATCTATATTTTATTAAAAATAACTTATTTCTTAACTGAATCAACAATTAATTATTCTAATTATTATAATGATCAACAATATCTTTAATCATTTCTAATGATATTGGAACCACACCGACTTCTTCACAGACTCTTCCAGCCGCATAATTTGAAATCATAGCGGACTCTTCAATACTTGCCCCGCTTAAATCTGAAAGCACAAATGCACTAATTGCTGTATCACCAGCACCAGAGACATCATGAACTTTTCGTGCTTTAGTGCCAATAGTTTGAACATTATTATCTGTAAAAAGAGTTACGCCTTCTTCACCTCTTGTAATCATCAATATTTCTGCATCAATTTTTTCTCTTAATTGTTTGCCTAATTCTTCGAAACTTTTATTCTGTTTATCAAAATTTATCATAGATTCAAATTCAAACATATTTGGTTTAAACAACCTAATCTTATTATAAACAAAAAAATTATCTCTTTTTGGATCAACATAAACTGGCAGATTATGTTTAGCTGCCATTTCGAGAATAGTTTCAATGCAATCTTTAACTAATATCCCTTTATTATAATCCTCTATGATAATAGCATCAATTTCAGTTGAAAGATCATATAAGGCATCTTTTATATTTTCTATCTGCTCTGAAGTTATATCATTTTTATTCTCATAATCAGTTCTAACTACTTGTTGTCCATGTGCGATAATTCTTGTTTTGGTAGTAGTGGACTTTTTTATATCTTTAATAAATTTTACTTTCACTCCATCCTTTATAAGACTATCCTCTAGCAACTTACTTTCATTATCATCACCAACGATTGCTAATATATGAGCATTTGCACTTAATTTAGATAAATTGAGTGCGACATTTGCTGCACCACCTGGAGAATGTGAAATTTGATCTACTGATATAATTGGAACGGGAGCTTCAGGGGATATACGATCTGCTTTACCCCACATAAACTTATCAAGCATTACATCACCAATAACCAATATCGATTTCTGTGAAAACGAGCCACTTATTTCATCAAATCTTTGTTTATCCATTTTTATATGCCCCAACTAAAAATATAAAATAAATAGTTATAAATTTTAAGAATAATATAATCTATCTATTATGTTTTTTATTATGCTGATTTCTTGTGTTACCAGAACGTACTTTTATGATGTGTCCATTCTCTAGATATACCATTACTGAACACAAATTTCTCAATGAATTAGCGTTTATTGATGATAAAACAATTGTTGTTCCTAAGTTTTTATTCATTTTTCTCAAACCTCTGCGAGCTATAGACTGCATCTCTGAATCAAATAACATAGAAAAATCATCTTGAATTAGAACTCTAGGGTCACCTTCTAAAGCAAATACTGTATCCAACCATGCTTTCTGCCCCGGTGATAAGTTTTGTATTTTTAAAGGCAAGATCCTTTTGCTTACTGAACCATTAAAATATTGTTTAAGTATTTTTTTTGATTTATTTGGAAAACAAAAATCTATATATGATTTAACTATTTGAGATTTATTATATTTATGGTGTCCACTAAAACAAATCTCATCTGGTGTTTTTATTTTACCTAACCAAGAACGCTGAAACTCTGAATGATCATATAATAAATTACCTTCAGATTGATTATCATGCCCTGCTAATATTCTTAACAAAGTAGTTTTACCAGACCCTATTGGACCTAGTATTCCATATATTGTTCCTCGGTGTATTTGTAATCTACCAATACTCAGTATGGGATTATTATTATAAACCTTTTTAAGATTTTTTAGCTCATATATGAGCGTAGCTTTTTTGCCCATTGTTCATATCCTTATCGTTTAATAATTAAGCTATGAACAGGAAAGAAAATAATCATATTAAGATGATTCTATTGATTCTAGATATTTTTCAGCATCAATTGCGGCCATACAGCCACTTCCAGCTGCAGTAATTGCTTGTCGATAAATACTGTCCTGAACATCTCCGCAAGCAAAAATTCCGCCAACTGATGTTTTCGTACTATTGTTTTTAGTACAAATATATTTCTTATTATCTAAATCAAGAAAATTATCAAAAAGTTCCGTATTAGGTGTATGACCTATCGCTAAAAAGACTCCATCACATTTCTCCGTACGCTCATCTCCGCTTATAGTATCGCGAAGAACAACGGCACTTACACCATCATCAATATTACCTTCTATGTTTTCTAGTGTAGTATTCCATTGTATATTGACCTTTGGATTATCAATTACACGATCTTGCATGATTTTTGAAGCTCTTAGTTCATCACGACGATGAATAATCTGTACATCAGACGCAAATTTTGTTAAGAAATTGGCCTCCTCCATAGCAGAATCACCACCCCCAACCACAAAGACTTTCTTATCTTTGAAAAAGAAACCATCACATGTAGCGCAAGCTGAAACTCCGTGACCCATCAATTCTTTCTCAGAATCTAATCCTAGCAATCTCGCTGTTGCACCAGTTGCAATTATTATTGAATCTGATAAATATGTTTCATCTCCAACCCAAACCTTAAATGGATTAGAATCAAAATCAACTTTTGTTACATGTTTAAAATGACACTCAGCTCCAAAACGCTTTGCCTGTTCACGAAATTTATCCATTAAATCTGGGCCCATGATACCATCTGGGAAACCAGGATAATTTTCCACATCTGTAGTAATAGTTAATTGACCTCCCGGCTGAGCGCCTTCAAAAACTAAAGGTTTAAGATTTGCACGAGCTGCATAAGTAGCTGCAGTTAGTCCAGCCGGACCAGAACCAATTATTATGACTTTCCGATTCATATTATTTTATTTATTATTTAATAACCTCATCTAATATTTCAGTTATATGATTTTTAGGAACAGCTCCGACAATTTGATTCGCAACTGTACCACTATTAAAAACTAACAATGCTGGAATACCTCTTATTCCATATGTCATTGCTATTTGTTGATTAAAATCAACGTTTACCTTACCAACTTTTACTTTCCCATTGTAATCACCTGCAATTTCTTCTACAATTGGTGAAATCATTTTACATGGACCGCACCATTCTGCCCAAAAATCTACCAAAACAGGTACTTCTGATTTTAGAACTTCCGTATCAAAATTATCATCAGTGAATTCAACTACATTATCTGCCATTCTTACTCCTAAATGAATTAATTATGATGAATAAATAGCATGTAAATTAACTTGTTTCTACATCCTTAGAAATAAGAATTAACATTCCTATTTATTTTTTTATTATAAATTATAATTGTCTAATTAACTTTTAAAAAACGTCGCTTCCCTACTTTAATAACTAATGGTTCATCTTTTTTAATAACATGATCACGATCTACGCATTTCTGATCATTAATTTTGACTGCACCCTGATCTATTAATCGACGGGCTTCTGATTTACTTGAGACTAACTCATACAATAAAAGAATATCTACAATAAGCGTATCTTCATCTAATTTCACCTCAGGCATATGATCAGGAATGTCTTTCTTTATAAAAATTTTATCAAAGTTTTCCTCAGCCTTTTTAGCAAGGTCTTCAGAATAATATATTTCTACAATTTTTCTTGCAAGTTCTCGTTTTATATCTCTTGGGTTTACCTTTGTATCAGAAAGACTTTTCTTAACTTTATCCATATTCTTTTCATCATAGTTTGCTGCAAGCATGAAATATTTTTCAATCATATTATCTGGTATAGATAATGTTTTACCATACATTTCATCAGGTGAATCAGTTATGCCAATATGATTATCATAAGATTTGGACATTTTTTCTATTCCATCAGTACCTTCCATTAAAGGAACAGTCAATATAACTTGAGGTTCCTGAGCATATTCGCGTTGTATATCCCGGCCAACTAATAAATTAAATTTTTGATCGGTACCACCTAATTCTATATCAGATTTTAAATGAACGGAATCCATTGCTTGCGCTAATGGATATAAAAATTCATGTATTGTAATTGATATTTCAGATCTAAATCTTTTTTCAAAATCATCTCTCTCCATCATTCTTGCCACAGTATATTTACTAGCCAACTCTACTACTTTACTAAAGTCCATACTATTTAACCATTTAGAATTATTACAAATTTTTAATGAATCTAAATCAAGAATAATCTTTGCCTGATCAATGTATGATTCTGCATTACTTTTAGCCTCATCTAATGATAGCTGAGGTCTTGTTTTATTCCTTCCAGAAGGATCACCAATCGTTGCTGTAAAATCTCCAATAACAAGAACAGCTTGATGTCCCAAATCCTGAAATTGGCGTAATTTTCTTAGTACGACAGCATGACCTAAGTGTAAATCTGGTCGACTAGGATCACATCCTAATTTGACTACTAATGGCTTATTATCTTGTTGAGAACTAACTAATTTTTGTTTCAACTCCTCTAAAGGTATTATTTCTTCAACACCCTGCTGAATTAAATCAATCTGTTTATCTATGTTAAGAAAGCTCATTTATTTCTCGCAACCTCACGGTCTGTTTCACGTCTGATATCTCTTTCCTTTAAAGCTTCTTTTTTATCGTGCAGACGCTTACCTTTGGCAGTTCCAATAAGAAGTTTTGCCCAACCTTTTTTATTAAAGTAAGCTTCTAATGGAACAGCCGTAAGGCCTTTTTGCGAAGTGCTTTGTTTTAGCTTCAAAATTTCCTTCTTTTTGAGCAATAATTTTCGATCTGATTTAGGATCATGTCCCTTATATCCCGTATTAGAATAAGAACTGATATGAGAGCCTATTAATACTACCTCAGTTCCTCGAACTAATATATACGCTTCACCTAAGTTCATTTTTCCCTCACGCATACTTTTTACTTCACTTCCAGATAAAACTAACCCTGCTTCATAGCGATCTATTATATGGTAGTTATAAAATGCTTTTTTATTTTTAGCAACAAGTATCCGTTCCATGGTGATTTTCTAATTATCAAGATACGAGTTTTATCTCAGGTCAAACAAGTTTATTCCTTCTACCATACACTTAAATATAAAAAAAAAGCCCTTGAAATCAACAAAGGCTTTGAAAGAGATAAGACTATATTATTCACCAACTCACTTCCCAATCCTTAAACTCTGCAGCGATACAATCAATTTTGTAATCTTTTCTTCCGCCATCATCTAGAGCATCTTGTATTTTATTCTTTGCAGTATTTCTTATTCCATTTAACCCATGTGTTAAACCAAGATCTCCATCACCTATACCTGCTCTATACTTAGTTTCATTATGCCAGATATGTAAGTTCATTTGAGCCAAAACAATAATTGCTCTAATCATTTCTCCATCTAGTCCTGTATCCTCTAAATCATGGACTATATCTTTAATTTCTTTTGCATATTCTTTTTTGTGTTTTGGTATAAAAACTTCCTTTAACTGTACAATAGATAACCTATCGATTAATTCACTAGTTGTTGGTAAATATTTTCTCATAATAACTCCTTTTAATTAGAATATATCTATAAATATAAACAATCCTTTGTGGGGATGTAGCCCGTACGAGATTCGAACTCGTGTTACCGCCTTGAGAGGGCGGCGTCCTAACCCCTAGACGAACGGGCCGTTTGTACACCCGGAAGGACTCGAACCCTCAACCTTCTGGTCCGTAGCCAGACGCTCTATCCAATTGAGCTACGGGTGCATATTTTTGCTAGGGCGCAGGGACTCGAACCCCGACCGCCAGGACCAGAACCTGGTGTCCTACCGTTAGACGACGCCCCAATGTTCTGAACTCTATTCCCAATAAGTCGCAAATTTACATCTATGATCGTGGGACTACAATGCTCCTTTTTTAAACATGGTATTTATTTTAATAAGAATGCTTTTTGCGAATATCGTCGCAATGGAGTTTCTACTTGAATTATATAAACTCCAGAAGAAAATCTTGACGCATCCCATGTAATTGAATGGTAACCAGGACGCAAAGCATGATCTTCAAGTAAGATATCTACTAATTTTCCAGTTATATTATAAACTAGAACTCTAGTATACATTTCATAAGGGATAGAAAATGGTATCGTGACTTTGGGGTTAAATGGATTTGGATAAAGACTGCTAAAATTCACTTCACTAGATAATTCTAACTTTTCTAATAAAGGATCATCGTATTTAACTACAGTATTAATAGATTGACCAAAATTATTTGAAACGATAATATTTTCGGGGTCACTTAATAAACTACCATATACAATTAATGATGTTTCTTTTACAGGTTTCTCACCAGTAAGATCTACAGCAATTACTCTAATTTTATCATTCAATTTTCTTGTTTCGAATAACCATTCATTTGGTAAGTTATTTTTTTTAATTAATTCATGATTTTGACTATCAATCGGAATATCTATCTGAAATCCACTAATATAATCATCACTAACAAATTTAATCACAGATGATCCAGGTGTATCATTAATCAAAAGATTTCCAGTACTGGTATTTATACTTCTACCATCATCATTTTGTCCAAGTATATCAAATATTAATAGTAAAATATCTAAAGTATTATATACAGAATCCTGATTAAAATCTGCCGATTCAATGCTACATCCAGTATAATCATCATTATTATAATCATCATCTAAAATTCGATCAACAAGAAAAAAGACATCGTAAAGATTAATTATAGGCTCATTATTAGAAATATCACCATTTAGGTTTCCTTTTACATATACATTGAGGTTATCACAGGGATCACAGGAATCCCCCATTCCATCATTATCTATATCTTCCTGTAGAGGATTGAATACTTCCATACAATTATCTTCATCATTAAGCACTCCATCATCATCCATATCTACGTTCATATCATTTGTTCGAGCCCACTCTGCCTGCAAAACCTCTTTTGTAGAATAATTTTGTACAAAAACAATAATATTAAGGTCAGAAATATCCCAAAGGATATTTGTATTATTATTAGGCCAAGGGTTTGGCATATTCCAGTTAAATTCTTGGACATAATCTGTAGTGCCATCAAGGGAAATACTTTGGCCACTTGAATTAGTAAGAAACTCTATAAAAACATTTTGAAAATTATCATATGCAGAAGGACTATTATAGTATACAGAATCTATAGATGTCATGACAAATAAACGCAAATCAGAACTAGACTGATTTGTCTCACTAGAAACGTTTACAGACACTTGCAATTCGCCATCTACCATACCACCATTTAAAATAATAGCTATAGGTGTGTAGGATCCTATATTTGATAAACCACTGCTTCTCCAACTACTTGCAGAACCTCCAATTGTCGCTCCATTTCCAAAGCCAGCTGGAATGCTATTCACACCATAGTAACTTCTTCTAGCCGTTTGATCAGGAGTATTTGCTAAATAAAAAGGGTCTGTACTCGATGGCCAACTCATCGCATACTTAATTCTAGACCAATTTGCTATATTCTCATCCCCAACATAATTTGAATTATTTGGATCGAAATAAGCATCAAAGGCTGCATCCTGCGGCCCACAGCCTGGTCAGGTTTCATTCGTCATGATTTCAGTAAGAGCCTTCCTCTCAGCAGCATATAAACCAAGAGAGAAAATCATGACAAGGATAATATATTTATTCATAATAGACATTATTAATTACTGTAAATTAATTATAAATAAGCTAAAAAACAGTTGAAAGCCCTACTTTGAACCCATCATCAAATGGTTCAATGATGCGACAGACTCCATTTGTACACAATAAGCCTCCCTTTAAAGATCCATATAACAATGAAAACCGCATAGAAGAAGTTAAATGATATACAAACTCTATGTTTACCCAGTTTTTCTCCTGATCAATACCTAAAAATTTTTCAAGTGGATTCACAATTGAATTATTTTCTAAAAACGATTCCTTCACTGATGTTCTATCTGATGTTAAGGTTAGTGACCATTTTGGCGATTTACTTACAGTAAAACTAATAAATGTATTTTTTTCATCTTCAAGACGCTTGCCATCTTCATCAAGAAAAATACTCATTAAACTATCGGCAATAATCTGATTATTTTTTTCTTCATACCACCAATAACCTTTCTTTAGCCACTGAAGTTCTATTTTTGATTCTATACTCCAACCATTATTGAATGAATAACTTAAGTTAAGTGGAACGGTTTTTGCATTAGAGATACTATATGTTAGAGATTGACTAGTATCTGTAACTGTATTTTGAAGCAAATCAACAATATCTTTCATATCAGCATACCCTAGTTTGATAAATAAGTTATTTTGAAAAGTTCGAAGTGTTAATTCAGTATAAAATTCTTTAAATGGCATTGCAGCGGGATTAAAGCTAGGTAAAAAAGATTGTTCTTTATCTTTATTCCACATATAACTCTCATCCATTACCCAGGAATGAGTCCTATTGGATTGTGAAAATATTGATAAAAAATCTATATTATCAGAAAATGAACCTATCAATTCTGCTTTATAACCGACTTCATTATTAAAATCAGTTTGGTGTGATATGCGATTCATCAAAATATTTTCGTGAATATATACTGCAACTGGTGGATTCTGATATGGCTGATTATGACCATAATAATCAACTATATTAAAACGTGAAATAGGATCTATTTTTGCATATCTATAATTAATATATTCTAGATTTAGACTAAATAGATTAAAGTATAGGTTTAGATTTCCATATAGTCCTTTTCCGTTGATATGAGACTTCCAATTTTCTTCTTCAAACTCGTATGATCTACTCATTATATATTCAACAAAAAAATCAAAAAAAGAATTCATATAACTGTAGTTTAAGCTATGTAATTGATTTTTTATATCAATTGTATCAGAAGGAAAAGTATTAACTGGATGTTTTTCTAACCCTTGTAAGAATGAAAAACCAAGATCATGATCGCCAAATAACTTCTGAATATTTAGACCGTATAAATTATGAGATACTTGGTAGTTATGCCTCCGATTATTAAAACCCAAAGCATTAATTGTGCTTTGACTAATATCTGCTTTACCAGCAATAAATTGTGATGAAAATGAATCGTTGTTATATATCAAAGTAAGACCGCGTATACCCGTATCGCGATCTATAGATTGATCATCTACAGAATTTAGAACAAGGCCTCTACCCCAAATTTCATACAAATCACCAAGCTTTAGCTGTATCGGTCCATTATCATACTCTAGACGTAATTTACGTACTCCATTAATAGATCTACCTAGCTCAGGTGGATCGCTATATTCTAACTGAATCCAGTTAGAAAAAGCACCATATTGTAAATTTGTATTTACTAAAGTTTCATTATAATAAAAACCAGAAGAACTTTCACCTATTCTCGTCTCAGTATTCCCGGTAAAAGACATTTGAGCATATATAGAAGATGTTGTTATGAAAAATAGAAGAAAACTTTTCATTCATTACTTTCCTTCGCATTGTTTATATCAAGAAGTTTTAATATTTGAGTTTCTATCTCTTTTTCATCTCCAGGTACAAACCCTTGATGAAACCATGATATTTTTCTATCCTTATCTATGAGTAATACCGTAGGCATAACCATTGCATTCATTTTCTTGGCTACTTCTTGGTTTGGATCAAGCCCAACTAAAAATGTATGTTTTTTTGCACGTATATAACTTTTTATCTTGGACATACTTTTTGGAGAATCAGTACTAATTGCTAAAACTCTAAATCCCTTATTAGAATATTTTTTATGAAATTCTTCAAGAAAAATCATCTCTTTTTTACACGGAGCACACCATGTAGCCCAAAACTCTACTAATATTGGTCCATCTTCAAGTAATGTAGATAATCGAGTTTTTTTACCATTAATAAGCTTGATTGTTAAATCTGGTAGCATCATATCACGTTTTTTATCAGCGAATAAAAAAGATGTAATTAACAATGGTACAATAAGGTATAATATATTTTTCATTCTATAATAATTAATTCAATATAAATAGGTTAATATTCTACTATTTCTACGGCTTAAAAGAGAGAAATACTCATTTAAAAAGTTGAACCAAATTATAAATTTTAATATTGGTTATAAAAAGGGGAAAATAACTGCTCCTAGCTCAGCTTCAGGAATAAATTTTAAACTTACTCTACCAATTCGATCTACCTCTTCTATTGACATTTTCAATTTATAATTAGCTTTAATATCCACATCCTCAAGCGCTACCTGAAGCGACCAACCACCCATAGTAAAATCAACTAATGGAGAAAATTGATGTATTGGTATAAAATGAATTTTATTTGATGTAAGACTATACCATCTGGATTCTGGTGTATCTAATATAATTGCCATTACTACACCATCTTTATCATAAAATCGTATTAATGGTACGGCGCGATAATTTCCAATTGAAACATTTCTTTGAAATTCAGAATCAAAATTAAAATTTTCTCTATCAAAATGTACAATCGTTAAGGAACCATCCTGTTTTAATCCAGAATATGGTAAAGATGTTAACATGTCATTCATAATGTCACCTTTTATACCATAATCAACTTGCAGATTAACTGTTATCATATTTTCATCTTTTTCCTTATCATATTCGTAAGTAGGCTTACTTAAATAGACTTCATAAGGCTTATCCATTAGATTGTCTAACACTTGATTAAGCAATACCGTATTATTTGTATTCTCCGGTAAAGGTTCATTAAAAGGACGATTATCAATATCCACAACCCATTCATCTTCGGAAATCGGATTTTTAACTGCACTTGTTACAGGTTCACCTCTTGCACCAATGACGAAATCCATTGATTTTTCTAATTCTGCTATTGCATCATCAATAGATGATGTAATTACAGCCCCTCTTTCTCCAAACGTTTTTGGAATAACTGAAGCTTGTGGCTTTGTAAAATCCGGGTATATTTTTTTTGTAGTTTTTTTAATTGGCAAATAAGGAATACAAACAGTTTTTACTATTTCAGATAATTGATTATTTAATTGAGGAACATTATTATAGCTACCAACAATCTCTCTCTTATCTAATTCATCCCAATTAGCAATATCTATAAATTGCATATCTATAGTAATTTCATCCATTTTACGGGAAAACTTACCTAATGCAAGAATATTTCTTGAATCTCTAGGTTGCTTTAATAACAAAGATCTATTATTCATTATATTTTCTAGATCATCGCGATTTCGAAGAAACAGTCCGTCTATTGTTATCAATTCTTTCGTTAACATATCTGTAAAACCAGCACCTAACCAAGCAATTACTTTTTCATCATTAATATTTTCAAATGGAAGTAAATACAAATATAATTTAGGTGATGCAGAAAGAACGTTTAACGTTACGACCATTAAACATAGGTTGCAGAATAATCTTTTCATCGTGTCCATGGTATATAAATTAATTGCATTGAATTAGTATATCCAGATCAAAATTATAAAATTACTTCCCTTTTGTAAATTTAGACCAAGAGTCTCTTAGAGTAACAGTTCTATTAAAAACTGGTTTTTCTTCTGATGTATTAAGATCTGGGCAAAAATAACCTAATCTTTCAAACTGTACTGTTTCACCAGGTCCAAACTCTAACAAAGACTTTTCTAGCTTACATTTTGATAGCACTTCAAGAGAATTTGGATTCATAACTGTCAAAAAGTCTTTAGCAGAATCTGGGTTTGGGTCTGAAAAAAGCCTGTCATAAGAATTTACTGTAGCATTAATCGAATCCTGAGCATTTACCCAGTGTAAAGTAGCTTTCACTTTACGTCCATCAGGCGCATTACCGCCTTTGGTTTCCTGATCATATGTGCAACGTAATTCTAATGGGTTTCCTAAATCATCCTTAATTACTTCATTGCATGTAATAAAATAAGCATATCTCAACCGCACCTCTCTACCTGGAGCTAATCGAAAGAATTTTTTAGGGGGGTCCTCCATAAAATCATTTTGTTCTATATATAATTCACCACTAAATGATATATCTCTAACCCCAGAACTAGAATCTTCTGGATTATTTACAGCCTCGAGCATTTCCGATCTATTTTTTGGATAATTTGTAATTACAACTTTTATAGGATTTAAAACTGCCATTCTTCTTTCACATATTTTGTTAAGATCTTGTCTTAAATGATATTCAAGTTTTGCTAGCTCCATAATATTATCCCTTTTCGCCACTCCAACTTCATTCATAAAATCTCTTATAGCACGAGCAGTATACCCTCTTCTACGCATGCCGGATATTGTTGGCATTCGAGGGTCATCCCATCCAGAAACATGATTTTCATCAACTAACTTTTTCAATTTTCTTTTTGACATCAAAGTATAATCTAAATTTAATCGAGCAAATTCTATTTGTTGAGGATGATAAATATCAAGTTTATCTAAATACCAATCATATAGAGGTCTATGATCTTCAAACTCAATAGAGCATAGAGAATGTGTAATGTTCTCAATTGAATCTTCTAATCCATGAGCCCAATCATATGTTGGATATACGCACCAAGTATCTTTGGTGCGATGATGATGTGCATGAATTATTCGATACATAACTGGGTCACGCATATTTAAATTAGGATGAGACATATCTATTTTAGCTCTCAATGTCCTTTCACCATCTTTAAACTCACCAGAAGTCATTCGTGAAAAAAGATTAAGATTCTCTTCAACACTTCGTTCTCTATATGGGCTGTTTTTACCTTCTTCTGTTAAGCTACCTTTTGATTGTCTAATTTCTTCACTTGAAAGATCGCAAATATAAGCATCTCCTTGTTCGATCAATTGAGATGCATACTTGTGCATATCTTCAAAATAGTCTGATGCAAAACATAAACGGTCATCCCAACTATATCCAAGCCATAAAACATCATCTTGAATAGCATTCACATATTCAATTTCTTCTGATAAAGGGTTAGTATCATCAAATCGCAGATTACATTGACCTGCAAATTCATTAGCAATATTAAAATTCAAACAAATTGCTTTAGCATGTCCAATATGCAAATAACCATTAGGCTCAGGAGGAAATCTTGTATGAACTCTTTTATCAAATTTCTCTGATAAATTATCCTCATCAATAATACGCTGGATAAAATTTCGTTGTTTCTCAGTCATCTTTTAAAGGAAAAATTTCTAAAGCTTTTTTCAATCTACGAATAGTAGTCATTTTGCCTAACAACTCTATTAATTCAAATAGACCAGGACCATGAGATTGCCCAGAAAGCGCTAAACGAACTGGATGTATTAATTTAGCAGCAGAAACAGCCATTTCTTGAGCAGTTTCACGTAAAGATATATCTAAATCTTTTTGAGACCAATTTGAAAGCGTCTCTAGCTGGGTTATAAAATTATTAATTAATTTGTTTACAGATTTATCTTTCCAACGCTTAGCTATAGCTTTATGATCATAATCTTTGGGATCAGTAAAGAAATAAGAACATGTTTCTTTTAACTCATTTAATGTCTTAGCCCTTATTTTCATTAATCGTAATACACTAATAATATAAGTGTCTTTAGAATGTTTTTTCCAATTCGGATCATCTTGTCGAATTTCATTTAGTAAAGTTATTTCCTGTTTACGAATCATATGTTGACCAGCTACCCAATGAAGTTTTTTTTCATCATAAACAGCACCTTTTTTTTGTACTTTGTTAATATCAAATTTTGATATTAAATCTTCTAATGAAAATAACTCATCTTCAGTACCAGAATTCCATCCTAGCATTGCAATATAATTCAGTAGAGCATCAACTGAATATCCTTGATCTTTAAAATCTTCGACACCAGCAGCAGCATGTCGTTTACTCAATCGTTTTTTATCAACACCTAGTATCAAAGGTAAATGAGCAAACTCAGGAATAGGAAAATTAAGCGCAGAATATATCAAAATTTGTTTTGGCGTATTTGATATATGATCCTCACCTCTAATAACACAGTTAATACCCATATTTTCGTCATCAACAACAACTGTAAAATTATAGGTTGGAGACCCATCTGAACGAACAATAATAAAATCATCTATTTCTTGATTATAAATATTTATTTTTCCATAAACCTTGTCCTCAAAAAAGGTTGACCCTTTACTAGGCACTTTTAATCTTATTGTGAAAGACTGTCCCGAGTTTAATAAACCTTTTTGATCATCTAATGATAAATTTCTATATGTTTTTGGGACACGAAAATCCAAACCATCTTTTTTAGATTTCTCACGTTCAAATTCTAATTCTTCTTTTGTAAGAAAGCATCTATAAGCAAGGCCATTATCAAGTAGCTCTTGAGCTACTTCTTTATATAATGAATTTCGTTCTGATTGGAAAATTATTGGTTCTGACCAATTCAACCCAAGCCATCGAAGAGAACTAAGTATTTGTTCTGTAAATTCTTTTTTTGATCTTTCTATATCAGTATCTTCAATACGTAGAAAGAATTTTCCCCCATAATGGCTTGCATATAACCAATTAAAAAGTGCAGTCCGCGCTCCTCCTAAATGAAGTTTTCCAGTTGGACTTGGAGCAAAACGTACAGAGGGTAATTTGTTCATTTGATTAATTTATTAATATTGATATCGCGGAGGGGGAGGGATTTGAACCCCCGGACCTTCGCAGGTCAACGGTTTTCAAGACCGCCGCATTAAGCCGCTCTGCCACCCCTCCAAAATTTAAGATCCGCGGAGAAAGTGGAATTCGAACCCATGGTACACATAACGCACACACGCTTTCCAAGCGTGGGTCAAATCCTCGTTTTTCTCTCGATAAACCACATATTGCTAAAAAGTGCAGATACACTATAGATACAATTTATGCAAGTATATTATAGTGTAAAACAGTTTATTAAAGAGTGGGGCCAGTAGGTAAACAAAAAAAACCGTAAATGTAGGGCTTGATGTTTAATTAAAGAATCTATTTCAACAGCACCATTTTTTTAGTACTAATGTATTCCTCAGCTTGTATCTGATATAGATAGATACCAGCACTAACTGGTTTTCCATAATCATTGGTAGCATCCCATATTACTGATCTGTAACCAGCATCTTGGGTTTGATTTATTAATGTTTTTACTTGTCTACCCAGCATATCGTAGATCGTAATATTAACTAGACCATTTTCTGGTAGATCATATCGCAGTGTTGTTACTGGGTTAAATGGATTTGGGAAATTCTGCTCAAGTGCAAATCCCTGAGAAAATGTCTCATTTCTGTTATCAATACCGACAGAATTTGAATAGAAGTTAATATTGTCAAAATATATTATGTTATCTTGAGTTCTGCCTCCTAGGTTAAAATCGGGAAAAATAACAATCTGATCAATACCAATGGCTTCGGGAAAACCAATGTGACTTGAAAAATTAAAGGTCAATTCTTCCCATGCATTGGTTACAGTATTAGCAACTTTGATTTCTCCAAGTGAACCGCTAGTTGGAATTACGAACTTAAGACCTACATCACTGATTATGGTTTTATATACCATAATTTTTAGTGTGCTATTGGTGGCATCTAGAGAGAAGGTTCCAATATCTGAACCGTGCAGAGATTCACAGCCTGCCCAAGGTTGACCAGTCTGTAAAGCAGTAAACTTCGCTACCGTGGCTGATGAATTAATACCGCTAGTATTGGGATTTGTCACTATTTCAAGGGAAGGATTACTACCATTTTCAAAGACAGTCCAAGTCCAAGTGGCACCATAACCACCCGTTTCAAAATCAATCGGAGAATTTTGCCCCCAACCCAACCCAATAAATAGTAGAAATAATAGAAGTCGCTTCATAATAGCAATATTACAAAGTAGTAGTCCTAAATGTCTAGAAACAAAACAGCCCTCTAATAATTAGAGAGCTGTAGAGGTTTTTCCAGGAGAGGTATATAAAATTAAATTCACTCTCCTGTGCATGTAGTAAATGAGATTATTGTGGGATTACATTTGTTGCACAAGGACCTTTATCGCCTGTCCCTTCACTGTAATCAACAGATTGTCCATCTTTTAGGGTTTTATCCCCATCCGTTTTTATCTCACTCATATGAACAAATAAGTCTTTTTCACCCTCATCTGGGGTGATAAATCCATAGCCTTTAGAGGCATTGAACCACTTAACTGTTCCTGTTTTTTGTTCACTCATTGTTATTCCTTAACTTATTATATTTAACTTTATTATTTATCCTTTACTTAAAGAAAACAACCCTAAAAAAAAGTAGGCTGTAAAATGTAAATTAAAGCACTTAAGAATGCCTATATAATATACCTTTCCTATAAATAAGACGATGAATATAGCATAATTTATATTATATCTGAAAAAACTTTATTATTCAGACATCAGAGTATCAAAACTATTGCGATATGCCCTAAATGTCTAGAAACAAAA